>Ga0210377_10001555_pt1 | contig 20948 bp, 14 predicted proteins | sample PLM4_65_b1redo_FD_155480 | JGI IMG/M metagenome (GOLD analysis project Ga0210377, IMG submission 155480) | Groundwater sediment microbial communities from an aquifer in East River, Colorado, USA - PLM4_65_b1 redo | ecosystem: Environmental > Terrestrial > Soil > Riparian zone | place: USA: East...
CGCGTACGTGTCGCCGCATCCTTACATACTCGATATGCCCCTAGCAGTTCCTGCCGTTCCGCTTCTGTGAGTTTGAATTTTCGCTTTGCCATGCCGCTATTGTACGATATCTATTTGCCTTGTCTATAAGTCAGTATGAACTAGTTTTACCTTCAACGTATCGCGTGCGTAGCGAAGAGCCGTCACTTTTACTGCTTGTGCAAGCTTGCGCCCACGATAACGCTTATCTACGCCTGTATGCAGATTGTAGGCGTGATTCTGAAAGCGAGAAATTGCACTCATCGCTACCCAATCGCCAGTGGCTGTGTCAATTACCACTTTCTGTCCGCCAGGTTTATACCAATCCGTCTGACACACTCTTTCTTTGAAATCATCAAATGAACTCCAGGTGTGTTCGCCATTTCTGCCTGGCACATCTAGGTCTGTTTCATCATTCAAAGTGTACAAATGGCGTTGTGACTCTTCTGTGTTTCCTAATTCTTCCATCGAAGTAAACCAAAACCCGTCACCCTTTAACTCGGCAATGATGTCGTCGTAAGATCTGTCGTCAAAGGACTCTAAGTTCAATCTCATCGGGATAAAGTGCCATCTTTCGCTGAAACCACGGTGTTCGGCAAATATTCGACTTTCTGTACTGGTATCCATAATGGTGACAGATAGTTCCTTCGCCTGAGCATTTTTGACGGACTGTTCCAAGTTCTCATACAATTGCTTGCCAAATCCTTGTCTTCGTTGTTCTGGCTTGACGAACAGGTCAATATTGCATGATTCCGCATTATTAAAATAGACCCAATAGAATCCTAGTAATTCCCCATCTTCATTCTCTGCTACTCGTTGGATAATTATTGCCCGTCGTTTCTCGTAATACTCCATGAGTCCCTGTTCTGAAAGTGCGTCGTCTTCAAACATGGAGAACCAAGTTGATAATTGGGCGAAATCTCGTTCTAGTTCAGCAGGTCGTAACGTAATAGTTTTCATGTTATTTTTTTCACTGTTGCTGCCATTTGGCGGCTAACGGTTTGCGCTACTGGCACTGGGGGGACAGGAGAATCCCGTCCCAGCGAAAAAGGCTATGGTGTGAAAAATGCCTGAGATGTCACAGGCCCCCCAGCGTCCAGTGCACCTTCGTAGGGTGAGACATCCTATATCACAAAAGAAACAAGGGCGCAATGAGAGGGCATCCCTGAAGCAATTAAATAGAGAGCAGGATTTCGCTAGCTCTAAATGCCTCGATTAAATAACATCACACTATAACCTTCATCCGTATTATGGAGTAAGTGTTGATACAGCTGTTGCCGTTGGATGAATCGGTAATGCTGAAGTGGCGGTGGATGTTGGGATGGCAGAGGGAGTGATTATAGGCATGGACAACGGATCTGGTTCAATTGGAAAAGTGGGGCACGTTGCCTGGTATGGCAACACGTTGCCAATATATTGCTGCCATTCCAGCCGGGTGAGGTTACGTGTTACCCGTGAGCAGCCATCTGCCATTAACTCCTCCGGATGCCATTTCCAGATACGGACGGTATCGTAATAACTCCCCGAAAGTGCGTATGCACCATCGGAGCTGAAAGCAACAGACACAACACTCTGCTGTAAAATACGTGCCATTTCCTGCCCAGTGTGAACGTCCCATATCCGTGCGGTATAGCCTCCCCCGGTGATCACATATTGACTATCGGGACTGAATGCAACTGATGCGATTCCATCTTCTGTAATGATTTGGATAATTTTCTGACCCGTCAGGGCATCCCAGATGCCAGCCGTGAAATCCCCTCCGGCAGCAAGATACTTGCCATCTGGACTAATGGCAACCGAGGAAGCAGGGCTATTTTGCACGATGCGAGAGAGTTCCCTACCAGTGGAAACATCCCAGACCCGGATGGTATGGTCCAGGCTGCCAGTGATCATATATCTGCCATCCGAGCTGAAGTTAACCGAATAGATAAAATCAGTATAAGGAATTCGAACAATTTCCTGTTGTGTAATGACATCCCAAACGATTATCGCCTGCGAACCCGCAGCAGCAATATATGTGCCATCTGAACTGAGAGCCAGCGCCTCTCCATAAAGACCTACGGGCAGGCGAACAGCCTCTTTATCGGCGAATGGCTCCCATAAATAGACCGATTTATCTGAACTACCCGAGATCACCTGCTGACCATCGGGACTGAAAGCAACCGAAAACACCACGCCACCTTGAAACATACTAGCAATGACATTGCCTGTCGAAAGTTCCCACAAGCGGACAGTACCATCCTCACTGCCTGAGACCGCAAATCTGCCATCCGGGCTGAGATCGACGGAGCGTACGTAGTCTCTGTGCGTGTTGCGCGCATATTCGTTGCCCTTCAAGGACTCCCATACACGAACCGTTGAATCCTCACTTCCCGAGATCACGAATCTGCCATCTGGACTGAAGGCAATGGATGATATATACCATTCATGGATCATCCTGGCTGTCTCTTTTCCGGTGCTCATTTCCCAAACACGGGCAGTAAGGTCTCTGCCGGCTGAGGCAATGTATTTTCCATCCGGGCTGAGAATAAGTGAGGTAACGCCATAGCGATGTTGCATTCGGGCTGTTTCCGTTCCTGTTGTTCCACGCCACACACGAATATCGCCATCGTCATCTGCAGAGACTACATATTGACCATCCAAACTGATCAAAACAGCGGAGACAGCATTTCCGTGGTTCATACGAGCTTGCTCATTTCCTGTGGCAAGGTCCCAGACCCGCGCAGTATTGTCCTTGCTACCTGCAACGATATAGGTTCTATCCGGGCTGAAGGCGACCGAGGTCACATCATTAGCGTAGGAAATGCGGGCAGTTTCCCTGCCTGTTGAGAAATCCCAAACACGAACAGAGCCTTCGGAGCATTGAGTATTGGGTTCTTCACGATCACAACCACCAGAAACGATTTGTGTTCCATCGGCACTGAAGGCAAACGAGGATATATGGTGGTCATGAGAGATACGGGCAACCTCTTCCTGGGTAGATATCTTCCACAGGTGGAGAGAAGCATCCATGCATGGATATTCATTTCCATAATATCGTATGCAGCCACCAGAAATGGCATATTCTCCATCCGGGCTAAAGGCGACAAAACGCACTCGATCATTTTGGGTCATACGGGCAATCTCAACACCGGTTGAAGCTTTCCATACGCGGGCAGACCCTTGCTGACATGTATATGAACTGGCATCCATCTGATCACATCCACCTGAAATCACATACCTGCCATCCGGGCTGAAAGCTACTGTACTTGCACCTCCATCATGCACCATATGGGAAATCTCCCTGCCGGTGGATGCATCCCAAACATGTACCATATGATTATCACTGGCTGACGCAAAATATTTGCCATCCGGGCTGAAAGCGACAGACCGGACATCTCCGTCCTGCCTCAAATGGAATAAAGGATGGGCAAGTGTATTGTCTAACAAAATCTGTGAGGCATCTCCCGTGGGAAACACGTGCATGGATTGAACTGCCAACAATATGGCAGTCGGTCGTTTTGCATCCTCTGCAGCAAAAACAAATTGTGCCTGGGCCGCGAGTTGACGTGCAAGGGCAATCTGGAAGTGTTTCTCCGTCTGCAGCTTTCCAGCTTCAACATTCGCATTCGCCGTTGAAAGGCTGTTTTGCTCTTGCATGACAGCTGTGCCGGCTTCTGAAAGATCGTTAGCGCGCTTATTATTGGTCCAACCCCACCACAGCAAAAGAGAAAAGAAGACCAACATGCACAAGGCAATGAAGATGAAAAGGGGCAGCTTTTTCCTTGAATTCTTTCCAGGGCTAACAATGTTATTCACAATGCGTCTCCGTCTTTCGCGACTAAAACTTATTTGAGTATAGTCCATGAGTTCATGGCTTTGCCAATCGTTTTTTCATCTTAGAGAGACCAGGGCTTTATCATAATATGGTAATTCCACCTCGCCTTTTATGATTTCCATCATCTTCAAATTCCTATGGCATCACAATTCTCTCCAGAATATCCAATACATCGGATGGTGGAGCAGCAACTTTTTGGATAAGCAAGTTGCTTTGTGTTAACTCGATCTGCTCTGTGCCATCTGCCAATCGCCAGAAGGTCTGAAACTTAAGCTGCTGCCCTGTCTCCAAATTAATCCACACGCGGCGACCAATTCCGTAAAAAGAATTGGGGGCGCCTGGGTTTTGGATGGGTTGCGTGAATTGCTCCCCTACTGTAATTAATAAACACTTGGAACCGTCGTCGCAAATTATCTCCTCACGAATAACAGACTGGTCACGTTGCAAGGCGTTATCCAAATCCCGAGTCAACAAATCAAATGAAAGCCGATAAGGCGAATTCTCAAAAGTTTCACCCGTCGTGAAGTTAATGCTTTTGGTCCCTACAGAAGCACCTTGCTGCAGGATATTTCCGTCCACATCGCGGTGAGTCGTTATGTTGCGAATCACCCAGCCTTCCGTGTCAATCTCATACCATTGCTCATCCTGATAATAGGGCGGCGGATAGGTTTGACCTATCTGCAATCGTTCGGTAAGATTTTCGTTTATCACATGGATCCAGGTTGGATCTTGTGTCATTGTATTGTCAAACTTTTGTGAGAGCGTTTGAACTTCCAATAAAGTTGGATCTTGTGATACCAGAGCGGGAATGATCAGCGGCGTGGGAGAGGGCGCGGGTGTCATGGTTGGAAAATTCAGTACTGTAGCAGCGGGCGCTTGCCAATCCACCTGCCAGGGACCGGTCGCCCTGTAATAGACGCTCATCAATTGAATCTCAAAAGGACTATTTGGCATTTTCGTAAAGCTCATGCTGGCTGTGAAATGATCGCCCTGCGCTGGCTCGCCGCCGGAAGCGCCACTTGCCAATGTCGAATACAGCATTGCACCCGTCTCGTTTTGGGTTGGTTCAAATTCAAAAGTTAATTCTGTGGGGGCAGTCATGCGTGCGCCCACAATATGAAATGTGAACTGCCCAGTTTGTAAATTCTCATCCAGCGACCAGCTCTGACCTACTTGAGGGTTTGGACCGGGATTGAAGGTGAGGGTCGCAGGGTTGGTTGAGAAATCCATCAGCATGGGCATCTCTTTATCGGACGGGAAACTAACCAACTTCAAAATGAGGCGTTCGTTTCCATGCAGAGGCATGGTTTGATAGATACGCGTTACACCGATATCCAGCGTATCAGGCGTGATGTCAGTCAGTGGATAAATGCGATTCGCGTCATCGGTCATTACAATATCCCAGGGTCCAGCCAGAGAAATCCCTGGTTTGTCAAAATGTAATGAAACTTGTAGGACAGTTTGGTCAGCGGACATCGCAACACTTTCCAACACGAGCGCCATGCCAGTGCTTGTTTCACCTTGAACTGGTAGTTTGTTTCCGGGCAAAATCGGCAAGACTTCATCTGACTGCGCAGAGCGCAGGTTGAACTTCATCTGAACTGTCTGCCCATCAGAGTTTTCCAATATTAATGTGACAAGCTGACTCGGATCACCCAGTGCGTGAAAGATAAAGGTTAATCGTTGTTCGCCCGTATCAGGAATGATTACGCCGCCGCGCTGTGACTGGATTTTTTCTCCATTCTGTAAAAGAATATATGCCTGCGATTGGTGGTCCCCTTCTGATGGATGACGCACGCTCAACTCCACCCACAACTTGGTTTCATCTTGGACGGCGTTTTCCACCCCAGCTGTGATCCCATTTTCGCTCGCTTCGATCGGCATATCTAAAACGTAGACATCGCCTGTAGTAAAACCGAAACCGGGAATAAAGCCAGTGAGTCTGCCAATGGCATAAGCCACACCGCTTACAAGAAGCAACGCGAGGACAACAAGGAGAATGGCTAACGCAGGTCGTGCGCGCAAAGCTTGCATAAAAGAGTCCTTTCTATTCCTCGGAGCCTGCGAAATAATTTCATAACGCTGCTGCAGTTCCAGGTCGAGGCGAGATACGAAGGCGCGATCTGGTTCAGGTCCAGTATAAAAATTCACCAAAGCAGATTCGAGTTCAGGAGGCAGCGTTAAATCCAATTCATCCATTTTCAGCCTCCCATGCCTGGCGCAGGAAATCCAGAATACGATAAATTGCCATTTTCACAGCCGCTTCGGTTTTTCCCTCTAGCATGGCAATTTCTGCAAAACTGAGATTGGCGGTAAAGCGTAGACGTAAAAGTTCCTGTTTTTCTGGATCGAGTTTCTTAAGGATGTGAGTGAGTCGACGCAGGTCATCATTCATTTCGAGGGTGGCTAGCAAACTGGGCTCGGAAGAAGGTGGGTCCACGAGTTCAATGGACGGGCGCTCTCGATAGAAATCAACCAACCGCCGGCGGGCAATGGTGAACAACCAGGCACGGAAGGTGCCGCCTTCGCGGTACCGCTTGTGCTTCAATCCATCCAGTGCTTCCATAAAGGTTTGCGCAGTGAGGTCTTCAGCGGCATGTACATTCTCCACGCGCCGTTGCAGATACCCATAAATAAGCGTGAGGTAACGTCGATAGAGAACAGCAAAGGCTTCCGGGTTGTGTCGAGCTTGTTCTACTAACGCCGGATCATCAAGGGCAGTGAAGTCTGACATACTCACAAGCTATATCTCCGGATGTGGAGAAAAGTAACATTTTTATGCATGTGATTTAAGAAGGTCGCGTGTATTAGGTATGCACTTCATTAAGATGCCATCATGGGGATTTCCAAACCAGCACTGTGCCATCCAACGAGGTTGATGCCAAAAGCGTTCCATTAGGAGACCAACTCAAACCGAGCACCTGATCCGTGTGACCACTCAAGACAGAGATCGGGGTAAAGGTTTGCATATCCCACAGGAATATTTTGCTGCTGGTTGATCCAGCCGCCAACCAGTGCTGATCTGGCGACCAGGCTAGAGATTGAATGCGTTCGGATTTCATGCCCGTTTCAAGTAGTTGCGTTTGTTCTCCCGTTTGCGAATCCCACAAGATTATCATGCCCTCATTGAAACCATTGTTAGGGTCCATGAGCGAGCCGCCTGCGGCGATCCGTTTGCCATCCGGTGACCAGGTCAATGCACCCAGGTATGGTTGAAACCCAGTTACATGAAATGATAGCCTGCTCAGAACTTTGCCTGTTTGCGAATCCCAGATGACCGGATCAATCATTCCAAGTGATTCACCAGAAACGATTCGAGTTTCATCTGGAGACCAGGCAACTTTGTCGTATTGATTTGCATCGTGTAGTTGCAGAATTTCCAGTCCGGTTTTTGAATCGCGAATCGCATTTGGCGAAGCGATGAAATGTCCATCGGGTGAAAGGGAAGCGTAATCGGTTGAGACCCAGGCTGGCTGGGACGCTGCGAAATGTTGCTCAAGCATTTGACCGTTGACAGGATTCCAACGAGTTTCGTAAGAACCATTGAAGGTCAATAGATGATCGCCATCCCAAGTTGGAATAGTACTATATCCATCAACGGGTCCAAAATTAGCCAGCTTAAAAAGCAACTCCCCGCTCGAAGCAGAAACACCCTTAATACCAACATTGAGATACGAAATGCCGATCAATGTATCACCATCGGGCAACCAAGCCAGCCCGATAAAATCATCAAAGGTCTTGAGCAGCGCGCCAGTTTCTGCATCCCATAGATGTGCATCTGCCAGCAGGGCTTTGCCATTCGGCGACCAACTGATGTAATTAAATGGAGTTAATTTATCGGCGGCTGTCAATTGCTTGACGATTTTTCCGGTTTTGCCATCGAGGAGGGCAACGCTTAATCCATTTTCAAGCGCAAATAAATTCTGTGTTGGTGAGGGAGCAAAGTCAAACCCGAAAGCAGATTCGGGAGGGTTAGCTTGATAGCCTTCGAGCGGTTGATAGGTGGACGTATCCCAGGCAGAGACATAGCCGTAATTGTTGTTCACGTAAATCCGCTTCCCATCCCATGACCAGGCTGCATTCACGTATCCGGGCGTGACGTGGTTGCATTTTGAGGATTGGACTGTGTACGTGATCTGTCCGGATTGTGCATCCCAGACGAGCACTTGTTCACAGCCTGCGCTGGTCAGAATGGATTTGCCATCGGGTGACCAGACTCCGTGAATACCTTCTTCGCCTTCCAATTCCATCACGGTCTTGCCGTTCTGCGCATCAACAATGGGTAGAATGTCACCTGTGATTCCAATGATGAGACGCGTTCCCTCCGGACTAAATGAGAGGTTACGGGATGTGCCATTGAAGGAACGAAACCAGATTTCTTTTTGTGAAGTTGTTTCGTAAAGATAGACTCCCAGCGATGTGGAAACGGCAAGTAAGTTCTTTTGCGGAGAAGGTGCGATATCGAAGACATTGCCTTTGCCGAGACGCGTAATCGGTGAGACGATGCTCAAGTTAACCGGAGCAGTTGTCGGGGCGGAAGAGGCGGGAAGTTGTGTGGAAACAGCTGGTGGATTTTCGTTTCCCTGTCCCACTTGCACAAGGAACCCATAACTTACGTCTCCATATTCCTTCCACTGAACATCAAGCTGAAGAATATAGAGTCCGGGTCCTTCTTGAAATTCATATTCGATGTCGCTTTTCAGCGGTAATGCACCGCTCCAGCCAGGTGAGGAGCCCCACTCGCGGAATTCGTTTTGAGCAGGGTTGATGATTTCGCTCACGGCTGGCATGACTGAGACGTACACCGAATCGGGGGAAATGTTCAACGGCAGATGAAAATGCGCTGTGTAGGGTGTGTTGGAAGCAATGAGTGGTTCATGTGCGGTGGGAATCCCAATAAAGTCGACGCAGAGACCCAGCTTCTGGATACCCTGATTCTCTGACCAACAATACGACCCAATGCCGGCTGTTTGTGTATGATCATCAATGGTGAGTGTTGCAACTGGAGGCTGGATTGGTTCTAAAGGCGGCCTTGCAGTAGCACTTTTTTCAACAGAGGTTAGAGGTGCACATGCGGTGAGAATTAAAACAAAACTGAATAACCCCAATCGAAGCCTTGTAAGTATGAAACAGGTCATAGGGTCCCTCCCAAAATTACAATACCGCTGACAGGAAGCTATTCCGGCAACCGAGCAGTCTGCACTCGACAGGCGATCTCGTAGAGATAAGACGGCAGTCTTCCAGGAGTGGTTCCAAATCGTTTCGCTATCGCAAGATACAAATAGGTGAAAACCCTGAAGATGGCGTACCCAAGTAGGATGCCGATGGCATTAAACAACACATCGTTCGCATCCACCGTACGATAGGCGCCACCGATTACCAGGTCAAGCATATACTGGGTAATCTCAATGACGAGACCTACTGCAATTAACAACCATTCGTTGTTATTAAGGGTTTTCAAGGCGCTGGCAAAACATTATCCGGACTCCATTGCACTCGCCAGGAACCAGCCACATACGCATGCAGCCATCCGAGTTCAATCGTTAATTTTCCAGAAGGCGGCTCACCGTTATATTCGGTTGTTGAATATAAATCTCCCGTTCCAAAACCACCGTCTCCACCGTTACCACCTACAGGAGGAAAATCCTTTATTTCAGCCGTAATGCCAACCACATGCGGATCAGCTTTGAAAACAAATGAGTAACCGCTGCTCGTTCGCTCTATGGATACAACTCGTATCGTATACCCCTCAAACTGGATATCCTGGTTGAGAATCCATTTCTGCCCTGTTTGTGGGTTGGGACCAGTATCAAACTGAAAATCGGTTGTTTGTTCATAATACAACACTTGCACAGTATCCATCGTGAGAGTCAGGGGCCATGCCTGTTTTTTTCCTTTTATTTCATATCCCCAAACAAACTCACCAAATACGTTGTTCGGATCCAGATCACGGGCAGGAGCTGCGTCCACCGCCTGCCCGTTTGCATCTGTGATCAGAACAAAACTTGGTCCGCCTTGTGCCTGTGCATGGGCCGGCAAGCCAATTGACCGGAATTTCCCTATTAGTATGTAGCCGTTATCAGTTTCAATCACCTGTTCAAGAGTCATGGCAGATAGCTGCCCAGCTATCGCGGGCGCATTTACAACAGGCAGAATAGTTAGATCTGACGAGGCAGGTATGAGCCGCAGATGAATTTCCCAGTTTTGAGGCAGGGCTTCAGGTAATGTACCAGATATGCAGGAGACAAGGAAAGTTACTTCATTCGTATCTTTAGAAATGGGTGGATAGACAAGCTGATTTTCAAAACCTGTAGTCCAGCCACTACCCTGGCTGCTACGAATGCCGAGGGTTGATCCATTGGGCAAACGCAGGTGATCGTCTGGAACACAACTGCTGCCAGCTTCGACAATTGATTCGGAAACTTGCGGGGTTTCTTCGGTGGTTATGACGCTTGAATACGAACTACTCGGAAGGTCTTCAGTATTTTCGTCGCTTGGATAGGCATTCTCAGAAATTCCTTCTACCTTATATAAAAGTACAGTCTTATCTGCACTGAGCACAACCTGTTCAACAGTCAAAGTGATTCCGTCGCGCGTCACTGTTACTGGTTCAGCTAAAACACGCAGAGGCTCACTTTGGTCAACGATGCCAACACCAGGGATATAGCCAGCCAACCGCCCAATGGCATACGCCACACCTGTCAGCAAAAGCAGGGCGAGAATGGCAAGCATGACTGCCAGGCCAGGTCGCGCACGTAAGGTTTGCATGAAAGCTTTCCTTTGATTTATGCGCTCCGCTACACTTGGGAATAAATCGAGATTGTCGGAGATGCGCAAGTTGGCAGCAGAATCTAAAACATCAAGATAATTCTTATTCATTTGACTCGCCTTTCTGCCCAAGCATCTGGCGCAAGCGTTCACGAGCGGCATTCAACAACCACTTCACTGTACCAGGCGCTGCATCCAGGGTGAGCACCATTTCTTTTTCACTCATATCCAGATAATAGCGTTGGACGATTACAGCGCGTTGTCGCGGCGAAAGCCTTGACAGGGCATCCAAAATTTCATGTTGCAGCTGTGTAGACTCTACCTGCGATTCCGCGGATACAGCCCGATCAAGCAGGTTCGTAATCTCATCAGATCTGTCATCCAATGATGTGAATTTTCCACGTCCCCGAACAACATTGATCGCAGCGTGAATCACACTACGGATGAGGTATGGCTCAAATTGCCGGGATTCGTCAAATTGATGGATCCTTTGATAAATGCGAATGAACGTCTCCTGAACGATATCCTGTGCAGCAGATTCGTCATATGTGATCAGAAACGCAGCCCGCGCTGCCTTAATCTGATAGCGCTGCATGAGAATCTCCAACCCGCCAAGGTCGCCGTGCTTGAGGCGACGAATGGCTTGCAAGTCATCCATGCAATTCTCCCTTTCTTTGATCGGTGCTCATATTAGGTATACACAATGATACGCCAAAAGGTTGGGTAATAAATCCTTGTTTGAAGGCACAAATCCCTGGCCCGCCTTATTTATACATAGGAATGTATATTCTTGTAATAGGCATTTTGCGAACATACATCACCTAAAATGGTCGGTGATCATGGCAATTTTTGAGCCGTGATATAAGAAAAGGAGTCGTAAAACAGTTTTACAAATGGGGATTTACATAAGTTTTTGGCTCAACTATTGAAAGAGGGAACTTTCACAAGAGCAGAGTTGAAAGCAGGTGAATTGCGTTTCAAGTTAATTCTGCATTCATGCACGACTACATAGCCTGAAAGATATTGCTTATGCACGCCGCGAAAAGAACGCAGGAAGTTGCGTAAGCTCGTCCACATGCCTACTGCGCTATAGGCTTGATTACTGAATGACAACCAATAACTAAAATGCCCGAATATATTAATCAGCATGCCAGTGATCACGAGGATGGCGCTGATGCGTTCAGTCCTTCCATATTTTTACCCAGATTCCATCTCCGGGCACATCCCAATAGCGAACGCATCGGTGCGACTAAGAGGCTGTGATAACTGACATACTTTATTCATATGAATTGCAACCCGACTTAAGGGGTGTGCACAAATGGAACACATAATCGCCCTAATAAATAGTGTGCCTGTGTTATGCATATCCTTCGTCCTTTCTCGGGGTGTTTGAGCGCAATGGCTTCTTCACGTATCATCGAACGCACCTTATTCTCGCGGCGCCAAGGGAATGTAATACAACCCATCCCCATCTGCGACCACGATCAACGCGGGAAGGGCGGATGGAGAAAGCACGTAAGAGGAAAAACCGCCTCCACCGGCCAGTTCCCAAAAACCAACCGTTTCTCCATCAGGGATCGAGACCAGCGAAACGCCCTGCGATGAACTGAAAGCAAGTAGCGATGACTTTGGCAGGTAACGTGGGAATAGGTTCGGGTAATTGCGCGGCAGATGTCCCTGCACAGTGATGATCTGTGAGGCGGTGTCCGTCGCATCCACCCAGATCAGTTCGTATTTGTCCTCAACCGGTTCTGCATCATATTTAGGCATTTCCACCATTTCGCCATTCGGAAAGAAGAATAGGGGACTGGCATCTTTGGGCTGGAGGATCTCCACCTGACCGGTCTCGGGATGGAAAATGTAGACGCCCTGATTACGCGGGTGGTTGACCCGCACTGAGAGGTGATGTCCCTCCCACGCAAAGGATGAGACATCATCTGGATAGGAAATGTCCAGCAGGAAAATATCGCGCATGACATCGGTAAATTTTGGGGGATCCATACGGAAGTCTATGATAGATAATGCGCCGCTGCCGTGGAGTAACAGTTCATCTTCAGATATCCATTCCACCATCGGCGCGCTCTGGTCGGAGGCGATGTCGAGCGGCAGACTCGTTTCCACCTCTCCGCTTGCCACGCTTACGATGAAGAGTGTGCTTCCGTCACGCGCAGTCTGCCCGTTCAAGCGCGAGATGGCGAGACGACTTCCCTCCGGCGACCAGTCGAAACCATCCCAGTGAAACTCGAACGGATTCGGTGTAACCTCTGGGATTTGAGTCACCTCCATGCTATTCCCATCCAAAATCCAGAAGGCATCCTGGTTTTTCAACAACACCCGTCCAGTTTCCTCGTGATAATCGAGCGCGTGGGTAAATGTCACAGGGTAGGAACCGGTCAAGTTCGCTGAATCAGCCTCACACGGGCGAAGAAGCGTCATATCCCTGGATGAGGGAACGTAAAGCAGGTGTCCATCCGACAACCACGCGAAATGTTCGCGCAAGCCATCGTCAAATCCCGTTTCCCATTGGGTATCGCCAACTGGGCAGACTTCCCCAGTATCTGCCTTGAGAAAAGAAAGTTTCGTCACCTTCTGATTGCCCGAGACCTCAGGCAGACTGAGGACGAGAAACATGCCATCCGGCGACCATTTGCCAATTGAAATTGTACGAGCCTTAATGGTTGGCTGGACAGAAATCCGTTGCGTTGTGGTAACGCTTGTTGGCAGGGCAACCGGTGTGGGTGCAGTCTCTGGAATGCCTGCAAAGGGCGGAGGATCATAACGCGCTTTAATCTCGGCAAGCCTTTCTTCACATTCCCACGTGCCTGCGGGCGGTTCACCCTCGGATGCATATACGCGCAGGGAAATGGGCGTGCTGAAATATTCACGGTAGTAGGCGGCGAGCCGGTAGAAATCCCCACTGCCCTGATAGCACCATTCTTTTCCTGCCAGGATCATCGGTTGTTGGATGAACAACAAATCACGCGGGGTCAACATGTCCAGCGCTTTAGGATAATATCCTTCCCGGACATGGAACAGGTTGAGTGCCTGGACGATACGGGCCACTCTTCCTTCTGTGATCTCGTGATATGAAATGCGCCAGCCCATTTCAAAGGTCTGATTGAGTAGGATCGGCACAACCAGCATGAATAAGATCCCAGCCAAACGAGATTTGCTGCGCAGTGTAATTGTCATAACCATGCCCGTGCCAATCGCAATAATCCCTGCCAGTTGCGATAAAAATATGCCAGTGAGTCCATCGCTGGTGGCATCCCACACAGACCCCCAAAATATGACATAAGCCAGATAGAGGGGCTGGGCAACGGCAAGACCAGCCATGAATAGGCGCATCGGGCGCGAGGGGTTATGTGTGTCCGATGAATATAAACTGGCTGTGAATAACACGCCCGACATCACAACTGCCAACCCGGGCCAGATGTTATAGCCAATGAAAAAGAAAATCGAAAGAAAAACAGGCGGCGGATTGGCGGTGTAATCGGGCGGATGACTCATGTAGTAATTGAACGACCCAAGCATACCCAAACACAGCAGACTCAAAACAATTGCCAACCAATCCCACCGCATTCCCAACGCCCATCCAAGAGCCAGCATCAGCACACCCGGTAGAATGAAAAACTCGATCCCGAATTGAGGATTCCAATTAAGACCGATCAGGATCAGCATAACCAGTCCCAATGCTCCTGCCGTGATCCGGGTTCTGCGATCCACGCCAGTCAGCACCGCCCTCGCTTTTAGCAGGATGAGCGCCAATACCCCCAACAGGGAGGAAGCCGACAGCCATGCAAGTTGAAAATAAAACCGTGGATCATCCTCACTGACGAAACGCATGATGACAACAAGCACCAGGAGGATCGACACTCCCACTCCCAGCAAAAATAACAGAAAACGACGCCCACTCCTTTCCTTGTCCTCACCACGAAGGATCATAATACCCGCCAGCGTAATCAATATCGCGGGGATAATACCCAACTGGTTCAGGAGAGTTGTTGACATGAGAATACTCCTTGTCTCCTTTAGCTCATTTCGGAGTCAGAGGAATGTAATACAACCCATCACCATCCGCCGCGATAATCAACGCCTCACCGTTAGGAGATGGGATCACGGAAAAATAATCTGCATTACTCGCCAGTTCCCAAAAACCGATGGTTTTGCCATCGGGAATAGATACCAGTGAAATCCCCTGTGACGAACTAAATACAAGTTGAGAGGATGCAGGCAAATATCTTGGAAAGATCTGCGGATGAGCGCGCGGGACATGACCCTCGACCTTCAGCTTCGTCTCACCATTAGGACGATCCATCCAGACCATTAGGTATTCGTCGCGATACGATGGTTCAGCCTCCCATTTGATCAAACGCATCCATTGACCGTCATCAAAGAAGATCAGCGTACTAACATCCTGCTTGAAGGCTTCGACCTGTCCCGTTTTGGAGGAATATACATAACCATCCTGGTTGCGCGGATGATTGACCTGCACCCCGAGATAATAACCCTCGTCAGTGCGGATAGAATCTGTGGACGAAATATCATTCGGATACGCGATGTCGAGCAGAAAAATATCGCGCAGAACATCGGTCTCGGTGGGCGGGTCTGAACGGAAATCCATCACGGTCAGTTTGTTCCCGTGAAGCAGTAGTTCGTCACGCGTCAGCCACTCGACGAAGGGCAGGCTCGCATCCGACGCGCCTTCGAGCGGTAGACTTTTCTCGACCTCCCCGCTCGCCCAATCCACGATATATAAGAACGCCTCGTTTTCGATCTCCGGTCCACTCATCCAGGATATTGCGAGGCGTGCACCGTCCGGTGACCAGGAATACATGGGACGATATGATTCTGCAGGGATGCCGGCGATCTCTCTCACCTCGAGGCTGATCCCGTCCATAAGCCAATACGCATCTTCAGCCTTCAACAACACCCGCCCGTTCCGCGCGTCAGACGAGACCGCGTGTGTAAACGTGACCAGATAACGACCAGCCAGATCTTCCACGCTATCAGCGCAAGGTTGGAACGCCACCATCTCCCCAGCATTGGTCACATACAGGAGGCGTCCATCCGGCAGCCACGCTGAATGGTCACGCAAACCGTCCGATTGTTGCACTGTCCATTTGCTCTGACTAGGCTCGCAGATATTTCCTGTGCTGGCTTCGAGGAAGCGCAGATCGATCGTCAAGTGTTCCACCCCATCGGTCATGAAATACTCGCTCAATCCAAAGACGAGATATTCGCCATCTGGTGACCAACTACCAGTCGAAAATGATTCCGCTTGTAATATCGGCTTGACGAAAGCTTTTTGAACGGACGTCACACTGGTGGGCAGAGACACAGGCGTAGGTGGCGAACCGAATATATTGTTTTGCGACATCGCTTCAGCCAGTCTTTCATCACATTCCCAAGCTCCCTCAGGCATAGTCCCGGCAGAGGCATATACGCGTACCTCAAGATAGGGCGAACTCCAATGTTCCCGATAAACCGCACCCAAACGATAGTAGTCTGGACCTGACTCATAACACCAATTTTGCTCCGGCATGATCAAGGGAAGTTGAATCCTCAATAGTTCACCTGGAACCAACTCGCCAAGTTCCACAGGATATTTTCCGGTTTTCAATTTGTGATTTTCGATGGACTCCTGAATACGCATGGCACGTTCTTCTGTAACCGTGTAGTTCGTAACCCCATCCCCAAGCAGAAAGCCGGTAATGCCCGCCAGATAAAGAGAAGCTGTAACCAATACCGCAAACACTAGACCCATCCATCGCCGCCAACTGGAGACAGTCATGGTAATCACCATGCCGGATGAAAGAGCCGCAATGGCGGCTACCATGATCATGAATAATCCACGAATACCATCATCAATTCCATCCCAAAGCCAAAGCCATAAAAATGTGTACAGCAGATATCCAAGCAACATGAGAATCAAGATCAACCGCCCAATAACTGGCGTCCATGCAACAGGTCTGTATCCTTCCGATGCGGGGAAAATGTTCAGTAGGTTTGCTGTCAACACCGCCATGACTGGGATGGTGATACCCGGGATCGCCAGATAAGCCAACGCTCCCAAGGCATTCAGCCATCCCGACCTGGACTCAGAGGGCAGGGACAACGATCCCAACTCCAATGCATGGAAGAACGTCAGGTAAAGTATGGCGAACGCACTCATCAAAAATGGGTAACGACTTCCCCACTTCCATGCCGCGAACAGAAACACCGTGATGGAAAGAAGCGCCATTCCAAAAAAGATCGGCTCAAGTTGCCCTGCGTCTCCGTTTAAACTGACAATCCGCAATTGCACAATGGTTAGGACAACCAGCAGACCAATGGCAAACAAAATCGGAGTCTTTCCCCTGCTGTGCAAGGTGCGCCATTCATCTAGATGTAAAATAAGCAGAACGATCACTCCGGGAATTATGGGGATCAGAACGATTCCAAAGTCAAAAACAGAATGCGGAAGCATCCAATTGCCAAGGATCATTGCCAACGCCCCAATGCCTGACCAGATCAAAAATAGGAAGTAGCGCCGCCCGGCTGTTGCAGGATTCCCTCGTACTCGAATAAGGATCCCAATGACGATGATCAATAGGACCGGCGATGTGAAGAGCATGAAATTTAACATCGCTCAAACCTCCCAATCAGACCGCGCGCTTTAGAGTGGCGGCGCGTCCCATCAGTACGAACAGGGCAGGCACTAGGATCAGAAATCCCCACTGAATCCACAATCTCAGCAACCAGAACAGTTCTTCGACTCCCGCGGCAGGAACCATGACCCAGTTCGTCAAACTGCCCGCGAAATGGATTTTGTTCAGCCATGCCCCGCAGAGTGAAATGGTGAGTCCTGCCAGCAACGCGGTGATTTGCAACGATTTTTCACGGCTCCGGCAGTAGCTCAACGCAGAGACAACCATCAGTAAAACGGAAAAGGCAAGATACGGTGTTCGGTCGTCCACATGGGCATCGTCAAAAGCCAGGATGATGAATAAGGGCATCGCCCCAAACACACCGAAGGACAGACGCGTCCAATCCAGGGACAGACTCTGCCCGATACGTCGCAGTGGAAGCGGTAAAAGCGGGCGCTGAGGATTGGTAATCACCTCCGCGACCATCAGAACAAGAAATGCCAACAACATGACCAATAAAAACAGCCACAGGCCGGATTGATATGAGACGAATAAATGGAAACCAAATAACAACCCGCCGAATGGATACGCCCAACGCGGCAGTCCGCGCGCCAGGCCCAGGAGCAGGAAGGGCAACGTCAGCGGTGTGATCACTCTGCCGAGAAATTCAGTATTGCGTTGCCAGCCCGCATCTGCACTATCAAAATATGTGACTGCGATGAGGAGCAGTGCAGTGGTCACGAACAGGCTCAGTTCCAACAAAGCTTGTCGCCAAGAATCGCGTCCATCCGGCGGAGCAGGCGGAAGGTCGGAGGTGGAGGCGACATCCTGCAGGATTTGAATCCCGCTTTGTAGTTTCATCGTCCACCCGTCCCAATAAGCATTTGCGAGTGACTTCGGCGCATCGCGCAATTCCCTCAAAATGAACCTGCTCAGCCTCCCCTGAGACCTCGCCTCCTCGACGCCTTCGATGAAGGTGTTGTACATCTCGTTTCCGAATTCCGCGCGATACGCGGGCGGATACACCTTCAAGAGCAAACGATAGAACAGAGCAAGCGAGTTGGCAAGATATGGATTCATGCGATCACCGATATGGAGAACGACCATAGGCGCTGAAACTACCGTCACCATCTCCGCGCCAAATCTGATAGGAATCGGGGCCACCTACAAAAACATCCATAATGCCATCACCCGTCACATCGCCTACGGTGACAGCATCATAACGACCATAATTGATACGTTGCCCAGCCCTGAAGCGCCCTGTGCCATCATTCAGCCACAGACGGATGGAGGTGGATGTCTCGCCGCCGAGGAACAGATCCAGGTCGCCATCTTTGTCCGGGTCTGCCACAAAAATGGTGTTCGTCATGCCACGACCCAAACGTTGTTCACCGTTGCTAAAGATGCCCTGCCCGTCGTTGAACCAAACCTCACCTCCATTCCGATTCCCTATCACCGCGTCCAGAAAGCCATCGCTGTTCAGGTCGCCCAAGGCCACGTCATAGCTTTCCGCCTTTCCCAGCCGCTGACCGCTATCGGAAAAGTTCCCTAGCCCATCGTTGAACCAGACCTCGTTTGGGGTATTGCGTTGACCCATCGTCCATCCTTTTGCCAGAAACACATCAAGCGTGCCATCGCCGTTCAAATCCCCAAGCGCGGCGTCGGCTGGGGACTCCGTCCCCAGGCAGGACCGATAATTCGAAAACAAGGTCGCGTAGTTCATCATGGCTGTCCCGCCGCCGCAACAACCGGCGATATACCCCTCTGACAGACCGTCGCGGTTCCCATCCCGTATGGCAAAGACCTGACCGGGAACACCATCCGAACGGGCGGGAATGACAACATCGGCGGGCGCTTCGGCACATTCGAATAGCAGGTCCCCGCCCATCATCCCATTTTCGAAACGGGTCAGGAGGGCGTCCAAAGAGTCATCGCCATCCAGATCACCCAGTGCAAGGACGTAGTTGAGCATCAACAATTCCTGGTTCGCCGTGAAATTTCCATTCCCGTCGTTGAACAGAATGCGATGCATTTGATTGGTGACCATATAAACATCCTGATGCTCATCCCCGTTCAGGTCGGCAAGATAAATATGAATGGCGCGAAGCGCTGTCTCATCCCCAAAGGGAGGAAGAAAATTTTGAAACAGTCTGAAAATCCCTAGTCCCAGCAGGCACAGGCAGACCAGCAGAATAGTCGAACGCGGCACGCTTTTCACCGCCTTGATCGTACTACTTGCCAGCCGCGACAGACCGTTCATGGATGCTCCTTCGCCACGCGTTGATTTGCCGCGCTGAGCAATTTATTCAAACGGGCGATCTCGTCCTTCAGCACTCGGCGTCCGTAATGGCTGAGTTTATACACCTTGCGGTCGCGCACATTGCCTTTCGGGTCGGCATCCTCCAATCGTACGATACAGCCTTGATCCAGCAGGCGCTTGAGCGCGCCATACAAGGTGCCAGTGCTGAGCACAATGCGCGCCTCGCTGAGTGTCTGCACATCCTTCATGATGGCATACCCATGCTTCGGTTTCGGCGCAAGGCTCAACAGGATAAAATACGTAGATTCAGTTAGGGGAGTTTGTGTTAGCGTATTCATCAGACTTGTTGCCATATGTCGTCATACGACATGTTGATAGGCGATATAATACTTCGATCAAGAGAATTTGACAAGGTCCTTTCATCGTCATATGAGCTGGTTGGGTGTACTCGCCTGCTGCCGATGAAAGCAACAGGATACTCAGCAATTCATAAAAAAACAGCGGCTACAATTTGCATGCTTCAATTCTTATAACCCCAACAAGGGGCACCTCCAAATATGGATTACTTTCATAAACAGGGATTTACTTAAGCAAAGTGCGTCTTCAAATTTATTTTGATAACCCCTCTTGTACGAACAAATAACGAGAAAATAGGAGCGAAAAATATCAAACGTGGGGTCGTAGCAACAGAATATTCCATCCCACAATATTTGGTAGGAAGTGTGATATGTCACCGCAGGTTGTAGTAAAACCGCATTATTTGGGGCAAAATGACAACGCCTCACTTATTAGGGCACCCATCTCCATGGGCGGATCACTTGATTTTCCTTCGACTATCCTTATTTTCTCCTCCGTAAACCCAACAACTCATATATGAGACAATCGAATATCCTGTCCGCCGCTGGCTCGATCACCCGTTGCAGGGACTCTCCCCAAAGCGTACAAGAATAATCTCCCCCACCCGATCCCCACTTAGCTTTTCATAGTCCACACGCGGAACTTCAATATGAATGTCAATGCGTGTACTGTTTTCTAACATCGTGACTCCCCCTGTTCGAGAACATCGTGCGCCCTACCTATATCTGGTGGTGTATCCTGATAAAAAAGGAAGGTCGCCATGGAAGAAGAATGGATAGTGGATCGCAGCAAATTAAGGGAGGTATGGTTCGAACACCCGAATTGGAGTCGGAAGAAAATGGCAAAAGAAGTAGGGCGTTCGGAAGCGTGGGCAAGGAAATGGCTAAAACGAATTCGGCAAGCTTCCTTGGAGGACCGAGAGGTTCTGAACGGACGCTCACGTGTACCCCATAAACTTCCACCTTCCATACCCGAAGAAGTGGTGAACAAGATTCTCGATATTCGCGATCACCCGCCACAGCCATTGGGGCGTGTACCGGGTCCCCTGACGATTATGTATTACTTGTGCAAAGAACAAGCGTTGATAGAGCAGGGTGCG
>Ga0210377_10001556_pt1 | contig 20946 bp, 39 predicted proteins | sample PLM4_65_b1redo_FD_155480 | JGI IMG/M metagenome (GOLD analysis project Ga0210377, IMG submission 155480) | Groundwater sediment microbial communities from an aquifer in East River, Colorado, USA - PLM4_65_b1 redo | ecosystem: Environmental > Terrestrial > Soil > Riparian zone | place: USA: East...
TGATCGCGGCGAACAATACTCCCGCCTGGCAGCGGGTGGCCGGCAATACCACCGCTGCGAAGCAATTTCTCACCCAGACCGGAACCGGCGCGGTCTCTGCGCTGCCGGCGTGGGCCGCGATCGTCGCAGCAGATATCAGTAGCGGCGAACTCGCGCTTGTCAGAGGAGGAACCAATCAAAACACCTGGACGGCCAGCCGATGCGTGCGCGTCAATGCCGGTGGAACGGCGTTGGAGTCAGCGGCTGACGATTGTGGGTCAGGGGGCGGCGCGGCCGCATTTTTGGATTTGACGGATGTTCCCGCCAGTTATTCCGGCGCCGCTAATTATCTCGTCAGAGTCAATAGCACGCCCGATGCTTTGGAATTTCTCGATCCGTCAACGGATTTCCTCTCTCAATACGCGCTTTTGGTTGGGCGGAGTGGCGGGCAGACGATCATCGGCGGGACTGGGAGCGGTGATGATTTGACCCTCCAGTCCACGTCGAACGCTACGCGCGGCGACTTAATCACCGACGTTGCGGACATCACCATGAAGGCGGCTTCACGCGCCCGCATGGAGGGCCAGAATCGGTTTCGTTTTCTCAATTCCATGGCCTCGCTGTCTAAATCAGCGGCTCAAGAAATAGGTGATAGTTCATTTCCAGTGGTTGTTACTTTTGATGGAACGTCTTTTGATACAGATGCCCTTTTCGTAACGGGCGATGACACTATCACGGTTAAGATAAGTGGAAAATATTTAGTTGTGGGTTCGATCACCTGGGAAGCGAACGCAACCGGATTCCGGTCCTTGATAATAGAAACTGATCAAAGCGGCTCTTTTGTTACCGCTGCGAATTTTGTTACGGCTCCTCCTTCCGGGGTTGGAACTTTACCAATGCAAGCAGTTGCCCTGGTTTCATTGACAGCCGGTAAGAAGATAAGGATGATTGGGTTTCAGAATTCGGGTGGCGGATTAGATGTAGTTGCAAGTCCCGATACGAGTTTATCAGTGACTTATCTGGGTGAATAATGGCCATCGCTTTTCAACCCAACGCGTTTCAGAACAACGCTTTTCAAATTGTAGCGTCGGTTTCTCAGGTGAGTACCGATCGCCGGAGGACCCCGTGATCTATCGTTTGTTCCTGCTGATTTTTTTGTTAGTGCCGATCGGCAGCCACTCCGCCGAACCGACCTGCGAAGCCCAGCGCGATCGCGTGCAGATCCGCCTGGAGATGGCCCGTGAAACCCTCGAGCGGAGAGAGGCGCAGCTCGCCGACCTGGTGGTTCGCTACGGTCAACTCGAGGCGGAGTTGAAAGCATTGAGGACAAAGAAACCCGCGCCAGAAAAAACCGAGTAGCGGCAGGCGATTTTTTTTGGCCAGGTTCACGCGATCACAGCGTTACTAAACGAAATCATATGTGGCACCTTAAACTGAAAGGGGGCGTCGAGATCTCCGAGCAGCAAGCGCGCACGTGGGACAACGTGCCGAAGGACGTGGAGATCGAGAAGGCCGCTCTCGTTCTGCCGCGGCCAGGCGGCAAGCTCTACGTGATCGATCTCCCCGGGTATGAGCGCTACTGCATCGCGCGGAGCGTCGCCGCCGGCATTGGCGTGTCAGTGACCGAGAGCGGGTACTGCCTCTATGGGCAGTATCGCGGCCTGGTGACCGAGCTCGAGGTGCTTCCCTCCGGGATGCGAATGAAAAGTTACTCGATGGACAAGTGCGATCTGCCGGAGCGGTGCTGGAGAAGGGGAGTTACCTGAGCGGGTGATATTTATGCGCAGGTCTCAAATAGCCGAGGATCCGTATCTCCGCGTTGAAGAGAAGATTCATAAACTGGCTGTCGCCATCGCCTACCAGTACGGCCGCGACGACAACATCGCGTTGGCTCAAGACTTGGAAATCGCCGGATGGATTGGGTATTTGGCGGATAAACGCCCCGAAGAGAAGCTACGCTTGATGAAAGCCCAGGACTTCATGAAAGACGCATGGGTGAGCTGGCGATTCCACACCCCGGGCCGTGCGCGTAAACGAGGAGTTCTCGACGTCATTCAAGTCGACGGGATCGGTGAGCGGTTTGTCGATAACTGTCCAAGCGTCGAAGAGTCCATCGTGGCCGCGGATCTGCTGGAAAAATTGGTTGCGGTCCTAACGCCCACTCACAAAAAAGAGAATCGCGCGCTCCTCCTGCTCCAGGCGATGCTGGAAGAAGGCGTCCCGAGATTCGGCAACCACGTGCAGACGAAGGTGCCGGCTATGAACGCCCACTACCACAAACAGAAAATCCAGTCGGAGTTTCGGAAATTATTGGCCGCTTAAAAGTGGTGAGACATGTTTGACGTGCTCGATTTCAATATTTCGCCGAACCAGCTTTGGTTTTTCAAATTGTCCGACATCGGCTCGCAGATGCGCGTAGAGCTTTTCAACTCCCAGGCCGACGCCCAGGCCCCTGCCAACCGGGTCGCCTTCGCCGATCTCGCCTTCGGCGCCGCCCAGGCAGTGACTCTGACTCCCGATCTGACCCTGCCGGCTTACGGCGATCCGCTGACCAAGTTCAACACGTCGCTCTCGTATCACCTGGTGGTGAGCGGCGTCGATGGCGATCCGACGAAGATCTTCGCGATCGGACCGTTTACCGATCTTCAGAGCGTCGAGGATCCCTTGATGCTGACCGAGGCGATGATCCAGGCCAGGGGAGAGTTGGAGATCAACCGCGGCACCCATTCGCGTTTTTATTCGTCGCTTAGTCTCGGCCGCCATTTCCCGGCGCTCGACGAGGGCGCGATCGTCACGCTGTCGTCGACGAAGCGGAGCCTGGTCAACGTGCGGCAAAAGATCATCTCGATGGCGACGGAGATCCGCATCGAGGAGAACAAGGAAGTGGTGTTTGGGGACCAGCTTGAGACGATCGAATATTTAGATTTTGTCCGGGGGTAGGGGCGGACCTGTGTGTCCGCCCGACAAAGAGAGAAAATCCAGTGTCTCAGTTAAGTGAGTTCGTAAAAAAACGATCCGTCAACAACATCATCACCGCGACGGTGGTGAGCGTCGATTCGCGCAACCCGGCGCTGGTCGATGTGAAGCTTCCCGACATGGAGATCGTCACGCTCACGCTGGCGCAGCCGTTCACGGTCTCCCCGGGGGATCCCGTGGAAGTCGTGCGGCCGGGTGGAAATGCCAAGCTCGAATACGTTTCCGGACCGGCTGCCATTTTGCTCGGCGGCGATCCGTTCAATCGCGTGGTCGGAGCGGGGCAGGGATAAGGGTCAAATCATAAGGATGAGCATTCACATTCAAAAAAAGGAGTCTTCATAGTGAACTCTATACCGGAAGCAGCAAACGCTCCTTATTGGGCCTATTGGGTGCCGGCGCTGATCGGCGCAATCCAGGTCATCACGTTGGCCTGGATCAATCGCAAGGTGAATAGCACCAACACCAAAGTCATCAACGAGGTCAGCCAGGCTAAAGACTCGGCCGCTGAGACCGCAGCTTCAGTGGAAAAGGTCCATGTCGCCGTAAACTCGGAACGGACTGCGATGTTGATAGAGGTCAAGACGCTTCGCGATGAAATCTTGGACCTTTCAAAACGGATCGCGAAAGATGAGCAACGAGTGGAGGACGAAAACCTGCAAGCGAAACGAGCGCCGGCCAAAATTCTCTTCGTTGACGACGAGAAAAATTGCTACGTGCAGTTTGCCCAAGTAGCTAGAAAAAAAGGCTGCGAGTTGACGTGGGCCAGAAATCGCGACGAGGCTATCCGGGCGCTGGGCGGCACCGGCGCTTCGTACGATGCGGCGATCGTTGACGAGAAGTTGCCGGGGGCCAGCGGGCATGAAATCATCATAGAAATCCGAGCCCTGTTTCCCACACTCATCACAGTCCTCTCTTCCGGTTATAAGTTTGCCGATATCGATATCGTCAAACAGCTTGGTCCAACGATCTTCATGCCCAAGCCGATTTTGATCTCCGATATCGAGACCTTGTTAAATACGATTGAACAGTGGCGGTACTGGAGAGGTCTCTCGGCTGCGACACCGCCGCAGACATGAAACGGCCGGCTAGAAAAGGAACGCGGTGCAAAAGCGCGATGGAATTCGCGATGGAGGCTCCAGGGTTCATATACTCTTTTCGCTGCGACAAAGAGCTGTTGCACGCAAGCAGGGGCGGCCAAAATGCTAAACAACATTGCTGTGAAGGCCAACAACGGCAAAGACAGAGCGGGTTGATGGTTTCGTATAGAATCGTTTGGCGGGAGACGGCCGCGAAGAAGTAGAGGCAATTTATGGGTTTGAACTTTAAGCAATTTGAGTATGGAGTACTCCGCCCGACCGCTGCCAAGCTCCACCCGATCGTGCGATTCGACGAGGTGCCGATCCGGCTGGTGGGCGAAACCATCTGGCACGAAAGCGACAGGCTGCAAGCTCTAGGGCAGTATCCCAGGGGCGGCATAACGGCAGAGCGGCCGTTTGGGCCGGGCCGCGGGCCGGCCTCCGTCGAACGTCCGACATGGGAGTGGCTCCACGGCATCTATCGGTTGCTCGGGCGCGAGCTCGGGATGGGGGACAGGGAGTTTCGCTATGACGAGTTGGCGTGGAATCTCGCCCTCAACGTTGCCTGCTGCCGATTACGTTATTTCGTGGATCGGCGCGCGCTGCCGACCGCGGAATCTGGAATCGAGGGACGGGCGCGATTTTGGTACTTGGTTTACAACGCTTCCGGCGTGGACTCCCGCCGAGTCAAATACATCGCGGACGCAAGACAGATAACTTGGGAATGAGGAGGATAGAACTTTGAAACATCTAATCGCATGCGTTTGCATGTTGGCCCTTGCCGGCTGCGCCAACATCATCGAGCAGCTCAAAGACGATCCGGCGATCGTGGGAGGCACGTTCACCGGCATCAAGCTTTCGGTGACCGCGGTGCCCGGCGTGCCGATCCCGATCCCCGAGATCATCATCGGCCGAGGGACTTTTTATCGTATCGGCGGCAACCGAACCGTCGAGGTGATGGCCGGCGACGCTCTGGGCGCAGCGCTTAACGATCCGGACAATGAACTCGGCGTCGCTCAGACCAAATCCCAGAGCGAGGCATCGATGACGATCAAGGCTGGAGTGGTCACCGAAAAGCCGGCCAAACCGAAGCCGCCGTCGCCGCCGCGCGCCAGCGTTCCCTGAATTTCCTCTTTGACTTGGGTCTCCTGTGTGCTAAGGCCTTACGATATTACATCGTAAGGAGCCGACTTGATGAAGCCTGTCATCCAGGAGATCCCGTTCTCGAAAGTTAACCCTGCTCCCTATAATCCAAGAGAGCGCCTGACGCCCGCCGATCACGAATACCAGACGATCAAGAACTCGGTTCACGATTTCGGCCTGGTGGAACTGCCGGTCTGGAATAAACGCACAGGCAATCTGGTCTCAGGCCACACCCGCCTCGACATCCTGAAAGCCGACGGCGAGAAGTCCTCGCTGTTCGTCGTCGTCGATCTCGCGCTGGAGAGAGAGAAAGCTCTCAACGTCACGCTCAACAATCCGAACGTCGCCGGCCGCTGGAACGATGCCGGCCTGGCCAGCCTGCTCCGCGAGATCGAGCAGGGGATGCCCGACCTCTACGACGAATTGGACATGGCGCCGCTCACCCAGGAAGTCGATCTTCCCCTGCGTGGCGGCCTGGAAGATGGAATCCCTGAGCTCGAAGAGGGCATAGGGCCGCCGGACATGGAGCTCCTGCCTTACGAATCCTATAATTATCTGGTTTTATTTTTCAAAGACGCGCGTGTTTTCGAAACGGCGGCGGAACATTTCGGACTGACGGACACCAAAGTTCCCGGCTTCGTCGGTAAAAAAACCATCGGTCTCGGCAGAGTCTTGGACGGCGCGAGCTATTTGAAACGCGTGCGATCCGCCAACGGCCTTGCGCGCGCCAGTAAAAAGTCTCAGCCATGAAAGACAAAGATCTCCGCGTCGTCATCCCCTCGTCGCGCCGGCCGAGAATGGCGGGCGCGGCCTTTCGCCTGGTCAAACTCTTCGCCGATATCTGCGTGCCGGCCGCCGAGAAGCGCGCCTATGCGGCCTTGGGCAAAGCTGTGGTCACCCATCCCGATGAGATCGCCGGCAGTGGCGCGCTGCGGCGCTGGATACTGGATCACTACAAGCAAAAGTGCGTGGTCATCCTCGACGACGACGTCTTTCGCGTGCTCTGCGTGGTCGGCCGCAAGGCGCGGGCGATCACCGATCCGGAAGCGATCCGTCGCATTCTGTTAAACGCGGCCACGATCGCGGAAGGCACGAGCGCGAGTATTTTTTCTTTCGGGGCAGGGGCGATTCATGAATCGCCCGTACGATCCTTTCTGCCCTATGATCCCTTCTCGATATCGAAGCTAGCCGGCGGCTGTGTCGGCTTCGTCGGCCGGAAGATTCTTCCCGATCCCAAGCTCCATCACGGAGTGGACACGGATGTGAATCTGGCTGCGCTGCTCAAAGACCGCATCGTCTGGCAGGACAACCGCTTTGTCTTCGAGCGCCGCGCGCTGCTAAAGCCGATCGTGCCGAACAAGGAAAGCTGGAAGCGCGACCGAAAGTATTTGGCGCAGAAGTGGGGACCATACATCGCCGAGAAACACGCTGCCGGCGTCACACACATGGCGGTGACTAACGTCACCAGGCGGGAGAAGGTGTCGGCGCGCGCCGGGGAGGATATGTGGCCGGAGTCGTGAGCGAGCAATTAGAATTGCCCGAATGGGACGAGAAGGAACTCCGGCCCAAGTCCAAGATGCCGAACTGCCCGCGTTGCGGCGAAGACGAACTCGGCATGATGCACGCTGAATTGACCATCTGTTATGCGTGCGGATTCAAAATCGGCTGGTGGATCAGCGTGATAAAGCTACTCGCGGGCGCGTCGGTTGACGTCGTCGCGAGAGGCGACGGATAGAGTCACGGTTTTCATGACGGCTTACCTATCCGCCTTGATTGATTCCCGGCCCTCGTAGCGTTTCACTTTGATCCGGCCGGCGCTTTCGCGCGCCTGGGCGAGCTCGTGGGCGAGGTGCATCCTCATGAGATGCTCCATCTTTGGCCCGAAAGCCTTCTCGATGCGCAGCGCCATGTCCGCGGTCAAGGAACATTGTTCATTCAGCAGGCTCGAAAGCGCCTGGCGTCCGACGCCCAGGATCTCGGCGGCCGCGGTCACGGTCAGATCGAGAGGCTCGATCACTTCCCGGCGGATCATGCCGCCCACGTGCGGGGGATTTTTCATAGGCATGGACTAAGATCTCCTTTCAGTGATAATCGACCAGATCGACGTCAAAAGCATCGCCGTCCTCGAAGCGAAAAATAACGCGCCAATTGCCCGACACGCTCACACTCCAGAAATCTTTAAGATTGGCTTTCAGTGGGTGTAGGCGCCAACCAGGAAACAATCCGACATCCTGCACCTGCTCGGCCTCGTCGAGGGCGGCGAGCACGTCGGCCAACTTTTCGACCAGGGCCGCAGGAAGATTTTTCCCGTCTCCTTTTTCGTAGAGGCGCTTTAATCCTTTATGCCGGATCGAGCGTATCGCCATTGGGGCGATTATCGCGTGTCGCGCGTCACACGTCAAGCGATGCGATCGAGTATCTGCCGATGGGCGTCGAGGAATCAGCCACTTTGTCGGGAAACAGCCATAAATGGCTCTACTGAAACTACTTTCAGTACTCCGCGGGCCGCGGGACGCCTCGCCCAAACCGCTCGGAAGGGTGCGAAAAGCCCCCAGATATCCCAAATTCCCCCTAAATTGGTCTGATTTGCCTGACTGTGCGTGATCGCACGCAGGCCCGCCGCCCCCTACTACCCCCTTGGTCGGACTCCCAAAGCCCCGGACCGGGCCGGTTCTGGCCGCCCGGGGTGCCAATCCGGTGGGGGATGGGATCAGGGGCGGCGCCTGGGGACGGGGATCTCGGGTGCAAATTGGGCACTTTTGGCGCTATTCCCCCGCGCGCGCGGGATCGACAACAGACCGGGGACGAAAATAACTTTACAGGGGGATTGACTCTACTAACCGAAACGCTTATAGTAGGATCATGGTTGGAGATGAGTTGAAGCGGTGGCGGGAGAAACTAGGAATGACACAGGCAGAAATGGCGAAACAACTAAAGGTGCATGTGATGACTGTAAGCAAGTGGGAGCGCGACGTTCAGCGAATCCCGGGCTCGGTCGACTTGGCGCTGAAAGAAATCGAACGGGAACAAAAGTAGCCTGAAATTTTTTTATCCAAGGTGTAACCGAATCGGTTAGCAAGAAAAGGAAAACAAGATGAAAATTCTAAACACGGAAAAAACGGAATTGAGATTGGCGGGGACGGACAAGCCTAGCCGGTTGATCGTGGTGCTCGATCCCCACGCCGACAAGCGCCACGTCTGTGATGTGTGGTGCACGCATCCGGCGATCACCAAAGCCGAGGCCCCGGTCCTGGCGCTGCTGCTGCAATAACGGAAAGGAGCAAGCCGTGAAAACTAAAACCAGAAAGCAGAACAAGGCCGCTCACGTCCACGTCTACGGCGCCGCCGCGGTGCTGAAGATCCCAACCTGCTCAACCTGCGATCAGGAAGTGGTCTGGATCGGCGACGACTGGTACCACGCGCGCAAGCCCGAGTATGACCACCAGGCCCGCGCCGGCCAGGGCCGCACGCTCTACGTCGCCAACTATAACAGCGAAGCCGAAATCGCCGCCTAGCGAAGCGCATGGCAAATGCCCAATCTCAAATCTCAGACAAGGAGAACGAACATGAACACAATTGAAACTTTCACCTCGGCCAAAGAACCTCTCGCGGTGTCGATGGAAGTCATGCAGCGCGGCAAAGAATTTCTAGCCACCGTGGCGCCGGGTCGAATTCCGGAAAATCCTTATCCGACCGAGGAGCGCCAAACACTCAAGAAAAGTAAGTGGCGCCAATGACGCCGGCGATCAAGGGTGGTCTGGAAAAACTGATCGCCGCCATCGACGAACGGCGCGCATTGATGGAACGCTGGAGGGTTGAGATCCTGAGCGGCGAGCCAACCTCTTGCGGCGCCACAACACTGCTAGCACTCAAGAAACAGCTCGATCATCTGCAATTGGCTGAAGATGTGCTCGCCGACGCGCTAAGTGCCGTCGAGCGGATCGACCCGGACCAGGGCGAGAACGCCGCGTGAAGGAGACAGCGATGGATAGCAAGAGAACGCCGAAGAGGCCGCGCAAAAAGCCGCGCCGGAAGAATCCGCCGCTATGCCCAAGGTGCAGCATAACTTTGCGCTCCGAGTTTTTTACTAACCGCTGCCGCAATACGGAAGCTTGCAAGAGACGGGCGAAGCACCCGGCGTTGCGATAGGAGAGTGGACATCATGAGCACGCTATTCTGGACGGGCTTCTGGTTGTGCGCCTTCGGCGTCGCCGGCTTGTGTCTAGGATAAGGGAGGCACGACAATGAAATTACAAATCGAACTGACCGAAGATCATGCCGCTGTGGTCTGGGCCGCATTGCAATTTTGTTGTCAGCAATCTGCCGGAAGAAATAAAGAAATTTTTCTCGCCGCGTTGGATGCGCAGGACGCGTTCAGGGTTTTACCCGTCGAGCGCCGGGAAAAGGCGGAGGTCGAAATCATGCGCCCCCTTTACGCGTTAGTGAGACACCCGTGAACGCTCCAGGGATCATGGATGCGGCCGGGGGGCCAGGGCGGACACATAGTCCGCCCCTACATTCCGTGTCAGGCCCACGGGAATACCGATACCTCCCGGCCGCCCAGAGATCCCGACTCCCCGGTCCGGTCCGGAGTCCGGACCGGGGATTTCCAAAATAGAAGTACCGGCGATTCATGAATCGCCCCTAACCGAAAGGAGATAAAGATCATGGCTGAACCGACGATCGTCTGTCCGAAGTGCAAGAACGAAATCAAACTGACCGAGTCCCTCGCCGCGCCGATGATCGATGCCGTCAGACGCGATTATGAGACGCGCATCAAGCAGACCGAACTGGAAACCGCGAGCCGCCTGGCGGAAGAAACCAAGCGCATCGAGGTGGAAGCCGGCGCCAAAGCAAGGCAGGCAATGGCGAGCGATCTCGATCGGCAAAAACAAGATGCGGCGGACCTGCGAAAGCTCCTACAAGAGCGGGAGGGCAAGCTTGCCGAAGCCCAAAAGCAGCAGGCCGAGATGCTCCGCAAGGAACGCGAGCTCGACGATGCCCGCCGCGAACTCGACTTGACGGTGGAAAAACGGGTGCAATCCGACATCGGCGCCGCGCGCGATCGCGCGAAGAGGGACGCCGAGGAGGAGATGAAGCTCAAAGTCCTGGAAAAAGAACACACGATCACGGCAATGCAAAACCAGATCGAAGACTTGAAGCGCCGCGCGGAGCAAGGTTCGCAGCAGCTCCAGGGGGAAGTGCAGGAACTGGAACTGGAAACCACGCTCAAGGCGCGCTTTCCCCAGGACGCAATAGCGCCGGTGGGCAAGGGAGAGTACGGCGCCGATATTTCCCAGCGCGTGACCGGGCCGTTCGGACAGTCCTGCGGCACGATCGTCTGGGAATCCAAACGGACCAAGCACTGGAATGACGAGTGGCTGCCCAAGCTACGGACCGACCAGCGCGCCGCCAAGGCGGAGATCGCGGTCATCGTGAGCCAGGCGCTGCCGAAAGATATAGACACGTTCGACCTGATCGACGGGGTTTACGTCACCCATCCGCGCACTGCGCTCGCGGTGGCCATGACGCTCCGCCAGAGTCTCGTCGAGCTCGCGGCCGCGCGGCAATCTTCGGAGGGCCAGCAGACCAAGATGGAAATGGTCTACGGCTATCTGACCGGCCCGCGCTTCCGCCAGCGCGTGCAGGCGATCGTCGAGGCGTTCACTTCGATGAAAGACGATCTCGACCGCGAGCGGAAAGCGATTACGAAACAATGGGCCAAGCGCGACGAACAGATAGACCGGGTGATGACGGCGACCGTCGGCATGTACGGAGATCTCCAGGGCATCGCCGGCAAGACGCTGCAAGAGATTGAAGGAATGGAATTTCCCGCGCTGCCGGATCTCTCGAGGGACGGTAGGGGCGATTCATGAATTGCCCCTACTATTTCCCCGCGCCGAACGCCGCCCTGATGCGCTTGAGCGCTTTGGCGAGGTCGACGTGAGCGATCGTCATCGAGCGCGAGCCGGCGTATTTTAGCGTGCCGGCGGCGCCGTTACGGATGTAGTGCTGGAGCTGGGCCAGGACCTGCTCCTTGGGCCGCTCGTAGATGCCGGCGGCGGAACCATTGCAGATGTCGGCTTCAAAGGTTTGGTGCAGGCGTTCATAGACGTCGTCGAGCGCGAAGCCGCGCACGGTGATGCTGCGCGAGGTGGCGACCTTCAAGGCGCGCCCCTGGCGTTTTTTGTGCTGCAGCGAGATGAGCACGCTCTGATCGACGGGCATGACTCGCTTTTCATATAGGAAATTTATGGGAAAAAAAAGGAGAGTCGTTGTTTATCGCGGCTGGAAAAGGCAAACGCCGATCGTAGTCACGATCAAAATTGTTTGCCCAGGCGTCGGCAAAATCGACTGCATCGAATGCAAAGGTTCCGGCTGGTGGGGCTTCGGTCCAACCCAAACCGAATGTGGACCCTGCGTCGAGTGCAAGGGCGCCGGCTATGTCTTTGTGTCTTGCTGAACCAAAAAAAAGGAGATCGTCGATGGCCCGCCCAAAAACCCGCCCGCATTTCGGGCTGACAAATAAAAAGAAGCTGTTCGTCGAGGGATTCGTGCTCCTGCGTCGTCTGGCGCATGGGCCGCTCGCGCGCGATGAAGCCAAGACCGAGCTCGGCATTCCCTACCGCGAGTGGTATCGCTGGCTCGAAGTGTTTCGGGACGCTGAGATTCCGCTTGTTTTCAAGTCTCCCAAGAATCGTGATCGGCGCTACAATTCGCCGACACTAAGACTCCGGCGGCGGGACTGGGAGAGACTGATCAAGTGAGCCTTTAGCCGTGAAGGAAACCCTCTGTCTATGACCAACTATCTCGTTACCTGGGAAATCGACATGGAAGCCGAGACGCCGCGCGAAGCCGCAGAGCGTGCCCTCAAGATCACGCGAGATCCCGAATCGATCGGAACCGTGTTCAAAGTTTGCGACGCAAAGCAGGAGTACGTCATCGATCTCCTGGAGGAAGAGGAGGAATCCGATGGCTGATAAAGACGATATCTTTGGCCCGCCGATCACGGTCTACGGCGATGAGGTAGCGCTCGATGACGGCGTGATCGTCGATCTTAGCGATCTCGCCCTGGTGCTCGCCGGGCTGCCGGTCAATCGAATAACCCGCAGTCTCTGGGACAAGCTGATCCCGTTCGTTCACGAGCCGCGCGACTATCTGAAATGCCAGTACAAGGCCGACTGCCGGGTGATCGAGCACGTGTCGATCCCGGTCTTGAAGAGCGTGCTGCTGACCAAGATCAAGCTGGCTGTGGCCACCGGCGGCGACGCCCGCATTCTCAAAATCCCGCCGGACATCTGGGCCGTGCAGAACGAGGTCGGTGGATACACCATTATGTTCCCCTCGGATTACTGACGCCGATATATAGCAACAAATGTTGATATATCGGATTGCCGTTCAATATATGAAACGAAGTTTTTAACGCCCCGGCGTGGTCTTCGGACCCGCCGGGGCTTTTTTTTGCCCATGAGCGCGCGTGCTTCAACACAATGTGGGAGCGGCTACGACATGACGGCGTCTCTTGACGAATGTCATATCGGAGTGATATAGATTCTCTATATGGACGGGCAGAAAATCATCGTGATCTGTGCCTTCGACACGGCCACCCAGGAGATGTGGTATGTGGACACGCGCGAGAAACTCTCCCGCCGTCTCCAGCAGGTTTCTCTCGCCATGCCGCCCATCACCCTCGGCGCTCTGAAAGCGCTGTCCTACGACACTGAGCGCAAGGACCGCACGGATTGTGTCGTCGATGTCGAGGGATGGTTTTATCACAGCCGGCGCGCGCGCGGGCTGGAGAAGGGGCTCTTCGCGCAGCACCTGTTCACCGGCGCTCAGTCGGCGCTCTGAACGATCGCCGCTCTCGACAGCCGATCCCGAATCTCTCCCTCGGTCAAATCTTCCTGCTGTGCGTGGCGCCTGAAGTTCCTCCCCAACTTTTTTTCTATCAATTCTTTTCTCGCCCGGGTGAGATAAAGGAAATGCACGATGAGGTGATCGCCGGTCTCCTCGATAATGAACGGCCGGAGCCGCGGCTTTGAACGCTTTGCGAGTTCGTAGAAAAGCGCCAGGGGACGGGATCGCCAGCCGTTCCACGCCTCCAGGTATTCGCCGAGCCGGTCCAGCCGGTCAAGACACGTGAGTTCGAGCAGCGCAATGCGAATGAGATTGCGCTCGTAGGGACGATTCATCCCGCCTGCCGGGCTGCGGGCAGGGAATCGACCCTCTTGTTCGAATTTCTCGGTGAAATCGATGAGCGCGCGCGCGCCTTGCAGGCCGTCCTGGTAGGCTCGTGTCGCATAGACCGCGGTGAGCGCCAGGTTCCACGCCTTGTCCTCCATAAGCGCGACGTAGCTTGTGAATTCTCCGCGCCGGCGCAGCGCCGTGCCGATCGCCGCGGGCAGGGAGGCGATCGGCGCCAATCCGAGTCCGGGCGCACACGCAGGTGAGCCCCTATCGTTTGCGTTTACGCCCGGCTTTGCGGGCGTCGAGGACTTCGCCGGCAAGATCGATCTGGCGGGCAAGCAGCGCGATCGCGTCGTGGTCGCGGGCAAGTTCGAGGACTTTTTTGAGCAGCGCGGCTTGCGCCGCCGAGGCGTATTTGAGAATGGTGCTTTCATCGAGCTCCGCGCCGGCGTCCAGTATCCAGTCCACGCTGTAGGATGGCTCGGCCAGCGCCGCGATCTTTTTCAGCACCAGCGCCGGCGGGATCTGCCCGGCCTCCCACTTGGCCACGGTGTCCTGGGAATATTTCCCCGCGGCCTTGCCGAATTCTTCCTGGGACAGCCCGGTCGCGTTTCGAATCTCGCGGATGCGCCGGCCGATCCCCTCGTCGTGAAATTTTCTTAGCGCCATTTGCGCTAGCGTTACGCCGTCATTTCGTATAAATGAATTTACATGAAAGCACAGATTACTAATCACAGGGCGCGGCGGGTGTCAACCGCGGGGCCTGCCCGCGGCCAGATAGGCGGGCTGATGACGCCGCGCGAGATCAAGGCAAAAAGAATCCTGCTCGGTCTGACGATCAAGGGCCTGGCCGCGGAAGCCACCGCGGCGTGCAAGCGGCGCGTCAGCCCGTCGACCATCGCGCAGATTCTCTGCCGGCGCATGCACGGCGCCCTGCCGCAAGTCCACGAGCTACAGAAGTTCGTCGCCAAGAAGCTCGGCATCGCGGTCAGCGATTTGAAGCCGCCGTTCGAGAGCGGGCGGTGAGAGCTGATGACGGCAGAAGAGCGAGACCTACAGTTAAAACTCGCGCGATCGTTGCTAGGGGAGTTTGTCAGATTCAACCATGACAGACCAACGCATCCGGGCTACCCAGTCACGGCAGTAACCGAGGATGGCATGGTCGAAATACAAGGGTTGGCCGGGCAATTCGCGCCACACCTGTTCGTGCGCGTTGAACGTACCTTTTCCGGGCCGGAGCAAGCGAAGCAGGCCATCGAGCACGTGCTCACTCGGATCCGCGATGATAGCCGAGTCGCTTATTATTTCTGTGAATTCACCGAATCTTTTGAACTACTGACTGAAGCGTTCGCAACGCTGACGGGCCAGCCTGTTCAAGCTGTGCGTGAGAAGTTTCGGCCGCGGAATCCGTCAAAGCCATGAGTTCAAGCAATGAACGAACCGCGCGCAAGACGCGCGATCGCGAAGCATTACCCGCGCGGCAGAAGATGCCCGCACTCCACGCAGCGCCAGAACTTCTCCGTCCCCATCGACCAGTAAACGAAGAGCAGAAAGAAAAACGCCGAGGCGAACCAGCCGACAAAGAACGTAAAGAAGCCCGCCCAGAAAAACACGAAGGAGAGAAAGCCCGCGAACCAGGCCGCCAGATGGCTGTGCTTGGCGCGAGAGATCCGCCGCATCCGCCGGCGCTCGCCGCAGGCCGGGCAGTTAAGTTCCATGGCCATGCCGCGGAAAACCGCGGCGAGCCCGCGAAAAAAAGCCGTGATCACATTGCCGACGACGTGGATCGCCGACGCGATCGCGCCCGGGCCGGCTGCCGGCAGCCTCTCCAGCGCGGCGCCGCAAGACATGCAGGTATTCCTCGTCTCGATATTCGCGCGCCGGCAATGGGGGCAGTGGATCATGGCCATCATCGTGGTGCCGACTGCACGTTGGAAAAATACAAGTTACTTTGTTGCCTCGGGACGCGGAATTGTTCCAATGAAATCTTCCTTCGCCGTCGGCCAATGGCGAATGATGTAAGAAAACTCGTCTTTGGGGCGATTGTAAAATTCTAACATATCACCCTTCTTGAAACTCGTAAGCTTACTCGCGACGTGGACAATCTGTTGCATCCTGCTCTGTTCAAAGCGCACCTCCAGCAGTTGTCCCTCTTGACGCTCCATGACCGCCAGCACTTGCGCGACGCGGCCAGATCCCAATAGGACGTCGGGCGAAGTCTCTATCTCTCGCATCACGTCGGCTTGGACCCCTGGTGGCGGTGGACTCTGCGAGAAGTGCCATTGGCCCTTGGTGTCTTGCCACTTGTAGATCTGCTGGGCTGATGCCGGGGCGGCGAAGAGCAGGGCGATCAAGAAAAATAGCGTTTTCATGGGTCATCTCCTGGGAGATAGAGGAGCAAACGCCATGCCCGCGTGGAGAGATATTTAGGGAGCGAGAGGGAGCGTTGATATTTGTCGGAATGCTACGGATCGGTACAATGACACAGTACGTCACTCGGATGTGCCATTCCCGACTATCACTTTAAATTTAAGTCGATTAACGATGGCCTTTAGTTTTTTTGCGAGGGGGGAAAGCGATAGCTTCTTTCCGCTCTTGACCAGATGCAGCCGCTTTTTGCTTTTCTTGTCCACCCAGCCCCTCGGCAATCATGCGCCGTTCCATTTCCCCGCAGCCCTCCATGAACTGCAAGACTCTTTCCACGTGCTTGTCTGTCAAAGGCGATAATTGGCGAGGCCCGAACCCGAGCAAAAGCCAAACTGGCGAAACATCCGCGCCGAGACAGATTCGTAGCAGGCTTTCTATATTAGGCCAGTTCGGATACTTCGGATTCCGCCATTGCGAGAGTTGGCGAGATGACACGCCACTCTTTTTTACAAAATTCTCAAGTTTTTTTACCGCCGGGTCTTCCTCAATAAGTACGTTTAGACGCTGAGAAAATTCACGTCTTAGCCGATCTAGGTCGATTTTTTCCTGTTCTGCCACAAAGAACCTCTTGACAAGTAAATTACTGATGAGTAAAACGTAATGCGTAATGAGTAATCTCCGCACCAATCATAACGAGACGGTACGAATATGAAACGAAAAAATCAAATACAAAAAGATGACTTCATGACGCCGAAAGAGGCGATGAAGGTCCTCAAGATTGGGCGGGACACGTTTTATCGAATGATTGCCGACGGGAAAGTCCCCGGCGCCATCAAGTTCGGCAAACAGTGGCGGATCGATACCGAAGCGTTTTGGGAAGCCGTCAAGAAAGAGAGCGCAGCGGGCTGACATGGCGGCGAAACTAACCATATCGGACACGGATAGAAAGACCGCCTGCGCGAACTGGCGTGTCCTATCGTTGATTACGGGCGAAATTCTCCGCGTGTGGGACAAATCGGCATGAACACCACGGAAGCGAGCCGGACGGCCCAATCTGCCGTGAAAATGGCACCGGGCGGCGCGATCGGCTCGCAAGGGAAATGTGAGTATTGCAGCGGGCCATTCATCATAAAAAAGCCCAACCAGCGTTTCTGCATGACGAAGTGCCAGCAGGCCGCGCATTGGGAACGGACGGTTAGAGAAGCGGCCGTTGATCTTCTCGCCGAAGCGCTGGACGTGGTTCAGGCAAAACGAGCACAGGAACAAATAACTTGAAAGAGGGGAGATCGCGATGAAGTACTCTGCAGTTTTTGCTTTTATCCTTTTGCTTTTTACCCTGAGCGCCTGCGCACTGCCCAAGACCGAACCCTATCGCGTGCGCGAGTCGCAGTTTCAAACGCGGCTGGAGTACCTCCGCTACTGCGACCACTACTGGCTCGCCCGGCCGGAGATCTGCGTCGATTGAGGAAGAAACTCATGAAGATCGAAACCATCATCACCACAAACCACACGCATCAAAAAATCACCGGGCTGCCGAATAGCGCCCTGGTGCTGAAGGCCCTGGTGGACGATCGCAAGCGCGCCGGCTACCGCCTGGTCGCGGTAAAGCCCGCGGATGAAAAACGGCAGCGCTGCATCGCTGAGTTCGAGAAAGGAAGCGAACCGTGTTGACGGCGCGAGAGCACACCATGGACAACGTGGAGTTTCACCCGGTCACGGAAATATTTCCGCTCATGGAGGGCGAAGAGTTCGACCAACTGGTCGCGTCCATTAAAGCCAACGGCTTGGAAGAGGCGATCCGGTTACATCCCGACGGGCGCATCATTGATGGGCGTAACCGCTACCGGGCCTGTCTCCAAGCAGGCGTCGAGCCCCACTATAGGACGTGGGAAGGCGAGGGGTCGCTGGTTACTCTCGTGGTCAATCTCAATCTCCATCGCCGCCACCTGACGGCTTCGCAGCGGGCGGCGATCACCATGGAAATCTTGCCGAAGATTGAGGCTGAGGCGAGAGAGCGCCAGGCGGCTACGCTGGCGAAACCTGGGGAACGAGCCGATCAGCGTGAGCACAATATTGTGCTCACGCTAGGCGACGCGGGCAAATCCAGCCGGCAAGTCGCCAGGTTTTTCAACGTCAGTCCTACTTACGTTGAACACGCCAAGAAGATCAATAACCGCGCCCCGGAAAAGATCGCCGAGATCCGCGCCGGGACGAAAACCATACCGGAGGTGATGCGCGAGCTGAAGCTGGCCGGCGTTCGCCCGACACGGAGTCAACCAGCGGAAACTAAGAACGCAGCGGCGCCGGGGTCTCATCATCCGCGCCGCCGGCGCGCTCTTGACGACACGTTAACCGCCCTCGACGAGTTGGCCGACGCCCAGGCGCACAGCGACGCCGAGATCGGCGCGGTCGTTGGCGATGTCGCGCGGTTTTTACAGCGCGTGACGTTGATTCCCTGGCTCGCCGTCGAACGGGCCCATAACCGAACCGTTTTCAAGATCGACGACGATCTCCGAGCCATCTGCGAGGAGCGCCGCCCGCGACCGGACCTCAACAGCTTCTCAGTCGTGGGCTTCTTAAAAAATCTTCGCGCCGAGATCACCCGGCGGAGAAAGGAGAATCACGATGAGCGGATCAAGCGGCGATGGAACCCGGACAACATCGTAAAGCGCGAACAGACCAGCATGCTCGACTGGATAGAGGCGGAGCTCGACAGAGTTCCTTGACATCAACCTGCGCGTATTTCTCCGCGGAGAAGGCGCGCTTTAACCGGCTCCCGTCAAGGGGCCAGAGGAGTCAATCATGGGCTTTAGAAAAGTAGACGTGAAACTGGAAAGTCTCACCCCGGAGCTGGCGCGCAGTTTTGCCGGCATGCAGCCGTTTCAGGGGGAGAGGTCTTTGAAATCGGCCCGGCTTAATTTTCTTCGCCGCCATGTAAAGGCGGGCACTTTTTCTTCGCCGACCTGGGCCGACGCGATGCAGCGCGGCACCGATCATCGCTACCGATTAAACGGCCAGCACTCAAGCGCCATGCTGGCGGCCCTGACCCCGGAGGAGTTTCCCCTGGGATTGTTGGTGACCATCGAGACCTATGAGTTCGACTCGGTGGACGAGGATGCTTTCGCGCTCTTCGATTTGTTCGACAACCCAAAATCGGCGCGCGACAACACCGATGCGCTGGGAGTGGATATCGCCGCTTATGAGGATCTGCGCGCAGTGGACCGCAAATTTGCCGGGAAGGCAGCCGCCGGCATCGCCTATTTCGAGGGATTGAAAAAAGACGGCGGTGTTCTTCATGACGCGCGCCGGCGCGGGATCTATTTCGCGGATCTCGATAATCGAAGATTTCTACTCTGGATATGGCCGTTTCACGACGCGCTGCACGTCGGCCTGCTCAATCCGCCGGTGATGGCGGAAGTCTACGCCGATTGGAAATACAACGCCGCCATGGCGCAGGAGTTCTGGACGCTGGTGCTTTACGAGTCTCACGGCGATCCGGATCACGAAACGCGTGAACTCTCGCGCGTGCTGAAAGAGATGAAACAGGCGGAAAAAGCCCCTGAGTACTTCTACGCTCGGGTACGCAAAGCCTGGAACCGTTATCGGCGTCTGCGCGAACTCGAAGCCAAGACATCAGCGCCATCACCGACTCAAAGTCTCAGCGAAAGCCCCTCCGAGCAGGCGGCGGCGTCGGCGTAAGGCCAATGAACTATTGTCCATTTTGCCATCGCCAGTGCAGCGGCGAGCCGCTGCCGATCGGAGGCTTCGCCACGGCCCGAGCGTGCGCCGAGTGCGCCGCGCGGATCGCCGCGGCGGTAGAACCGGACCGCCCAGACGAGAGCGCCCGGGCGCCGCCGGGGAAAGATCGAGGATGTACGGGCGATTCATGAATCGCCCCTCCAGGCCCGCCTGCAGGCCGGGCAGGCCATTTATCAACCCCAACCAAAAACGAAGGAAGGAAAAATCTATGAGTCAGAACCATGTGACCGGAGCACATCCGGTTCTAGGAAATCCCGAAGCGGCCAATCCGTTTGCCGACAGCGGACTGTTTCAGTCCACGACGGACATCTGGACGCCGCTCAAAATGTCGTATGAAGGCTTCGCCGGCGGCGGCAAGAGCCTCACGATGATCTTGAATCTGCTCGGCATCTGGACGGAAGAGGGAAAAAAGAAAATCGTCTGTCTCCAGGATACCGAAAAGTCCGCCAAGTTCATCGTGCCGTTCTTGAGCCACTACGGTTTGATCGAAGGTAAAAATCTGTTCGTCACGACGTCGCGCAGCTTGCTCGATTACAACAAGATTCTCGAACTGTGCGAGCGCGAGCACGGCATCTTTATGATCGATACCGTGACGCATCTGCACGAGCAGATGCTGCGTGAGTTCAGCGAAGAAAAGCAGCGCCCCGTGGTCTATCCCGGCGATGCCATGATCTTGAAGCCGGAGTGGAAGAAGCAGTTCACCACGCCTTTTGTCGACGCGCAAAACTGCCATATCTTTTTTACCGGCCGCGCCGCCTGGGAATACACGATGGAGTTCAACGAAGAGAAGCAGAAGAAAGAGTTTAACGCCACCGGAGTCAAGATGCGCGGCGACAACGAGCTTGCCTACGAGCCCGACGTCGTTGTCCTGATGGAACGTCTACAGGATATCGGCAAAAGAGGAATCATCACCTATAGGCGCGCGTCGATCCTCAAAGACCGGTCCCGGTTGATCGACGGCAAACAGTTCATGTTCCGGCCGCAGAATCCCAGTAACGACAAGCTTTGGGATTTCGAGCCGGTGTGGAAAGTGTTCCGTCCGGTCTGGAAATATCTCTCCGCCGGCAACGCCGTCGAGGCGAAGAATGTTCCCGAGCCGACGCCCATGGGACCGCTCTTCAGCAGCGGCAACGCCGAGGGTTACTGGGAGCGTCGCCGCCAGGTGGACGTTCTTCTCGAAGAGATCGATGGCGTGTACCAGCAGTGGATCCCCGGCACCGGCGCGGCGGAGAAGCAACTGAAGTCGTTTATTTTCCAGCTTCAGTTCAACACCAGCTCCAAGTCGGCTCTGGCTGAGCGGACTCCTGGGGAGTTAAAGCTGGGGCTCGAAGCGATCGACTACCTCGCTAGATACGTCGCCAAGAACATCGATCACCTGGAGAAGATGCACAAGGCGGGTGAGTACGAAAATATTCACCAGTTCTTGACCGAGGAGAAGAACCGCTTGGACAGGGGAGAG
>Ga0210377_10001557_pt1 | contig 20945 bp, 17 predicted proteins | sample PLM4_65_b1redo_FD_155480 | JGI IMG/M metagenome (GOLD analysis project Ga0210377, IMG submission 155480) | Groundwater sediment microbial communities from an aquifer in East River, Colorado, USA - PLM4_65_b1 redo | ecosystem: Environmental > Terrestrial > Soil > Riparian zone | place: USA: East...
CGTCACCAATCTGCGTCACATCGAAGCCCAGATCCTGCGCGATTCTCATGGCAACTGCGCGATTCTCGGCCTGCGCGACTGCTCGGTGCAGCGCAATAACCAGAAAATCTTCGAAGAGTCGGGCTCGACCATGCTGCCTGAAAACCTCGAACAGGATGTGTATCGCTATGCAGAACTCATCGCGAACCAGGTCGACTACCTCGGCGCCGGAACCGTCGAATTTATCTTTAACCTGGACAGCATGGCCATCTATTTCATGGAGATGAATACTCGGCTCCAAGTCGAGCATCCTGTCACCGAGAAGGTTACCGGCGTGGATATCGTCGCCAACCAGTTCAAGATTGCCGGAGGTGGCTCTATATCAGATCTCGTCAGCAATCCTCAGGGGTATGCCATTGAGGCGCGGATCACCGCTGAGCGCACCGCGGTGGAGGGATCGACCATCAAATTCATTCCAACCCCCGGTGTTGTGACTGCCTTCAATATTCCCGAAGGGAAACATATCACGGTCATCAGGATGGTTGAGGCGGGTAAGCCGATCACCCCCTACTACGACTCGTTGATCGCGCAGGTTATCGCCACTGGCAAAACCCGGGACGATGCCGCGGACAAACTGCTTGCCGCCCTGGAGAGCACTGAAATCAAAGGCGTTCATACCAATATCCCCTTGCTCAAACGTGTTTTGAAAGATGAGACCTTCCGTAAGGGGGTCTATAACACCCAATATCTCACCGGATTCCTTGACCGTATCAACGTCCAGGAGATGATTGCGGAGGGGGATGCGGCTTCCGATTCCGTTCAGGTGGCCCTCGATCGATCCGCTGTCGAGATCGAGGGGAGCACCGAACTCAAAGTCATCTCACCCTCCACCGGTGTCTTCTACGATGCCTCATCCCCCAGTGAGCCCCCTTTCGCCCCTGTCGGCAAAGCGATGGGGACAGGAGACACCATCGGCCTGCTGGAGGCCATGAAACTTTTCTCCCCCCTCTCTCTTAAAAACTGCAGCCCGGGGGGCAGTTTCTACGATCCTGAAAAGGAGTATGAAGTGGTTCGTGTCATTCCCACCCCCGGGCAGGCCGTCAATAAGGGTGATCTACTCTTTGTCATCAAGGAGGCGGGCTGATCGGTTTTACGCAGTATCTTGCCCTGGAAACTGCAAGAGCGGGGATCACTGTAAATGCCATATGCCCTGGGTGACGGCTCGATGCCTCAACCTCAAGGCGGGCTTTACATGGTATAGACCTCTTCTCGTTTTTTCCACGAAGTGTTGTATAAATTTACAACAATTTTTAACTGACAATTGGTAAGGAGCAAGTATGAGAGACGTGTATTTGATAGGCATAGGCCAGACCAAGGTTACCAAAAAAGCCGATATTCGCGGTCGTTATATGGCAGCGGAAGTCATTGGCAAGGCGATTGAGCACGCAGGAATTGAGCGGAAACAGGTCGGCATGCTCATTGCCGGCAATATGACCGCAGGCAGGCTGACACATCAACAGCAACTGGGGGCTTTGTATGCAGACATTGCGGGTTTGCGCGGTGTTGAGGCCGTGTCCTGCGAGGCGGCCTGTGGCTCCGGTGCTGCAGCGACGCGCTGGGGGGTGATGAGCGTTGGGGGTGGCTTTCACGATGTCGCGGTGGTCTGCGGCCTTGAGCGGATGACCCATGCACCCCTCGAAGACGTGACTGCAGCTCTGGCAACTGCCGCCGACTGGGAACTCGAGGGTGTCAAGGGCGAATCCTTCATTTCGCTGAATGGAAGGCTCATGAGGAGCTACATGGAGACCTACGGGGTCACCGCAAAAGACTTCGGTCACTTTGCGATTACCGCCCATGACAACGGCTTAACCAATCCCATGGGTTTTCTGCAAAAGAAGATTGATATGGAGTGCTACCTCAACTCCAGAATGCTGGTCGATCCGGTCAAGTTGCTTGATGCGCCCCCCGTTTGCGACGGCGCCGCAGCGATCATTCTGGCGACGGAGGAGGTCGCCCGGGCCGCGCATCGCAACGGTCTGCCCATGATCAAGGTGGCAGGGTCAGCCATTGGCACAGACTCGCTTGCCCTGGATGCGCGCCGCGCAATACTGGAACTGGATGGCGTGGCAATTTCCACGCGCAGAGCCCTGGCGCAGGCTGGCCTTAAAAACGAAGACATTGATATCTTCGAGCTGCACGATGCCTACACCATTATTACGGCCCTGAGCCTTGAGGCCGCAGGCTTCGCCGAAAAGGGCAAGGGTGTTCATTTCGGCAAGGGAGGTGAGATCAGCCGCACGGGCAAGCTTCCCATCTCAACCTTTGGCGGCCTCAAGTCCCGCGGCCACCCAGTGGGCGCCACCGGTGTCTATCAGCTGGTCGAAACCTATATGCAGCTGACCGGCACGGCCGGAGAAAACCAGGTGCCGGATCCGGAATTTGCCCTGGTCCAGAATATTGGCGGAACCGGCGCCACCGTCGTCAGCCATATTCTGCAGCGATGCGCATAAGCGCAGAAAACCGATTAAACGACCTCTCCTCGAAACCATACAGGCCTTGCTGGTGAGGTTGGAACTACGATACGGACAGCCCGGAATATCGGCTGAAAGAAGAACACTAAATAAGGAGATCAAAAAATGCAGCCAGAGTGTTATTTATGCGGAGATTGTCGAAATAAAAACAAGAACTATACCGGCTTGGATGTCCAGGATGGCCAGTGGCTGGAGGAAATGGGAGACATGATCGAGGCTGCTGTGGAAGGGCTCAGAAAGGATCAATCGTTTTCTGCCGGTTGCTATGGAAGAATGACAAGGGCCTGAGAACCTCTATGTCGAAAGTGGGGCGTCCAGATGCCCGGGTCCGCCTCCCTTCATGTTGTTGGAGCTGTCAAACTACCAAGGGCCCCGGCTCTGCGTGGGGCCCCTGGTAGGAATAGAGATCCATTCAGTGTGAAAATCGATAGATGTTCACTGATCTTACAGGGACGGCATCCTGATATATCGGGAAGCAATGGGCTATGCGCACATCACATGTCCATGCCGCCGTTCACGCCCCAGACCTGCCCAGTGATGTAGGAGGACGCGTCGGCGGCGAGGAAGTGCACGACGCGCGCGACCTCTTCGGGCTTGCCGAGGCGGCCGAGGGGGATCTGGGCCAGGATCTTATCCATCACCTTGTCGGGGATATGCTCGAGCATTTCCGTGGCGATGAATCCCGGCGTGATGGTGTTGACGGTGAGGCCAATCCCGCTGGGATCGGTGAGCTTCCCCGACCGGCCCAGCAGGAGCGCGGCTTCCCGGGCGAGCGTCTTTGTTAACCCGAACAGGCCCGACTTCGATGCGGCGTAGTTCGCCTGACCGATATTCCCCGTCTCCCCGATAACGCTCGAGACGTTCACGATGCGTCCGCTGCCGCGCTCGGCCATGTGGCGCAGGGCCGCCTGAGAGAGGAAGAAGGCGCCGGACAGGTTTACGTTGAGCACATTGAACCAGTCGTCGTCCGTCATTTTGAGCACGGTCTTGTCGATGGTGATGCCGGCGTTGTTGACAAGGATATCGAGGCGGCCGTGCATCGCGATCACGTCGTCGATGGCGCGGCGACAATCCCCCGGCACACCCGCATTACCCTTGTGGATACTGACCGGTGTGGAGTATGTCTCGGTAAAAGCGTCGCGAAACTCTTTCGCCGCCTTGTCATTGCCGGTATAGCCCGCGGCGATCACGGCGCCCTGACTGGCGAGGCTGCGACAGATCGCCGCGCCGATGCCCCGGGTGCCTCCCGTGACGAATGCCACGCGGCCCGTGAGCTTGTCGCCTACTCGAGTCGTAACGTTTTCATGTTGTGTGAGATCTAGAATGCTCATGTTGCCCTCCTTAACTGGCTGCACTGCGAGATAGGGATTGGTTAAGCTTTTTCAGTGTGTAATGGCACCATTCTGAATGGGCAACCGTCTTTTGATACAGTGTCTTACCTCGCATTCTAATTATTATTTTTTGCACACGCCTCCTCTCCAACAACTGCGAATTGATTGACACAAATACTCCACGATTAGTAAACTGTGTTATAACATACCATATAAATTATTATTTTCAGTAGTGCCTCAACGTTTTGTTGAATAAAAATCATCGTGGAATGAACTTGGCCGAGCGGGAAATCAAATACAGTGGCTGCAAGGCGGCAAACCGGTCGCCATTCTTGGGCACATGCCAACCGACGCACTCGGCATTCCAGTGCTCAACGGCGGCAAACAACCAGCACTAGCCTTCTTCCAAAGTAAAGTGACGGTTCAAGAGGGATCGGTGCTGCTATTGCGAGGGAACTTGGAAGAGAAGGAGCGACTGTTGTTATCAATTACAACCACAGTCACGAACAAGCGCAGGCAGTAGTCTCTGTGCCAATGTATGTGCCTTACTTACATTGGCACAGAGAGGGATATCATCTTGAATGCAATCCCGGATTAGATAAATACAATATCATCCTTCAGCTTCGTTAGCCGCACACCGCCGTTAACTCCCACCGCGAAGTCGTTCTCAATGCCAATCACCCCCAGGCCGGGGAAGACGAATTTCGGCTCCAAGGCTATGACCTGCCCGGCCTGCAGCGGCATCTTCAATCCCTGAGCAATGGCCGGATACTCGTCCAGCTCCAGGCCTACGCCGTGACCGACAAACTTCGCGTTCTCCCCAGGTGCACCCATGAAGTTTTTCCCCAGCCCCGCTCTGTCCGCCATTTCCAGCGCAGCGGCGAAAAGCTCTTCGCAGATGTTCCCCGGCTTCAGGTTTTCGGATAAATACGTCTGTATCTCCAGGGCTATATCGAAGGCGTGCAGCAACTCCGGTCCGAGAGAACCGATTACGAACATCCGGGTCATGTCCACAATGTAGCCATTGAAAATACCGGCAAAATCCATCACGATAGGCAAGTTACGCTCGATCATCGCCGTCGATGCTCCCTGTGGAGAGGCAGGGGAGAGACCGCGACCGGTAATCGGGCCGTCGAAGAAACCAGGCTGCGAGGCATTCCCACCGGAAACTGCCAACCCCTGAAACAGTTCCTGGTTAAAGGCCCGCATCCGCAAGTACCCTTCGCTCCCCGCCTTGCGCAGCCTGCACTCGAACTCCGCCGCCAGGTCAATCTCCCGCATCCCCGGCTGAAGGAACTGGGGAATCTGGGCAAATACTTCGCACAACCGGTCGCCGCTCTCATGCATCCGTTCCAGTTCCCACGGGGATTTCACTGATCTCAGTTCACGGTTTATCGCCGAAATGTCAACAAATTCCATGCCGGGAAGAAGCTTGGCGTAGTAATTGAGTTGCTGCACCGGAATGACGTCGAAGGTCATGCCGACCTTTTTCACCGCCTCGCTGAACAGGGGGGGGAACTCCTTGCTCGAAGGGAACGGCACACTGTTTTCGATCTGGCTCTCCTTTACGGCGCGGGCATAGCTCTTGCGCACCATGAGGAGCGGGTTGCCGTCGGCCGGGACCCAGAGGGTAGCGGTCTGCCGGGTGCCGCTGAAGTAGTAGACGTCGATGGGATAGATGAAGAGCGCACCGTCGATCCCCTTCCCTTTCAGCTCCTTCTGCAGCCGGATGATCCGCTGTTCCGATTCCATTTTAGTAAGCATTCGTCATCCCCCAGTCTGTCCTTGTATTTCCTGATGCTCCGTCTATCGTTTATTGCCTGGAAAACATCCATGTACTCATCCAGCTGAACTAAATGATCGCATGGTGCTGGGCAATCGCCTGGTAGCTCCGGTGGGCGGCCAGATAGCGGGCGTCTTCGGCGTAGGTTACCGGGTAGATGGCCGGCACCGGCCGGTGAACCAGATCACAGTCAACGTTGACAAAGGTGAACAGGCACGAGTTGGAAAGCGCCTTGCTGGTCCGGTCGCGGCTGAGCCGCTCGATGCTCGCCTCGACACAGACAAAGCTGCCACTGGTATAGACCACGCGGGAGGTGAAATGGAGTTTGTCTCCCATCCGTACCGGATGGAAGAAGTTGATCCGGTTGACGGCGGCGATGATGGAGCGGTCCGGCGCCACCAGTTCGGAACAGATGGCGGAGAGTTCATAGGCACGGCGGATCAGATAGCCGCCGAAAATCTTTTGCGGAACGTTCTCCTGTTCCGGATACATCCGTTCCCAGGCATCGGCCACCAGGGGGGCGGCCAGCATGCCGCCGAAGCCCGGTTGTTCCTGGGCCTTGTGCAACGCGGCGAGCATCTCGTACTCCTCCCGGGAGGGGGGCTCGGTCAGAAGCGCCTGCTGCTGGCGGTATTCATCCCGGGTCGCCACCGCTTTCTTTGCCCGGACCTGTTCGGTTTCGTCCTGGTATTCCAACGGTGGAAGCGCCACGCTCACCGCACCCTCACCCATCCCCGAGCGGGCCACCATGGTAAAATAACAGGAGGCGATGTGATTGGTCGGCTCACCCGGCTGTTCGACACGGATGCCGATCTCAATGGAGCTCCGCCCGACGTGATTGATACGGGCATGGAAGGTGACGTCGCGGGTCACGTCGGCAGCATGGCGGACGAAGATATTATCGATGGCCGCAGTCACCACCCGCGCATCAGGATGGGTGCGACGTACGTAGTTCAGCGCGGTCTTCTCCGCCACCAGATCGAGGATCTCCAGCAGAAGGCCGAAGCGGAGGTTCCCCCGCAACTCCTCGTCCACCACCATGAAACGGCGGCGCAGGGCAAGATCGGTGCTGAGGGGGAGGGTCTCGTAGTATGAGGTTTCATTGGGGCGGGTCATGGCCTTACTCCTTCAGATTTTTTCCATTGATTATAACCGGATTCAAGACAAAAGCCATGGAAACGTCGGATTTTTCGTCCTGGCAAGGCTGTCGAGGAACAGCGCGGCGGGGTAGTACCCCACTGGGCATAAACTGCACTACCCCGCACAAACAGTTCCGAAGACTTACGCAGCAAGGGCGGACAATTCGCCTGCGAATTGGACAGCGAATGCTGCCCGAAGGGCGAGGCCGCAGGCCGAGTCAAAAGTCGACGTTTCCCCCTACATGTTTCTTCTATACTCGCCACCCACCTCATAAAGCGCCCGGGTGATCTGGCCCAGTGAGGCGTATTTGACCGCCTCCATCAACTCGGCGAAGATGTTGCCGCCGGCAACCGCCGTCTCCTGGAGACGCTTGAGGGCGAGCGGCGCCTTCTGCTTGTTCCGTTCCTGGAAGGCGCGCAGGTTTTGAATCTGCTGCTCCTTCTCTTCCGGCGTGGCGCGGGCCAGTTCCCCCGGCACCTGATACCCCGCATCAATGGCGCGGGGATTGAGGAAGGTATTGACGCCGATGATGGGGAGTTCGCCGGAATGCTTCTTGTGTTCGTAGAGCATGGACTCGTCCTGTATCTTGCTCCGCTGGTACTGGGTCTCCATGGCACCGAGTACGCCGCCCCGCTGGTCGATCCGCTCGAATTCGGCCAGCACCGCCTCTTCCACCAGGTCTGTCAGCTCATCGATGATGAACGCCCCCTGGAGCGGGTTCTCGTTTCTCGCCAGTCCCAGCTCCTTGGTGATGATCATCTGTATCGCCATGGCCCGTCGCACCGACTCCTCGGACGGCGTCGTCACCGCCTCGTCGTAGGCGTTGGTGTGGAGCGAGTTGCAGTTGTCATAAATCGCCACGAGCGCCTGGAGGGTGGTACGGATGTCGTTGAAGTTCATCTCCTGGGCATGGAGCGACCTTCCGCTCGTCTGGATGTGATACTTGAGCTTCTGGCTCCGGTCGTTGGCACCGTATTTTTCCCGCATGGTCACTGCCCAGATGCGCCGCGCCACCCGGCCGAGAACCGTATATTCCGCGTCGAGGCCGTTGGAGAAAAAGTAGGAGAGGTTGGGGGCGAAGTCGTCGATCGCCATGCCGCGGGAGAGGTAGTACTCCACATAGGTGAAGCCGTTGGAGAGGGTAAAGGCCAGCTGGGAGATGGGGTTCGCTCCCGCTTCGGCTATGTGGTAGCCGCTGATGGAAACCGAGTAGTAGTTCCTCACCTGCTTCTCGATGAAGTACTGCTGGATGTCCCCCATCATCTTCAGGGCAAATTCGGTGGAGAAGATGCAGGTATTCTGCCCCTGGTCCTCCTTGAGGATGTCGGCCTGAACGGTGCCGCGCACGGTCTGCAGGGTGAATGTCTTGATCTGGTCAAACTCTGCTGCGGACGGCTCCCGACCTTTTTCTTTCCTGAACTTCTCCGTCTGCTGTTCGATGGCCGCATTGAAAAACATGGCCAGCATCATCGGCGCCGGGCCATTGACGGTGATGGAGACGCTGGTGGAAGGGGCGCAGAGGTCAAAGCCGGCATAGAGTTTCTGCACGTCCTCGACGGTGCAGATGGAGACACCGCTCTCCCCCACCTTGCCATGGATATCGGGGGGATAGTCCGGGTCTTCCCCGTAAAGGGTTACGCTGTCAAAGGCTGTGGAGAGACGCTTGGCGCCGTCGTCCTGACAGAGATAGTGGAAGCGCCTGTTTGTCCGTTCCGGGGTCCCCTCGCCGGCGAACTGTCGCTTCGGATCTTCCTCGACCCGCTTGAAGGGAAAGACCCCTGCGGTGTAGGGGAACGAGCCCGGCACGTTCTCCTTCATGCTCCACCGGACGATCTCCCCCCAGTCCTCGTAGTCGGGGACACAGACCCTGGGGATCCGGGTGCCGGAAAGGGTGGTGGTAAAGAGTTCGGTGCGGATCTCCTTGTCCCGCACCCTGGTCACCAGGGCATCCTGACGGTAGGATGCCTTCATCTGTGGCCAGCCGTCGATTATCCGCCGGGGCTCCTCGTGGAGCTTGCATTCAAAGGCGCTGACCAGCTGATCCACCTCCGTCGCAGCAGACTCTCCTTTGACCAGGGCCCTGGTCCCCTTGAGCTGAAAGAGGGTGCGGGCGATTTTTGCCTGCTCCTCGACGGTTTTCCGGTAATTGCGCGCCGCGTGAACGATCTCACCCAGGTAGTGGACCCGTTCAGGAGGAATGATGTACTTCTTCAGGCTCTCACGCTCGGTGATCTCAAGCCGTGACTGCCAGCCGACCCCCTTCTTCTCGTTGAAACGGTCGAGCACCGCCCGGTAGAGGACATTGGTGCCAGTGTCGTTGAACTGGGAGGCGATGGTGCCGAACACCGGCAGTTCTTCATCAGCCAACTCAAACAGGTTGCGATTGCGCCGGTACTGCTTCCGCACGCTCTTCAAGGCGTCCTCCGCCCCCTTCCGCTCGAATTTATTCAGCGCCACCAGATCGGCAAAGTCGAGCATGTCGATCTTTTCCAGCTGGGTCGGCGCCCCGAACTCGCAGGTCATGACATAGAGGGAGACATCAGAGATATTCACCACCCCGGCGTTCCCCTGGCCGATGCCGGAAGTCTCGACAATGATCAGGTCAAAACCGGATGCCCGCACCACGTCGATGGCGTCCTGGATGGCTGCGGACAGCTCCGAATGTGAATCGCGAGTGGCCAGCGAGCGCATGTAGATCCGGTCGGTATTGATGGAGTTCATCCTGATCCGGTCCCCCAAAAGCGCCCCACCGGTCCGCTGCCGGGAAGGATCGACCGCCAGTATCGCCACGCTCTTGTCCGGAAAATCCCGAATAAAACGGCGCACCAGCTCGTCGGTGATGGAGCTTTTTCCCGCCCCGCCGGTGCCGGTAATCCCCAGCACCGGCACCTCACGCCCCATGGCGCGGATCCTCTCCCTGACCTTTCCGTAATTTTCCGTATGCTCGTGAACCGCCTGCTCGGCGAGGGTTATGAGGGTATTGACGGCGCGGATGTCCCTCCCCTTCAGCCGGTCGATTTCCGCCTCCAGGTCGCGCTCGGGACTGAAGTCGCACAGTTCCAGCATGTGGTTGATCATCCCCTGCAGCCCCATCCGTCGCCCATCTTCCGGGGAGAAGATCTTGCTCACCCCGAACCCTTCGATCTCACGGATCTCATCGGCAACGATAACCCCACCACCACCGCCGAAGACCCGGATATGCTCCGCGCCCCGCTCTTTCAACAGATCGCGGATGTACTTGAAGAACGGCACATGGCCACCCTGATAACAGCTGACCGCAATCCCCTGGGCGTCCTCCTGAATGGCGGCGGTGACGATCACCTCCACCGAGCGATTATGACCAAGGTGGATAACCTCGACCCCAGAGGACTGGAGCATCCGCCTGATTATATTAGTTGCAGCGTCATGGCCGTCGAAGAGACTGGTGGCGGTGACGAAACGGATCTTGTGTTTGGATTTGTAGGGTGCCATTGCGGCTGTGTGCATGGTCTTTCTCCTCGTTTACGTATATATGAGGATCGAGGATCAAAGAAAAGCTCCAGGCTCTCACCTCGCTCCTTATCCTTTTTCCTTTTTCCTCGTTCCTTATTGCTCGTCCCTCAAAGGGTAAATTCCCAGGCACACCAGAACTCATCAGGGTGAGCATCCGGCGGGCAGGCGATACAGCGGGTGACAATGCGCGGGTCAACCGTTCTGGCGAATTCGGCGTACTCAACGATCCCAACAGATTTGCAGGGATGATCAGCAAGGCCTTTACGCTTACGTGCCGACTGGACGCGACAGTCGAGCATCCTGAACAGCGCCCGCGTCTCCGTGACCTCAATGCATTCCTGAAGGTTCAAGCGTGCATAGAAGCGGTGCTTCAAACATTCTGCCAGGGCCTGTATGCCGCCACCAGGCTTGATTCCCAGGCGCTCCATGATCCGCTTGGCCTCGATGACAGCAAAGAAACGCCAGGCCTCCGTATCAATATCCACGGCCACCTCCATGCCGTAGCGTTTCTCTATCGCCTGGAACCAGACCCCGTCATGGGCCAGCCAGTTTTTGGCATCATCGACAATGATCCGCACCAGTTCTTCCTTGCTCAGATCGTAGAGAAGTCTGACCCCATCATCACCGGCTCGTTCGGCACTAGACATGGTGTTTCCTCCTGGGTAAGTGGCAGTGAAAATCCCCTCCCCCCGCTGGGGGGAGGTGTTTCCTTAATGGTCGCTGGCACTGGAGATCCCCAGACCGGTAATCTGCCGCACCTCGATCTCGTCGAACATCTCTTCGGCCCGTCGATTACGGAACAGCAGCGTTCCCATGACTGCCGCGATCAGACCCAGCGGTACGGAGACGATGCCGGGGTTCTTGAGCGGAAAGATCGCGGCTTTGAGGCCGACCATGGAGGTCCCGCCGTTGTTTTTCTCAAAGTCCTTGCGCGACTTGTCCAGAAGTTTCAGATCCTTGTCGGCCAGGACCACTCCTTCGGCCTGTTTCTTTTCCAGGGTTACGATCATCTTTTTGGAATCATCGGCGATCTTCTGCGGATAGGTCATCACCGGCGAAATCACCACCAGCCCAAGGGCGGAAATCGTGCCCACCAGCAGGGCGGAGATGACGCCGGCCGTATTGAATCGTTTCCAGAACAAGGACAGCATGACCGCAGGGAAGTTGCCCGATGCCGCCACGGCAAAGGCCAGGGCCACCAGGGCGACCACGTTTTCCTTCTCGGCCGCCAGGCCCATCGCGATGGCGGCCAGACCGACGAACAGCGAGGTAATCCGGGCTACCTTGACCTGGGTATGCTGGTCGGCCTTGCCGTCCATGATGATATTCACGTACACATCGTGGGCGATGGCTGCGGAGGCTGCCAGCACGAGGCCGGAAACGACCGCCAGGATTGTGGCGAAAGCAACGGCGCAGATAAAGGCGAGGAACATGTCACCACCCAGGGAACCAGCCCCGCCACCCAGCAACTGGGCCAGGAGCAGGGTCGCCATGTTACCCCCCTTGTCAACCGAGCTGATCAGCTGAGGCGACAGGTAGAGCGCGGCACCGAAACCGATGATGTTGATCAGGAAAAAGAAAGTGCTGTTGATGAACAGAGCGATGACGATGGATTTGCGGGCCTCTTTGGCACTGGGCACGGTAAAGAAGCGCATCAGGATGTGCGGCAGACCCGCCGCCCCTAGAGCCCAGGCGATGCCGAGCGAGATCTGGTCAAGCGGATTCTTCAGGAACAGCCCCGGCTCCATGAAACGCTGGCCATAGTCAAAGCCCTGCTTGGGCAGGGCATCCTTGAGTACATTTATCCGGACATGATCCTGAACAAGCTGATTGCCGACGATATCGGTGAAAAAAGCCACCGGGTTAAAACCGGACTTCAGCAGAACCAGAAACGCCAGAAGAACGGTACCACTCATCAGAAGTCCGGCTTTGATGATCTGCACCCAGGTGGTGGCCTTCATGCCGCCGAAGACGACGTAACCAACCATCAGAATTCCGACGCCGATAACGGAGACGCGATAGGGGATATCCAGCAGAACCTGCATCAGCTTGCCGGCGCCGACCATCTGGGCAATCAGATAGAAAAGCGACACGGTGACGGTGGAGAGGGCCGCCACGGCGCGCACCGGTTTGGGTGAGGTGCGGAAGGAGAGGATATCGCCCAGGGTATATTTACCGGCATTGCGGCAGGGCTCGGCAATCACCAGCAGGATGGCGATAAAGGAGAACATGGGACCGACCGCATACATGAAACCGTCGATTCCATACAGCGAGATCAGGCCGGACATGCCCAGGAACGAGGCCGCCGACATGTAGTCACCGGCAATGGCCCAGCCGTTCTGCAGCCCGGTGATGCCACCCCCCGCAGTGTAGAAATCAGAGGCCGATTTTGTCTGCCGGGCCGCCCAGATGACAACACAAAGTGTAATACCGATGATCGTCAGGAACATGCTGATGGTAATGGCGCGGTTTGGCTTGATCCTGGTGGGCAAGCCCGAAGCGGCTGCCGGACTGGACGCGGCAGGCGTCGGGACAGCTACGGCTGCAGTCTGGCTCTGGGCAGTTGCTTGCGCCTGCAGCGCTGGCGCGGCTGACAGAGCAGCCACGCTGGCCTGCGGCATCGATTTGGACGGTTCTGCGGCAAACCCGGCCGTAGCCAGGAGAAGTGCAAGCATCAGTGCTGTTAGTAAGTTAGAAGTTACTTTCTGCGTTTTCCTGGCAGAAAACAACTTCGTTAACGCACTTATCCTGTTTTTCAGGGCTAGGATATTAGTAAACATGTGTCCCCTCCTCCTTATCGGATTTCTCTTACGAGTTCGTCAGTCAGTCGGTCAAAGTCACTGTTGGCGACTTTCGTGTAGTACATGGCGATAAAAATAGCCACCAGAAACTGGGACAGGATAAACAGATAGCCGAAATTGATGACCCCGATCAGCTTGATTCTAAACATCGCCGGGAAATAGCCGGAAAGAAGCGGCAATGAGAAATAATAAACCGATGCCGCGATCCACCAGCCGAACAAAAACACCCTCTTCTTTCGCTTCAGCTCCAGATACTTCGGGTTCTGCGCGATTTCGCTCCAGTTATACGTTCTAGCTCCCATAACGCCCCTCCTCCTTTTGTTGTGAGTCCCCTTATTAATGACGATATCTGCCGCTCTGCCGGTAAGTTGCCGGTTTCGTTGCAACGCTAACCGGGTGTTTGCCTGAATAACCCGGGAACTGCGGCGAAACACGTGACTGAATGGCATGACCCGTCACAGCCTTGCCCATAAACACATATCTATCAGGTCCGATTCCATGGCTTACGGAGTTACAGGCTGAATGTTTTCAGCCAGTTTCTTTGATCACTTTGACGTTATAGTTAAATTTTGCCTTCGCAGTCGCCAACCACCAGTATATGTACATTCCCTCAAAAGCTTTATTGCACGGTTAAATCGTGTAATGCGATCTCATGAAAATAAAATATCCGCAGCTTACGTTTATGTCAAGCTAAAATAAAACAATTTTATATAATAGATAAAATAATTTATCCGGCCCTTTACCCTATTGCAGGCGCACAACTGGGCTCGATTAAATCATTGACAAAAATATCCGTTTAATCTAGAAATAAATTATTTTACGTAAAGGTGAAATAAATGAATACTCTCAAAGAAGGCGAAGAAGCCGAATCGATAGGTGACGTGGCAAAGACATACGGACTGACGACCAGAACCCTCCGTTACTGGGAGGAGGTGGGGATCATTGAATCCGTCCAGCGGCTGGATGGTGCGACCAGAGGCTATACCCCGTACTATGTCAGAAGGATCAAATTCATTCTCAAGCTGAAGGAACTTGGTCTGACCATAAAGGAGATGCAGGATCTCTATGTCGCCTACGGCGATGCGAAACAGACCGACAATATGATACCGCGCTTGATCACTGTCCTTGACCAGCACATCAACAAGGTGGACGAGAAAATGGCGCAGCTGGCTTCCCTGCGGAAAGAAATAGTCGATTATCGACTGCGGATGATCACGAAATTCAATCTGAGCAAGGAATAGCCGAGATAACTCCTTGCCTTTTTGGCGGGAACTACTGTAAGTGGCTGCTAGAGGGATTAGAAGAGGAAGAAATCTGCGATTACTTTGGGAGAGACTTTGTTACTCGACAGGCATCCGGAACTGCTGGATGAGGTGCGCGTAAAGGATGCAGCATTATGCTGTTTTACGCCGTGAACGAATGTCCCTGTTCAGCGTTACAGAGTCGGTGCCGATGGTGCGGCTTTTTTTCTGCTTCAGGTTGGTATCGTGGAGGCCTGAGCCCCGCTGCCCCCAATAGATAAATAGACAAGAACGTCCCCTCAAGCTGCCCCAGAGCAGGGAACCGGGTCATACGGCGATTCTCTGCACGCCGATCAGATGTTTCCGTGGGCATTTGCCCTTGTCCTCTTCCCGGCAGAGCTCGATTGCTTCGCGCACCCGCTCCATCAGTTCATCAAGCGACTTGGCCTGGGTATGGCAGCCATACAGCTCAGGCACCTCGGCCACGTAAAATCCGGCCTCGTCCTGTTCGATAATAACGGTATATTCTCTTTTCATCACGTGGCTCCTTCCCCCGTCCGTTGCTTCTTTGCCTGGACAAGCCGAAACAGACATCTTTCCGACAACTGCTGCAAACACTATCCATTCAAAGTTTTATCAGATTCCCTTATCTATTGCCATTAAAAATCGGGAAACAGTGTACGGTACGGTAAAAGGGCATGCCTCCGAGTTTGGTGAAAACCTGGTGATGGTTTTAGTCATTTTTGTCCGGCGCGGACAATTCTATTTATCTTAAAGCAAAGCCGTATTTCAGGCCGGCTACGTTGCCGCCGTCAGGGGATTTTTCATAATAGACGCCGATGGACTGTCGGCTGTTTCCGTTACCGATCTCGATATATGGCCGCCACACATTCCCCCTGCTGTAGCGGTTTGCCTCGGCGGCAATATATGCGCCTTTCTGCGAGGTCTTGATCCCAGCGCCGAAGTAAGGGGTCTCCGGAGCCGAACCGGGTTCCGTGTTGAGCGACCACTGCCGATAGCCGCCGATTCCATAAATCGCCAGGCCGGCGGCATTTTCGCCGAACATCCAGCCGAGGGCTCCGCTGTAAAGATAGTCGAGACCGGTTCGTCTTGCCGGTATGCCGCCGACTTCGCCGGCCATCCGGAGGTAAACCCCGGGGGTGACGGTTGCCAGGGACATGCCGACGTTTGTGCGGTTGGAAACGTCTCTGAAAGAATGCGCTGCACGGATGTACATCGAGTTGTCCTCTGCAGCAGATACTCCGACCATAAGCAGTACTGTAATTGCCGCAGCAATGTTGATTTTCTTCACGTCCACCTCCAAAATTTTCTAGAGTCTACACCTGTTTTGGATTCGCCACCTCAATAATATTAATTAGTATAATTTCATCCTATGAAAATTATGGGCTAGACGTGGTCCATTCATGGGTCAAGCCTGAATGTCGATTCACACTGAGTATTTTTTAGCGAAGATGATTGAGGGACGCTTTGCCGGACACCTGAAAAGGAAAAGGCCCTGATTTCTCAGGGCCTTCTGTACTTCGCCGGACTATGCCGGATTATTAACTGGCGGAGAGATAGGGATTCGAACCCTAGGTACGTTGCCGTACACCTGATTTCGAGTCAAGTATTATTGACCACTCGGACATCTCTCCGCAAATCAAACTATGATATTTTCGCCTGCTTCTTTGCCGCCCGCAGCGCAGCAAAAAAATCGCTGAGGAGCGCCGCGCATTCTGCTTCCCTGACACCGGCAACGAGGGCCAGCCTGTGGTTGAGCCGTCTGTCGTCGGAGAAGTCGTAGAGAGAGCCGGCTGCCCCCCCCTTTGGGTCGTAACAGCCGAACACGACCTTGTCAATCCTTGCCAGAATGATGGCCCCCATGCACATGATGCACGGTTCCAGCGTCACGTAAAGCGTTGTCCCGCCGAGCCGCCAGTTGCCCAGCTTCTTTGCCGCCTTGCGGATGGCTATCAGCTCTGCATGGGCTGCCGGGTCCTGCTTTCCTTCCCGCAGGTTGTAGCCGCGGGAGATTATTGCGCCATCCCTGACGATAACGGCGCCGATGGGGACCTCACCTCGCGCAGAGGCCTTTTCGGCTTCGCGGATGGCGTGCCCCATCCACCAGGCATCGTCCTTTTCCCTGCCACACCTTGATACTGTCGGCTTGCCCGGTAATTTAATGAACGTGCGCCCTAATGGAGAGAATGACTGGAAACGCCTGAAAAGCTACCATGCCTGGAAATTACTTGTCAAGGTGATTGTTCGGTCGGCACGGCCGGCGGACGCATTCAGCAGAGCTCTTCGCCGGTGGTGGTCATCACCAGCTTGCCGTGTTTGACCCCTTTGACGCCTATCAACTCATCGGCTATTTTCTTCACATCGCGCGCTTTGCCCCGCACCACGAGGACTTCCAGGCAGTTGTGCGCGTCCAGGTGCACGTGGAGAGCGGAGATGATCTGGTCATGGTGGGAATGCTGCTGCTCGGTGAGCTTTTCGGAAAGGTCCCGGACATGGTGGTTGTAAACCAGGGTCACGGTGCCGACTGTTTCCTCCTCGCCCGCCTCCCACTGCATCTCGACGAGGTCGCTGCGGATGAGGTCGCGGATCGCTTCGGAGCGGTTCATGTACCCCTTCTGCTCGATGAGCCGATCAAAGCTCTCCAGAAGTTTGTCATCAATGGAAATGCCGAACCTGATTGTTTCTCCCATTATTCCCCCGGGAACTCACACGTTATGCACTGATACCAAGTCGCAATCAAACGATTACGTTGTTGGCTTCGTCAGGGGCTCCTAGGGCGTACTAATCAAGTACGCCTTCGTCGCCCCTTCCTCGCCGCCTAGTACTCATTTTGGTTGCAACTCGGTATGAGGCAGCATAGTAGCGCAATTTACCAGCGAGATAAATAAAAAAGGACGTGAACGAGCTTGAGTTCCACAACGGCAAGGAGCGCTCATCCCCTTATTTTACCGGCCTGTAGCTGCCGAGCGGCTCCTGAGATTGGGAAGCGTAGATATCCACCAGGTATTCCATGTCCTGGGCTTTGCCCAAGGCAAAGGGGAGCGGCCCGAAAACACTGGAGTAAAAGCCCGCCCCCTGACCGAATAAAACCGAGAGCGGTCCGCCGGGAGAGATTGCAACGGTGTTCAGGTGTACGACCAGATCATCCGGCAGAAAAAGCATGTTGGCATTTTGCAGCGGGGTTACCACGATATCGCCTCGCGTCAGGATCGACCGCTTGAAATCAACCGGCTTGCCCCCCACCCTTTCCATATAATACTGGAAGCCCCAGTGCCCCTGGAACCAGAGCTTTCCGGGGATCTGCGCATATGCCCGTCCGATTCTACCGGCAGCGTCTCGTGCCGTGTCAGCCAGCCGGTAATCCGCCCATGTCGCCATGAGCCCGATCAGGAGAGACAGCCCTAATGCCGCTGCAAGCCATGACGACCGCACTGGCCGGTCTATTTCTTCGGCTCTCAGGCGTCGCGCCAGAACTATGCCTGCCGCCGGGACCATCGGCAGGATATTCCGGCCGCTGACCGACCAGTTCAACAGGCTCGCGAAAACGAAGGTCCCCAAGATCCAGCAAAAAAGCAGGCATGAATCAGCATCCCGGTTTTTCCGGAGGTCGGCAACCGTAACCGCGATGAGACTCAGCCCTGAGACGATGAAGAGGGACAACTGGAGAATGGCGAGCCAGTTGACTCCGCCGCGGGTATGCAGAGGCAAGACACCGAATTTATCCATCCCCGCCAGAGTGCAGGCAATCACCGCCAGCACGGCTGCTCCGCCGGCCAACCACCGTTTATTCCAGAGAAGCGGCGCAAGGAAGAGTGCCGTGATCAGACACCCGCCGGTAAACGACAAGCCGGTCAAGAGGTCGCCCGTTATACCCTGACCGGTAAGATTGCGGGCTTTTGCCGCATACGTCCCCGCATCCAGCAGGAGCCCGACGCCGTACATCTTATAGGTCAGCCACTGGTAGCAGGCGAGGATGATGACGGGAATGATCATGAAGAGCAGCCAGTTGCCGAGACGGCGCTTTTTGACCAGGGAGTACACGATCAGCAGGGGGATCAGGCTGGCCCCGTAGTATTTCGTCAGACTGCAGGCGGCTATCATAAAAGCTGCGGCGAGCAGATCGATGACATTGTCGTTTTCCATGCCGCGCAGCCAGAAATACACGGCCCAGACCCACCATGAAACCATCATCGTATCGCACATGAGACTCGTTCCCGAAATCAGGAACACCGGCGTAAACATGCCGGCAAATGTCGCCGTCAGGGGGTTTGCACCGAGTTTTTTCGCCAGGAAGTAAATGCCGAGCACCCCTGCAAGGGTGGGAAACAACATTGCCACGTGCAGCGTAATCTCACTCCAGCCGGCCAAGGATGCGACGAAAGCAAGGTAGTAGCAAAGGAGCGGCGGATTCTTGGTGACCAGCGACATGGGCTCTTCCCCATAGTACCAGTTGACGTTGAAACCGTAGAAGTCAAACGGATGGGCCTGAATCTGCCGGGCTACGGAGAGGAAAAGATAGTCGTCGATGTGAACGGCCTTGTTGACAAAAGGAATGAAGCACGCCAGGGTTACCGCAACAAGAATGCAGACGGGTATGAAGGAATTTCCAGCGTTGTCGTATTTATTAAGCATCTACCCCGTTACCTCCAAAGAAACGCGATGATGACGACCAGGCAGACTCCCGGGAGAGTCGTCACGCCTTGACTCTTCTCAGGCAGAATGTCGCGATAAAGAAGATGAAATTGATGATGACAATGGTCGCACCGGTGGGGAGGTTCATGATGAAGGAGACGAAAATACCCGTCACAACCGTTGCCATCCCGATCAGTGCCGCCAGGACGATCGCCGTTTTGAAACCCTTGGCGAGCTGCAAGGCGGAAACGGCGGGAAGTATCAGCAGGGCAGAGATCAGCATGATCCCGACCACCTTCATGGCGAGGACCACGGTGAGCGCGGTCAGCATCGCCAGGACGGCATTGATCCGCGCGGTGTTGATCCCGGCGGTCTTTGCCAGATCCTCGTCAAAGGTGATGGCAAAGAGGTCGTTGTAATAAAATGCCACACAGCTGAGCACAACGACGAAAAGAGCGGCCGAGATCAGCAGTTCCGTGGTGCTGATGGAGAGGATATTGCCGAAGAGGTAACTGAAGAGGTCCACATTGAAGCCCCCCCCCATGCTCGCAAGCATTACCCCGACCGCAATCCCCAGCGCGGAAACGATGCCGATGGCCGTATCGCCGTAGATTTTCGCCTTTTCGGTCAGCTTGAGAATCCCCAGGGCGGAGAGGACCACGCAGGGGATGGCAACAAGGGTGGTGCTGAACGAGTAGAACTTGAAAAACAGGGCGAGGGCAACGCTGCCAAAGGTAACGTGGGCCAGTCCGTCGCCGATCAGGGAGAGACGGCGCAGGACGAGAAAAATTCCCAGTACCGAGCAGAGCACGGCAATCAGCGAACCGGCGACCAGCGCCCTCTGCATGAACCCGTAACTGAGAATTTCGCCGATGTTCATTTAAACCCCTTAACGTGCTTAAGAACAGCTTACTCAACTTTGAACTTTGAACTTTGAACTTTGAACCTTGAACGTAGAACTTTGAACCTTGAACGTAGAACTTTGAACCTTCTTAGCCCTGATAAACAGGATAAGTGCGTTAACGAAGTTATTTTCTGCCAGAAAAGCGCAGAAAATAACTTCTAACTTACTAATGCCTGTGGCAGACCAGATGCTGGCCATGTTCGCCGAAAAAGCCGGTCATTTCCTCGGACGCACAAAATTCATCGAAGCCGCCGTAAAAGATGAGCCGCTTGTCCAGATAGAGGAGCCGCGATGCATAATGGCCGATGGTGCCGGTATCGTGGGTGATGAGGATCACCGTCGTCTTCCGCTCCCGGTTCATATCGTAGAGCAGCGTGTAGAAATGTTCCCGCGTCTCGGGATCAAGGGCGGTGGTGGGTTCATCAAGGACCAGCAGTTCCGGCTCGTTGACGAGGGCCCTGGCAAGCAATACCCTTTGCCGCAAGCCGCCGGAGAGTTCGCCAACCAGTTTATTCCTGATGTTGCTGATGGACATCCATTCCAGGGTCCGCTCAACAGCTGCCGCATCGCTCCGGTCAAAGCGCTTCGGGAATTTCTTTGCCGCAAGCCGGCCCAGCTGGACGATCTCGCCGACCGTTGCAGGGAAATTCGGATTGATAAATTGCAGCCCCTGGGGGAGATAGCCGATCCGCTGCCACTGGCTGAAGCTTGCCTGCGGGGTGCCGAACAGGGTAATCGAGCCTCGGTCAGGCTTGTGCAGGCCGAGGATGTTCCTGATCAGGGTGCTCTTGCCGGAGCCGTTGGGGCCGACAACCCCTACGTAATCGCCCGGCATGACGGAGAAGGTGATATCCTCAAGGACATCGGCCCCCTGGTACGCCGTATAAAGCCCCTCTATTGACATCACGGCTAGCGGCATTGCAGACCCGTCCTCAGGTTCTTCAGATTCTGTTCCATCAGCGCTGTGAACGTCACCCCGCGGTCAAAGTCCTCTTTGCTGATATTGTGGGCGCCGTGGAGCATCAAGAGGGTCGCGCCGGTCTCCCGGGCAATTGTTTCGGCAACCCGCGGGTTGAGAAGCTCCTCGGTA
>Ga0210377_10001558_pt1 | contig 20941 bp, 24 predicted proteins | sample PLM4_65_b1redo_FD_155480 | JGI IMG/M metagenome (GOLD analysis project Ga0210377, IMG submission 155480) | Groundwater sediment microbial communities from an aquifer in East River, Colorado, USA - PLM4_65_b1 redo | ecosystem: Environmental > Terrestrial > Soil > Riparian zone | place: USA: East...
CCGATGCTGACATTGACGATGATAGGCCCGCCACCACCGCCGCCAGACATCATCCTCTGGCTATCCCCGGCAGTGTGCACAGTTGACCCAGGAGCCAGGCTGACCAGTTCCGGACCCTGCTCACCTACCCAGGTCATCCCTGATCTTGGCCCGCCCCCTGCTGCTCCGATGATGCCGCCGTGTGCCCGGCCAGTGCCATACGGGATGTCCTTCGCGGGAACTCTTGAACCGGATGACGTGTAGTAGGTATGGATGTTGACTGTCTTGTTCTGGATGCCATTGAGCAAGCTATGTACAGTTCGCACGCCAGACCGAAGGTTCTCGATGTTCGCCAAAGCCTTGACGCGCTTCTCCGGCGGAAGACTCTTGATCTCGCGCTCGGCCCTCTTCAGCTTGGCGGTGAGGTCAGCTCCTTGTCCCTTGAGAAATGTAATCTTCTGGCCGGGTGACTTCTGCAGGGCGACCTTTGCCTGGAACAACTTCCTGTTCATGTCGTCAAGGTTCATGAGCATAGCTGTTCGCTTTTCCTTTGGAACAGTCTCAAGATCCTTGGTGATTTTGGCAATCTTCTTCTCGGCGTCAGCGATCTGTCCCTTGATGACAACGCGCGTCGTCATTCCCTTGACGCTGTCGTCCCACTCCTTGACCTTCTTGATCGCTCCGTCAAAAGCTTTGTCGGCCCCTTCCTTGATAGAGTCGAAGCCCTTGGCCGCTGCCTTGAGCTTTGGACCGATACCAGGCATCCAGCCGAATGCCGTGGCTGCGCCATTAAGCATAGTGCCGACAAGGTCGAGGAATGCACCTGTGATGAACTTGAGGCCCTGCAGGATGATCTTGGCCGAGAACAGTACGACCCGCGCAACGCCCTCGAAGGCAGCAGCGACCATCACACGAAACGTCTGTGACTTCTGGTAGGCCACGACGAGCGCAACGCCGATTGCGACAATGGCCATGACGACCAGGCCAATCGGGTTCGCAGCCAGCACGACGTTCATGATGCCCTGTGCGATTGCCCACAGCTTTGTTGCGACTACGATTGCCATGATGGTTGGGGCTATGAAGTCCATAGCGCCCTGTGGGATTGCGTTGACGATTGCGGCCAGGGCCGATGCGACACCAAGGCCGATGCCAGAGAACGGGGCCAGGGCCTCGATCACCTTCATGGCGGTCTCTGCCAGGTTCCTGAACATATCCAGGATGGCAGGGACCTTGTCCTTGACGCCGTCCATGAACGACTGGAACCCAGAGCTGCCCTTCAGGCCCTGACCGAACTCGGCGAACTTCTTGGTAATCTTCTCCAGGCCGCCGGTCATCGAACCAGCGAACGGCAAGAATGCCTGGAGGATTCCAGCGAAGCCGCTACCGATGTTCTTGAGACTTCCCAGGAAGTCTGGCAGAGTCTTCTTTGCTGCCTCGTTCATGTCGCCCATGAAGGACTTGAAGCCTCCGCCAGATACGCCCTTCTTGATCGAGTCCATCATGTCTCCGAGCGCATCAGCAGCGGTCTCGACCAGAGGTGTCAGTGCCGGCAGCGCAGACCGCATCGCTTCCAGGCCCTTGGTGAAGATTGGCATGGTCTTCGGGGCCAGCGCATCAGACCACTTGGTGAAGTCTTCCTTGAGGCCGATGAATGCCTTGGCGGTGTCGCGCGTCGCAGGAGGCAGCTTGGACATAGCCGCGTTGTACGCCTCCATGTCTGCTGCCGCGCTGGAAGCTCCTGAAGCAGCAGACTCCTGGGCCTTGGTGTATAGCTCGGTCGCTTCGGTCACCTTCTGCATCTGCGGCATGACAGCAGCGCCGAACGCCCCGACAGCCACGCCCACCGAAGCGAACGCAGCCACCGAGGCACCAGCAGCAGCGACCAGCGGACCGGCGATGCCAGGCCCAACCGTAGCAGCCAGGGACTTCATCCCGCCCATGACCTTCGCAAAGCCTTCGCCAGCCTGGTCAAATCCGGCTGCGGTGTCGTTGATCGACCGGACTGTGATGCTCACTACGTTGGGCATTACACCTCCTCAGGCGCGGGCTCCGGAGTTCCCATAGCATAGATCATCAGGAGCTGAAGCATGCTAGCATCCTCGGCCAGGATCTCGCTCGGTAGCTTGTGCCACCGGTCGCACAGGCCGATTACCAGCTTGGCGTGCCTCAGCTCCTGAGGCTCTACGACAGTGTTTCCATCGGAATCGACTCCACCGGGAACGTCTCTCCAGAGCCTGAGTCTTTTCCCAGGTCGCTCGAAACACCGGCGACAGCATCCATCCACGCCGTAACAATCGGCATGATGAATGTGAACTCCTGTTCCTTGACGCTGTCGATCGTCGCGGGAACGGCGCAGCCCTGTTCGTCCTCCAGGTTCCAGGACACCAGCGCACCGGCGAACCCTTCCAGCAGGAACCGGACGGCCTTGAGGTCGGACGGCTGGAAGCTCTTGCGGGTCACGTCGATGTTCTGCGCATGGTCCATCAGCTCCAGCAGCGCGCCAGACGACACCGAGCGCGCACTGACCTCCAGGCCCTCCAGTTCGCTGTCGGCGAACCTGAGTTCGAACCTGGTCTCTTGCTTCTTGAATCCCATCGTGGTCTCCCTTGCTTTTGATGGGGGCTCCTGGGGCTTATTAACTCCAGGTGGGCGCGGTGCCGTTCTGGAGGACGCCAGGAGCGCTCCAAGTCAGGGCACCGTCGGCTGCGCGGGTGATCGCGTAGTCGGTGTACAGGACCTCAGGGGCCAGCGTGTTCGCGCCGACCGTACCAGTGACGGTGAGCGTAGTGGTCCGGGCAACCGAGGTCGAAGGCACGGTCTTGAACACGGCGTGCGCCTGGTTTGCGGAGTCGTTGAACACGCCGTTGAGAGTGATCGAGAAGTCGGCCAGTAGCAGCAGACGCTCCATCGCAGCCTTGTCGACACCGGTGACGTCCTGCGCAGCGCGCGGGGTTGAGAACTGGAAGTTGGTGACGTCGTTCTTGATGACCTGTGCAGCCGCAGCAGCGTCGTCTACCGACAACGTGGTCCAGCCTACACCCGAAGTCTTCGCCATTGCTTATCCCCTTTCAAGGATCGTGTTGAGCTTGTCCTGGTGTTCTGCGAAGTCCTCGACCCAGTGTTCTGGACGAGTGTGTGTGACGGCCGGAGTACCACGAGGGTTGCCCCGGAAGTCCCCGCCCTGCACCATGAAGATCTCGGGCAGCTCTGTCCGGACCTTGTGCTGTGTGAAGCAGGGCTGGCCGGGTCTGAACAGGAACTCCGTCAGGCCCTCCGGCGTACGGGACTCGGTGAACCCACGGCCGGACTGCTTGCGGATGTAGAAGGCCTGCTTGGCACCGAGCTCAGCAGACTCATCGATCAGCGAGCGCCACCCGTTGGCGTAGGCCGCACACTCGACATCCTCGCACGTGGAATCCGCGAAGTGCGTGGACTTGGGCAGTGCGATCCTGTACGTCTTGTAGTCCTGAGGCGACATGGCGGGCTCGAAGCGGTTCAGGGCCATCAGAAGTCCACCAGGCTTTCGTTTCGCATGATCGCGACGGCAAAGGTACACTCGGAGAATGTACCAGAGGTCGTCACCTTGAGGTAGCGTTCGACAGCGAGCGTACGCGCTGTCTGGATCCGCTGGGTGCCGATGGCCGAAGCCGCAGCAAACACCCCGCCGGTGACGTTGACGTATGCGTCTGCGCCGTTGTTGGACGACTCCTGGATTGCGACGGTGCACGAGGTGCCCGTGAACGAGAACACCTGCAGGTAGGCCTGTAGGCCGAACTCTTGAGCAGCAGCCGCCGCTCCGAAGTCGATAGCCGTGCCAGCCGTTGCAGTGGTGTCGGTTCGCTTACCGGCCGTTCCCTGGATCCCCCATTCCAGACCGAAGGCGTTGGCCTGCGCCTGTGTCGCGAACGTCAGCATCCCGTCTGCAGCACGCGTGCCGTCGTATTCGATCTGCTTGCCCACAAGGCACGCCGCAGCATTGCCCAGAGTGGTTCCCCGAGCGTAGAACACGCCGACGTCGGCTGTCGGCAGGGTCCGAAGGCGTACGTGCGCCTGTCCGGCGCTGTCGTTCATGAAGGAGCTGAACGCAATCGAGCCGTCCCTGATGCCTCCAAGGCGCTCGATTGCTGACTTGTCGATGCCCGTCACCTCCAGAGCGGCCGGACCACCGCCGATTCGCGACAGGGAGCCAATGTCGCCAGACAGGTCGTACCCGCCAACGTACAGATTGTCTCCCAGTCCGGACTGCTTCGCCATCTATGCCTCCTGATTCCACAAGTCGTTGACGACCACTGGAAGAGCAATCGTCATGATCCGGTACAACGTCTCGTCAATCTCCAGGTATCCAGCCTCCATCGACAGCGGCTTGCCGTACTGACCAAGCAGGTCGATGTTCCGGACGTTACCGCCTAGCTCGAAGTCTCCGGAGTAGTCCGTCATCAGAGCATCGACAGCGGCGATCACCGTAGCGTCCACCGAATCAAGCGGCTCTGTGTTCATGCTGCAGTAGATCTGCACCACAAAGCCGATCAGGCCTGACGTCGAGGCAAGACCAGACCCTCCCAGAGCTGGGTTGATCGACTGGGCCCAGACCGCGCACGTTAGACCGTTGCCCGGAGCGTTGCGCGGCTCGTGAGTGTTGACGCGCTCGAACAAGCCGGTGGTCATTGCGTGCGAGACAATTGCGTCGAATATTGCAGATACATTCATCACTGCATCCTAGGGAGGTAGCGAGTCAACACTGTCTCAGCGATCCTGGAGGATTGCCGGTCGACATTCTGCGACACAAGCCGGAACGTGTGATACCCCTTGAAGCGGGTTGTTCTGTTCCGGCTCCCAGTCCCTTCGAGCCAAGGGCCGTATACCACGCCGTTGTCGTTGACCTCCCAGGAACCGCTGGACTGTACGGCGTGAATGTTCGACTGGTAGTACCCGGTAGGCTGTCGTAGTACCCGTCCAAGCTGCTGCCTGACCTGCCGCGCGCCGACCTCTGCAATCTCCTCTTCGGCAGCCTTGACAAACTGCCGTACCGCGAGCCGGGCACGGCCGTCAAACAACGGGCCTGACTTCTGTACGTCTACATCGAACCTGGGCATGTCTACACCGCCATTGTTCTGGCCTTGCGGCCGTAGCGGGCCTTGGCGTCTGCTTCGAGGGCCTTGATCCCGCGCCCGGTGAACTCCTTGGCGTTGTCGCCTGATCCGGAGATACGAGCGTATCCGGCGCTCTGCTGCAGCAGGGTGTTGATCGAGTACGCGGCGGCCAGAGTCTCCACCAGGCCCGGAGGCTCCCAGCGAACAATCGCCGTAGCGGTGTCGTGCGCAGCAGCTGTTGTACCGAGAGCACCGCGCTCGACCACTACAGTGCGTGGTGCGAAGATACTGGCCGACGCGGAATGCGTCGCCAGGACAGAGCCGTCCCAGGCCCGCTTGACAGTCAGTGTCGTACTGGCGATGTCGACCACCAACATACGCTCGCTGTCGATCAGGATAACTTCGCCCGGTTGCGGCGCGGCCGTAGCAGTGCTCAAAACGATCGACACGTCAGCAGCGCTCGCTGTCATGCTGTCGGACGCGTGGATGTCGACTGCTGTGTCGGCGAACGTACGGCCAGTCACGCGCATCCGCTCGTTGTCGATGCGGATGATGCTGCCAACGCCGACCAGGGAGCTGTCGGAAATGTCCACAGATGTCTCGCTGGTGTCCAGGGCTTCTGTGACAGTTCCAGCAGGCATCTCGTCATTGCTGTGCCCGAAGACGCCAGTCAGTGCGACGTTGCGCTGGTGAGTGTCGCCTCCGTCGAAGCTGGTGCTTGTGCCGATGTCCAACTCGATGTAGGTGTACGGCGGGCCATCGTTCGCGGGCTCCAGGTTGACATCGCCCAGAGCAATCGCGTTCCCGCCAGATGTGATCGAGGCCAGGCTGATCAGCTCGTCCTGATCAAGCCAAAGCCTCCAGCTCAGGCTCTGCTGAGAGTCTGGCCAGTCCTTGTAGCGCGTTCCTGTCCACGGGTAGAACCTCCTGTGCAGGAGGCCCTCGACAGCGCGGCTTCCCGACTCGATTGCTCGATCAACCTGGGCGTTGGACCGCGCTGTTTCCTTGATGTCCAGGACAGACTTGACGTTCTCCCTGGTCGTGTACCAAACGCCCATGCCGGTTACTCCCCTTCTTCCCACCACGCGCAGAGCTGGTCGCGCGTGTAGTCGTCAGCGTTCGCGCCTTCGTCCTCGAAGCCGTTGGCCCTGGCGAACTCCGCCCACTTCGCCTTGCTGGCGTTACGTGATGGAGTCTCGGGGCCACTGCCATCCGTCGCTGGGGCAGTGGAGGACTCCGCCGGGTCCGGACTGGAGGGGCTCTCCGTCGTTTGGACAGGCGGAAGGTCGCTGTTCTCGGTTGGCTCGCTCTTCGTCTTCTGCGACCCGGAAGATGTCGCAGAGCTGTTCCCAGGCCATTCCCCGCTCCCTGCGTTCGTCGGGCCGCCGTGCACGGTGATCTTAGGCATCCTAGATACCCCTTCTCGGGCCGGAGGTGGCCCGTACGTGGTCGGCAGCCGGGCTTAGGTGGCTGTGGGTGCCCAGCCCGGCTGCCGAGTCTTAGGCGGCGACCAGAGTTGCGCCGTCAGTGAGCGGAACCCACGTGACGCCAATAGTGACGGCACCGTTGGCCGACGACGGGAGCAGCTCCAGCTGGCCGACAGGGATTGCCCAGTTGACATCGTGACGTCCACCCCGAAGGAAGGACGACGCAGCAGTGGTGCCCTGGTCGAGGCCGACGACGCCGCCAGCCAGAGTGTCTGACGTACCGAGGTCGGTCGCGGTCACCAGCGTCATCGTGTCGCCGGTGGTCGGGTTGTTCTGCAGCGCGACCGTGCTCGCAGCCGTGATCGAAGTGGTGACCTTCAGCCATACGCTGGTGATCATCACCTCTCCACCTGCGACCGTGAACACGGGGATTGCAGAGCTGGCCAGGGTGCCCGACGCCTTGGTGGCGACGTTGCCCAGAACCGCCTTGCGGAAGGCGGTGTTGTCGTTGAGAACAGACATGGTTGCCTCCTATCAGGCGTCAGCGGAGCCGGGGCTCAGCAGGTTCGGGAGGTTGGTGGGCTTGCGCTGGACGTGGAGATCGTGCTTGAGGTAGACGCACGTCGCCAGCTGGGCGTTGGAGCCCTCTCCGCCGGAGCTGAACGAGATCCAGGCGTACCCGTCGCTGAGCTGGGCAGCGTCCACCTCGACCAGGATCAGCTGCTGCTGCTCAGCAGAGGTGCCGGCAGCGCCAGCCTCCACGATGTCGTCGTCAGCGGTCTGGGTGAACTTCTCCCAGGCCTCATCGTTGTCGAGGGTGGTTTCCTGCTTGACGAAGTAGTAGCTGATCGCGGCCAGGTCTGCGTCTGTACCGTTGACAGACGCCGTGTGCTGCTGGAGCACATACGAGAAGTCGTCTCCAGCAGTACCGGCCGCCTTGACGACCAGGATGCTGATCCCGCCGCAGTCTCCGATGTAGATCCGCTTGCCGGTCTGCGCGGTCTGCGCATCGACCGGGGCCCATGCCAGGCCTACGTCGAACAGTCTTCCGAGAGCATCCATCTTTGTTGTGCCTCTCCGCTAGGGGGTTTGTTGCCTAGCTGGTTCGCCCTACTCCCGGTAGGTCCGGGTACGGGCTAGGGTCTGGCCCAGCCGGTTGCGTCTTTCAGGCGGTGTCGCAACCGGCTGGTGTTCAGTCTCAGGCGCGGGTCGCCAGGTTGACGAACGGGCTGAGCGTCGCACTGTTGTTGTGCGGGGTGATCGGGCTCTGGAGCCAGGGCCGACCGTCGTTGCGCTGGATCACGCGGTACGTGGTCTTGTCGCTGGTGAACTTGACGTGCGGGCTGGAGTCCACCGTCATCTGCTGACGGTCACCGATCAGGTACATGCTCCAGTCCACGAACGACAGGTCACCGACCGTACCGAGCGCGGCCGGAGCCTTCTCAGTCATGATGATCGGGCGGCCCAGCAGAGTCAGGACCGGCGCACCGTGTCCGTCCGTCAGCCAGACCGCAGAGCCGCCGGTACCGACAGACAGCGCCATCGTGGCGAGTTCCGCGAACGTGTCGGGGCTGGCGAGCCAGACCGCGTTGTTCAGGGAGCTGGGCAGCATACGGGAGTACATCGCGATGACGTTCTCCCACACGATCGTGGTGGCTGCCTGGCCAGACGCCTTGGCGACGCTGATCAGCGCGGTGTTGTTGGCGTTGAGAGCACCGAGAGGAGCACCAGCGCCGTTCCCGCTGATGTAGTCGATGTCCTCGTAGTAGGCCATCGCCTCCGGGAAGATCTCATCGATGAACACGCCGAACGCGCCCCAGTCGCGCACCAGTTCGTTGGTGACGTGGGCGAGCGCGGTCTGCTTGGTAGCTTCGAGCTTGATGCTCCCGAAGGTGGCAGCGGACTCGGTGAGTTCCGCGCCCTCCTCCGTCCTGTAGACCACGACGCCGCCGTACACCGACGACACGTTGGACGTGGAGTCGATCATCGGGAACCGCAGGGTTGCGGAAGACATCGGGACCACGCGGGCACGCGGCCGGACGATCGAGGACTCCAGTGAGACCCGCAGCAGCTCCGCGCGGAACTCCTCAGGCACCAGGAAACCGCCCTCAGACGGAACCTTCTCCTGGTACGCACGCATCGTGCGCATGCGTTCGACGTTGTCGCCGGTGACGTGGCCGGAGGGGTGCGACTCCTGCCAGACGGCCTGGAGGTAGGTGGCCATGTCGGGGAAGACGCCGTTGAGCGGCGCACCGATGGCGTTGGGGTTGGCTAGCTTGTGGTACTTGTTGGACGGGGCAGAGTTGTGGTCGAGGTTCAGGCCCTTGATGGAGTGGCCTTCGTTCTCCCTGGCCCAGTCGGCCATGAAGGACTGTACCTGCTCCTTGACCTGGACCTGGATGCTGTCGTCGCGCTCCTGCACCGCGTTGACGTACCCCTTGACGAACTTGCCGAAGGTCCCGGCCGCCAGCATTCCGTCGATCTGGGCCTTGTCGCTCAGGGCCTCTTCGAACTGCTGCGGCGTTTCCGGCGCTGCGATGGTGCTCACTTCAATGCCTCCCTCAATGCGCGGATCGCCGCGTCGGTGTTGCTGTCGCTCAGGCGAGCGGCAGGATTGTCGATCGTGTGACCGACAAGGCTGATGTCCCACCGGTTGCCCGGTGAGTCTACTCCATGGACGCTGTCGGCGAGCCCGGACGCCACAGCCTCAGTCGCGTCATACCAGGTTTCCGCCTGCATGCGCGCGCGCCATTCCTTAGGCGTACCACCTGCCCGCTCGGCATAGATCCCGGCAATGGTCTCGCTGACCTTGTCGAGGAGTTCGGCCTGCTTGCGCATGTCCTCTGCGTTGCCTACAGACAGGCTGTGGCCCTCGTGGATCATCATCATCGCAGAGCTGTCGATCTCGATGGTGTCCCCGGCCATTGCGATGACAGAGGCAATCGAGGCCGCCAGGCCTTCGACCTTGACGTTGACCTTGGCCTTGTGCTTCTTGAGGGAGTTGTAGATGGCGATACCATCGAACACCTCCCCGCCAGGGCTGTTGATGCGTAGTACAACCTCGTCTACGTCGAGGTTGCTGAGGTCATTGGCGAAGTCTGAGGCCGAGACTCCAAAGAACCCGATCTCGTCATACACCATCACCTCGGCAAAGCGGCCAAGCTTGTCTTCGTTCTTGATCGAGTACCACTTGCGCTGTGGCACGATCCTGTTGTAGAGCTTTCCCCTGTTCACGCGTCCTCCTTTCCAGGCTCGGGGGCGGCCGGTAGCTGTTGGGTTGGCGGAGGCTTCGGCTTGTTGTACCGCAGCCCTTCGGGTAGGCCAGCGATCATTGCCGCATCCTCCGGCTCGACACCGGCGTCTGTCAGCGTCTTGTATGTGTTCGCGCGGCTCTCCCGTTCGGCATTGTCGGCTTCCTTGTCGGGCGGGACAGGAGTGTCATAGTCAAACTCCAGGTCCATGCCGGTGTCGCCGAACAGGGGCAGGAACTCAGTGTTGAGCATCTGCTTGATCCGCTCCAGCCGGGGCTTGACCAGCCAGCGCGCGAATACATACTCGCCAGCTTCGGCGTTGGCGCGGTTGACGTCGTCTACCGAGCCCAACATCGGCTTGGGGAACCGGAATGCCTCGCGAATGGTATCCCTGGAGATGTTGGACAGCTCAGCAAACTGCATGTCACGCTGGGTGAACTTCCTGTCTACCCACTTGCCGTGCTCCAGGATCGCAACACGGTGCGCGTTGGCTACCCCGCGATGTTGTTCGTTCCACCGGTCGCGCAGCTCCCTGAACTCCCCATCGCTGAGGCTCTCTGGAACTTCGATGATGCCGCCGGGCTCTGCGCTGTTGAGGAAGAAGTTTCTGTTCCACTCAGCAGAGTACTTGTTGGAGTCCAGGTTGGTCAGGATGGACTGGACTGGCCCCATGCCCCGGTATGCGTCGGTCGGGTTTGGGTTTCGCAGGAACAACACCTCATCAGGGCCAAACGGGACCTTAGTGCCGTCAGGGCTGCTATAGACGTACCCGGATAGGTAGTCTGTAGCGCTTGGCACCGGTGCCATCTTGTCGGGCCTGACAGGCCACAACTCCAGGGGGCCAAGCTTCTTCGACTTGGCGAACAGAGGAACAATCCAGCCTTCCCCGACAAGGTCGAGGTGCTGGCTGATAATCTGTACGAACTCCTGCTGGGTCATGAACTTGTTGGGCCGGTTCCACACAGACAAGGCCGCGTGCTTGGTGACCTCTGTCCGGCGCTCCATGTTGTCGCCGTATCTACGCCTGCCGTCCTTGGTCTTGCGGAACAGCTTCCAGCAAGCCTCGCTGACGGCTGTAGAGTCGGCGTCGACAATGGCGAACAGAGTTCCAACAGAGCCCATTGCATTCAGCAGCGACTCGGTATTGGCGCGTACAGACGCCTGTGCGAACGCCCCATTGTGCCCGGATCTGGAGGACACGTACGGGATAGGCGTCTTGTTAATGAGTGTTCCGACCAGGGACCTCACGGGCTGTCACCTCCTGTCAGCCACTCCAGCACCAGCACGGCCATCCCGCTGACCAGAAGCCCGAGCCCGAGCGCTACAGTGAACGCAGCAGCTGATACGAGCACCAGGCCTGCGAGCGTCAGGACAAATCGCTGGACAGCGGCGTACGCCGGAGTGTGCTGGCCGACAAAGCGCGCCAGCTTGGCGAGCACGGGGTCACGCTTGTGTGTGCGACGCTCCGCACGGCCCTGCGCGAACGCCTGCAGAGTAGTCACTACAAGTACCTCAATCTCGTCTTTACGCCCATGTCCTTATCGGCGACCATATACCTCTTGGCGTCCATGCCGTGGTCTCCGGACTTTACAGGCATGTCCTTTGCTGCATCCCAGATGTACCCTACTACCTCATCAGCTGTACAGGTCGGCTGGTTGGCTTCTCGCAGGGCTTGGTCAATCTCGACCAGAGCATCACGCATAATGTACAGACCGGGTGTGCCGTCTTCGCGCAGCTTGTGGCGCTCTTGTACGGCTTGGATCCCGTCCTTGACCTTCTTGTTGGCCGGAGTTGTACTCAGGCTCGTTGTCTTGGTGAAGGTGGCGCGCCCTTCGGCGTCATGGTCGCATATGATCCGCCTGGGCCGTGGTTCCTTCCAGACCCCGCCAGTGTACTCGCCATTGATCATTCGGCCGCCAGGGCAGACAATCGACATGATCTGCTGCGCATGTGCATCCACCGTCCGCTTGGTCATGTAGATCTCGCGGTACAGCCACAGCCTGCCATCCGGGTCAACAGCCCAGAACTGACAGACGAACGGGTTGGTGAACCCGAAGTCTATTGACCAGAACCGCTCCCAGTCGTCAGGCACCGGCTTGTTGTCGACAAGGTGTACAGCGGGGTCCCAGTCTTCGTACACCAGGCCTTCCGCGCTTACCCAAAGCCCGTCTCGTAGGCGAGCGCGGCGCGGGCCAGTAAGCCGGTCAAGCTTGGACAGGTAGGCAGCGCCGCGCTCTGTAGGCTGGCCGTCCTGGTACAGCACCGGGTTGTCAGCATGACGGGACTCCAGCAGTGTCGTGTCTCCTCTGTCCGCGCGTACCTTCAGCCAGTGGTGCGGAACGTCCGGGTTGCAGTCAGCAATCAATTGCTGGAAGCTGATCTTGCCGTTGCGCAACCGGGATGTAATGGCCTCCCAGTCGTTCTCTGTCAATTCTGTAGCTTCCTGCACATAGACCACGTCGTACTCAGACGACATGATCCGTGTCGCCTTGTCCATCCCGCCAACAACGATGCGCGATCCGTTGGTGTATCTGTAGCAGGCGGCCTCTTGTGAGCTGCCGCCGTACCAGGTGACGTGCCCGACCTCGATGGACTCCAGCGCGACAGCCTCACGGTATGTCACGAGGCCGGTCGAAGTCAGGCTTGTCAGCGTCTTCCGGACCATAAGGCCGCGCATACCAGGATTCTTCAGCGCCATCAGGTGGAGCTTCTCCAATGCAGCGCGGCTCTTGCCTGTCCCGGCTGGGCCGGACAGCAACACTTCGTCGTCCTTACACTTGAATGCAGCGAGAGCAGCGCCCACCGGCTTGTAATGATGCCTAAGTGACGTCTGCATCATCGACGCCTTCGAACTTGTACTTGCCCTCAACACTGGACTTCACAGTCATCTTGTTGGGGATCTGGCCGAGTTCCTCTGCAGCAGCCCTGAGCAACTTGTCCCGAAGCCGGATCCAAGCGTAAGCGTCCTCGTTGAGCTCAGCAAACTCTGCGAGCTTCTCGTTGATGCTCTCCAGGTCAGCCTGGTAGTACTCTAGCCTGTTGGACTTGTCGGCAATCCAGAGCCCGGCGAACTCGTTGTCGATGTCGGCGCGGATCGCTTCGATGCGTTCGCGGTGCTCCGTGTTGATCTGTGAGATCCGGGGCTGCGACACTCCATACTTCCGAGCGAGAGCGGATTGTGGCTTGTCGGCTTCAGCAAGCTCTCGCAGCAGTCTTGCAAGCCGGTGTCCACGAAGAATGACCTTTGGCGAACGATAACCGTCGTCAGCATAAGAAGCTTGATAAGCAGGCCCGTCGTTGGAGCGTCCAGGAGTGGCGGGCTGTCTTTTTTTCACCATTTCCGCCCACCTCCTCACCCATCGCGTATAGGAACGTCAGCAGCAATCCGAGGGTCACCATTTCGGCTCCGCTCAGGCATGCAACCCCAACTTAGGATTCATACCTTACCCTACGCGCGCCCGACCCCGAATATTGACCGTCATAAATATACCGTAAGCGATGAGCCGACTACCGGGACCGCGCGGGACCGGACCAGGGACTGCGAAAAGACCGCACTGTGGCCCCAGACATATCTGCAGGTCGGAGGCCCTTTTTCAAGATCGAAGACCACAAGGACCACAATTCGGGAGTTCCCTCCCCGGCTATATACGCTTTTATACTTACTTACTCTTACTTAGAATTCTAAGAATATGTGGTCCTGTGGTCCTATACCCCCTTCTACCAGGGCAAACAGTAGGACCGCACCTGGTCCTAGGTGCGGTCCTGGGTCCTGCGTGGTCCTAGCGGAGCTTCGGGCCGTCCTTCGAGGGCTCCCGCAGCTTCATGCCCGACCAGCCGCGTGCTCCCTTGACCTTGGTCCGCTTGTACTCCAGCCCACCCAGCTCATGCCCGAGAGGGCTGGCCTGCAGCGGCTTCGTCCCGGTAGTCATGCACCACAACTCGTAAGCCGCGCGCAACTCTGCTGATGTGATCTCGAAGTCGTCGCCCTTGACAGTGCAGTCCATCAGGAACTCGGTGGTGCTGGACATCTCGTCTCGGTACCCGGCTGTTGTCTTCCTGACGGACTCCGGCCATTCCTCTCGGTCCAGGCCCTCTGCGAGGTACATGTTCCATCCCTCAACGCACCAGGCTAGGAAAGCCTCTCGCGCCCCGGCATCCGAGACCATGGCCGTACCCCTCTTGGCATTTGCCGAAGTCCTAGGCACAACCTGATCGAACTCTACGACGCACATACGGTTCGCTGTGGCTGCGTCGGCTCCCTTGATTCGCGGGGTGTCGTTGGTGGCAATGAACATTGTGAACTGCGGCATCACCGTCTCTTCGTCCTTGTTCTTCCGGGCGAAGGTGATCTGGTCGAGCCCGCCGCTCAGCCTCTTGATCTGGTCGGCATGGATCTCCAGGTTGTTGCCCGACTCCGACGACAGGGCAAACCTGGACCGGACAATGTTGGCGATGTCTGAGCGCGGCCCTTCGTCAAACTGTCCGCGCAGCACTGTCATCTGCATCGTTGAGGCGTACCCTCCGGCAACCTGCCCGCCGAACACCGCGCTGGCCATCTCCAGGATGGTGCTCTTGCCCGAGTTGCCAGGCCCCTGGAAGAACACCATCAGCTTCTCGTGGTTCCTGCCGTACATGCTGTAGCCCAGCAGCTTCTGAACAAGCCTGCGCTTGCCCGTCTCCGGTAGGAACGTGTCAAGGTAGCTCTCCCACAGCGGCGACAACGCCCCGTCCACATACTCCGTCCCGCAGTCGCGCGTGACAAAGTCCTCTCGCGTGTAGTCGCCGAACTCCGCCTTGTCGCCGCTTGGGTCAAGGACCAGGATGCCATTGCGGCACCCCAGCAGCTTGGGGTCGGTGTCGAACTTCTCTGCGGTCACCGAAGACTGGCGCTTGAAGGTCTTCGCAACCTCCATCATCGCAACGATGCGCGACCGGTTGCCGCACTGCCGACCCCAGGACAAGGCGGCCTGCGCATCCTTCTCTCTGTCCTTGTCGCCCTTGGCTGCTGCCTTGAGTTCGTAACCATCCTTCAGTAGCTCGTGCTGGACATCCGTCGCCCAGCGGTCCACGATGCCGCGCTTGTCTTCGACCCAGCGACCTCCGACCCACACAGCCCATGCCGACCACTGGCGGATCCAGTACATGTCCTTTCCGTGCTTGGCGCAAAGCCGCTCCGCGTTCCCGGTGTCGTTCCATTCGTAACGCCCCGACACAGAGGACGTCTCGGCAGACGCAGCCTTTCCCGCAGACACACGTGCCTTCTGCCTGGCCAGCAGTTCTTCTGGGTTGTCCGGGATCTCAGTCATCATCACGCGTCCTTGCTTTTGTGGCTGCCATCCCAGGACCGCGTTGCGGACCCCGTTCCGAGTTCGCCGTACTTGTCGATGTATGCCGCCAGCTCGTGGTGCTTGACCACCATAAGCTCGCCTCGTTCCCAGCCAGAGTCCAGATGATCAGACATGTCCGACTTGGCCAGCTTGTTCTGGGGGAGGACAAACACCACCTGCTCCATCTTGATCCCGACTTCAGACAGAAGCCCCCAGTGGTGCCAAGCCAGCTGACGACCGACCTTGTCCCGGTCCATGCAGATGATGATCTGGCATTTGGCCCCCAGGAACCAAATGGCCTGCCCGTAGCGCGCTCCACTGCCGCCTTGCCAGTGTGAGGTCGCCGGACCCCAGCCCGCCTGCATGATGTTGCGCGCGTCCTTTTCCCCCTCGCACCAGAACAAGGACGACGTGGGCTTGTCCCAGGCCCACAGCAGAGCCTTCAGCTGGTACATGAGGATTGTGTCGTCTCCGCCGTACATCCCGATGCCCGACGCCCACTTGCCAGGAGCAGGGCTGTCGCATATGCACCCGTCCTCGCACATGTGCTTGGTGGTGAAGGTCTTGTCAACAACCTTCCCGGTGCGCAGGCTGATCAGGTCCCAGCGAACCTTGGCGTACACCGGCTTGAAGTCCGGATCCAGGTACACGTACGGCTTGAGTATCGACTTCGACGGCATCAGCCCCTTGTCCAGCCACCCGGACGAAGCAGCCCAGTCCAGTCGCCACTGCTCTTCGTACCACTTCTTGGTCACGCCGCGCTCCTGAAGTAGACCTCGACACACACCGGGTAGTAACGGATGTGCTTGGGCGGGTTGACCGGCCGAACAGGAGTGACAGCCGCCGGAGCAAACTCCCAGCCGCCATGGACGTCGCAGACACATCCGCACTCGCACGCGCAGCTACAGTCCCTGTTCACAGCAGCCACTCCAGTTCCCGAACCTCACGCGCCTGCCGGACCAGCCCAGCGTAAGCAGCCGCCTCTTCGTCGTCTCCCATCCACACCTTCCAGGCACGCCTCCGGACGGTCCTGTCGTATGCCTCCGCTTCGGTCTCGCCGGGCAGCGCCGTGATCTGGTTGCGCTCCCAGTTACGCGGGGTGCTATTTCCAAGCATCGGGTATACTTCCTTTCGGTTGGTACATCGGATTGGCGCAGAGGGCCTCACCCTTACCGGTGGGGCCTTCGTCATTTACCGGGCGCTGACTCCCAGCAGCTCCTTGTTGATCAGCTGACGGACAACATCGGCCTTTGCCATGTCGAGCCTGTCAGCCTCCGCCTGGACGGCTGCCTCCTGGACTTCGGTAAGTCGTAGGTTGATCGGGCTTCCGTACCTCTTGGGCCTGGCCATGTCTGCTCCTTGGTGTGGGGTCTTTTGCCTAGTACGGCGAGACGCACTCTGTAGTCATGGCGATGGTGCAGAACTCGTCTTCGTCCAGGTCGTGTCCGCAGCCGTCGCACATCTTCGTCTCCCAGTCTCGCTTCGTTCTTTCCGACGCTTCAAAGACTACCGTATTCCCGGAGTTGCCGGGCATCCTCATTTCGGGCCGGCAAGCACCTCTACCTGCGGGGAATATTGGCGGTACTATTTCCGCGTGACCGAAACCGCCTGGACCGTCCGAGAGGCCCACCGAGAGCTGGCAACTCGCGTTAGCTTCCGGACCTTCGCGGGGTGGGTGCGGGCGTCCCTAGAGCCCGTAGGGGTCCGGGAAACGGGTCACCGGGGCCGTCCGGCCTATACGTACGACGCAACCGAGGTCGAAGACCTCATAAACCGCAAGGGAGACACCGGATGATCTGGACTGGGATCGCGGTCTTGCTGCTCATCGCCGCAATCGTCATCAACAACATCAAGCTCCGCAAGGAGACCAAGGCCGACAGCGAGCGGCTCCGGGCGACCATTGCCGCCTACGCCACCCCGAAGAAGGCCCACCAGTGAGAGATGCCCTGAAGGCCACCGCGCTCGCCCTGGCCACTTTGGCCGTCGCCGTAGCAGCAGGCTGTGCACAAGCAGCCGACAGGTCAGCCCCGACGTCCGGATGCACCGAAGAGGCATCTGTTCAGATGTACGTTGAGCGCTACTTCGACTGCAGCGACACATCCATCTACACCTTCAAGACAAAGGAAGACCGGGATGCATGGCTGACGATCGCCAAACTCTTCGGCAACGTCGCAGTGGACTCCGGAGAGACCTGGTTGAAGATCAAGAACTAGCGCCAGAAATAGAGAAACGCCCCGGCCAGGGAGACCTGAGACCGGGGCGTTTCCGTTCTTGGGGCCGGTCTATTCTACCCGACCAGCTTTTCTGATATGACTCCCTTGCACAGGAAGATGTTGGAAGCGCTGGAGGCCGACCACTGCGCAGTGAGCTGAATGTATGTAGCGGCAGCAGTGGTGTCGACAGTGGCCGAGGCCGTGCCATCAATCACCGTGGTGATCTCAGCCGCATCGTTGATGTATGGTGCTGTGCCTGCCAGGATGCCAGATGTTTTGTACTTCAGAGGCCCATTGAGAGCGCCTGCTGCGCCGATAGACTCGCAGCACATGAAAGTGTCTGCGATAAACAACCGGTTTGTCACGCCACTCTGAACAGTGAGAGCGGTGGTCTGGGCAACCTGAGTGTTTGACGTCGGAGTCGCGCTGTTCCCAACTCTGAGCCGCACTGTGATCGTTGGCGTGCCGGTGACAGCCATAGCGCCCCAGGCCTTGATCCGGAAGCACATGCCGACCTCAGCAACGTTTGCCGGGATCAGGATCTGCGCAAACACCGTCTCGGTGGTCGTGGTGTTGATGTTGGTTGCGGCTGACGGAAGGACCAGGTGCCCGACCTCCATGGCCAACAGCTTCTCAGCCGTGACCTTCTCGCCAGCAGACCAGTCTACTGCTGTCATTGCTCCTCCTACAGGGCTACGAACATCGGATAGGCGACCTTGACAGCCGCGCCGGTAGAGTGAGTCTTGACGATCCCGTTGGCCGACCTGGTCACAGTGAACGTCTGCGGGGATGTCGTACCAGAGACAGCAGTCACTGTCATGACCTCTCCGCCAACGACTATGTCGTACGGGAATTCGCCCGCGTCCGACGCAGTGTCGGCCCAGACTGGTCCGTCAGTAGTCAACACGGTAACGTCCGTCTCGGTGGTTGTCAGGTCCTCTCCGAGTTCAGAACCAGTGGTGTCGACTTCGAGAGTATCCACGCTGACGTCAGCTACGTGGTAAGGCGACTCAGGGATGCCGAAGAAGGCCATATTGTGTTCCTGACCAGTGAGCATCTCCTTGTACCCGACCACGAGTTGTGTGACGTCGTCTGGCGGCATCCAACTCGGAACGTTAACCACGGTGATACGGTTGCCGACGTCGGAGAACATAGCCTGCTCGCGCATGTCGCCTGTCGCAAACGTCGAGTGCCGAAGGTTGATGGCGATGTTCGGGTAGCGTGCTTCGTCGACAGTGCCGACATTCAGCAACCACCCAGCATAGTCACCCAGCTTTGTGTCGTCCTCTACATTCATGGTGACGCTGTTGTCGTACTTGCCGACTCCGAGAGGCGGGGCCAGAACGGACAGCGGACCCGAGTCTAGCGACTTCCGTGCAGACGACCCGTTGGGCCGGAGCACGGTGATGTAGTTGCGTGTGTTCTGGTCGTCGTCGACAGGGTCCAGGGAGTCCGACAGCTCGTGGTTGCTGTAGTCGAGTTCCAGGGCCGTGGTGAGGTTGTACAGGCTGAACCTAGTCCTGTACTCCAGGCCAATCTGGTCGCGCGATTCGTACATCATGCCCATGTCGGCGGTGACGCACTCGGCGAGTAGCTCCAGGAACTGCAACGGACCCTGCGGTCCCATAGGCTCGGTGTGTGCTGTTCCCCCGATGATCCGAAGTTCCACGCCCTGTTCGTCGCACAGCCTTGCCATACGGACGCCAGAAAGTTCCCCGACATAGCCGATGATCTGGTCTCGGAGGTCGTACGAAGACGACACGTCCTTCTGCAGAGTCAGGTGCCCATACGACACACCAGCCATGTCCTTGTTTGGGGCTAGGGTGATCGCCGTAACGCGACCGACGGTGCAACCAGTTAGTGCCTCGCTCCACACCAGTGGGCTGCCAGTCGACAGGTAGTAGTACCCGAGCACGGTGTTGACGTTTGCGCCGCTCTGTGTTAGCTCGATGCTGACGCGCCCTGGTTCTCCGGCAATTGCGAAGGCAGCTGCCGTTGTCGAGTCAATCACCACGTTCTCTGCGGTGTAGGCGATCAGCTGCATGCTGCCAGCAGTGCTTGTATTGACCAGGTCGACACGGCGGGCCGACCCGCTACAAAATAGGCGGGCAATCACAGTGCCGGCAGCAACCCCAGCGATGGGGACAGACAGAAGGTGCCTGACTTGCGTCTCGCCGGTCGATGTGTAGGTGTTGACCGTGTACTCGACACGGCCAGCCTGCATGACAGCAATTGGCTCTGACCCGACGAACTGATCGTCAGAGCCAAGGTCGACAATTCCGTCAATGTCGCCTTCGAGCCCGGAGCTGATACCTGAGGCGATTCCGTACGATCCGCTCAGGTCCTCCATCGGCCAGTACTCGATCACAGGGTTGCTGGTGTCTCCAGTGATCCCCTTGAACAGAGCGGAGTCTGAGGCTGACGTGCCCTGGCCGAGCCGACGCATGACCCCAGCGGCTTCAAGGTCAACATAGACGTCGTTGCCTGAAATGTCCCACTTCTGCGGCCAGGAAGACACCTCTCCATGGAATCTGTAGTGACGATCCTCGATGGCCAGGAAGCACACCCAACTGCGCGGGCTTGTCGTCGTGTCGTCAAACACTTCGTCCCCGGCCACCTGGATTGTGAAGTCCGGGTTGGCCACAAGAGTTCCGGCGATCCCGTTGCGCATCTGGAATGCGTGGATCTTCCCCTGCATCGCCGAAGTGCTCAGACCCAGGGTCGTGCCAAGCTCCAGATCAGCCGTGGAGCTGAAGATTGAAGTTGTCCCAGCAGTCGTGACGGCAGAGCCGAGAGTTGTCCACGACCCGCCGATTGAATCGGAGGTGTAGAATGTGACTGTGTTCCCGGATGCCCCGTTGTTGACGTCCAGCGTGACACGCAGGGCAAGCCGACCCTGTGTGACGGGAATGGGTGCTGTCGAGCTGATTGTAATTCTCGCGGCCAGAGTCCCGTCCGGCGACCACGCAAACGTAGTGATCCCGTTGTCGTCAGTCCACCAGGCCCAGGACCTCTGGTTGCCGGTGACGACGTACTTCCCAGCCAGGGCCTGGCCGTCCCTCCAGGAATCAAGCGATGCCTCAAGCCTCAGGTCGATGTCGCCTGTGACATCCAACACAGCCGCGTCAACCGTCAGCGCCCCGTTGGCATTGCTGCCGTTGACAGGCATGTAGCTCTCGCCGTACGGGACCGACACCCTGATCGGAGTATTGCGGCCGATCAACCCGAAGTACGGAGACGACGGGTTGCGCGGGCTGTACTTGCCGTCAGCGTTGGAGAGCGTCAAGGTGAGCCTGCTGGCCTCGACAGATCCGCCTTCAGAAGACTTGCCCCTGTTGATTGTCACGCCAGCAGAGTATCTGACATCGTCCTTGATCGCTGTCCAGGCCCCGTTGATGTACATATCAATCTTCGGGTCGATTGGCGTGACCATAACCTACCTCCCTAGGGTTGCCTGGACGTTTCCGCCCCGAGCAGAGATTGACTTGCGCAGAGGGTCGATCAGAAGTTCGCCAACCTTGTTACCGCCGATGCTGACATTGACGATGATAGGCCCGCCACCACCGCCGCCAGACATCATCCTCTGGCTATCCCCGGCAGTGTGCACAGTTGACCCAGGAGCCAGGCTGACCAGTTCCGGACCCTGCTCACCTA
>Ga0210377_10001559_pt1 | contig 20928 bp, 15 predicted proteins | sample PLM4_65_b1redo_FD_155480 | JGI IMG/M metagenome (GOLD analysis project Ga0210377, IMG submission 155480) | Groundwater sediment microbial communities from an aquifer in East River, Colorado, USA - PLM4_65_b1 redo | ecosystem: Environmental > Terrestrial > Soil > Riparian zone | place: USA: East...
AGCCGTTCGAGCTCCCGACGGTTGCTGTCCACCAGAGCCAAGGGTCGAGTGTGGTTGGCCATGAACCTTTCCCCCGGAAAGTGTACACGGCCGGTATATTAACATGACTTCTGTTACGCGACACTAGTTCGTCCCGCCCCTGTTCGTCCCGCCCCTTGACCCCGCCCACCCGGGGCGCGTAGCCTCCCGACATGTGGAAATCGCGAGCGTCACTGGCCGGCCTGCTGGTGGTCCTTGTCGCGCCGGCCTGCGCCGAGCGGCCGGCGGCGCCCGACACCGCGACCGGCGCCGGCACACAGTCCGCCGCCGCGGTCGTCGCCGGCGCCCTCAAGTTCATCGAGAACGACGCCCCCCTGGCCCTGGTCGAGGCGAAGCGGCGTGGTGTGCCGATATTCGTCGAAGCCTGGGCGCCCTGGTGACACACCTGCCGCTTCGTGCGCGCGACGGTGCTCAACGACCCCGCGCTCGTGAAGCACGCCGGGCGGTTCGCCTGGCTCTCGATCAACACCGAAGAGTCGCGTAACGCCGACTTCGTCGAACGCCTGGGGGTCGAGGGGTATCCCACCTTCCTCGTCCTCGACGGCGCGACCGGGGAGGTGGCGCTGCGCTGGGCCGGCAGCCTGACGACCCCGGAGTTCGAGCGCCTGCTCGACGACGGCGAGCGCGCCGTCGGCGCCTCCGGCGGCTCACCGGCCGACGCGGCGCTCGCCCGCGCCGACCGCCTGGCCGCCGAGGGGAAGACCGCCGAGGCGGCCGCCGCCTACACTGAGTCACTCGGTCTCGCCCCCGCGGGATGGACCGGCCGCGGCCGCGTGGTGGCGTCGCTGCTCTCCGTGATGCAGAAGACCGGCGACCTCGAACAGTGCGCCTCCCTCGCGCGCCGCGAGACGCCCGGCCTCGAACGCGGCCCCGCATTCGCCGGCGCCGCCGCCGCCGGCCTCGGCTGCGCCGCCGACGCGCCCGAGGATGCCGCATGGCGCGCCGCCGCCATGACCGAGCTCGAGGCGCTCGTCGTGGAGAGCCTGGCCCTCGAGAACGTGCTCGCCGACGACCGTTCGAGCGCCTACGGCATGCTCGTCGACCTGCGCGACGGGCGCGGCGACGAAGCCGGCGCGAAGGAGATGGCCGGGCGCTGGTTGAGCTTCCTCGAGGCCCAGGCCGCCGCGGCCTTGAGCGTCGAGGCGCGGGCCGCCTTCGATTCCCACCGCGTCGGCGCCGCGCTGGCGCTCGGCGATCCGGCCCGCGCCGTGCCGGCGCTGCTCGCCTCCGAGCGCGATCTTCCCGACGACTACAACCCGCCGGCGCGCCTGGCGGTCCTCTACCGCGAGTTGGGCCGCTACGACGACGCCCTCGCGTCGAGCCGGCGCGCGCTCGACCTCGCCTACGGCGCGCGCAAGCTGCGCATCTTCGACACGCGCGCCGACATCCACACGAAGATGGGCGACCCGGCCGCGGCGAAGCGCACCCTCGAGGAGGCGCTGGTCTACGCCGGCACCCTGCCCGAGTCGCAGCAGCCGACGGCGTTCATCGCGCAGCTCAGGAAGAAAGCGGCGGCAATCGGCTCCTGACAGCCGGGTCACGCCGGCCCGGGCGCCCCCCGTATTCTCCGGTCTCCCCGGGGATCAATCCGCGTATCATGCACTCACAACCTCTTTCGCCGCGGGGTGTCGGGGTGGGCGGGCCGGCCGGCCCGCCAGGGGGTGTCTCGATGTCGATGCGTACGACGCTCGTCACCGTCTTTGCGACCGTGTTGGCTGTGCTCCTCTTCCCAATCGACGCGCGGGCCGCGTGCGACCCGGGTCTCGACCTCGTGATCAGCGAGTTCATGGCCTCCAACAATCATGGCCTGACGGATGAAGATGGCGAATTCTCCGACTGGGTCGAGGTCTACAACCCCTGCCAGCCCAGCGTGAACCTGGCGGGCTGGGCGCTGACCGACGACCCCGACGACCTCGACAAGTGGACCTTCCCCGCCGTCAGCCTCGCCCGCGGCGAAGCGCTCGTCGTCTTCGCGTCGTCGAAGAGCCGGGCGGTCGCCGGCCTGCCGCTGCACACCAATTTCAAGCTCGAGGCCGCCGGCGAGTACCTCGCCCTGGTCCGGCCGGATGGAACGACCATCGCGCAGGAGTTCGCACCGCAGTTCCCGGCGCAGGTCTCCGACATGTCGTACGGCTTCGAGCAGTCCGCGACCGTCCTGCTCTCGAAGGGATCGACCTCCACCTACCACGTGCCCACGGCCGGCGACGCGTCGCTCGGCTCCGGCTGGACGTCGCCGGCGTTCGACGACACCGCGTGGCCGGCGGGCCCGACCGGTCTGGGATTCCTCGGTGGCGACTCGACCGGGTTCGACGTCACCCTCTACAGGGCGAACGTGACGGTCAGCAATCTGGCCACGGCCGAGGCGGTCATCGACGACCCGGCGACGCACCTGGGCGTGGCGCACCAGACGGCCGCCGTCGTCAACTACCTCAACACCGGCGGCGTGGCGCACTATGGCGGCGACCTCCCCTTCCCCGGCACGACGATCGGCACCGACGCCAATGACTTCGTCGTCCTGGTCCAGGGCGACGTCATCATCCCGGCCGCCGGTCCCTGGACATTCGGGGTCAACAGCGACGACGGGTTCGGCCTCGAGCTGAGCCGCGAGCCGTACCTGTTCGAGACCTCGTTCCCCTCGGTGCGCGGGCCGGCCGACACGCTGGCCACCTTCGACATCCCCGAGCCGGGCCGCTACCGGCTGCGCCTGGTGATGTTCGAGCGCGGCGGCGGCTCGGGGCTCGAGCTGTTCGCCGCCCAGGGCGCCTTCGCATCGTGGAGCGCGGCCGCCTTCGACCTCGTCGGCGACACGGCCAATGGTGGTCTCCCGGTCAGCGGGCTGGTTGGCGAGATCGGCACCGATGTCGGCGCGGTCATGAGCGGTGTCAACGCGTCGCTCTGGGCGCGGCTCGACTTCGATGTCGCCGACCCATTGGCGCTCGGGCTCCTGATCCTGCGCCTGGAGTACGAAGACGGCGTCGTCGCCTACCTCAATGGCCAGGAGGTCGCGGCGCGCAACGCCCCGTCGCCGGTGCTCTGGGACGCGGCGGCGCTCGCCGACCGGCCGCTCGCCGACGCCGGGAACTTCGAGCGCCTCGACCTGACCGACGTCATCGGCCTCGTGCAGCCGGGAACCAACGTGCTGGCGCTGCACGGCCTCAACGACGCCGTCGCCGATCCCGACTTCCTCGTCCTGCCGGAATTGACCGCCGTCGACGCGGCCTTCGACCTGGGGGCGCCGCGCTTTTTCACCGCGCCGACGCCAGGTGGAATCAACACCGCCACCGGCTACCTCGCTGTCTCGGCGACACCGCAGTTCTCCCACCCGAGCGCCACCTTCACCACGCCGTTCGTGCTGACCCTCAGCTCGGCCGCGCCGGCCGGGGTCATCCGCTACACGCTCGATGGCAGCGTTCCGACCGAGACCGGCGGCACGGTCTACACCGCCCCGATCGCGATCGCCGACTCGGCGCGCGTCACCGCCCGCGTCTTCGAGCCGGGCCTCGCCCCGAGCCGGATCATCGGGCGTCTTTACGGCGAACTCGACGCCTCGGTGACGGCGTTCAACTCGAACCTCCCGATCGTCGTCGTCCACACCTTCGGCTCCGGCATCGCCGAGGACTGGCTCACGCCGACGCTCACCAGCATCATCGACACGACCGCCGGGCGGGCCACGATCACCGACGCCGCCGATTTCGTCGGGCCGGCGGGCATCCGTATCCGCGGCTCCAGCTCGCGCTCCTTCCCCAAGAAGCAGTTCGCGCTCGAGACCTGGGACGACGACAACAAGGACAAAGAGGTCACCTTCCTCGACCTCCCCCCCGAGTCGGACTGGATCCTCTACGCCCCCTACTCGGAGAAGGGGCTCATCCACAACGTCATGGCCTACGCCTGGTACAACGCCACCGGGCGCTACGCCGTCCGCACGCGCTTCTGCGAGATGTATCTCAAGACCAGCACCGGCCCGGTCACCGCCGCCGACTACGCCGGCATCTACGTCGTGATGGAGAAGATCAAGCAGGGTCCGGACCGGGTGAACATCACCGAGCTGCTGCCGACCGACGAGACCGAGCCCGGGATCACCGGCGGCTACATCTTCAAGAAGGACCGCCTCGACCCGGGCGACAGCGGCTTTCTCACCAGCACGGGACAGCGGCTGGCCTACGTCGACCCGAAGGAAGTCGAGATCACGACCACGCAGGCGGCCTGGATCAAGGGCTTCCTCGACGAGTTCGAGTCGGTCCTCTACGGCGCCAACTTCGCCGACCCGGTCAACGGCTACGCGAAGCACCTCGACACCGGGTCGTTCATCGACCACCACATCCTGGTCGAGCTGACCAAGAACATCGACGGCTACCGCCTCAGCAGCTTCATGTTCAAGGACCGGTCAGGCAAGCTCCACATGGGTCCGGTCTGGGACTACAACCTGTCGCTGGGGAACGCCAACTACCTCGACGGCTGGCTGCCGACCGGCTGGTACCACGATCTCCTCGGAGACGGCGACTACCCGTACTACCGGCGCCTGTTCTCCGACCCGGAGTTCGCACAGCAGTATGCCGACCGCTGGTTCGAGCTGCGCCGCGGCCCCTTCTCGAACGCCGCGCTGCTCGCCGACTTCGACGGCGCCATCGCCCTGCTGCAGGAATCGGCGCCGCGCAACTTCCAGCGCTGGCCGATCATCGGCACCTACGTCTGGCCCAACTGGTACATCGGCACGACCTGGGCCGACGACGTCGCCTGGTCGCGCCAGTGGCTGGTCGATCGCCTGGCCTGGTTCGACGCCCAGTTCCCGGCGCCACCGGTCTTCAGTCAGCAGGGGGGATCGGTCCCGATCGGCTACAACCTGACGATCAGCGCCGCGGCGGGTGTCATCTATTACACCGTCGACGGCAGCGACCCGCGGCTGCCGGGCGGCGCGCTCTCACCCGCCGCGCTTCCCTACTCCGGACCGCTGGTGCTCCTGCAGCCGACGCAGGTGCGGGCGCGCACCCTCGACACCGGCATCTGGAGCGCCCTCAACGCCGCGACCTTCGACCCGGTTCCGATCGCCGTCGTCAACGAGGCCCTGCCGGCCAATGTCTCGACGATCGCCGATGAGCAGGGTGACTACGACCCCTGGATCGAGATCTACAACCCGTCCGCCGACTACGCCGCTCTCGGCGGGATGTTCCTGACCGACGATCCGGGCGTCCCGGACAAGTGGGAGATCCCCGCCGGCTCCGACCTGTGCGGGCACGAGCGGCTTCTCGTCTGGGCCGACGGCGAGGCGTCCGAGGGGGCGCTGCACGCGAGCTTCGTCCTGACCCCCGCCGCCGGAACGGTCTATCTCTTCGACGCCGCCGGTGTCCTGGTGAACTCCCTCACCCGGCCGGCGCTGCCGCCCAACGTCTCCTACGGTCGCCAGCCCGACGGCGGCTCGACCCTGGTGCGCTTCATCCACCCGACCGGCGCCACGGCGAACCTGCCGAACGCGACCCCCATCATCCTCAACGAGTACAACGGCGTCCTGCCGACGCGCCTCCTGTCGGGCGGCGCCAGCGACCCGTACTGGGGCCGCATCCTCGGGAACGGCGGCGACTGGATCGAGCTCGTCGTCGTGCAGGACCATCTCGACCTGCGCGGCTTCAGGGTCATCGTCCGCGACAAGAGCGGTCTCGCCGGCGACAACCAGCAGACGCTGGTGTTCACCAACGACGCGCTCCTCGCCGACCTGCGCGCCGGGACGATCATCACCGTCGCCGCGGATCTGGCAAGCGATCTCTCCTTCGACCCGCTGGTCGGCGACTTCTGGATCAACCTGCGCTCGGGCGCCGCCGGCGACGGGCTCTACATCAGTGCTCTGCCCTTCTCGACCTCCAACGACAACACCCAGATCAGCATCATCGACCCCAACGGCGTCGTCGTCTTCGGCCCCGCGGGCGAGGGGATCAACCCCGCCAGCGGCGTCGGCAACGACGAGGTCCTGAAGCTCGAGGCCGACCCGGGCCCCGACACCACCGCCGCCTCGGCATACCGCGACGGTTCCTCCAGCACCTTCGGCTCGCCCAACCTCTGGAGCGGCGGCGCGGTCACGCAGAGCTTCGCCGCGCTGCGCGCCCCGACGACGTTCGCCTGCGCGATCGACGCCGATTGCAACGATGCCAACCCGTGCACCGACGACGCCTGCGTCGCGGGCCACTGCGTCAACACGCCCAACATCGCGCCGTGCGACGACGGCAACCCGTGCACCGACGGCGACCTCTGCTCCAACCGCATCTGCCGCGGCGTGATCGTCGGCTCCTGCTGTCTCTCCGGCTGCGCCTGCGACGACGCCAGCGTCTGCACCATCGACTCCTGCGGCCCGGCCGGTTGCCTGCATGCGCCGATCTGCGCCCTCTCGGGGACGGTGCGCTACTACCGCGACGCCGCCGTCGCCGCCGAGCCCAGCGCCAAGGGCGTGCCGGGGGTCGCCATCGACGTGAACACCGACGGCCTCGCCGACGCCACCACCACCGGCGGCGGCGTCTACCAGGGAGGCGATTGGGCGGGTGTCCTGCATGTCGAGCCGCTGCCATGGCTCGGCAACCCGCGCGCCGCCGACCACAACGGCGCCATCACCTCGTTCGACGCCGCGCTGACCGCCCGCGCCGCCGTCGGGTCGCTCATCTTCTCTGGCAACCAGGTGCTCGCCGGCGACGTCTCCGGCACCGCCGGGGTCACCTCCTTCGACGCAGCGCGGATCGCCCAGTTCGCCGCCCGGCTCATCGACCACTTCGAGGTCGCCACGTCGCCCGATGTCGGCACCGGCTCCGACTGGCGCTTCCTGCGCTGCGATACCTACGACGACGCGTCCAGCCAGAACTGCGGCGCGCCGCTCCACCTGCACGACCCGCTGACCCAGGCCGAGGTCGGCGATTTCTACGCCGTCCTCTACGGCGACGTCTCCGGGAACTGGATGCCGGCCGCGGGCCTGGCCCCCGGCGCGCCGGCCGTCGAGCAGGGCGCTGTCAAGGGACTCGCCGCCGCGGAGGGAACCTCCCCGGAGGAACTGGCCGCCGCCCGGGCCGACCTCGAATCCGCCGCGCGGCTGGCGGGCCACGCCCGGCCGCGGCCGCCGCGCGCCGCCGCGGCCGGCCCGGCCGCCCTGTCGCTCGATACGGTGACCGGGAGGATGGCGCGCGGCGAGCGCCGCCGTATCGTTGTACGGATCGACATGGCCGACGGCGTCGAGGCGCTGGATCTGCAGCTCGCCTACCCGGCGAAGCGCCTGGGGATCATCGCCATCGAGCCGGCCGGGATCGGTGCCGGGTTGTCGGTCGCCACCAACGACTTCGACGGCGTCCTGCGGCTTGGTCTTTACGGGCTCGAGCCGCTCAGGGGCTCGGGCACGCTCGTCGCCATCACAGTCGAGGCCTTCCAGACCATGCGGCGCCTGCCGCCGCTGCGAATCGGCGGCACGGCGAACGAAGGTGCGATCGAGCTGGTGACCGCGCAGCCGCGCGCGAAGAAGTAGACCAGGGTCACGGCCGCCCCCAGGCGCTGCCGAACTGAATGTAGAGCACTGCACCGTCCGGGCCGAACGCCACATCCAGGCCGGCGTGAATCCCATACTGGCGCGCCACCTCGTAGCGGAGCCCCGTGCCGCCGGTCACGACCGTGGTCACGTTGTCGCGGCGCTCGAAGTCGTTCCATGCCGCCCCTGCGCCGACGAAGCCGACCACGCTGAAGCGCCGCCAGAACTGCCAGCGGACCTCGGTCTCGACATCCGCCGCCTCCTCACCCTGGTAGCGCATCACCGGCGCGCCGCGCAGCGAGACGAACGGCAGCATGTAGAACGGCACGTCCCCGAAGCTGGAGGTTGAGGGAGGCGCAGATCCCGCCCACGACGGTCTGCACCCGATTGTCGCGCCAGTGGCGCACGTCACCCACCAGGAAACCGCTGGTGCCGTTGTCGGTCGCGAAGCCGCCAAAGGCGGTGATGTTCGGGCGGTCGAGACCCGGCTGCGCCTCGCCCTCCGGTTTGTCGATGAACACCGCCGCCCCCGCGGCGCCGAAGCCGACCGCCGGCTCGGTGATCGGAATCAGCAGGGGGACGAAGCCGTACGCCTGGTCGAGGAACGCGCTGATGTCGAACCAGCCGTCCTCCGGCGAGCGAAGTTCCGAGGGCGCCCCGGCGGCTGGCTCCGGCGGCGGCGCGGCCTCGCCCGCCGGCGCCGGCTCGGCGGCCGGCACGGGCTCGGCGGCCGATGCCATCGCGGCGGGTGCGATCAGCGCGGCGGCCGACAGGCACAACCACGCGACCGGGCCGATCGCGGGCCGTGCCGGCATCACCCGGCGGCGCCGGCCGGTCGCCGCGGCGGGGACATCGGTCTCGGGCTTCCTGGCCTCCATGTGACGCGGGCTCCCATGGCTTGTCTCAACTCCACGCTCGGAAGAACAGCGCCTGCTTTGCGATCGGCTCGGTGCGTGTCGCGAGCGCCGCCATCTGCGTCTCGCTCAGCGGGTTGAACTCGCGGGCGAGTTGGATGTTCTGCTCCAGTTGCTGCACGTTGTCGCAGCCGATGATGACCGTGCTGACCGGCAGCGACAGCACGTACGACAGCGCCTCCTTCATCGTCACCGTCCCGGGCTGCGCCCCACCCTCCCAGGATTTCTTGTCGTCCTTGTCGGGCGTCCAGGTGTTCAGGATGCGGCCGCGCGCCGGCACCTTCATGCCGATGATCCCCATCTCCTTCTCCACCGCCAGCGGCAGCAGTTTCGCCGTGAAACTGAGGTGGTGCAGGTCGGCGGCATTCACCGCCATGAGGATGGTGTCGAAGGGATAGCGCCCGATGGCCTCGATCAGCACATCGGGGTCGGCGTGACCGGTCACGCCGAGGAAGCGCACGATCTTCTGCTCGCGCGCCTGCAGCAGCGCCTCCATTGCGCCCCCCTTGGCGAAGATCTCCTCCACCTGGTCCGGGCGTGAGAGGTTGTGGACTTGCCACAGGTCCAGGTGGTCGGTCTGCAGCAGGCGCAGCGATTCTTCCAGCAGCTTGAGCGAGCCGTCGCGGGTGCGGTCGTTGGTCTTGGTGGCGAGGAAGGTCTCGTTGCGGCGCCGCTTCATCACCTGGCCGATGTAGCGCTGGCTCCAGCGCTGCGGCCCGCCGTACGCGGCGGCGGTGTCGACGTAGTTCACCCCCAGGTCGAGGGCGCGCTCGACGATGGCCACCGCCTCCGCTTCTTTGTCGGGCTTCTCGATGGGGGCCTGTCCCCCCAGGCTGAACAGCGCCACCCGATACCCGGTCCGGCCCAGGTTGCGCGTCGGCATCGCCCCGGGTGCGGACCCGGGTGCGGCAGCGGTGGTCGGGGCCGAACCGGGTGCCGCGGCCGGAGCCGGCGCGGTCGCCGGCGTCGTGCCCGCGAGAACCCCCTTGGCGGCGAATCCGGCGGCGGCAGAACCAGTGATCTTCAGGAAGTCGCGGCGGTCGAAGTTGATCTTGGGCTTCTCGGTCATGGGCACCTCGATGCGGCCGATGCTAACGCCCGGCCCCCCTATCCCACAAGAGCGCGGCCCGCGATGCCGCCCTTCATCCCACCGCCTCCGCCCCGCCCCGCTCCTGCTGCTGCAGGCGCCACATCCGCGCGTAGTGCCGGCCGGCCGCCAGCAGCTCGTCGTGCCTGCCGCGCTCGACGATGCGGCCCTCCTCCATCACCAGGATCTGGTCGGCGTCCATCACGGTCGACAGCCTATGCGCGATGACCAGCGTCGTGCGGCCGACCTGGATGCGGTCGAGCTCGGCCTGGATCGCCTTCTCCGAACGCGAATCGAGCGCCGAGGTCGCCTCGTCGAAGATCAGGATCGCCGGGTTCTTCAGGAGCGCCCGGGCGATCGCGACGCGCTGCTTCTCGCCGCCCGACAGCTTCAGGCCGCGCTCGCCGACCGCGGTCTCGTACCCGTCGGGGAGTCCCGCGATGAAGTCGTGGATGTGGGCGGCGCGCGCCGCCGCCTCGACCTCGTCCCGGGTGGCGCCGGGGCGGCCGTAGTGGATGTTGTACAGGATGGTGTCGTTGAACAGGACGGTGTCCTGGGGAACGATGCCGATGGCGGCGCGCAGCGATGCCTGGGTCAGATCGCGCAGGTCGGTGCCGTCGATGCGGATGCTGCCGGCGTCGACGTCGTAGAAGCGGTACAGCAGGCGCGCCAGCGTCGACTTCCCCGCGCCGGAAGGGCCGACCACGGCGACCGTGCCGCCGGGCGGGATCACGAAGTCGACGCCGTGCAGGATCTCGCGCCGCGGGTCGTATCCGAACCGCACCGCCTCGAAGTCGAGACGCGGCTGCCGGGCGGCGAGCGGCGCCGCCCCCGGACGGTCGCGCACGTCGGCGTTCTCCGCCAGCAGCCCGAACAGCCGCTCCATGTTGGTGAGCGCCTGCTTGACCTCGCGGTACATCATCCCGAGGAAGTGCAGCGGCGACGACAGCTGCAGCAGGTAGGCGTTGACCAGCACGAGATCCCCGACCGTCATCGCGCCCGCCACGACACCGGCGGCGGCGCGCCACATCATCGCGGTGACACCAATCGCCACGATGAGCGTCTGGCCGAGGTTGAGCACCGCCATCGTCTTCTGCGACATCACGTTGGCGTCCTCGAGCCGGCACAGGTTCTCATCGTAGCGCGCCGTCTCGTGGCGCTCATTGTTGAAGTACTTGACCGTCTCGTAGTTGAGCAGCGAGTCGACGGCGCGCTCGTTGGCGCGCGTGTCGGCCTCGACCGCGGCGCGGTAATAGCGCGTCCGCCAGTCGGTGACGACGAATGACCAGATGGCGTAGGCCGTGAGCGTGGCCAGAATGGTGGTCGCGAAGGTCCAGTCGTACTTCCACAGCAGCAGTCCCGTGACCAGCAGGACCTCGACGGCGGTCGGCACGATGGTGTACAGCGACCAGTCGAGCAGGTCGGCGACCGCGGTGCTGCCGCGCTCGAGGTCGCGCGCCACCCCGCCCGTGCGCCGGTCGAGATGGAACCTCAGGCTCAGGTCGTGCAGGTGCCCGAACACCTTCACGGCGATCCGCCGCGACGCCCGCGCCAGCACCCGGGCGAACACCACCGAGCGCACTTCGTTGAACATCGTCACGCTGATCCGGGAGGCGCCGTAGGCGAGCAGCATGGCGACCGGCAGCATCAGGAGCGATGGCTGCACGTTGAGCCGGTCGACGATCTCCTTGAGCGCCAGCGGCACCACGAGCGTCGCCACCTTCGACGCCAGGATCAGCCCGAGCGACAGGACGATCCGGCCGACGAAGGGGCGCAGGTACGGCAGCAGCGAGCGGATGACGGCGAGGCCGCCGCCGCCGGGCGGAGAGGCGCGGGGCGGCGCCGCGATCGAATCCGGTTGCGACATGGCCCATTATTCCCCGGCTCCCCGGCCAGGCGCCAGCCGGGCAGGACGACGACCGGGGCGCGGCGGGGGTGCGGCGCGGCGAGGCTGCCGCAGGCCACCACCCACGCACCACGCAACCCCGTGGTCTCCTTTCACGCGAGTCTGTGGTACACAGGGAACCCGGAGGTTGCCTATGTCACAGACCGATCGCATCGAGAAGCAGGTCCGGCTGCGCGCGCCGTGTGCGCGCGTCTGGCGCGCCCTCACCGACGCCCGCGAGTTCGGGGCATGGTTCCGGGTCAACCTCGAGGGGCCGTTCGTCGAGGGGGCGACCGTCGGCGGCCGCATGACCTATCCGGGCTACGAGCACGTGCGCATGGAGGTGCTGGTCGAGCGGATCGAGCCCGAGCGCTCTTTCGCGTACCGCTGGCACCCGGCCGCCATCGACCCCAAGGTCGACTACTCGTCCGAGCCGACGACGCTGGTCGAGTTCCGTCTCGAAGAGGCCGGCGGCGAGACTCTGCTCACCATCGTCGAATCGGGATTCGACCGCCTCCCCGCCGCCCGCCGCTCCGAGGCGTTCCACATGAACGACCAGGGATGGGCCATCCAGGCGACCAACCTCGAGCGTCATGTCGCGTAACCGAGGCGCCGCGCAGTGGGACGCGGCCAGCCGGCGGCTCAAGGCGTGCGTCGAGAGCGGGCCCTGATCAGAACGACCCGGCCTTTGCCTTCACCACCCAAACGTCTCCCCGCGGGTGTTCCTGGCTGAATGCCAGGAGGCCCCCATCGGGAGAGAGATCGAACTCGGCGTAGTCGGCCTGGTGGCCGAAGATCAGCGGCGGGGCCAGTGGCCGCGCCGCGCCGCTGCCGTCGATACCCACCCGCCTGATGCTGACCCAGCCCGCTTCCCACATGGCGCTGACCAGCAGGTCGTCCGAGAGGCGATCCCACCTGACCCGCAGCGCATGCGCGCCGGTGGTGATTCGTCGCGGCGGAGAGCCACCCTCGATGGCCGCGACCCAGATCTCCGACTGGTCCCCGGAGGCGCCCGTGTAGGCGATCCACTTCCCGTCCGGCGACCACGTGGGGGCCATGTCGAGCGTGGAGCCCGAGGTCACCCGCCGCGGCTCGCCGACGGCACGACCCTCATCGACCGCCACGATCCAGATGTGGGACTGGCCGTCACGCTCGGACGCGAACGCCAGCCGGCGGCCGTCGGGCGACCAGGCCGGCTGGTAGTCCGACCCCGGGTCGTCGGTGATCCGCTGTGGTTGTCCCCCCCGCCGGCCGGCAGCACCCAGACATCCCTCTCGCCCTCGAGAACGCGCCAGTAGGCGATCCACCGGCCGTCGGGCGAGTACGTGGGGTGCTGAGCAGAGCCAGGATGATCCGTGAGACGTGCTGGAGGGCCCGAGGGGCGACCGCCGTCGAGCGGCTGGGACCACAGGTCGGCCTTCGTCGCCGCCCACCGCTCGGAGACAAACACGAACCCGCTGAGGTCCGGCGCGAAGCCCGGTTCATAGTCCGCTCGGGTGCCCGGCACCTGGCTGTCCGCTCCCGTCTTCGTGTCGCGCAGCACGAGCTGCGCCTCCTGCTGGAAGGTCGAATAGGCGAGAACCGACCCATCGCGCGAGACGCTCGCGTGGCTCTCGGGCCCCGCGCCGAGTGTCACGCGCCGCGGCTTGCCCCCGGCCGCGGGCACCCGCCAGACCGCCTGGGTACCCTTTCGGTTCGAGGAGAAGAACACGTATCGCCCATCGGATGACCACGCCGGCGCGGTGTCCATCTGCCCGTCGGTCGTCAGGCGGTGCGGCTTCCTGTCGTCGAGGGAAACGACCCACAGATCACGGAATGCCGCGTAGCAGATCGTCCGACCATCGGGTGACCAATCGGGTTGCCGATGGGGCCAGAGCCCGTCCTCCGGGCCGGTCAGCATCGCGGCATCCTCCGGCCGATCGAGGGGCGCGACGTACACGCGGTAGTCGGATGTCGGCCCTGGTCGCGCAAATGCGATCCGGCTTGCATCGGGCGAGATGGCAGGGTCGATCGCGTCGTCGAGCAGCATCGTGGCCGATCCGCCGAGGCGCGGGACTTTCCAGATGGCCTCGTGCCCCGAGCGATGCGAGACGAACGCCACGGCGCTGCCGTCCGGGAACCACGCCGGGTCGCTGTCGATGGCCGGACTGTCGGTGAGCCGTACCGGGATGCCGCCGCGCACGTCGACGACCCACACATCCGAGTTGCCCGACTCGTCGGAGGTGTAGGCGATGAGACTGCCGTCGGGCGAGAGCGCCGGCCCGGCCTCCCAACCCGGCCACGAGGTCACGAGGCACGGCGCGCTCTCGAGCACCGGCACCATGTCGTTGTCGCCGACGACGATGCGCCAGATCGCCACGCTGGCCACCACGCCCGCCGCCACGATGCCCAGCGCCGCCAGCACCGGCCACCATCGTCTCCAGGGCGGCGCCGGCTCGGGTTGCGGCGGCCGGGGCTGCAGCGGCTGGGCGGGCGTCTCATGCCGGCGGCGGAGCGCCCGCAGATCGGCGACGAGATCGCGGCAATCCTGATAGCGCTCGTCGGGCAACTTGGCCAGGCACTTACGGACGATCCGCACCAGCTCGTCCGGGGCCTCGTAGTTCAGACCGGCGATGGCCGCGGGCTCGCGATGCAGAACCGCATCGAGGCTGTCGCCCCTTTCCGAGGTGGGGAACGCGGCCCGGCCGGCGCACATCTCGTAGAGCACCGTCCCCAGCGAGAAGATGTCGCTGCGCCGATCGATCGGCTTGCCCAGCGCCTGCTCCGGCGACTGGTAACCGGGTGTCCCGACCACCGCCCCGGGATGGGTCTCCTCGAGGCTCCGCGTGGGGGCCGAGTCGCCGCCGGCGGTCTGGATCAGATGCTTCGCCAGCCCGAAATCGGTCAGCCGCGCCCGTCCTTCCCCGTCGACGAGCACGTTCGACGGCTTGATGTCGCGGTGCAGAATCCCCCGGTCATGCGCCGCCCGCAACGCATCCGCCAGCCCCTCGGCGTAGCGCAGGATGTCGTCCACCGCGAACGGTTGCCCGCCGGCAAGCAGATCACGCAGCGTGCGGCCCTCGACGAACTCCATGACGGTCCACGGGAGACCGTCCGCCTCGAGGACGTCGAACACCTGGACGATGTTGGGATGCGACACTGCCGAAGCCGACCGGGCCTCGCGCAGGAAGCGCCGCCGGAAGCCCGGGTCCTCGGCCAACTCGGGATGCGGACACTTCAGGGCGACGGTGCGCTCGAGCTTCAGGTCACGGGCGCGGTAGACCCGGCCCATCCCGCCGCCACCGACAAGCTTGATGATCTCGTAGTGGCCCAGCCTGTGGCCGGGCGGGAGGGCGGGCGGACCGGAGGGATCGGTATCGGCCATCAGGCCATCACCCGCCCGACCGGAGCAGACCGCTCCGGACGCGGCGGACAGGATCCCGGCAGATGGGAAGGCCAAGGCGTCGGATGCGCATTCGCCCGTCCTTCTCTTGAGAGTCCCCGTATCCTCAAGACTCAGGATTGCTACAACTGGCAATTCGTCCCGGCGAGAGCGGTTGGCATCTTTCTACGCCCAACAGAAATTACTGTCAATGCCTTACCTGAACGATGCAGGGGCGCATCCTTGGCAGCAGCTTGAGCCGATTTTCGAAGAAAGACCCGCGGGAACTGCCATTGCCGCGCCGACGGCTCCACGCCGACCGCAGCACCATGACGTGAGCCGGAATGGCTCGCGGGACTGCATGTATTGTAACCCCGCGCCCATGGTCGATTGCAGAACGGCGCTTACCAGGGGTTTCCTCTGCCGCGACCATGGCAGCCGCTCGTCAATCACCATCGCTATATTTCGATCATCGCACCGTGTCCGAGCACCACCAGGCACGCGCGCGGCTGGCTCAGGCCGAGCCACAGAATCATCGCGAGGTCGGCGTGGCGGGTAGGCTCGGGCACGCCAACACGATCCGTCCACTGGTAGCAATCCAAGAGATGGCCCATTGTGAGGGTGGGGCGGCGACACAGGATGTCGGCCACGGCCCGATCGAAACCACTCAGCAAGGTCCGGCGGCCCTCGTCCACTACCTGCTGCTTATGACGATCACCACCCGTATCACCGACTCGCGTGTCGTCATCGCCCACCCGATGCCCCGGCCTCCATGGCCGGCATTTGCCTTTCCAGGCCATGTGTCTTGACCGCGATTCAATGATTGCGGTAGCGTGCACCAAGGTTTCGCCGCGTCGTGCGTATCGCTCGAGAGGCCGCCATGGGCAATGGGTACGCCATGGAGTCTGGCGCGGTTCCGTATTCGGCAGGCCGGTCCACCTGCACCGCTCCAGTCTTGACCAGTTGCATTGCCGGCACCGCGACCATTCCACGTCGGCAATGCCCGCCAACACACCCTCTACTCGACCTTCGGTTTCCCCTCCTCCTCTATTCCAAGAACCCACTGCAGCCGATCGCGGCCTCAGGGTGTAAGCACCGTCGGAGCCTGATCACACTCGGGCCGTGGTCGGCCCACACACGCTGGATCGTGGAGGACTGAGAGGCATCTGGACGTCCGCTCCGACTGCGCACGGAATCCACCGCACTGGAGGGCCTGACATGTTGAACGGATTGTGCCTGCGCCGACCACCAAGAATGGGACGCCCGCTTTCTCCGCTCGTCGCATTGCTCTGTCTTCTGGTCGTCACCCACGCCGGAGCCTCGGACGTCGACAGGGATGGCCGGGACGACTTGCAGGCGAGCCTGTACGCGGGAATCAGCATCGATTCATTTGCGGCCTCCGATTTGACGAACTACCTCAATCCCAACGCATCGGGGGAGATCACCGAGCGGGGCGTCGCCGGCTTCGACATTTCGTACAGGCTCACCGGAACAAAGACGAGCAAGACTCAGTTCTGGGTATATGGCCAGACGGTTTATGGCGTGCGCAGTAGTGACGTCGACTGTGAGAAGAACCCAACGATTGCGGTGTGCTCAGACTTCAATTCCGCCAACCCGTCGGCCGGCACCTTGTACATGCTGCGTAATGCATCGAGCCTCGAGGCATTCCTTGGGTTCCGCTGGGAGTTCTACCATCTTCAGAAGGAGGGCACAACACCGGCCAGTGTCTACCTCGGGGCACAAGCAGGCTTTCTGACTGTCACCGGCGGCGGTGATGACTTGGTTGATATGAACCATCTGGCGATCGGAGCGCTCGTCACCAATGGACGCTTCCAGGACAGCTTTTTGGAGTTCGGATTTGGGAAAACCGACCTCTTCGTTCCGGACAGCAGACATCGATGGAAGATGGATGGAATGCTCACGTGGTTACTAAGAGACTCCGAAAAGGGATTGAATGTCGGTTTCTTCGCCGAAATGACGGTGGATGCGGATTTCGGGAACGGCGCCGATTCTGTGCAAACCTACCTCGGGTTCACCTTCGATGTCGACGCACTTGTCCCGAAGGCCAAAGGTGACAAGAACAAGGCCTCAGACGCGGCGTCCGGTGAACATTCAAACCACTGATGCAGGACAACTCCAACCTCTTCGAGGTGACACAGCAATGTCTACACACGAGGTGCCAGAAAAGGGACGGCTGTCAGTTCCTAGTGCTGTCCTGGTGGGCGAGGAGCAGTACCGCGCCCGTCGACGCACAGCGGCAGATGTGAATCCAGGCACCACGCCTGTCGTCGGGCTCGCACTGTCCGGGGGCGGTATCCGCTCTGCCACGTTCTCGCTCGGCGTCCTACAGGAGTTGGCCCGACGCGATTTCCTCAAATTCGTCGATTATCTGAGTACAGTGTCGGGCGGCGGATACATGGGGGCCTGCCTCACATCTCTGCTATCACGAAAACACATGCTGAAGGAACTGGATGGGGAGACCGTTTCGGTAGACAGCCACACAACAACCACCGCAGGGAGGAATCTGGCGAAGACAGAGGATGACTATGTCTGGGGACAGACAGACTGTCACAGGGGCAGAGATCTGCTGTCTCAGGCAATGCCTCTGCTGCATCGCAGCCAGATCCACCACCTGCGTACGCATGGTGATTTTCTCATGACGAGGGCGGGGGCATTCACGCGGGAGATGTTCCGCGCGATCGGCCATACATGCGTCGGCCTTCTCTATACCTTCAGCGTGTTCGCCGTCGCGATCCTCCTCCTGGGGTTCGTCGAGCTATGTTTTGCGAAACGGTTGGCTGTCGGGGATCTCTGGACGACCATTCGCGTGGTTAGATGGCCGGCCTCGGCAGATATGCTCAGGGCGGTTTGCGGCTGGTGGCCGTTGGGCGTGACCTGCCTTGCAGGTTTCGTGTTCGCGATAATGGCGGTAGCGATCCTCTCTCCCCTTGCCAATCAGATACGAAAGCGAGCGAAGCCAAACGCCGGCGACACAGTCCAGGACAAGAGCGAACGAAGACTCCTAGTGGCGTTCGCCGTGATGTCCGCTGTCGGGCTGACTCTCGTTACCACCGCCATCACTGAGGGTGGTGGCTGGTTCGCTGGGAGTTGGCCGGATCGCCTGACACTCAGCCCTGCGAGGATTGTCGTAGATCCATACGGGATTGTCCCCACCGTCACGATTCCAGGCCTCTCGGGTTTGCTTCTCCCACTCGCGTTTACTCTTGGCATGACGGTCGGCGTTGCGATCTCATATGGTGCGACTGGGCTCTGGGAGCGATGGTGGACTACCTCCCGTCGCACGCTGCTCGACGGCACCTTTGGCATCTCCGTCTACTATGTTTTTGGTGCCGTTCTTTTTGCGGCGATCCCAATCGGCGCATGGTACCTGAACACGAATCCCGTCTGGACGGGGCTGACGACGGCTGCCAGTGTGCTGATTAGCCGAATTCTGATCCCGATAGGCCGGGGCGCCGACAACATCCGAAAGGGACCGGCGCGCATCACCCACCTTCTCCGACTCGTCGGGATCCAGGTCGCGATCCCGGTCCTGCTCGTTCTGTCGCTATTGCTCGCCTGTATGCTACTGGTCAGGCTCATAACACCCGACAATGCTGTGCTGGTCGGCGGCGGGCTCGCCGTCTTCCTGGGCCTGATGAGCTTCCTGGTTAATTTCAACAAGGTGTCGCCCCACTATTTCTACCGTGACCGACTTGCCGAGGCGTACCTGCGCACTGACGTGCAGGCCTCAGGTCTGCGGACCGCCAGGGATGACAGCGAAATGCTCCTTCGTTGTCTCCATGGGCGCACCGAGGCGGGTCCGCGGATCGAGCACCCGGTGCCTCTCGATCCGACGGATCCCGACCCACACCTTGTTCACAATCCATCCCCATATCACCTAGTTGTCTGTGCCCTTAACTTGGCGGGAACGAGGGATCTTGCGCGCCGGACTCGCAAGTCCGATGTGTTCATATTCTCGCGACTCTTCTGCGGATCCTCCACGACCGGATGGGTCTCAACCGCGCGCTACCGCCGCGGGTGGACGCGGTTCTCGCGTGCCGTGACGATTTCCGGCGCTGCGGCCTCTCCTGCGATGGGCACCTACACTAGCTTCGCCACTGCTTTCGCGATGGTGCTATTCAACGTGAGGCTCGGCTATTGGATGCTCAATCCGAGGGAGTACATGGACAAGGCACATCAGCCAGATGACCGCGCCCGCACCGATCCGCCCAATTCGAATACCCCAAATACAGACGACAGCGACGCGCTCCCGCAGGGTCACCCGAAGAACGACCACAAGGAGGGGTGGATCTTCTGGCCGCGCCTTCTGTGGGCCGAGATGTTCGGCACGACCAGTGCCGAGACCAGATATGTGAATCTCTCCGATGGTGGGCACACAGGCGACAACACCGGGGTCTACCCCTTGTTCCAGCGTCGATGCGACCTGATCATCGTGAGTGACGCGAGCCGCGACCCGTCCGGCGGTTGCCAGGACCTCGCTGAGGCGATCCGCATGATCGATGTCGACGAGAACGTGAAGGTCGACATCGACCTTAAGCGTCTCCAGCCCATCATCGACGGTAGGTACTCGCATGCGCATGTCGCAGTGGGCAAGATACGCTATCCACAGTGCCCGACCCGAACGACGCAAGAGGGCAGGGGGAAGGACGGATGGTTGCTGTATCTCAAGACCTCGCTCACCGGTGACGAACCGGCCACTGTGGCGGCCTATGTAAACGGACACCCCGAGTTCCCCCACGAGAGCACCGTCGATCAGTTCTACGATGATGCCCAGTTCGAGTCTTATCGGGGACTTGGGGAGCACATCGCCGGCGACGTGTTCGGATCCGGCGGGAATGTCGAGGACCTGATCCGTTGCTGTTCCGATCTGTACGAAGCGAGCATACGGCCACTCGATTCTCGCCATGGCGCGACTGTCTGCGAATGAATGAGCTTTTTTCGGATGAGATGAAGAAGGCCGGCGTGGGGGGCCCGCGCCCTGGCAGTCTGGGTTTGCTGGCTTTTCTGCCATAGGCGTGCCGTGCTCGACCAGCTCCATCTCGCTCGACCGGTAGCATGGCTTGCGGCGGAAGGCAGGATGTTCCGTGCGTGGCTGGCAGACATGGCACCGCACCCGGGAGGCTCCGATGCCTGACACCTGATCTGTACTCCGAACTCACGGACGCAACCCCGACCATGAGGTCACCGTTCATGCCGCTTGCCAGCCTTCATCCGGGACGATGTGGCGGTGCTGATGCCCGCTGAGGAAGGAATATCCTACAAAGAGATCGCCGCGACCCTGGGCACCTCGCTCGCGGCCGCCAAGATGAAGGCACATCGCGCGCGGCTGAAGCTGGCCGGAGAGGCCAGCGCCGACCCACGGGCACTCGTGGAAGACTATCTCAAGCCCAACCCGGCGCTGGCGCGCGAGGTGGAACCGCGCGCGGTAGAGGCCGCACCCGCCGGCGGGCATCGGCCTGCCGCGGGCGCCGCCCCCCCCCCCGCCCGTCACTCCAGCCGAAACTCCACCATGATCGTGAAATACACCGCGACCGGCTGGCGGTCACGGACCGCCGGCTCGTAGCGCCACTGCGCCACCGCCTCGACCGCGGAGGCGGCAAGATCCTCCAGCCCGGGGGCGACGCTCAGCACCATCGGCGCGCGCACCCTCCCCTCGACGTCGATCACGGCGTTGATGATCACCTTCCCCTGGCGTCCCTCCTTGCGGGCCTGCTCGGTGTAGCGCGGCATGACCCTGTCGATCAGCGTCGGGTTCGTGACCGGGCCGCCGCCCCACTCGACCGGCGCGCCGCTGGTGACGCGCGCCTCGGCGGCGACGGGGTCGAGGGTCGTCACGGCGAGGACCAGCCATTCGCCTTCGACCGGGGAGGGCGCGGCGATGGCGACGGTTCGTTCCGAGGCCGACAGGACGCGCGCCTCGACGAGCGGTTCGCCGCCGTCCGCGGGCGTGACCGTCAGCGCCAAATCATGAGGACCGTCGGGGGACGCCGGCGTCTGCGCCGTGAAGGTCAGCCCCACCACCGCCTCGCCGGGATAGACGGTGCCCTCGAAGTGGGCCGTGCCGTCCGGGTCGGGCAGGACGATGAAGCCGGTGACCGCGTCGGCGCGATCGCCGCCCAGGGCGCGCGCCAG
>Ga0210377_10001560_pt1 | contig 20914 bp, 23 predicted proteins | sample PLM4_65_b1redo_FD_155480 | JGI IMG/M metagenome (GOLD analysis project Ga0210377, IMG submission 155480) | Groundwater sediment microbial communities from an aquifer in East River, Colorado, USA - PLM4_65_b1 redo | ecosystem: Environmental > Terrestrial > Soil > Riparian zone | place: USA: East...
GTGAGGCGGCCAGGGTCATGGTGAGCGAGAAACTCGGCTGTCTTCCGGTGGTGAATGGGAACCAACTTGTCGGGATCGTGACCGAGACCGACCTCTTGGAAATGCTGGTCCGCGAAGAGCAGCCGTAATCGTCCAAGGGGAAACTCGGCAAGAGTGGGAAAGGAGTGATTTGTACCTTTTATGCCCTCGATGGGCATCAGTCGCGCGATGTGACGCCGGAAAGAACGGGAACAATGGCAAAGCAGAAGAAATGTCTGTCGAAGCAGAGGCCCGGAGGTGGGAGACGGGGCGCGAAGGTCCTCATGACCTTGGCCGTTCTGGTGATTGCGGGAGGCTTGTTCCTTCTCAAGTCCGGATTCGAAGTGCTACCAGGATCTAAGGGAATAACGAAAGGGGTCATCGTCCGGAGGGAGACGAGGCCAACCCTTTCCCCGGCTCGCTTCGTCGGCAAGGCGGCGCACGCTCATGAGATCGCGCAGGAGATCCCCGACGTCCTGGACCAGCTCTACTGCTACTGTGCGTGTGACAAGCACCAGGGCCACAAGAGCCTTCTCTCGTGCTACACTGACGGCCACGCAGGCACGTGAGACATCTGCATCGATGAGACGCTGGAGGCGTCTCGACTGTACAAGCAAGGGAACGATATCAAAGAGATCAGGGCAGAGATCGATCGGCAATTCGGAAGGTTGTAAGTAACGGCCCCTCACAAGGCGACTCTGGATCAGAGCGCGATCACTCCCCGTGATTCCTATGACCCCTTTCAAGATCTCAAATCGCGCTTGACTCGCCTGCTAGACTGTCGTATCCCATTCTTACGGGAAGGTGGGTTAATCGCGGCATGGGAGCGACATTAACGAAGGGGCTTATCTCAATTCCAGTCAAGGAGGCCAGCATGGCGAAGCAAAAGCTGCCAGTGCCTTTCGAACAGTTCGTCAAGCGATTCCCCAAGGCCCACGCCGCGTATGAGCGCCTCGGAGCGGCCTGTCACACCTCGGGTCCGCTGGATGCCAAGACACGGGAGTTGGTCCAGCTTGGGATGGCCATCGGGATCCGATCGGAGGGGGCCGTTCACTCCCACGTCAAAAAGGCCCTTGGGGCAGGCGCCTCGCCTGCAGAGATCAGGCATGCGGTCCTACTGGGGATCCCGACTCTGGGCTTGCCCACGACGGTCGCCGCATTTACTTGGGTCGGCGATATCCTGGACGGGAGGCGCCAAGCCTCGCCGAGAAAGGAGTAGGGCTGCCGAGAACCAGTTCAATGTCCCAGAGCTCGGGACTAGGAGAATTGATTCGAGCATCACGATTTTAATCACTTGCGGGTTTGTTCACAAACCCCCGGCGAAGGTATTTCTCAAATGGACCATTGGGGCATTGGCCCCGGTTACCTTTGTCGAAAGCGGAGCGGGAAGTGTCGCGGTCCCCGGCGGTAATCGCTATCCTGATCATGTTGGCCTTCGTCGGCTGCCGAGACGCTCCCCGGCCGAACAAGATCAGTCTGACGTCTAAGGCGGGGGAGAGTGCTGAGCGCCCGGCCAAGCCGGCCCAGGCAGCGGTACGCATCGCCGTAGCTCCTGTTATTTCGCACCGAGAAAATTTCCGGTTCTATGCCCCGATGATGGACTACCTTGCCCAAAGGCTTGATCGTCCCGTCGAGTTCCTTCAGCGACCGACCTACAGTGAAATCAACGACCTGCTCCGCTACGACCTAGCCGACCTTGCCTTCGTCTGTACCCGTGCCTATGTCCAGGGCCAGAAGGAGTTCGGGATGCAATTCCTTGTGGCCCCCCAGGTCATGGGGAAGGTCACCTACCATTCCTTGTTGATAGTACCGGCTGACAGCGAGGCAAGGTCGCTTGCCGATCTTCGCGGGAAGCGATTTGCCTTTTCCGACCCGCTTTCCAGTTCCGGCTGGCTCTACCCCACCTACCTCCTTGCGCTGAAGGGCGAGCGACAGAAGACCTTCTTTAAGAGCACTATCTTCACCCATAGCCATGACAACACGATTCGCGCAGTGGCGGACGGACTCACGGACGGAGGGGTGGTGCACAGCCTGGTCTACGACCGCATGGTGGGCCGGTCCCCCGAGCTTGTCCGACGAGTCCGGGTCATCGGGAAATCTCCCGCCTGGGGGAACCCGCCGGTCGTGGTCAATCCGCGCATCGACCCCTCGCTCAGAGACAGTCTGCTTCGGCTCTTCCTGGCGATGGATCAGGATCCTGCGGCGAAGCAGTTTCTCGCAGACCTGAAAATCGACCGCTTCGTCTCCCTCGACGACACCTATTACCAGGATGTGCGGGCCATGGTCGCGCACATGAGGGCTCAGCGATGATCCCCGGCTGGTCACGCCTTTCGTACTGGGCCCTGGCAGTCCCCGTCAGGGTAAAGATCATGGGCATCGCGCTCGGCATGGTGGGCCTCTTGGGGCTCGTTGTGACCGTTCAGGTCCGTTCGAGCATGCGCGAGACCCTGGAGAAGGAGCTCCAGCAACGAGGGTCTGCCATTGCCCGTGATGTTGCTGGTCGAGCCACGGATCTCATCCTGACCAATAACCTCTTCGCCCTTCACGACCTGCTTCGAACGACGCGGGAGCACAACGAGGACATCCGGTATGTACTGGTTCTCGACGGGGCCGGGGAAATCCTGTCGCACACGCTGGCTGCAAATCCCTCACCTCAGCTCTTGATGGCCAACAACCTCCCTGCTCCACGCGAGAAGGCCCAAATCCAGCCCGTGGAGACCGACGAGGGGCGGATCTATGACGTGGCCCTCCCGATCTTTGGGGGTCGAGCCGGGGTTGTCCGGGTTGGGATGTCGGACCGAAGAATGGAAGACATCGTTGGTGCCATGACCCGCCGCCTGCTGGGTGTCACGGCCCTCGTTTCCCTCGGCGGGATAGCTGCGGCCCTGCTCCTCACCTTCGTCCTGACCCGCCCAATCCTCACTCTAAGGAAGGTAGCCCAGGCCGTCGAGCGTGGTGAATTTTCCGAGAAGGCCCCAGTCTGGTCTCGCGATGAGATAGGGCAACTCTCTGAAGCCATCAACGCGATGACGGAGGCGCTCGACCGCGCTCGCCGCCAGGTCTTGCGCAGGAACAAAGAGCTCTCGGCGCTCAACGCGATCTCAATCACGGTGAGCAGGTCCTTGGACCTTGGCGAGATCCTTGAGGGGGCCCTGGCCAAGGTGCTCGAGATGATGGGGCTCCGCGCTGCCCGGATCTTCCTGGAGGAGGAGGGCCGGAGCGTCCTGACTGCCGAGGCCGGAAACCCGCCGGTTGCTCCCGAGCAAGCGACCCATGTATCGGTCCCGCTGCAAGCGAAGGAACGGCTGCTCGGGACTATGGAGGTTGTCACAGACGAAGGCTGCCCGCTCGGCGAGGAGGACTTCAACCTTTTGTCCGCGATCGGTCACCAGATCGGGCTCGCGGTCGAGAACGCTCGCCTCTACGGGGAGGTCCAGCTCAAGGAAGAGATCCGGCGCCAGCTCCTGGACAAGGTCATCACCGCTCAGGAGGAGGAGCGGAAGCGGATCGCCCGGGAGCTGCATGACGAGGCCGGGCAAGCGTTGACTTCGATCCTGCTGGGCCTCAAGCTCATTGACAGCGCTTCTGAAACCCGAGAGGCTCGCCACCAGAGTGCTCGGCTGAGGGCCTTGACAGTCGAAACGATGGAAGCCCTTCACGATCTTGCCCTGGAACTGCGTCCGAGTGTGCTGGACGAGTTCGGCTTGGCTGCGGCGCTGGAACGATACGTGAAAGATTTTGGGGCGAAGCACCGGCTGAGTGCGGACTTCCACGTGCATGGCTTCAACGGTGGCCGGCTCCCACCCTCAATGGAAACGACCCTGTACCGGATCGCGCAGGAGGCCCTGACCAATGTCGCGCGACACGCTGGTGCAGCGAACGTCAGTGTGCTGGTGGAGCGACGCGGGGATTCGGCGATCTTAATCGTGGAGGATGATGGGCGAGGATTCGACGTAGAAAGAGTTCTTCATCTGGGCCGAGATGAGGGCCGCTTGGGCCTCTTCGGGATGCAGGAGCGAGCGGTCCTGATTGACGGGATTCTAACAATCGAATCTCGGCCCAGTGGCGGCAGCACAATTTTAGTCAAGGTTCCGTTGCCTTCAGCGGAGGAAGAACAAGATGGCCAAAATCCGGGTCCTTCTGGCCGATGACCACGCCGTCCTCCGGGCTGGTCTTAAGCTGCTACTGAGCGCCCAGCCAGACATCGAGGTGGTGGGGGAAGCGGCAGATGGTGGCGAGGCTATGGCGAAAGCACGTGAGCTGCGGCCTGACGTCATCCTAATGGACCTGACCATGCCAGGGATTGGCGGCTCGGAGGCAACAGGGCGCATCAAAGACGAGAACCCCGGTATAAAGGTCCTGGTCCTCACCATGCACGATGATCCGAGTTACCTGAGGCAACTGTTAATAGCAGGAGCCTCCGGCTACGTCGTAAAAAAATCGGCTGATGCCGATCTCCTCTCGGCCATCCGTGCCGCGTACCGGGGGGAGGTCTTCCTCGACTCTTCATTGGCCGGAGGCCTCGTAGATGAGGTGATCCGCCCCGCGGGGCCTCGCCGACCGCGCGACGCCTATGAGACGCTCAGCGACCGAGAGCGTGAGGTGCTCAAGTGGGTTGCTCGCGGCCACACGAACCAGGAGATCGCTGAGAAGCTCTTCCTGAGCGTAAAGACAATCGAGACCTATCGCGCGCGTCTTGTCGAGAAACTCGGCCTACGCGGCCGGGCCGCGCTTGTGCGCTTCGCCATGGAGCGCGGGTTGCTCCAGCAGACCGACTGATCTTACCTCTCCCTCCATCCCTTCTTGATCCTCACCGGCTGATCTTCTTTAGACCCGAGTGTAAGGGTATTCCCGACAGAATCGGGCTAAAAATCAATACATACCCCGATAGACATCGGCGGTAGGGCTCACTATCCTGACGATTAGAAGCCGTGGCTATCCACTCAGAGTTGTTCTTCGCCTCGTGCGGGAAAAAGTAAGAGCTTCAGCAAGATCAAGAACTTCTTGATTAGCTACTAAGTAGAATTGCGTCGCCAGTTCACCCTGCACCACAAAGGGGTCGACGATGAGAAACCGTGACGCCAAGTTCGTCCTGCCGGTCTTGCTCGCCGTTGTCCTGCTGGGGGGCTGGGCCTGCAGTCGCCTCAATCTCCCATTCATCTCAGCCCCTCCTGCAACCGAAGGTCTCCACGCCGAAGCCCCCTCCGCGACGAAGACCGACGCCGCTCAGCCCCTCTACACCGGCCCTCCCCCCGGCGCCAAGTACGCAGGCGCAGAGGCTTGCCTCGAATGCCACAAAGTCTCGGATGACCCATTTCACGGCACGGTGATGGGCAAGGTCTTCTCGAAGAATCCGCGAACGGCCGAGGAACGGAAAAACTGTGAGTCGTGTCACGGTCCCGGCAGCCTGCACGTAGACGCGGCCGGTGAAGCCGTCGAGACGATCATCACCTTCAGGAAAGGCGCCGAACCGGTCGAGGTGCAGAATGCCAAGTGCATGGGGGCGTGCCATACCAAGGATGTCAAGCGGATGTTCTGGGGGAGCGGCGTCCACGAGGCCCGAGGTGTCTCCTGCACGGACTGCCACAGCACCCACCGTCCCCAGACGACGAAAGCCATCTTGACGAGACCCAGCGTCACCGAGACCTGCAATGCCTGCCACGTGGAGATGAAGCGGCATCTGTACGAGCGCTCGACCCACCCGGTGAAAGAGGGAAAGATGTCCTGCACAAGCTGCCACAATCCTCACGGCAGCCAGGCGCCCGCGATGATGGTGGCGAATTCGATCAACGACACCTGCTACAAATGCCATGCCGAGTTTCGCAGTCCGGTCCTGTGGGAGCATGCCCCGGTGAAGGAGAATTGCAACACCTGTCATGCCCCCCACGGCTCCAACCATGACAAGCTACTCAAGACCAGCCTGTTCAGGCTCTGCCAGAGCTGTCATATGCAGGGGCGGCATCAGACCATCGCCGGGGGCCCCGATCGCTTCTTCATGATCAACCGGGGTTGCGCCGACTGCCATAACCGAATCCATGGAAGCAACCACCCCTCGGGGCCGTTGTTCTTCCGATAAGAGGGCGATGGACAATCGTTCCCATCGAATGTGGGAGGCGTGACGATGAGCACGAGCAGGCTGTGTCGGTGGGGTGGAGCAGCAGTTCTCTGTTTCGGCCTCCTGTCTTGGGTGGCCCCGGCGATGGTCCTGGCCGAGCAGGAGGTGGAGCTCTACGGCAAGAAGTACACCCTCTTTGGCGAGGGACAGATCGGGCTCCAGCTTAAAGAGTTCAGCGAAGGTACCCGGACGTCGAAGTTCGAAGAATACCAGGATGTCGCCAGAGGCTTCACCTTTGACCTCTTTCAGTTCGGGTTAGAGGGGAAGGACAGCCCCTTCTACCTCAGGGGCTCGGGGAGGAAGATCTCGCGGGATGATCAGTCATTCGAGCTGACCTTCGGGAAGTATGGAGAGCTCCAGGTCAATTTCTCATGGGACGAGATTCCCCACTTCTTCTCGACCGGCTCCAAGACGCTCCTGACCCAGACCAGCAGCACGAACTTTGTCTTCAACAACGTCGGGGATCGCCAGACCTTCACCACCAACGACCCGACCTCTCCTCCTGCGGCCGCGGATGCCGGGGACGCCGCCACGGCCAATCTTGCCCGGCAGCTCGTCAACAACGCTCCGAGTATCGATCTCAGTCTTCACCGGCAGCGGGCCAAGGGAGACATCCTATACACGCTCTACCCCATGAGTGACCTCAAGTGGAACTTCCGCTTCCACATTGATAATGAGGACAAGAATGGGAACCGGGCCTTGAGCACGGGGGTCTACGAGCGTCGGCCAGTCGCGGGATTGGGCGATACGTACCGGGTGGTGGGAATCGAGCTACCGGAACCGATTAGTCACCATACGACGCAGGTCGGGTTCGGCACAGACCTCGCGGGGGACGGATGGGTCGCCAATCTCGGGTACGAGTACGTGAACTTCACCAACGATGCGAGCTTCCTCCGCTGGCAGAATCCATTCAATAACACGGACGAGCTGGCGCCGGGCAATGGAGACTTCAATCGAGGTCGGTTCGCCCAGTCCCAGATCGACCTCTTTCCGGACAACCACTCTCACAGCATCACAGGGTCCGGGTCGATCTCCCTGCCATTCAAGACCCAATTCACCGGCAACCTGTCCAGCACCTGGATCTTCCAGAACGATCGGTTCCTGCCATACACATTGAATACCGCCATCCTGGCCACCAATGTTCCTGGCAGCCCTCAGGCAGCCACATTGCCGCTGCCGCAGAGCTCTCTCGACGGGGAGATCCGGACCCTGACTCAATCGTATGCCCTGACGAACCGGGCGATCCCGAATACGACGCTCAACGCCTTCTATCGGTACTACGACTACGATAACCACTCTCCGAGCATTCTGTTTCCCGGTTATGCCGCGGCCGCCGACTCCTTCTGGAGGATCAACTTTGGCGTCCCTCCGGCAGCTCCGGCTGGCACCCCGCCAATTCCGATTGAGAACGAGCCCAAGTCCTATACCAAACAGCATGCGGGGCTGGATGCCTCATGGCATGCACTTCGGAGCCTGACATTCAAGGCAGGATACGAGTACGAGCGTTGGGATCGGACCAACCGGGAGACCGACGCGACGAACGAGCATATCGCCAAGGTATCGCTGGACTTCAAGCCGCTCCAGTGGTTGCTGGCAAAGGCCTCCTACAGGCACGGGGAGCGGCAGTTCGAAGGAACCTACGTCCCGGGCCTGGAGTTCTCCGGCCTCAGAAAGTTCGACCAGGCCAACCGGACACAAAACGTGGCGGAGACCATGATCCAGGTGACCCCGATCGATACCCTCGCCTTCTCGGGAAGCTTCAGCTACCTCAACAACGACTTTGACGATACGTTCTCCGGCCAGAAGCTCTTTGGCTTGAAGCAACAGCACGAGTATAGCCTCGGGGTGGATGCCAACTACACGCCGCTTCAGTGGATGACGCTGTACGGCTACTACGTCCACGAGTTCGGGAAGTTCGAGATGCGAAACATCTCGAAGACCGGGACCACGAATTTCAACAGTGCCAATGAGTGGGATAGCAGCAGCGACGATCGAACGCAATCGTTGGGGGCGGGCCTGAATGCCACACTGATTCCCAACCGCCTCACCCTGAACTTGGGGTACAACTATTCACTGGCCAAGGGCAAGATCCTTACGAGCAATCCCAATACCATCCAAGCCGCCTTTAGTGCGAGCTCCCAGGCCTTCCCCTTCCCCGATACGAAGAGCCAGCTCCACAGCCTCAAGGCCATCCTGAACTATGCGGTCAACAAAAACATCTCTATCGGGACCCGCTACACCTTCGAGCAATACCGTCTCAACGACTTCGCCTGGGATATCCTCCAGCCGTATCTCTTCCCCATATCTCCGACCACATCGCCGGTAGCGGACAATCCCGTACGCTTTCTGATCCTTGACTCCCGCTATTCCAACTATGACGTCCATGTCTTCGGAGGATTCCTGAACGTGCGATTCTGAGTTGCCTTCGCAGCGTATCGCTCGAAGATTCAGGGGCTCGAAAATTCGCCATCTCTCCGCACTGCCGGCGGTGAGACATTCCTCTGGCGGCTGGGGCGGTGATGCCCCAAGGCCATGATGTAAGGTTTTTAAAGCCACTGTCCTACCTTTGACTCCCTTCGTCATCTCCCCATGTGACAGCGATTCCCCAGCGCTCCACACACAATATCCTCGGCTGTGAGCTCCTTTGATTAGTTGATCCCGGCACATGACAATGAAATCAGCTAGTTATATCTCTTCCCTTGGAACAGAGCCGAACTTCTCTGGATGGCACCCGGCTTGCTCGTTTTGCGCAGGAAAATGCTTCTTCGAGGTGAAGCTTTTCCAGATTGCCTGACCATTGGAGGTACGGCGATGATTCCTGGATGGAAAGAGGAAATCGAGGGGGAGTATCTTGAATTCTTACGGAAGCATCAAAGGCTAACGCCGGCCGATTTCGCTGCCCGTCTTGATGTGTCGGAGTGTTGCGCCGTGTATTGGCTCACCGAGCTAGCGAGGCATGGGCGGGTTCGGATCCCTGCCGTCGAGTTTCTGGAGGAGGGCGAGACTCCCTGTGGCTTGCTGAACTCTCTGAGCTGTCGACGGAAGGCTTTCTGCCCCGTTCCGTAGGTGGCCAAAGCTACCGATACGATCAATGCATCTCATGCAGAAGATGCCCATTGAAGTCCATTCACAGCCGGCATCCACACTTGACGCTCCTCCTTCGGGTGAGGTGACCGAAGCATGCCCAGTGTCGCGCCCCCCTCGGCTACTAGGCTAGAGCAACTGGTCTTTGCTGAGGCTCCCAGGCTAGTGTATTGGGAGCTGACGAGGGCGTGTGACCTGGCCTGCACGCATTGTCGCGCTGAGGCCATCGCCCAACGCGACCCGCGGGAACTCAGCACGGAGGAGGCCAAGGCGCTATTGGCGGAGTTCAGGGCGTTCGGGGACCCGCCGCCGCAACTGGTCATGACAGGGGGCGACCCACTGAAGCGCCCGGACTTCTTCGACCTCCTACAGCACGGGCGGGGCATTGGCCTTCCGGTCTCCGTCGCTCCCAGCGGCACCCCGTTGCTCACCAGGGATGCGATCGGGGCCTTGGCGGCGAATGGAGTCGAGAGCATGTCCCTCAGCATCGACGGCCCGACAGCGGAGATCCATGATCGTTTCAGAGGCGTCGAAGGTTGCTTCGACGCCACCGTGCAGGCCGCGAATGCCATGCGGGCGGCGGCCATCTCCCTCCAGGTCAATACCCTGGTGACTGCCGAGACCGCCGAGCACCTGCCCGGTGTGTTCCGCTTGCTTCTTGACCTGGGGATCATGCGGTGGAGCCTCTTCTATCTGATCGGAACGGGACGGGGCCTGGAGCTCCGGGAGATCAGGCCCAGCCAGGCGGAGGTGCTTCACCACTGGGTGTATGACCTTACCAAGACGGCGCCATTTGCCATCAAGACGACCGAGGCCCCCCACTTTCGCCGGGTTGCCTACCTGCGAATGCGGGCGGAGGGACGAGATGAAGCCGAAATCCGTCGCACGCCTGTGGGGCGGGGCTTCGGCATCCGCGACGGCAACGGGATCATGTTCATCTCGCACACAGGGGATGTCTACCCTTCCGGGTTCCTGCCGGTGGCAGCCGGGAACGTACGCCGTCAGAGCCCCGTGACGCTGTACCGCCACGCGGAGCTGTTCACGGCAATACGGGACGTGGACCAATACGGAGGCAAATGCGGCCACTGTGAGTTCCGCAGGATCTGTGGCGGCTCCAGGGCCCGCGCCTTCGCCGCGACTGGCGATGTCCTGGGGAGCGACCCGCTCTGCATCTACGCGCCGGAGTGTCTGGCGGGCGCCGTGGATGCGCGGCCGCGGTAAGAGCGGGAGATCGGTGTCCGGCCACTGGCTCCGACGGCTCATGCGGCGGGCGCTCTTCTTCAGCGCTCGGCCGGGGAGGGTGGCATCGCTGCCATCGATTAGGCAAGGGTTGCTGTCGCACACCATTTTGCGACCACTACACTCTGAGGCCATTGGGGTCTTCAAGCTGTCTCGAGGGGAGTTCCGTGGCGCGGATCTTGTTCGTGGGGAGTGGGGAGGCGCCGGTTGAAACATACCGCGAGGGCCTGTCCAGAGATTTTCACCAGCTCGTAGCGTTCAGAGGAGCCGATGATCTGTCGGATCGAATAAGGGAGAGCCACGCCAATCTCATCCTCGTCGATCTCGAGTCACTCGAGCCCCATGATCGGAAAAACCTGCTTGACTTCGTGAACAATGCCTCGGTCCCGCACACGATTCCTGTGATCGTCGTGACCGATGACACGCCCAGCGCTCTGTGCCTTCTCTCCAGCGCCTTTGTCCTGCAGAAACCCGTCTCGATGCAAACACTGCGGGACACCATTCATGGGACCCTTCAGGACCTCCCAAATCATTCTGAGTTTGAGGGCACCACAGGAACCGATCAAGTCTGCGGCAGGCAGATCGCTCCGCATCAGCGCTCGAAATCGGCCGGATTATTTCAGGAGCCCGGCGAGCCGATCTGTCCCTTCTTCAAGAAGGCAACGGCCGACTGGCTCTATCCGGTCACCGGCTACTGCCAAGGCCGGGCGGATGGGAAGCTGATGATCCCGAGCATTGCCGAGTATCGCGAGCTCTGCACGACCGAACACTTTCGATCTTGTGAGAACTACCAAAACAAACGACGACTCCTTCACGACGCAGTAGACTGAAGCACGAACTGCTGCGTCGCATTGCCCCCTCACTTTCCCTCCGATTTGGGACATTATCCAGCGGGATGAGGCATGCCGCTCCATCGGTATCAAATCCGCAATTCTCACTAGTTAAGAGTGCTCACCTTTGGATGATGGGGAATCGGTGCCCCACCAGCGGGGGCTTTCGAGGATGCTGAGCTTTAATAGGCTGCCGAAGGTTCAGTTTATTCCTTTATAATCAATATGTTATGGACTCACTATTCTGTACGTGATCAGAGCCTTCTGGTATACTTTGTGCACAAAATAGACGGGGAAGTTAGCATGTTCGAAACGGCTCATTGGAGCTGTTTACGCGTGTCTGAAGACGTACCAGACAGGGGAGCGGGGTCGTCCATCGGAGACAAGCAGGCGGCAGCGAAGCAAATGGGAGGAACGAATGCAAATCAAACGGATCCTTTTTCCGACCGACTTCTCTGAGAATGCCGAATACGCATTTCAGTATGCGCTCACCTTCGCACGCGAGTTCGGGGCTAAACTTTACGTTCTTCATGTGATCTACTTTCCTCCCCAAATGCCCGAATATGACATCGGCCAGGTCATCGACGGCTTGGTCAAGAATGCTGAAAAAAACTTGAAAAAGCTGATTGAGAAAACAAAAGAGACCGAAGTGATCTTCCATCCTGAGGTGCGGGTTGGTGTGGAGTACAGCGAGATCACCGAGCTCGCGGAAAAGGAGAAGATCGATCTCATCGTGCTGGGGACCCATGGACGGACCGGGTTGGCTCATGCCTTTCTGGGCAGTGTCGCCGAGCGGGTGGTTCGCCACGCCGCCTGCCCGGTCTTGACCGTGAAGCCGCCGCGGATCAAAGGCGCGAAGACGGCGAAGAGGAAGTGAAGGAGGCCGCAGTGCGTCGCGAGGCATTGGCTCGATATCTTGAGACTGCCCTCGGCGGCGTCGTGGAGATTCAGGCGCTCCGGCCGCTAGGGATCGGTCAGCCTTCCGATACTGTAAAGGGACACGGAGCCCTGCTGACCGGCGACCTCAAGGCGTTCGGCTATGGCCGGCCAATCCAGATCGAGGTGCTCTTGGACGGCGTTCCACGTTCGTATGTCCTCTCCACGATGCGGGGCGGGCCCGGCTTCGGCCACGATCACTTTGCTGACAGGGCGGGCGAGTTGATCTGGGCGCATGACGCCTATGGGAAGCTCCTGCGTCACGTCAAGAGCCTCGACGTGGGTTTCATCACTCGGGAGGGGGAGCTGCGATCGGCTGGGGATGCGGAAGAATACTTCCTCCTGATGGAGAAGGGGGAAGGCACGCCATACCGGCTCGATCTCGAACGGATACGGACCGAGGGGAAGGCGACCTCGCTAGATCTCGACCGTGCCAGGGCCCTCTCGGCCTACCTGGCGAAAATTCACGCGGAGAAGGGTTGGGATGTCCAGCTCTACTTCCGGCGGATCCGGGATCTGATTGGCCACGGCGAGGGGATCATGGGAATTCTGGATGGCTACCCGGCCGATTACCCGCTGCTGCCCCCCAAGCAACAGTATGTTATAGAGTCCGGCTGTGTTGCCTGGCGGCATCACCTGAAGGAGAAGGCGAAGCGTCTGAGCATCGTCCACGGCGATTTTCATCCCTGGAACATCCTCTTTGAGGAGGCGAGTGACTTCACGTTGCTCGACCGGAGTCGGGGAGAGTGGGGCGAGCCGGCCGATGACATCGCGGCCATGAGCATTAATTACCTTTTCTTCTCGCTCCTTCGATCGGGTCGATTAGAAGGGGCGTTCGTCCAGCTCTTCGATCTCTTCTACGGCGACTACCTCGAGCGGACCCGTGATCTGGAGCTCAACCAGGTGATACCGCTCTTCTACGTCTTCCGCGCCCTTGTGATCGCGAGTCCGGTTTGGTATCCCGACCTCCCGGAAGAGGTACGCCTGAAGCTCTTCCGCTTCGTGCAGGCGATGCTTCGGATCGAGCAGTTCGACTACAAGGACCTCAATCGCTATCTGGAGTGAGGAGCTCACCGTGGCTTGGGTGGCGTGGCTCACAGGACTTCCGGGAAGTGGCAAGAGCAGTGTGGCCCGTGAGGCTACGCGTCGCTTGGTCGCTCGCGGGATCGGGGTTCGGGTGTTGGAGCTCGACGAAATCCGAAAGGTCGTGACGCCCCGGCCGACCTACACCGCCGAGGAACGCGAGATCCTGTACCGCGCCCTGGCCTATATGGCGCTACTGCTCTACAACGAGGGGATCAATGTGATCGTCGATGCGACCGCCCACAGGCGGCGGTTCCGCGACGTGGCGCGCGCTTTGATCCCCACTTTTGCCGAGATCTACCTCCACGCCTCCCTGGATCGGTGCCGGGCGCGGGCGGGGGATCGGCGCGGCGGCTTCGCCCCCCGGGATGTCTATGGGCAGGCGGGCCGGGAGGGATCAACCGTCCCGGGTATTGATGAGATGTACGAGCCGCCGCTTCATCCTGAGCTCGTGCTTGATACCGAGCAGCGAGACGTGGGGGAAGCTACAGAACGGTTGGTCAGGTTTCTTGAAGCATTTCACGTCGGCCAGGCATCCGTGTCGGTTGACGGGGATGGCGAGGGCAGGCTGGCCGGGGAGGGGGGGCGATGAAGGTTCTGTCGGATGCTCGGGCGCCGGACTGTCCAGATGAGGCGGGCGAGCAAAGTCAGGCGTGCCCGTATCTGCAGCGGGCCAAGCTCACCCGCTGGTACCCTATCGAGGGCTACTGCTTGGCCCAACGTGAAGGGGGGCTTCGAGTGGTAACCATTGCCGAGTTTCAGGAGCTGTGCACGAAGGCCGAGCACGTCGATTGCGAGGTGTACCGCAAGCAGCGTGAAGAAGCGTAGGCCGAGAGAGAACCGCAACAAGGAGGGGCCCGATGGTGGTGGAGAACCGGATGAAGCGCGATCCGATCACGATCAGCCCGGAGACCGGCATCCTTGAGGCCTCCCGGCTACTGCGCCAGCACAAGATTCGTCACCTCCCGGTCATCAAAGGGGGAAGGTTAGTGGGCATCCTGACCGATCGGGATCTGAAACGTGTATCGCCGTCACCTGCCACGAGCCTCTCGGTCTACGAGGTGAATTACCTGCTGGACAAGCTGGAAGCCAAGGAGGTGATGACCAAGCAGGTGGTCAGCGTGACCCCCAAGACGACCATCGAGGAGGCGGCCAAGCTGTTGCTTGCCCACAAAATCGGGGGCCTGCCGGTGGTGGAGGGGGAGATGCTGGTTGGGATCATCACCGAGACCGATGTGCTCGAGGCGTTGGTCGAGGCGATGGGAATCCGCGGGTCCTGCTCGCGGGTGGAGGTTGTGGTGGAAGACGCGCCCACCGCCTTGTATGCGATCGGCGATATCGTCAGGGAGCGAGAGGGCGACATCGTGAGTATCATGACCGCTGGGGCGACCCACAAAGGAGAGGAACGCAAGATCTTGATTCTGAGAATCGAGGACGAGAATCCAGAAGAGCTGGTGAACGCGATCGAGAAGGCGGGCTATCCTGTCCTGTCCGCCGCGGCGTAGGTCCAAAAAAGGAGGGAGCATGAACGAGAAGCCAATCGAGGACCGATTCCCGAAGACCATCGTCCTCAAGGACGGGACCAAGGTCCTGCTGAAGGCGATGACCCACACCGACCGGGAGGGGCTTCATGAATTCTTTGCCAGGATCCCGGAGGAGGATCGGAAGTTTCTGAAGCACGACGTGTCGAAGAAAGAGGTCATCGAATCCTGGCTCAAGGATATCAACTACGGGCGGGTTTTCCCCTTGTTGGCCGAGGTCGATGGCAAGATCGTCGCCGACGCCACCTTGCATCGAAGGAGCAGCGGCTGGCTGAAGCATGCGGCAGAGGTGCGGCTGATAGTTGATCCGGCCTACCGGCACAAGGGCCTTGGGAGCCACATGCTGGAAGAGATCATCCTGGTCGCGGCTGATGTCGGCGTGGAAAAGCTGGTCGCCGAAATCGTCGCGGAGGAGCGGGCGGCGATCCGCGCGTTTCAGCGGTTCAACTTCGAGCAGGTGGCGGTCCTGCCGGGGATCGTGAAGGACCAGACCGGCAGGAACCGGGATCTAGTGGTGATGGTCCTGGATGTGCCCACCGCGTTTGTCCCGGACTGGTTCTATTTCTAACCCCAGCGGAAGCTGAAACAGGAGGGACAACGTGTTCAAACGCTATCCAAAACGCGCAAAGCTTGGCGATCGGACGCAGGTGACCCTGCGCCTCATGGTGAAAAAGGATCAGCAGGCCCTCTTTGAGTTCTTCCAGAGAGTCTCGAAGGAGGACCGGCTCTTCCTCAGGGATGATGTCTCGAAGCCGGCGACGATTCAATCCTGGGTGGACGAGTTGGACTACGGACGGGTTCTGCCGCTCCTGGCGTTGGCGGATGGGAAGGTGATAGGCGACGCGACGCTGCACCGGCGGGCGATCGGCTGGACGCGCCATCTAGGAAAGGTGCGCCTGGTGATCGATCCAGAGTATCGACAGAAGGGGTTAGGCAGTCTGCTGATCAAAGAACTGATCGAGATCGCCAAGGGCCTGAAGCTGGAGCGGTTGGTCGTAGAGCTGATGGGCAGCCAGCAGGCCGCCCTCGCCGCCTTCCGCCACTTTGGCTTCGAGCGGGCGGCAGTGCTGTACCATCACGTCAAGGACCGGGCGGGCAGGCCCCAGGACTTGGTGATCATGATCCACGATCTGGAGGAGGTGCCGGAACCGATATCATTCTGAACCGGCGCCTTATTGAGAGGAAGGACGAGATCCGGGGGAAGGCGACCAAACACTTCTGCAACTGTTGGCGAAAGGAACAGAAGGAACAGGAGGAACGGCAATGGCGCTCATGAAGTGGACACCTTTCGGCGAACTAAGCATGTTCAGGCGAGAAATGGACCACGTGTTCGAGCGGTTCTTCGGTGAGTTCCCCAGCCTTGAGCTGCCAGGGATGGCCTGGACACCGCGTCTGGACGTGACCGAGACCAAGGACAGCCTGGTCGTCAAGGCTGAGCTTCCCGGCCTGGAGGCCAAAGACCTCGACATCTCCGTCTCCGGGAAGACCTTGACCATCAAGGGGGAGAGGAAGCAGGAAAAGGAGGAGAAGGACGAGCATCATCATCTGATTGAGCGCTCGTACGGCGCGTTTTCTCGCATGGTGGAGCTGCCCGCACCGGTGGCCGCCGATAAGATCAAGGCTGCCTTCAAGAGCGGGGTGCTGACGATTACCCTTCCGAAGACGGAGGAAGGGAAGCGGAAAGCAATCCCGATCAAGGTCGAATGAGGCGCAGTTCCGGGTTCCAAGTTCCAAGTTTCCCTAAAGCCCAGACCACGGCTCTTTGCACCTCTCCAACTCGGAACTCGGCACCTGGAACTTGGAACTGTTGTCCTAGGTTGACGGATCCCACGCGGAGAGAGCGATGAAGACGCCCATGAGAGGACGCAAGCGATATAACCCGGCCTCGTTCAAGAAAAGGGTAGATGTCCAGACCGATTCGTATCTTCCGAAGGGCGCGCCCGGCATGGTGGTCTGTCCCGGCTGCCACGCCATCTCGAAAGGAAAGCGATGGCGCCTGGATGAAGAGGCCTATGAGACGCTCCGCAAGTCGGGGACGGTGAAGGATGTGGTGTGTCCTGCGTGTGAAAAGATTCGCGACGGTTACCCGAGCGGGCAGGTGACGCTCAAAGGGCCGTATGTAGCCGAGCATCGGCAGGAGATCCTGCGAATTATCGTCAATGAGGAGAAGCGCGCGAGAGGGGTGAATCCGCTCGAGCGGATCATGAGCCTCAGCGACGAGAATGAGCAGATCGAGATCACGACCACCGATGAAAAGTTGGCGCAACGGATCGGGCGGGAGCTTCGCAAGGCCTGCGGAGGCACGGTGTCGTACGGCTGGTCACACAACAACAAGTTCTTGCGGGTGGAATGGGAGCGCTGACGGGGGACCCCAATGGCCGAGATTGTGCTGGAGCGCTTGCAGCGACCGCCGATCGCCGAGCAGAAGTTCGAGATCGTGGAAAGGAAAGGCTTGGGTCATCCCGACTCGATCTGCGACGCCGTGATGGAGGAGATCGCGAGAGCCATCAACGGCGAATATCAGAAGCGCTTTGGCGAGATCCTCCACAACAATATCGACAAGGGGCTTCTGGTTGCAGGGCGGGTGAGCCGGCGGCTCGGCGGGGGACGGGTGCTTCGGCCGATGGAGCTCGTCATAGGCGACCGGGCCACCTCCCGAGTTGGAAAGGTCAGAATCCCGATCAAAGAGATCGCCATCGAGGCGGCGGGGGAATGGTTTCGAAAGTCGCTCCGCCATGTGAACCCGGACCGGCATCTGAAATACCGGGTCGTCCTCGCCCAAGGGTCCGAAGAGCTGACTGACATCTTCCGCCGAGAGACAGCAGTCAGAGAGGCCAACGATACTTCCGCCGCAGTGGGCTACGCTCCCTTGAGCGAGACCGAGCAGATGATCCTCTGGGTCGAGCGATACCTCAACTCGCCGACCTTCAAAGCGGCATTCCCCGAAACCGGTGAGGATGTCAAGGTCATGGGGGTGCGAACGGATCGGAGCCTCAACTTGACGGTCGCCATGCCGCTCTTGTGCCAGGCCATCTCGTCCGAGGCGGCCTATTTCCGCAAGAAGGAGGAAATCGTGCAGGCGCTACGCCGAGCCCTCCCCCCCTCGCCAAGCCTCGACAACGTAAGGGTGACCCTGAATGCTCTTGACCGGGAGGGGCGGGGGCTGGGTGGAATGTATCTCTCGCTTCTGGGGACATCGGCGGAGGACGCCGATTCTGGCCAGGTGGGGCGAGGCAATCGCGTCAATGGCGTGATCCCGCTGAACCGGCCTGTGAGCGCAGAGGCGGCGGCCGGGAAGAATCCGATGAGCCACATCGGGAAGATCTACAATGTGCTGTCGCACCGTATGGCCGAGCAGATCTACCAGCGGGTCGGCGGCCTAGTCGAGGTCTATGTATGGCTCGTCGGCCAGATCGGCCGACCGATCGATCAGCCCTGGGCGGCGGTCCAGCTACTCCCGGCGGCGGGGGCGGAATTCGAGGTGCTCGGGAGGGGGGCACAGCAGGTGATCGATCAGGAGCTTGCGCGCATGCCAGAGTTCTGCGTTGAGCTGGCCGAGGGGCGGTATCCGGTCTGCTGAAGAGGAAGAAAGGAGCGCGACGATGCGAGTCGTGGATCGAATGCGAAGTTCACCGGTCACCATCGGTCGGAAGGACACCCTGGACGATGCGATGAAGACGATGGAGACCTTCAAGATCCGACACCTCCCGGTTGTTGAAGGCGACCGTGTGATCGGGATCGTTTCGGACCGGGACCTCAAGAAGGCGGCCCCATCCCCCCTGGACCGCGATAGCGCGGAGGAATTCCTGAGATTCACCTCCGCCGTGACCATCAAGGAAGTCATGTCGAAAGAGGTGTTGACGATTTCGCCGTACTGTCCTATCGAGGAGGCGGCCGCCCGGATGTTCAAGGAGAAGATCGGCGCTTTGCCGGTCGTCCAGGACGGCAGGTTGGTCGGTATCATCACCGAAACTGATGTCCTTGGTATGCTGACGGATATGATGGGCGCCACGCAGACTGCGTCGCGAGTCGAGATCGAGATTCCGGCCAGCCCTGGGGTCCTGACCGAGGTCATTCGGATCGTCGAGGATCAGCAGGTGGAGATCGCCAGTCTGGTGACCCTGCCGGCTCGGGAGGGCGCCAGGCGTCTCGTGATCTTGAGGCTCCGGACCATCAACCCGGACCCTGTTGTCAAGGCTCTGACGGAGCGCGGCTATCCGCAGGTTGTCACTGAGTTCGTCTGCTAGTACCGTTCCAACTTAGTTATGGCGACTTTGCCGCTCCGCCCGGTCGCGACCATCGCTATAAGGGACGCCGCTCAATTTTGGTTCACTAAGTTGGAACGGCACGAGAGGGGCATTGGGCTAACGGCCAACAAGACCGTCTCTCCTGAGCGCGGTCGCAGAAGAGGAGGGGAAGTGCAATGAGTAAAGTCGTATCGAGCGCAGGACGTCTGTTGGCGGCGGCTGCCGCAGGTCTGGTGATCGTGGGCCTCATGGTCGGAGTGGCCTTTGCGAAAGGGGCAGTCCGGGATGTGGCCGGTAAGGTCATTGCCGTGGAGCTGGGTTCCAAGACGATTGTCATGGAGACACCGGTGGGCAAGAGCACCATGACCGTTGGGGCAGAGGTGCCGGACAAGGCCAGCATCACGGCTGGAAAGGTGACCAAGAAGCTCTCGGATATCAAGGTGGGCGACAAGATCAGGATGAAGTATGTCCGCGAAGAGGACAAACTGGTCGTCCAATCTATCGCGATCCAGTAGGAGGGGCGTGGACGAGGTCACAGCGCCACTCTGAGGACGTGGCGATCATCTGGCCAATGCGTGGGCCTCTTGCCGGCTCGGAGGTGCCGCCCGTGTCGGCCTGGGTTCAAGGGGCTACGAGAGGCTCTCGTGACCGGAAATGACTGTGCGCTGAAATTGGCGCGGGCTTAACGCAATCAAAAGAAGGAAGGAAGGGCAGAGCCATGAAAAAGCTGGGCGTTTATGTCCCAATGATCGCTATCCTCGGCCTTCTTCTCGTAACCAGTTCGGTTGCTCAGGTTGGAAGGGATACGCGGCAGAGGGGAAGGGAAGGCTGGGGACCGGTGGACCGATACGGCAAGATCTACGATACCAAAACCGTGGAGACCCTCAGCGGTGAAGTTGTGAGCGTGACCAAAATGACCCCAATGAAAGGAATGTCAACTGGTCTAGGTCTGACGCTCAAGACCGATAAGGAGACGGTCTCCGTCCACCTTGGGCCCTCGTGGTATCTCGACAAGCAGATGAAAATCGAGCCGAAGGATACGATCGAAGTCAAAGGCTCAAGGGTCACCTTTAATGGGAAACCCGCGATCATCGCCGCCGAGGTGAAGAAGGGAGCGGAAGTACTGAGGCTCCGCGATGAAACCGGGTCCCCTGTTTGGATCACGAAGCTACCTTACGACTAGGGGTCTAGGATTCGATGGGGCCGAAAAAGCATTGGCAGGGAGAGGTACTCGAGAAGTCGCTCGATGAGAGCCTGGAGGCGCTCTATCGGCTCTATCAGCTTGGCGCTGCGGTGCCGATTGAGGCGCTGGCCCGAAAGCTTCAGATATCGCGTGCAGACGCTATAGAGCGGATCGTGCGCCTTCAGGCGCTCGGCTTTGTGACGAGCAGCTCTGCTCTCGAGCTGGCCTTGACCCACTCTGGAGCGGCGTGGGGGACGAGTCGGATCAGGCGGCATCGCCTCGTGGAGCGACTGCTGCACGATCAGTTGGGGCTTCCGTGGGAACAGGTCCACGAAGAGGCGGCTCGGATCGCGCCGGCTATCTCTTCCGCATTGGAGGAGCGGCTGGATACCGTCCTCGGCCGCCCGGACACTTGCCCTCATGGCAACCCGATCCCTGCCGCAGACGGGTCGTTCAAGGTCGAGCCGGTCACGCCACTGGATCGGCTGCGGCCGGGCTCGAAGGGGGTGATTGCCACCATTCAGCAAGAAGAGCCCCAGCTTCTCCAGTATCTCGCTGCCCTCGGGCTGTTCCCGAAGACCGAACTGGAAGTCGAAGAGGTTGCACCCATGGGTGGGCCGATCGTGGTGAGAGTGGGG
>Ga0210377_10001561_pt1 | contig 20908 bp, 21 predicted proteins | sample PLM4_65_b1redo_FD_155480 | JGI IMG/M metagenome (GOLD analysis project Ga0210377, IMG submission 155480) | Groundwater sediment microbial communities from an aquifer in East River, Colorado, USA - PLM4_65_b1 redo | ecosystem: Environmental > Terrestrial > Soil > Riparian zone | place: USA: East...
GCTATGAAAGCCCGGAGATCCCAAGACTTCATTACACCGTGCCTGACGCCGAGGCCCTCTACGAAGTTCTGATCGGTCCTGGAGGTTTCAAGAAGGAACATGTGCTCCTCATAACGGACCGGACGGAAAAGAAGCCTACGCTCAGAAACATCAAATGGTCGCTTGGGACTTTTCTCGCCCGTTCGGCAAAGAAAGACGACACGGTTGTGATCTTCTTTGCCGGACACGGCGCGCCGGAAGTGGACCAGCAGGGAGTCGAGCGGGACGGCTTCGCCAAGTATCTGGTCCCCAGCGACGCGGAGCCCGATGATCTCTACTCCAGCGGGCTGCCGATGGACGAGCTACAAACCATCTTCGCCCGCATCGAGGCTGAACGGGTCGTGGTCTTTCTCGATGCATGTTACAGCGGGGCTGCAGGCGGGCGAACCTTTGCCTCAAAGAAGACGCGTTCAGCACATGTAGATGATCTCTTCCTGGAACGGCTAACGCAATCCAAAGGAAGGGCGATTATCACCGCCTCGCGCTCCGCCGAGGTCTCCATCGAGCTGCCTGAGCTGGGCCATGGCATTTTCACCTACTATCTGGTTGAGGGACTCAAAGGGGCTGCGGACTTGAATCGCGACGGGATCGTGTCGCTCCAGGAGCTCTACGAGTATGTCGAGCGGGAGGTCGCCCAGAAGTCGCGCTCAGTAGGCGGAAATCAGCATCCGGTCATGAAAGGGGAGCTGGAAGGTTCTCTGCCGCTGGTCCGGGTCAAAGCAAAGTAAAAACCTGCGCTAGTTCAACTTCGGGTAAGTCGTAAAGCCGATAGCTATCCCCTAAAGTCATCTCCAACAGGCATCAGGCATCAGCGCTGGCTTGCCGGGCGTGCTCTTTGCGGTGCGCGTACAGATCGGTGGCAGTCTTGAGGGCGATCAGGAGGAGTAGGGCCGCGGCGGGAGTTCTGAGTAGCATCGTCAGGAAACCCCCGATGATGATGGTGAGGTGCATCACGATGATCCGCTTGTAGGGCTCGCCCATCTGTGTCTTCAGATCCATGCCGAGATACTCGCGCCGGCCCAGGTAGTTCGTGAAAAAGGAGACACCGTGGCTGATAAAAAGGGCGGCGAGGGCGGGCCAAAGGGGGACGAAGAGATCGAGCAGCGCGGCCCACACCCCAGGCTCGGGGCCGGCGGCGTTGATCCCGCGAACGAACAGGTAGTAGATGAACAGGAAGTGGCCGGCCATGAATCCGCCGAAGTGGCCGACAAAAAACGGGGCGGCGAACAAAGCCGCCCATTTCCCGACGACCGCCAGCTTGATCACGTTCCAGAATCCGATCACGGCGCTCTCGGCCCAGAAGAGGACCATCACGTCGCCGAGCTTCCAGTCCAGGAAGAGCACCCCCGCTAGGGGGATCAGGTTCGCCCCGATCAGGGCGAGGGTCGAAGGGGATGTAATCGAGGGAGGAGGCTCACGACGTACGGGCGGAGCGGCCGCCCGGACCGGCGAGGGGGCCTTGGAGGGTGGTGGAACGGACGGCGTCGAGATTTCGTCTGCCTCGACGCGGGAAGCGTCGGGGGCTGCCTGCCGGATTACCGCGATTATCTTTTCCGCTTCGGACCGGGGCATCGTATCGCCCAGACCGGTGCTACCGCCGCCGTAGTCAAACCGTATCCGGACGGCGTCCCCGGAATGGCCGGCTGCGCGCTCCAGCCGGAGGTTGCGGATCTTTGCGAGATCGTACTCGGTGTTGAGTCGCAGCGGGCCGAGGCTCGGCGTGTAGATCAGCCGTCCGTCACGCAGCCGCGCGGATTCCCTGTAAAAGAGGAGCAGGACGGTAAGCGCGCCTAGAACGAAGACGCCGACTGACCAGCCCACGACCCAGAAGCCCTGGAACAGGATGAAAACGAGATCGAAGACGCTCCTGACCTCGTGGCCGCGCATCGAGGCGATCTGGCTCCAGCCGATCCCGGCGAAGATCAGGAACGCGACCCCTAAGAAGATCCCTATCGGCCACATGCGCCGCGCGGGGAGGGGGAGCGGTGTGCCGCCGGCCTCGTCGCGAAGCGAGATTCGGAAGCGTTCAGGTCGGGCTTTGCGCATCCGCATAAACTTGGCGGCTCACTAACACCCTCAGTCCTAGAGCATCATAGGTAATAGAGGATCGCGTTCGTATCGAGAGTGTACACGAGGCCATTCAACCACGGCGGGAAGATTTTCTAACCCATTCAAGACGCATCTTTTTTAATTCCCGGATGGGCTCAGGACTTCGATGCTTCCATAGACCACGAGCCTTTTCCCATATTGCCAGTCGTTCTTTCGGGCTAATGAGCGGGTAGAGATGCGTTTTTGGTTCGGGCTGAGCATGCTTGGCCATAAATTACAAATGATATATCGGGACGAGGAGAAATAAAAGTCCTTTTGTCTATCTTTTCCTTCTGAGCTTCGCTGAGACTGGCCCGAAGATAAGCCTGGACATCTACCCCCTGGTTGGGGTAAGAGGCTTTGGGGAAAGTGATACTTGACATGGACTCTCCGTTCCCATATTCAAGCACCAGGCACGATTATTCAAGATCCGCAAAAAAGGAGGAATTTATGTTTATAGCAAGAAGACCCGCGCTGAAGGCGCTGCTTTTGCTGGCGATCACTTTGCTCATCGGGGGCGATCTCTTTGCTCAAGGCCGCACAAAGATCAGGTATGCCCTGGGGGATGTCATCTCGATCGACGAGATGCCGCTCCTGATTGCCGTGGAACGGGCCAAGACACGGGGCGTGGATGTCGAGATCACGGCGTTCAAGAGCGAGGAGGTTGCGACCCAGGCCGTGATCAACGGTCAGGCCGACGTCGGCCAGGGGACGCCGTATGCGGCGCTTCAGAAGATAGGCGCGCCGATCCGCTTCTTCTACCAGCTGAGCGCGCTGCAGTTCTTCCCGGTCGTCAACAAGGAGTCTTACAAGGGCTGGAAGGACCTCGACGGCCAGGAGATCGCGGTGCAAGGGCGCGGCTCAGGGACCGAGGCGATCATGATCCTGATGGCCAAGGTAAACGGGATCAAGTACAAGAACATCAGCTATGTCCCGGGATCCCAGGTGCGCGCGCTGGCGCTGCTGAAGGGCAACATCAAGGCCACGATCCTGGACGCGCCGAACAAGAACCTGGTCATGAAGGATGCGCCGGACAAGTTCATCATCCTGCCGCTCGGCAACGTAAAGGCGAGCGACGAGGCGCTCTTTGCCACCAGGGACTATCTGGACAAGAACCAGGCTGCCATCAGGATTTTTTTGGAAGAGCTGACCAGGGTCAATCGAGCGATCAACGCCGATCCGAGTTGGGTCCTGGGCGAGCGCAAGAAGCTCGGGCTGTTGAAGGACCTGCCGGCGAAATTGGAAGGGGAGATCCTGCCGTTCTTCAAGGAAGCCGTCCAGAACGGCGTCTTCCCTAATGACGGCGGCGGCGAGAGCGCGGCGAAAGATGACCTGGAGTTTTACGGTCTCTCCGGCGCGCTCAAGGGTGACAACCTGAAGGTGGAAGATTTCTGGCACCTCGCTCCGCTCAAGGCGGCGCTCGCCAACCTGAAGTAACTCATTTCGTGGGGGCCCGGCGCGGCGATCGGTTTTCAGCGCCGATCCGCGGCCGGGCCCCTGCCGCTCCATTTCTGCGCTCTCGGCGTCATCGAGGATATCCCTGAGTGAACAGTAAAGAACTGATTGCGAAGCGAGCCCTTGTCTGGCAGCTGATCTCTTTCGCCCTCTTCTTCGGCCTCTGGGAGCTTGCCGGCCGCTGGCCGATCAGCCTCGCCTTCCCGCCGTTCAGCAAGACGTCCCTGGCGCTGCTGCGCATGGCCGCCGACGGCAGCCTCGCCAAGGCCTATCTCTCCACTCTCCAACCGCTCATCATCGGCATCGTCCTTTGCAGTATCACGGGGATCGGCTTCGGCATCGCCATGGGACTCTCCCGCGCCGTCGAGTGGTTCAGCCTGCCGGTCTTTATCATCCTGCAGGCGGCGCCGATGGCGGCGATCATCCCGCTGATCACCTACATCTACGGCATCGGGCTCACCGCAAAAGTGCTGGCGGTCGTGGTCCTGGCTGCGCCCGTGATCGTGATGAATTCCTATAAGGGGATCCGCAACACCAACCCCTCGCTGATCCAGATGTGCCGCTCCTTTCTGGGGACGAGGCGGCAGGAGGTCATGAAGATCATCCTTCCCCATGCAGCCGCCCTGATCTTTGCCGGACTCAGGCTCGGGCTGGCGATGGGGTTCATCGGCATAGTGATCGCCGAGCTTTTGATCACGCCGACGGGGATCGGCGATCTCATCACCTATCACAGCTCGGTGGCCGACTACCCGGAGATGTTCGCCGCGATCGCCTCGATCATCGTGCTGGCGGCGTTGACGATTCACGCGCTCGAGCGGCTCGAGCAGAAGCTCTTTCCGCCTGAAATACGGGGATCATGACGATGCCGGCTGAAACGATTGTCGAGGCAAGAGGGGTCGGCAAGAGCTACGACGGCGCCGTCGAGGCGCTCAAGGACGTAAACCTGATGCTTCCCCATGGCCGGCTCAGCACGCTTTTAGGCCCGAGCGGGTGCGGCAAGACAACCCTCCTTAAGATCATCGCCGGGCTGATCCCGCCGAGCAGCGGCGAGGTCTGGGTAAAAGGGAAAAAGGTGGAGGGCCCGGGGCCGGAGCGTGCCTTTGTCTTTCAGGATTTTGCCCTGCTCCCCTGGGCGAACGTGCTGAGGAACGTCGCCTTCGGCCTGGAGTTGCGCGGCATTCCCAAGGGGCAGCGCTCCGAGATCGCGCGCAGGCAGATCGCCGAGGCCGGCCTCTCGGACTTCGAGTCGAGCTACCCGCACCAGCTCTCAGGCGGGATGAAGCAGCGCGTTGGGCTCGCGCGCGCCCTGGCAGTCAATGCCGACATCATCCTGATGGATGAGCCGTTCTCCTCGGTGGACGAGCAGACGCGGCGGAAATTCCAGGAAGAGCTGCTCGATCTACTCAGGCATAAGCAAAAGACCGTGATCTTCGTCACCCACAGCATCGAGGAGGCGGCCTATCTTTCGGACCAGATCGTCCTGCTATCGCCGCGGCCGGGGACGGTCTCGAAGATCATCCAGCCGGATATCGAGCGCGCCGGAAGGAATCCGGACGAGATCAGGCGCGACAAAAACTACCTCGATGTGGTGGAAGAGATATGGCAGATCCTGAAGCATTACGTCGTCTAACCCTGGTGAGCCTGATATGATGTTATTCGGCAAAAAAATCCCGATCTTTTTCTCGCTCGTGATCTGGTTTATCGTCTGGGAGCTAATCGGCCAGGCAAGGCTCTCGACGATCATCCCGCCTTTTTCCCGCGTGGTTGCGGCGGGGATCACGATAGTGCCGACCGAGAAGTTTAGCGCGGCGGCTTCGATCTCTCTGCGCTCCTTTGCGATCGGTATGGCGCTCGCCCTGGCGATCGGAATCCCTTTCGGCGTGCTGATGGCGCGCGTGGAGAGCCTCGGCAGGATCCTCGGGATGTGGGTCAACATCTTCGTCAGCGCCCCGATCTCGGCGCTGGTGCCGATCCTGATGGCGGTCGTCGGGATCGGCGAGACTACCGTGGTCGTCACGGTCTTCCTCTTCGCTGTCTTCGTGATCATCCTGGACACGCGCGTGGGGGTGAAGCAAGCGGACCGGTCCCTGGTCGAGATGGCGCGCTCGTTCGGCGCGCGGCGGGACCAGCTATATACCAAGGTGTTGATCCTGAGCGCCCTGCCTGAGATCCTTGCCGGATTGCGCCTGGGCGCGATCCGCGGTGTCAAAGGCGTGGTCATCGGCCAGCTCTTGGTGGCCATCATCGGCGTAGGAGAGCTGTTCGAGCTCTACTCACAATACTTCTTGATGGAGGAGTTCTGGGCCCTCGTCATCATCGTCTTCATGTTCGCCCTTGCGGTCTCCGAGGCGATCGCCTTTCTGGAAAAGCGGGTCGAATACTACGCCAGCGCCCGCTGAGCTGTCTTGCGCACGACGCTGGACCGGAATCTGGAGCCGGAGATAGACTGTCACCATTTAAAAAGGAGGGGCGAAAAATGGATAAATTGGCAGAGCGGACGGTAGCCGCGTTGCTGTCCCAAGCAGGTCTCGAGCCCAAAGAAGGCGAAATGATAGGAAGTTCCTTTGGCGGGGCGTGGGACTCCTCCCACAGACTTCAGTGTTTGATCAAGCTTTTTCCGTTAGACCTTCCCTCCTTCGCGAAGCGCCTCCGTTCCCTCCTTGATAAGAAAATAAACCATAGCTAGCGCGGCGATCGGATCAGCCCACCACCAACCGAAGAGCGCATTAGCGCCAAGACCTAGCAGTAGAGTCAGCGAAAGATAGGAACAGGCTAGGGTCTCTAGCGCATCAGCTCTCAAAGCACGGCTGTGAATTTCCAAGGCTAGCTTCTTTTTATACCAAGCCAAGATAGGCATCACGACCAGAGAGACAACCGCTAAAATGATGCCAACGAGACTTTCCTCGGGGTGCTCGTGGTAGATGAGTTTTTTTCCGGACTCGTAAACCACGTAAGCCGCCAAAACAAAAAAGGTCACGCCAACAAATAATATGGCTCTTTTCTCGGCGGCCTCTTCCTCCTCTTCGTCGCTGAATCCGTGCTTGCGCAGCCGCCAGATCAAGACTAAGCCAGAGGCTACTTCAATATAGCTGTCCAGGCCGAATCCCACCAGCGCTATAGAACCGGCAACGACACCCGCCACGATGGCAATGATGCCTTCAATAACGTTCCAACCAACGGTGAAATATTCAGAAAGGAGCGCCTTTTTATGTGGTGTCATTATCTCGGCTAGTACATGATGAGAGACCCGAATTTCGGGTAATCGCAGCGCCCGATGAATATCAACGCGGGGATAGAACTTCACCTTGCGTGAGCTTCTCAACACGGCGGGAGATGTCCTTTTCCTTCATCGGGCCGCTTACCCGCTCCGCGATACGCCCGTCTTTTCCGATGAAGATCGTAAGCGGGGTGCCGACAAACCTGTAGGCTCTAGCGATTTTCATATCCGGGTCCAGCCCGGTAGGGAAAATGAGCTTGTGTTGAGAGACAAACTTTCTTGCATTGGTCTCTGTGTCTTTGACAAAGATGCCTACAAACTCCACCTCTTTGGTTTTTACCTTGTCGTAAATTTTCGCTACAGCAGGAGCCTCCTGCTGGCATTCAGGTCACCATGAAGCCATGAACCAAACTACAACCGCCTTTCCTTTGAGATCGCCAAGCCTGATCACTCGGTTGTCAAAAGTTTGCAGGGTGAACCCAGGAGCCGTTTCCTTTGCTGCCTCGGCTGAGTCCGCGAATTCAGGCTTAACACATGAAACGAGCAGCGCAGCGGACAATGCGGCGGACAGTATAAAACGTTTCTCATTCATGGCTATCTCTCCTCCTCGTTGTTTAAACGGAGTTGAGTTTAGAAAGTTCCCGTTTTGCGCCTGCCCCCAGCGCCGTCATCTCGGCCAATACATGATGATAAACACTCCGGCCAGACTCAACGTACCTCCAATGATATCAAGCCGATCGGGAACGTTCCCATCGAACATCCAACCCCAACATAACGATAGGAAGATAAAAAAGCCGCCGTACGCCGCGTAAACGCGACCGAAGTGCGCCGGCTGAAAGGTCGGAATGATCCCGTAAAAAATCAGTAACAACCCGCCTGCAATTCCCCAAAAGGCGCTTCGCCCTTCTCGCAGCCATTGCCAGACGAGCCATCCCCCTCCGATCTCACACAAACCAGCTATGAGAAATAACAACAGTGATTGAGTAATCCTCAGTGCCATCATTTTTCGCCTCCTCAGGGTTTCCAGACGAAATGCGGTCGAGGCTCCCGTTAGCCTTAGCGGGTCATAGTTGCAAAATCCGGGTTCGACCGAAGGTTTTTGAAATCTTCGTCTTCGCGGGCCTCTGAAGCCAAAGCTCGATTTAAATGATAGGAAGTTCCTTTTGAGTTTCAGCCGCCGAGAACTCAAAATTACCGCTGACGGCCCGGTGTCAGCCCGCGTTCGAGAGCCTCCAGTGGCCATCAGAGAAAGCAGACTGGCCCTGTACTCCCGTTTTTTTGGAGAAAGTATCCGATAAGGTAGCGTTGTGTCAACTCGGGGCGGTTTCCAGATAGGGCTGGACATCACCGGTAAGAGAAGCTGATTCCCCAGACAGAGGAATCCATCTGATAGAGAATCGGGCTCCCGTCCTCCCTTCGATAAACTGGGCGGTGAGGAGACTCGAACCACAGTCCGACCTATGCTCGGGCAGATCCTTTGCCCTCAAAAAGGGTAACTTCCCTGTTCCCTTCTGCCCTAACTATCGTTGATGTCTATAGACGAACAAAAGTCATTCAGTTTACAGTTTCAATAGCCGCCTGGCGTTGCCTTCGAGGATCGCCTGCTTCTCAGCCGCTGGACAAGCGAGCGCCTCAACTTTCTCGACCGCCATCCAGTCTCCCAGGGTATAGGGATAATCCGTTCCGACCAGGAGATGATCTGCCCCTGCAATCCGTCTCAAATAGTCGAGGGTGTCCACACGATAGACCAACGTGTCGAAGTAGAGGTTCTTCAGGTAAGCGCTTGGTGGGGAGGAGGCCTGAGCAGCTCTGGAGCCGGAGCGGACTGCATGGCCCTGGTCAAAACGGCCAAGGTGGTAAGGGAAGAATCCCCCGCCGTGAAGCACACAGAGCTTGAGATTGGGAAATCTGTCGAACACGCCGCTATAGGTCATATAACCCAGCGAGAGGGCGCTGTCTGCCGGATTACCGCAAATCAAACGGAGCCCGTAGCCTTCCATCCGATCCGAACCGGCGACATCTTCAGCATGCATGACGAGAAGGGTATCCAACGCTTCGGCCTTTTTCCAAAACGGATCGAACTCAGGACTGTTGTAATATTTGCCGTTCACGTTCGAGCCGATGTAGCCGCCGCGAAAATTAAGCTCGCGGACGGCATGCTCTAAAACCGCAGCTGCCCGAGGCGGCTCCTGCAGCGGCACCGCGGCCAGGGCAACGAAGCGGCCTGGATGGTTTTGAACAAGCTCGTGAAGCCCCTCGTTGTAAAGGCGGCACCAGCGCTCTCCGCGCTCGCCGTCCAGGCGATAGCCGAGACTGGCCGTGTGCGCTATGAGCGCGGCAATGGCGATCTTTCCCTTCTCCATGATCTCGAATCTCCGCTCCAGTTCCGAAAGATCCGGATTGAGAGAGAATTTGGGACCGCCGGAGAAGGAGAGAATGGTCTCTCCCTTTCTTGCCTCGGAGAGATCGACGCCTAAGGCATTGCCGTGGCGTTTGGCCTCTTCCAGCAGGGATAGCGGGATATAGTGATGGTGGATGTCGATGGCGCGGTTAGGCATCGTCCTGGTTTATGGCCTTGTCTTGATCTCGGACCGATCCAGGAAGCTTAGATCGCATCTTCCGGCCGTTCGTACTTTGCCTTGCCTATTTTCTCTTTGATGATGGGGTAGCCAACGATGACTGCCGTGAGAATGATGAGGGAAAGCACGCTCGGGAAAAGAAGCCACTTTGCCCCGTAGGCTGCGGTCGATATCCACAGATAGTTCTCGGCAATTTTTCCCAGGATAAGCCCCAGAATCAGAGGCGGCCTGGGCCAGCCATGGAGGACCATATAATAACCGATCACCCCGAAGATCAGTGTGACGATAAGATCGTTCAGACTGTTGTTGGCGGTGAAAGAGCCGATAAAGACAAAAAACAGGAGAAAGGGGATCAAGAGTGAGCCACGGATAAAAGTGAGCGCGGCAAGCTGATTCAAAATCAAAAAACACAAACCGGCGACGATCAAATTGGCAATGATCAGCACCCAAACCATGGCGAAGGTCACGTCCAGGTGCTGCTTGAGCATCTCCGGACCCGGATTGAGGCCGACGATCAGAAGCGCGCCAAGTAAAAGGGCCATGCTTCCGCTGCCGGGGATGCCGAATGCTACGGTGGGAATGAGATCACCGCCACGGGTAGAATTATTCGCGGCCCCCGGACCTAGAACCCCTTCTACGGCCCCCTTCCCTGCGTCCTTCACACCTTGCACTCCGTGCGCGTATGCGATCCATTGGGCGACATTGGCGCCCAAAACCGGAAGCACGCCAAAATAGACCCCAATGAGACTACAGCGCATGGTAAGCCAGAAATGGCGAAAGGTATCCTTTACCCCTTCCATCACTCCAACCAGTTTCGTCTTGGGGACCTCAGAAATACTCGTCCCCCTGACTGCCAGGTCCACAATCTCGGGAATGGCAAAGAGCCCAACCACAACCGGAATAATATCCAGACGATCCCATAAATAAAGCGAGCCGAAGGTGTAGCGCAGAGCGCCGGTCTGGGGATCGACGCCGATTGCCGCAAGCATCAACCCGACCCCACCAGCCAGAAGTCCCTTAGTCAGTGATGACCCGGCTAGCGTGCCAATAAAGGTGATTCCCATGATCGCAATGATGAAGAGCTCAGGCGAACCGAAGAGAAGGACAAGCGGTCGCATAATCGGGATCGACAAGGCAAGCGACAGCGCGCCGACGATAGCCCCAAAAACGGAGCTCATGATCGCCGCCCCGAGAGCCCTTCCCGCCTCGCCCTTTTTCGACATCGGGTAACCGTCGAGAATGAGAGCGGCGGAAGAGCCCTCTCCCGGAATGCCAAACAGGATGGATGTGATATCCCCGGTCGTCCCGGTTACGGCAAGCATACCCAGGAGAAAACAAAACGCCTCGACTGGCTGCTTGATCGTGTAAGCAAAGGGCAGCATCAAAGCCAGCGTCGCAAGGCCACCCAGCCCTGGAAGAAGTCCGACGAAGAAGCCGACCGAAATGCCAATCAGCAGATAGCCGAAGGCCGGCCAGGCCAGCACTTGCCAGAAACCGCTTATGAATGCCTCAATCATGTTAGCCAATCGGAATGCAAAGCTCTTGCCGGGTCACCTTGCCCGGAAAGATATCCATGCATTCCCCTCCTTCGACGACGGTTTTCCCGTTCACCACAACTGCCTGCATACCGGGCGGGTGGCGGCGCACCTCTTGCGCATCAACCTTTTGAGGAAGCTCCTCACTAACGAGGTCCTCGAACGTATCGGGATCGAAGACCGTGATATCCGCGGGCCACCCCACCTTCAGCAAGCCGCGGTTGAGTTTGAGCTTTGAGGCCGGGAATCCGGTCAGCTTCCATACCGCTTCTTCCAGGGTGAAGAGTTTCTTCTCCCGGCACCAGTATCCCAGGACGCGCGCCGGGGCGCCGTGCCAGAAGAAACGGTCGAGATGGGCCCCCACGTCGGTCCCGATCAACCCCCGCCGGCTTTTGATCATTTCCGCGAGGATCTCCTCGTGGCCGTTGGCAGATCCCAGATAAATGCAGCGGGAGCGAAGGTCATCCTGCAGCCAGGTATCGAAGAAGGCATCTCCGGGAGATTTTCCGGTCACGCGGGCGATCTCTTCCGCGTTCTTGCCTTCCACGGATTTGAGGCTGGTTTTCTCCATGCGTTCGAAGACTACTCTTCCCCAGCCGAGCCATTCGGGGAAGGCGGGTTGGCCGGCGCCCTCGATCCTTTCCTCCTCTAATTTCCTGCGAACGTTTTGGTCCTCCAACTGCCGCCGCATCCCTTCCGGCGCTTTTCTGATCGCTTCCCACGTCGGAAGCCCTTCGAAAAAGAAACAATCCTCGATCCCGAAGCGCCTGATGTGCTGGTAGGGAATCACCACGCCGTAGATGTCTTTCCCCCTTTTTTTCGCTTCCTCCATGTATGTAATCGCCCGCGGCCCATCGTCTTTTTCCCCCGGACGCAGCCGGAACTCGTTGCCGATCATCCGCGCGCGAATCTTTTCTACCAGCGCCGGAAAGCCGCTTTCGGGTTTGAGCAGGTTGCCGAAACCGTTGAATTGGAAGCATCCTCCATATTCCGCGGCCAGGTTGGCCAGCTCTATGATTTCCTGTTGACTGGCAAAGGTGCTCGGCGTGCCCGCATGTACAGCCGGCCCTCCCCTTGGACTCGAAGAGAAACCGATGGCCCCGGCTTCGATCCCCTCACGCACCATCCTCTTCATGGCGTCGAGCTCTTCCGGCCGCGCTTCTCGCTCATAGGCCGCTTCCCCCATCACCGTAAGCCGCACCGGAGTATGGGGCATCAGGGCGCCGACGTTGATCCCGACCCTGCCTTTTAAATAGCCAAGGTACTCAGGGAAGGTCTTCCACTTCCAATCTTTCGCATCCACATATTTGTCCAGGACGCGACGCAGGTAATTAACCAGGGCATTGAGCGGCTCGCTCTTGGGCGGCACCGGGGCGCAGGATGCGCCGCAGTCGCCGATCACGATTGTGGTCACGCCGAAGTTTACCACCGGATTGCCGTGGGGATAGAGAACGAGAAAGTAATCCATGTGGGTATGCGCATCGATGAATCCCGGAGCGATCACCTTGCCCGCCGCGTCGATCTCTTTTTTCCCTGAACCTAGATGTTTTCCTATAGCTGAGATCTTATCCCCTTCAACCGCCACATCGGCCTCAATTCCCGGGCTTCCCGTACCGTCGATGACCAGTCCATTACGAATGACTAGATCAAATGGCATTCCCTGATACCCCCATTCTAATAATGTGCATGCTTATCTCACTTAAAGGGAGTCTCCGTCAACTCTTTTTTTACTGCCGTGCCGGTCTTCTTATGGGGAGGCCGTTTGGCGAGAAATTAATTTCCTAAGAATTTTTTTACTCGTTCAATGACCTCTCGCGGTTGATCCATAATTCTTTTTGCCAATTCCTCCAGCTCTTCGCCGCTTGCCGGATCTACATCCATCTTCCCCTTTTTAGTCTCGGCTAAGAGTTCTTGATCCTTCATCACACTAGCAAAGGCATGGCGCAGGGTCTTGACTCTTTCTGCCGGGGTGCCGGAGGCTGCGAGCAGAGGACGTCCAAATCCCTCGGCGGCCAGTATGACCTCAGCGACCCTGCGCTCCGCTTCGGGTACTTTTTCTTTGTCGAAAAGCTCATAGATGGTGGGAACATCAGCAATTCTTGGGTCACGCTTCTGTCCGGTATAGATGATAACGCGGACAAAGCCCGTTTTCTGCCATGTTAGGAAGGGCTCCCGGCCAAAGAAGGGCGAAGCGGTCATGCCGCGGCATTGCACCTCCCCGCGCTCGACCGCCAGATCGATTTCGGAGCCACCCGGGTAACCGAGCACCGTGCGGATTTTTAACGGCGGTAAAACCTCTTCAAGAAGCCGCGCCAGGATGAAGTCCGAGCTGGATGTGCCTGTGGAGCCGCACTTGGGAGACTCCTTGGCTTTGCGGATATCTGCGATGGATTTATATGGGGTCGGCGCGCATATAAAGGAGCATCGGCTCGCTCACCGGAGAGCCGATCCAGGCAAACTTCCGCAGATCAAACTGGACCTCCTTCCGTCCTACGAGCTGGTCTAGATAGATGGCGCTATTGGGCATCAGAATGGTCAGGCCGTCAGGCTTGGCGACGCCATGGACATAATTGGTGGCGACAATGGAGCCTGCTCCCGGCATGTTCTGGACGATGAAGTCCGGATTTCCCGGTATGTAATTGGGCATGGTGCGGGCGAGAAGGCGAGCCCAGCGATCGTAAAAGCCCCCAGCGGTGTTGCCGACAACAATCCGAACGGCCTTGCCTTTATAGAAAGGCTCTCCCTGAGCCAAGAGGTTGGGGGCCGGTGCCAGGAAAAACAAAAGGGCAAAGAGAAACTCTTTCATAGAGGTCTCGCTTTAAGGGTTAACGTCCTAAAACCCATTTCATTCGTTCAATTACAGTCGGGGGCTGAGCAATAACCTCTTTCGCTGAGGCATCCATCTCTTCACCACTGAGAGGGTCTACCTCCCAGTTCCTTTTCTTGGCCTCGGCCAGAAGCTTTGGGTCGCTCAGCGCTTTGGCGTAGGCCTCGCGCAGGATTTTTACCCGCTCTGGTGGAACGCCCGGGGTAGTCATAATGGGACGACCGAGGGTGACAGCGGTTAAGACGACTCTTGCCAGCCTCTGGCCCGATTCCGGTGTTTTATACTGATCCATCAGCTCGTAGATCGTGGGGACATCAGGCAATCTCGCATCCCGCTTTTTCCCTGTCTGAAGGAGAACACGGGTAAAGCCTTTTTTGCGCCAACTCATATAAGGTTCCCGGCCAAAGTAAGTCGCTACAAGCGGGGACCAGCAAACCACTTCACCTCTCTCGACGGCCAGGTCAATCTCGGCCCCACCTTGATAGCCGTCAACAATTTTAGATTTGATTCCCAGGACCTCTTCCAGAAGCCTCGGTACATAGTGCCCGGTCGTGCCGGTGCCTGAGCTACCGCACCTGGGAGGTTCTTTAGCGTTTCGAAGCTCTTCTACCGTGCGGTAAGGGGTATCCGCGCGTATATAATGCAGGATCTCATTTTGCTCAGGAGAGCCAATCCAGGCAAACTTTGAAAAGTCAAACTGGACCTCTTTGCGCCCCACAAGCTGATCAAAGTAAAGCGCCGGGTTTATAGCTCCGAGAGTCAGTCCGTCCGGCTTGGCCACACCGTAAACATAGTTAGCAGCCACTATGGAGCCTGCGCCGGGCATGTTCTGCGGAATGATATCGGGCTTCCCTGGGATGTGTTGCCCTAAGTAGGGTGCAACAAAGCGGGGCCATAGGTCGTAGCCCCCTCCGGCGGAGGATCCTATAATAATCCTTATCGCTTTACCCTGATAGAAAGGGGTCTGGGCTTGGGTCCCGGAGGTTGCTACGAAGAGGAAAAAAGCAACCAGGACGATTCTTTTCATTGTTTCTGCCTCCTGTCATCGAAGGGTTGTGGGTGCGACCGTCTCCGTTGCTTCCTTACTTCCCCAGAAGCTTTTTCATGCGTTCGATGACCTCTGGGGACTGCGCACTGACCTCTTTGGCTAGGACTTCTAGCTCTTCGCCGCTGATGGGTTTTATCTCCCAGCCCCTTTTCCGCGCCTCTTCCAAAAAGTCAAGGTCTTTCATTGTCTTGGCGTAGGCCTCGTGCAGGATTGTCACCCTTTCCTTTGGGATGCCGGGCGAAGAGACTATCGGCCAGGAGCCGAAGCCGCTCGCACCGAGGATCACCGTGGCCAGACGCCGGCTCGCCTCCGGCGTCTTCTCGCGCTCCATCAGTTCAAAGATCGTGGGAACGTCGGGTATTTTGGGATTCCGTTTGCGCGCCGTTTGAATGAGTATGCGGACAAATCCATTTTTATGCCAGGTAAGGAATGGCTCGCGGCTGAAAAAGGCCGCGATGGTTATCGCCCGGCACTGCACCTCTCCTCGTTCCATCGCCAGGTCCTGCTCAGCGCCGCCGGGGTAGCCGGTGACGAGCCTGAAGCGGACTCCTAGAGTCTCTTCAATAAGCCGCGGGACGTAATGGCCGCTCGTGCCTGCCCCAGTAGCTGAACACTTGGGCGGCTCCGCTGCCTTGCGAATATCGTCCAAGGTCTTGTAAGGGGTATCGGCGCGCATGAAGAGCAGTGTCCCGTTATACTCGGGCGATCCGATCCAGGTAAATTTCGTCCAGTCAAATTGGACCTCCTTTCTGCCGGTTAGCTGCTCGAAATAAAGCGCTGGAGAGATCGATACAAGGGTCAGCCCGTCGGGCTTCGCCACGCCGTAGACGTAATTGGCCGCGATGATGGATCCAGCGCCCGGCATGTTCTGCACGATGATGTCCGGGGTTCCAGGGATGTGTTTACCGATGTGGCGGGCGGTGACGCGCGCCAATTGATCGTGGCTGTCACCCGAGAGATAGCCGACCACGATTCTCATTGACTTTCCCTGATAGAAAGGCGCCTGAGCCGGGAGATCAGAGCTCCAAAAAAAGAGGCACAAAAGGGCGTAGATAACTCTCATCATAAACGCTCCTCCAGGAATTATATCCCTAACATTTTTCTCATCCGCTCAATGGTTTCCGGGGTCTGGGTTATGACCTCCTTAGCTAAGGCCTCGAGCTCCTCGCCGGATGCTGGATCAATCTCAAGTTTTTTCTTCTCCGCATCAGCCTTGACCTCCGGATCGTTTATGGTCTTGCTAAATGCCTGACGGATGATTTTGACCGTATCCCCAGGTGTGGCAGGAGGCAAGACGTAGGGACGGCCGAAGTCGCCGGCGGCCAGAACCAAAGTGGCAAGGCGCCGCGCTGATTCCGGCGCCTTGTATTGATCCATGAGCTCATAGATTGTGGTGACATCGGCTAGCCTCTGATCCCGTTTGCGGCCTGTTTGAACAAGGACGCGAACGAACCCCTTTTTGCGCCAGGTAATGAAAGGCTCGCGGGCAAAGAAGGCGGTGAGGGTAAAGGCGCGGCATATGACCTCGCCTCGCTCCACGGCCAGGTCGATGTCTTGCCCGGCCTGGTAGCCCATAACGATATTGAATTTTGTCCCGATCACTTCCTCCAAAAGGTTGGGAACCCAGTAGGCCGTTGAGGTCGTCCCGGTTGCCCCGCACTTGGGCGGCTCCGAGGCTTTACGGATGTCGGCCATGGTTTTGTAAGGCGAATCAGCGCGCATGTAGAGGAGATGATTGGAAGTCACGGGACTGCCGATCCAGGTAAACTTGGCCCAGTCAAACTTGACCTCTTTCCGGCCAATAAGCTGGTCGAAGTAGAGCGCCGGGTAAATCGCGCCGACGGTCAGTCCATCAGGCTTGGCCACGTTGTAGACGTGATTCGCCGCAATAAGAGCAGCGGCGCCCGGCATATTCTGGACAATGATATTGGGGTTGCCCGGTATATGCTTGGGCATGTGCTGTGCGAGCAGCCGGGCATAGAGATCATAGACATCGCCTGCCTTTGTTCCGACGATGATGCTTATGGTCTTCCCCTGATAAAAAGGGGCCTGAGCCTCCAGTTCAGAGCTAACCAGAGAGAAAAGCAAGATTGCTAAAACGAACCGTTTCATAAAACGCCTCCTTGTTTCGAAACCTTATTTGCCGCTGAGACTCTCCGTTGCAATCCCCACCCCATTCACTTCAGACTATACCATGTGTATTGCAGTTTAATTTCCCAGCAGTTTTTTCATCCGTTCGATAACCTCCGGGGGTTGCGACATAGCCTCTTTCACTATGACCTCCAGCTCATCTCCGCTGGTCGGATCAAGCTCGTATTTCCTCTTCTTGATCTCGTCCAGGAACTCCGGATCTTTCATCGTTGTGCTGAAGGCTTCCCTGAGGGTCTTGACCCGGTCGGCTGGGATGCCAGGCGTCCCCAGCATCGGACGACCGAGAGCGCCCGCCGCCAGGATCACCGCGGCCAGACGGCGGCTGGACTCCGGTGTTTTGTATCGATCCATGAGTTCATAGATCGTCGGCGTATCGGGCAACCGTTCATCCTTTTTTCGCCCTGTCTGGATGATGTTACGCACAAAGCCTTTCTTGCGCCAGGTATGGTAAGGCTCACGGGAGAAGAAAGCTTCAATCGTAAATGCGCGACAGTGAATCTCTCCCTTCTCCACCGCCAGATCTATCTCCGGGCCGCCAGGGTAGCCTGTGACCAATCTGAATTTCGCTCCTAGAGTCTCTTCGAACAGTTTCGGCATATAATAGGCGGTATCGGCCGTCGACTGTGCGCCGCACCTTGGAGGTTCAGCAGCCTTGCGCACATCCTCAATGGTCTTATAAGGAGCATCGGCGCGCATATACATCTGATATTCACCCCCGACTGGAGAGCCGATCCAGACAAACTTGGCCCAGTCATACTGGACCTCTTTCCGCCCCACAAGCTGATCGAAGTAAAGAGAGGGAATAATGGATCCGATGAGGGTCAAGCCGTCGGGCTTGGCCACATTGTAAACGTAGTTGGCCGCGATCTTGTGACCTGCTCCGGGCATGTTCTGGACAATGACGCCAGGATTTCCCGGGATATGCTTAACGATATGGGCTGCAATGATGCGCGACCATTGGTCGTAAAGGGCGCCGGGGGTCGTGCCAACGATAACCCTGATTGTCTTGCCTTTATAGAAAGGCTCCGTCTGAGCATGAAGGCTAGGGGTGACCCACAACATGTTTCCCAAGAAGAGCAATAAACCCATTGCGACTATTGTCTTACTGTTCATCATAACGGCTTCCTGACCCTTCGATTTTATCTTGCCAAATCAAGAGAGATCCGCTATTGGACAAAGAGTTTTTTAATCTGTTCTATCACCTCAGGCGGCTGTTCCATGACCTCTTTGGCCATCCCCTGGAGTTCCTCGCCCCTCGTCGATTTTATTTCGACTCTCCCCTTTTTGGCCTCGGCGATGAGTTCCGGGTCTTTCATCGTCTTGTCGTGGGCGTCGCGGAGGATCTTGACCCTGTCTGGAGGCGTTTCCGGAGAGACCAGCATAGACCGCGCCCATTCACCCCCTGCAAGCATGGCCTCGGCGACGCGTCGGCTCGTGGGCGCAGTTTTATATTCCTTCATGAGTTCGTAAACGGTCGGGGCATCCGTCACTCGGGGGTCTCGGTTGCGACCGCTCTGCGCCAGGAAACGAACGAAGCCCTTCTTTTGCCAGCTTAGAAAGGGTTCCCGGGTGAAGAAGGTTGATACGGTCAATCCCATGCAGATCACCTCTCCCCGCTCGACCGCGAGCGCTATTTCACTGCTTCCCGGATAGCCTACGACGTTGTTGATCTTGGCGCCGATGGTCTCTTCGAGAATTCTTGACATCACGTAGTCGGAGCTCCCCGCTCCCGTAGAGCCGCATTTAGGCGGCTCCTTGGCCCGAACAACGTCTCCAATAGACTTGTAGGGAGCGTCGGATCGCATGAAGACCATCATGTCATCCTTCTCTGCTGCGCCGATCCAGTGAAATTTCCGTAGATCGAATTTGACCTCTGAGTGTCCGGCGAGCTGGTTTAGATAAACATTATTGTGCGGTATCAGGAGGGTGAGTCCGTCCGGTTTTGCTACACCGAAAACATAGTTCGTCGCGATGACGGCTCCTGCCCCCGGCATGTTCTGAACGATCATATCTGGGTTTCCCGGGATATATTTGCCCATATATCGGGAGATAAGGCGTGCCGCGCGGTCATAGCCGCCCCCGGCACTGAGGCCTACGACAATTCGAATCGTCTTGCCCTTGTAGAAGGGTTCTTGAGCCGACGCAGAAGATAGATCAAAAGATAAAGGGATCAAAAGAGCGAGAATAGAAGATCGAAGATAGAAGATCGCATTCCGCCGCCATCCTCCATTCTCTATCCTCGATCCTCGATTTTTGACCCCTTGAACCCTGAAACCCTTGAACCTTTTAAAGATACCAGAGCGCGATTTCATAAATCACCTCCCACTGTTAAGTTAAACCTAACCAGATAAAGAGCTGCCCGTCAGGGAAGGGGAGATGCAACAGCCAATCAAAAAGCCCCCAGAACATGAACCACGCGCCCCCGGTGAGCAGAAGAGATAGTCCCCATTTCTCGCTTGACTGGACCTTCAAATAGAGAAAGACAAACGCCGGGATGGCGATGTTGAAACCAAAAAGCCAGATCCCGACGAAAAAGGCGAAAATCCAGGAGAAGATGGTGATCGCCCGGCGCCGGGCAAGAGCGGGGTCTATGCCTTTCGTGAACGAAAAATCAACCGGGGCGTTGGAGGACTGGCTTGATGGCTTCTTATCCCGCCCCATTAACTCCCGGATAATATGAATCAGGGACAGCACCAGCATCGGGAACCCGATCGCCCAGGGGTAGAGACGTGCCTGCAGACGCCAGTCTCTGGCCTCGTATACAAAAACGGCAAAGAATAGGACAATCAAGAGACTAAAGATAACCTGTGGTCTGAGCTTCATTTGGCGGGTTCCCTTTCTATAAAGAAACATCCCATCCGACACTCGCTTACCACAGAGTCCTCTAATAGGTCAATGTCTGGTTTTTGCTCTTTTATTTCCCTCCAGACGTGGTAAGAGGGTCTCAAAGTACTCTTAGAGGAGGGGAGCAAGATGAAAATTTTATCCTCAAAGTACAAAGGGCGTCGCCTCTTTCGAGTCGTATCCTTCCTCGCGCTCCTCCTGCTTTCCTTTCCATGTTTTGGACAGGAGAAGATTAAATTCCCGATCAGCGCCTCCTCCAAGACTTTAGGCTATAGCCCGGTCTGGGTTGCCTGGAAACAGGGTTTTTTTGAGCGCCAGGCTCTCGATGTGCAGTTGGTTCTCATGAGCGGGGCGGAAAAATCCCTGATGGCGCTGGTAGGGGGATCGGTTTTTGTTGCGGCCGGCGCTGCCGATGCTCCGATTGCGGCCGTCGAGCGTGGTATGGACGTCGCCGCGATCGGCGGCGTCATTAATGGCCTCACTCACTTCATCATGGGAGGCAAAGGCTATAAAACCTACGAGGATTTGCGCGGGGCAACGATCGGCTCTTCCGGCCTCACCTCGGGGACCGCCTTTGTTTTGCGCCGGGTGCTCAAGGCCAAGGGTCTCGACTATCCGCGTGATTATAAGCTCATTAATGTTGGGGGATCGGCCCCGTCCTTTCAAGCCCTTTCCTCGGGCCAGATCGCCGCTTCTATTATCGCCATTCCTCTCGGCTTCGAGGCCGCGGAGATGGGATTCAATGTCATCGGGCGGGTAGCGGATGTCATCCCTAATTATCAGCTCACAGTGTTGTCGGTAAAGCGCTCCTGGGCAGAGAAGAACCGTGTCCTCGTGGTCCGTTTCATGAAGGCCATGGCCCTGGCCATGCGCTGGCTCTATGACAACAAAGAGCCGGCGATTGATTTCTTAACCAAGGAGATGAAACTCAAGCCGGCGCATGCCCGTAAAGGTTGGGAATATTATGTAGAAAACCGCATCTGGCATCCGGAAGCTGATGTTAATCTGGAGGGGATTCAAACCGTCATCCAGATTTATGGCGAGCAGGGCCAGCTCAAGGCCCCGCTGCCCGGTCCCGCGAAGTACGTCGATCAGAGTTATCTAAAAGAGGCGTTAAAAGAACTG
>Ga0210377_10001562_pt1 | contig 20899 bp, 14 predicted proteins | sample PLM4_65_b1redo_FD_155480 | JGI IMG/M metagenome (GOLD analysis project Ga0210377, IMG submission 155480) | Groundwater sediment microbial communities from an aquifer in East River, Colorado, USA - PLM4_65_b1 redo | ecosystem: Environmental > Terrestrial > Soil > Riparian zone | place: USA: East...
AGGTCGGGCGGATGAATTGATTCAAGCCGTGCGGGATGTGCATGAGGGTAAGTCCGCCCTCGACCCCAACATCACGCGCAAATTGATGTCCAGCATATTCAAGGGTCCTGAAAAGAAGATTGTCGAATCGCTGACTGACCGTGAACTCGATGTATTACGACTCGCTGCAAAAGGATTCACCAACAAAGCCATAGGTGTTCAACTCAGCATCAGTGACCGCACCGTGCAGGGACATCTCGCGCACATCTTCGCCAAATTGCAGGCCAACAGCCGCACCGAAGCGGTCATGCGTGCCGTTTCCCTGGGACTGATCTCGCAAAGCTCAGGCAATATCTCCGAAGAATGAAAAAGCCACGCGCTCCTTTTCTGCGCGGTCTCACCGTGCAGTTGCTTGCCATCACGGTTTTGCCGCTCACACTGCTTTTATTGCTGATCGCATTCGGGAGTGTCTCGCTTCATCAACAGGATATGCGCGCCCTCGTCGGTGAACGCGATGAACGCGCAGTGCAAGCCGCCGCGGCTGCACTGGCTTCTGAATTGCATCACCGCGCTGCCAGCATTTCCAATCTCGTTGCCCTGGCTGAACTTTCGAACAACACTACTTCCATTCAAACAACCAATGATCTTGCTTCAGATTTTGACGGCGGACTCGCCTATTTGGAGATGGATGGGCGACTCATCACAAGCACGCCTCCTTCAGGACTTTGGGACTGGGCAGCGCAAAATGGCATTTCCCTCGCATCATCAACCGACCTCGATCCGGTATTCTCGTCCCCATTCCTTTACCCGGACTCGAATAGACGTTTCGTCATCGTCTCCCAAATTATCCCCTCCCGAAACATCATCGTAGCGGGCGCATTTTCCCCCGAAGCCCTCGCACACGAGACCTTATCAACATCCTATCCAGACAGTACACACGTCACAATTTTTCTTCTTGATCAATCACAGCAGATTTTGTTCTCGAGCGGACCTCTTGCAATGGAGAACATTTCACCCGATCACCCAGGCGTGACCGAAGCCCTGCGCGGCGAAAGCGGTACGACATATGTAAAGCAAAGCAAGGTTGAACATGTCGTCGCATATGGTTCCATTGCACCCACAGGCTGGGCGTTGATCACCGAGGAAGAATGGGAAATGGTCACCAGCCCGTCCCTGCAACTCACGCAAATAGCACCGCTGGTCATTGTCCCTGCTTTTATCCTTGCGTTGATCGCGTTATGGTTCGTGGCGTCTCGCATCGTTCAGCCATTGCAAAAACTCGAATCCAAAGCCGCTGCACTGGCATGGGGGGATTTTGATGCGATCAAAGACTCAGTTGGCGGGATTTCCGAAGTGCAACACCTGCAGATGGAACTCACCGAGATGTCACGCAAGGTAAAAGCTGCGCAGGAGGGACTGCACGATTATATCGGCGCGATCACCTCCGCGCAGGAGGAAGAACGTTTGCGCCTGGCGCGTGAACTGCACGATGACACGATTCAATCCGTCATCGCCTTGAAACAACGCGTGCAACTGGCACAAAAATCCGTGAAAGATCAGACTTTGCGGGGCACTCTGAGCGAACTTGAAACATTGTCGGAACAGACCATCGAAAACCTGCGCCGTATGACGCGTGCTCTGCGCCCCATTTACCTTGAAGATCTTGGCCTGGTCACTGCGCTGGAAATGCTGGTGCGGGAGACAGTTCAAAATCACACAATAAATATTGAATTCAAAAAATCAGGCGAAGAATATCGTCTCTCGCGCGAAGCGGAACTGGCGTTATATCGCATCGCACAGGAAGCCTTGAATAACGTTGTGCGTCATTCGCAAGCCAATCGCGCAGACTTGCACGTCTCGTTTGGAGAGAAGGAAATCAAACTGGAAGTGAGTGACAATGGCGTTGGTTTCGACATGCCGAAGAGTCCCACTGACTTTGCACCGAACGGGCATTTCGGTCTGCTTGGGATGCGCGAAAGAGCCGATTTAATCGGAGGCAGGCTGGAGGTCCAGAGTGAGGCGGGGCGCGGCACGCGGCTGTCCATTCGGCTGCCATTGTCGCCTGATAGCGCATGAAGCCCAACAATAAAACAGAAAAACTTTACACGGACAGGGCAACGTTTTACGAACGACTCTTTGTGGGTTTCCTGGGGTGGGGCAGGGAGCTTGAATCCTTTTTTCGAAGGTCAAACTACATACATCCCAACGATAAGGTTCTGGATGCAGGTTGTGGCACAGGTATCATCACCAGAGTGTTATATCGGCTTGCGAAAGAAGAGGGTTACAAAAGTATAAATTTCCATGCCTTTGATCTCACGCGAAATATGTTGGAGATCTTTCAAGGGTGGATTGCAGGGCAGTCAGCAGATAATATCGAATTACAACAGACGGATGTTTTGGAACTTGAGGCCCTCCCCTCGTATTGGAAAGAGTACGACTTGATTGTTTCCTCGACAATGCTTGAATATCTGCCAAATGAAAAGGTTAAGGACGCTTTGTCCAACCTGAAGCAATTACTCGGAAACGAGGGCACATTTCTGGTCATCATTACAAAGCGTAATTTCATTACACAGTGGCTGGCTGGAAAATGGTGGAGAACAAATCTATTTGATGAGCAGGAAATTCGGGATTTATTTCATGCCGTAGGTTTTAATAAAATCGAGTTCAAAAAATTTTCCCCACAGTGGTCGAATTTCATTATGGTGATTGAAGCAAAAAAGTGAAACGTTGAAGCGATAAAAGTCATAAGCCATTTTGCCTATCCCGAATCCCGCCATCCGACGCTCATGCAGGGGCGGGATTTTGCTTATCATGCCAGCATCCTGAATCGATAGGTGAATGTATGGCAACTGAATCGGCAACGCCATTGGTTTCTTCACAACATGATCGTTTGAGAATATTACTACATGCTCTTTTATTCGTGGCAGGATTTTCGCTGGTATTTATCGTTGGTTGGGGCGGCTCGGTGACTGCACTCGGTCAACTGTTCGGCTCGTATAAACGCGTCATTGCACAGATCGGCGGCGTGATCGTTATCGCGTTCGGCTTGGCAACTCTGGAAGTGATTCGCATCCCCTGGTTCTATGCGGATACGCGCGCACAATATACGGATCAGCGCGGGACCTTTGGCGGATCGGCGTTGATGGGCATTTTCTTCGCCGCAGGCTGGAGTCCATGCATTGGGGCGACCTTGGGTGCGATCCTTACGATGGGACCCAGCCAGCTAACCGTTGGTCAGGCCATGTGACTGGCTTCAGGTTAGTCACTCGGTTTGGGGATTCCGTTTCTAGCGATGGCGTTGGGACTTGAACGTGCATCCGGCTGGATCAAACGGATGCGACCTTATCAAAAATATTTCAAGATCGCCAGCGGTTTGTTTATTGTAATTGGCTTGTTGTTATTTACAAACACGATGAGATTAATTGCGATTTGGGCATTCATGAACGGCTATTTCATTGAGTCTTTCTCTACCTACGCTTGAGAAGTATCTCGGCAAAGAACAGGAACACAGGCACGAGCATCATCACTAACCCTCACCCTGCCTCTCCTTCAGGGGAAGGGTAAATGGAACAAAATAGCTTATCCAAGAGATAGGCTATTTTGCTTATATTGGTATAAGTAAGACCATGCTACTCACGAAACAACCATTAAACTAGAATGAAAGTTAGCAGAAAGGATTTCCACATGTCTGATTCGGAACATAAGCATACTCAACATGGTACTCATACGACAAATGATGACATGCACAAAGAACATGCGGAACGTGACATGGCTGAACATTCCATGCATAACATGCAGGTGGATCATACAAGCCATAAAGCAGATAGCAGTCATGCTGAACATGATGAGCACGCCCATCATGTGGACCACACAGGTCACGAGCAAATGTTCCGCAGTCGCTTCTGGGGAAGTTTGTTATTGAGCATACCCGTATTGGTTTTCAGTCCCATGATTCAAGAATGGCTTGGATTCACCGTCCCTTCATTTGCTGGGAGTAATTGGATTCCCTTTATCTTCTCCCTGATCATCTTCGCTTATGGTGGGGTTCCATTCATCCAGATGGCGATCCCTGAAATCCGGACCCGTGAACCAGGGATGATGACCCTCATCTCGCTGGCGATTTCGGTTGCATTTGTTTATAGCCTTGCTGCGCAACTCTTTAGTCTTGGAGAGGGTTTCTTCTGGGAACTGGTTACATTGATTGACATAATGTTGCTGGGTCACTGGCTGGAGATGCGCAGTGTTCGCCAGGCATCGGGCGCCTTGAATGAACTCGCCAAGCTGATGCCAGATACCGCCGACCTCATCACATCGGATGGCAGTACGAAAACCGTCTCAGTCAGTACGCTCAAGACTGAAGACGTTGTCCTTGTCCGTCCTGGAGCGAGTGTTCCTGCGGATGGTAAAGTGATCGAAGGCGAATCCAGTGTGAACGAATCCATGGTCACAGGTGAATCCAAACCGGTGAATAAAGTTATCGATTCAAAGGTCATTGCTGGAACGATCAACGGGGATGGGAGTCTGCGCGTACGAGTCATTGCGATAGGCGATCAAACCGCGCTGGCAGGCATCATGCGTTTAGTGGAACAGGCACAGAGGTCGAAATCCAAAACACAATTACTTGCCGATCAAGCGGCGGGCTGGCTATTTTATGTTGCATTGGCAGTTGCCGCCGTCACTGCAATTGCATGGGTTATCGCAATCGGCTTCAACATTGAGGTCTTGAAACGAGTGGTGACCGTATTGGTGATTGCCTGTCCGCATGCGCTTGGGCTGGCAGTTCCTTTGGTTGTTGCCATCACAACCTCCATGGGCGCGCGCAATGGGATATTGGTTCGCAACCGATTGGCATTGGAAGCATCACGAAATATTGATGTGGTCGTCTTCGATAAGACAGGCACGTTGACAGAAGGCAAATTTGGAGTTGTGGGAATATCCACTTCAGAGGGATGGGATGAGAACCGCGCCCTGGCTTTAGCCGCGGCAATCGAGGGCGACTCTGAACATCTGATTGCCCGAGCCATTCGCAACGCGTCAGACTCCCGTAAGGTTGGCTTGCCAAACATCAGCAATTTCTCAGCGATAAAAGGACGCGGCGTTCAAGCCGTCTATGAGGGCAAGTCTGTCTATGTTGGCGGACCTCGTCTTTTGGAAATGCTCGCTATTTCTCCATCACCAGCACTTTCAAGTTTTGCTGATAACGCCGGGCGAAAAGCCCAATCGGTGGTGTTCCTGGTTATTGAGAAACAAGTGATTGCCGCTTTTGCCGTGGCAGACATGATTCGCCCTGAAAGCAAACAAGCTGTGCAACGACTTCACGCAATGGGCGTGGAAGTCGCCATGTTGACGGGTGACAGCCGTTCCGTGGCTGAAGCGGTCGCGTCCGAGTTGGGTATTGACCATGTCTTTGCCGAAGTCCTGCCCGAACACAAGGATCAGAAAGTAGCGAAATTGCAATCACAGGGAAAACGCGTGGCGATGGTCGGTGATGGAGTCAACGATGCTCCCGCGCTTACACGAGCAGATGTGGGTATCGCCATCGGCGGTGGAACGGATGTGGCAATTGAGTCTGCGGGATTAATCCTGGTGCAAAGTAATCCGCTGGATGTGGTCAAGATCATTGCTTTGAGTCGTGCCAGTTATCGCAAGATGATCCAAAACCTGTGGTGGGCGGCCGGATATAACATCGTCGCCCTTCCGCTGGCGGCTGGCATTTTGGCACCGTGGAACATTCTGCTCTCGCCAGCATTCGGCGCCTTGTTGATGTCGCTCAGCACGATCATTGTTGCCATTAATGCCCAGTTGTTGCGTCAGGCACGGCTCGTAACTGAATAACAATAAAGAAGAAAACAAGAAAGATATCCCGATGAACATAAAAATCTTGCCAAGGCTTTTGTTCACAATCCGGGAGTTGCGAAAGTACGAGGGTTGGACACGCTCACAACTGGAAGCAAGTCAAATCGAAGGCCTGAGGCGAGTCCGTCAATACGCCTATCCCCATTCACCCTTCTATCAGAAGTTTCATCAAGGTCTTGAAGACCATCCATTAAATGAATTACCGGTTCTTACCAAAGCCATGCTGATGGAACACTTCAATGAATTGGTAACTGATCCTTCTATACGATTGGATAAAGTACGGGAAATTGCCTCGGGCAATTCGGATAAACGGCTCTATCTTGACCGGTACTGGGTGACTGCGACCTCGGGCAGCAGTGGTCACCCAGGCTTCTTCCTCTTCAACGAGCAGGAATGGACAACCGTGATCGCTTCCTTTGCGCGCGGACAGGAGTGGTCGGGGGTGAGAGTTAACTTGTTGCATCGTCGGAAGATGGCAACAGTGGCATCCATCAGTCCATGGCACATGTCGTCGCAGGTTACTGTTACAGCAAAAACTCCGTTTATACCCTCCATTCGTATCGCGGCAAGTTTGCCTTTGGAGGATATTGTCCAGCAACTTAACGTGTGGCAACCCAACTTGTTGATCGCTTATGCCCATGTGGGGCTCGATCTTTACCGAGGAACAAATCTGGGACTTGATTGCATACATCTATTCGTTCCAGTTTGAACATTAACCGGAAGGAGTGAATGAACGAGCAAGAAAAAATTCAGGAAGCAAAAACAAAGAAAAAATTTCCCGTGGCCGCTTGTAGCGATTGGCGGTGTTCTGTTGATAGCTGCGTTCTTCCTCGCAAATCAGGGTGGAGATGGCGGCGGAACGCCCTCCATCGCGGTGGATCAGCAAAAGATCGATTTTGGCGATGTGAAATTTGGCGTCAATAAAACTTTTGCCATAAAAGTCACCAATACAGGCAACGGCACACTGCGTTTCAAGGAAGGACCGTACATTGAAGTACTGGAGGGGTGCTGACCTCCTCAAATAACCATCGGTTCGATGGTACTCAAGCCCGGTGAAAGCACAATTGTCCAATCCAGCGTCTTCATGATGCACGCAGGTATGGACGGTCCGCATAACTTCGAGGTTCATCTCAAAACGAATGACCCTGCAAACCCTGATCTGATTGTGAACGTGTTGTCAAATTGGATTCCATAAATAAACCTGACAGAATAGCGACGAATTTGCAAGTCGTCACTGTCTTTGCAAAACGCATTGACATTGCGGATCCAGTCAATCAAGCAGGGGATGGATGTAATGGGGGGTCCCATTTTGAGTTTAGAACTTCGGCAAATTCACTGAAAGTACGCCGCAGGAAGTGGTGGAAGCAGGGCCAAAGGTGTAAAAACTCAGAACCCCAAGGTTTTAACAACTTTGGGGTTCATGTTTTAGCTTCAGTTTTCAATAAAGTAAGCTGGGCGGGACATGTAACCTGCATGTGAGATTTGTCACTTGACGACAAATCCTCTCTTTGCTATCTTGAAAAATGATATATACAACCAAAGATTGCTCCAGGTGGTAAATCATGACACAAACCATACCCGATCTCGATCAAAGTCTAAAACCCAAACACGTAATTTGGGGAACCACGGGATGAAATTCCGCCTGGGTTTTTTCCATCACCGATTCTCTCAAAATGGAGATTTTCATGCATAATACGCGTAAGACCCTAAACACAATTCTGTCTGGAATCGTAATTCTGTCCATGGCGGTCTCGCTGGCTCGAACTGAGTTTGCGTATGCTCAAGGCAGGGATGGTCTCAAGCTCGAGCGCAACACCGAAACCGGCAGGGTCAATTTCATAACCTCTGAAAGCGGACGTCCCATGATCGCGTCGCAGGCGCTTGATGTAAACCCGGGATTCCTTCCACCAGACCCCGCCATGGCTCTTGCCCAACGCTATGCTCCGGAATTTGGGATTCAAAACGCTGCCACAGAATTAACTGCGATGAAGACCGACCGCGCCGATGATGGACGAATGACTGTACGTTATCAACAGCAATATCAAGGCATCCCTGTGATGGGTGGAGAGTTGATCGTCAACACCAATGAGAATGGGGATTTGTACTCAATTAACGGGGAAGTCTCCCCGGATCTTTCGCTTCAGACCCAGCCGACAATTGACTCTGAGCAAGCGCGTCAATTTGCCCTGCAAGGGATGGCGAAATGGTATCGATCCTCTCCTGATGACTTTGTCACCACCCAGCCGGAAATATGGATCTTCGATGAAAGCCTCCTGCGACCAAGCATCCGTCCCATCGAGTTGGTCTGGCGCATGGAAGCGACGCCAAAAGATCCCAGCAATCCCATCCGTGAATTGGTGTTGATCAACGCCGAGACGGGGAATCCAAGTCTGCATTTCAACCAGATCGATACGGCATGGCATTTATCCGGGAGTGCTGGAGCTACCCAGGATACCGATCCAACACCGACCCCATTGCCTACAGAAACCCCACTCCCAACGGAAACACCGATTCCAAATGAGACGATGGAATCAAGTGAAGGTACTTCCAGTATTTCATCCGAAGGCGGCGTGACAATTCAATCTGGTGCAACCTGGTACGTGGCTACGACGGGAAGTGATTCGAATAACTGCTCGACAACTGCCACACCATGTAAATCGATTCAGGCGGCGATAAATAAAGCAACCAACGGCGATACAATTATGGTTGCAGAGGGAACTTACATTCGCCCTAGCATTAATGTCAATCCCAATGTTGTTATTATTGACAGGGGCATTACTCTATCAGGTGGTTGGGCAAACAGCTTCGCAGATCAGACTGGCGTCTCTATCATTGATGGTCAAAGTGTAGACAACGGTATTCTCGTCAACTCTCCTGCCATTGTAATTGTCGAAAAATTTATCGTTCAAAATTCAATATCATCCGACAGTGGTGCAATCTACCTTCTGGCAACGAATTTAACCCTGAGAAACAGTACTTTGAAAAATAATCGAGCGGGTAGAGGCGCTGGCATCTTTGTAACCAACAATGCGGCTCTGACTGTCGTCAATAGCACCATCAGCAATAACACCGTCACAAACATGGGCGGAGGCATATACGTCGATTCAGGAACCGTAAATATTGAATATTCAACGATAGCCTACAATACAGCACCAACAGGGTCTGGAGGTGGTGTTAGCAGAAGTACTTCTGGTGTTGTACTAAATATACATAATAGTATTTTGGCAAATAACACCGCCCCGGTTTCTCCCAATTGCAGTAGTCTTAGCTCAGCAAATTACAATATTATCGACTCTACAGCTGGATGCACATTCGCATCGGGACCCAACGACCAATTAAATGTTGACCCCAAAATCAGCAATACTTTGGTCGGACTACGTTCAGTACACAACTTATTGATCGACAGTCCCGCAATTGACGCAGGCGATACGGTTTCATGCAACAGTAATACAGGGAATCAAGATGAGCGTGGCGTAGCTCGCCCACAGGGAAGTGGTTGCGATGTTGGGGCTGTGGAATATTCTATTACTACTGGAGGATATATCGCGGTATCCAATGGGTCTGACCAGCAAGCTGGTACAGAGGTAAGCTACTCGACTAATCTGAGCGTGATCGTGAAGGACTACAATGATAATCCTGTTAGCGGTGTCACGGTTGTTTTTACCAGCCCAAGTTCCGGAGCAAGTGGTAGTTTCTTTGATACGGGGACAAATACGACGACAGCAATTTCTAATATTAATGGCATTGCTACGGCCTCCACTTTTACAGCTAACTCCATCTATGGACCGTTTATCGTAAACGCAACCGCGACTGGCTATGATGGAATTGCGAGTTTCCAACTTGCCAACGTCCGACGTTGGTATGTTTCCCCAGTTGGTGTTGACTCCACTTCATGCACTACCAAGGCTACGCCGTGCCTTAATATTCAAAAAGCCATTGACAACGCGATTTCTGGAGAATATATCTACATCGCAACTGGCATCTATACCAAGTCGGGTCCTTCCACCACCCCGGTAGTTATTCTGTCTAAGAACCTGAGTATCTCTGGTGGTTGGGATAATTCATTCCTTACCCAAAATGACTACAGTATCATCGATGCACAGGGTGCGCACCAAGGATTGTCAATTAATGTTAATAATGCTGCTGGCAACATCGTAATTACTCGACTGGTTGTCCAAAACGGATATGCGAGCAATTACGTTGATGGGTTTGGCGCTGGCATATATATTAGGAACTCGAGTGTCACCATTAATAACTCCTTGATAAGAGGAGGCTATGCTGTTGGTTATGGTGGTGGTATAGACGCGGATGACTCGAGTCTAACCATAAACAATTCTACAATAACTAGTAATAGCGCCGGTAGGGGGGGCGGAGGCATAAGATATGATCCAGATTCTACTCACACTTTGTTGGTGAATAATTCCACAATTGTTCATAATGAATCTCGAGATACTAATGGTGCCATAAATAATGATTATGGTGGCGGAGGCCTATACGTAGACGGTTGGAATCTTCCGGCAACAAATCAAGTGATACGAAACAGCATTATCGGACATAATACGGCCTCTTATGGGCCTGATTGTAAAACAGGTAATGGTGTCTGGGCTACTTCAAGCCATAATGTCCTTACAAACGCTAGTGGATGCGCACTTTCGAGTCAAGGGTACATTGTGGCAGATCCCCTCATTACCAGTACATTGGTAGGTATTCCTGGACATTACGCATTCATTGGGAATAGCCCTGCCATCGATGCAGGCGATCCGATTACATGTACATCCGCTGATCAGCGTGGTATAGCGCGCCCACAGGGAGGCGCCTGTGATATTGGAGCATTCGAAAGAGCATTGTCAGTTAACACGGCCAGTTTATTTGGGGTCTCAGGCGGTGACAATCAGCGAGTCATCCCCGGAAGTGCCCTACCAATCCCTCTTTCTGTCTATGCTTTGGACGGGAATGGTGATGCAGTGAGCGGATTAACAGTGACTTTTACAGCTCCTGCAAGTGGCGCAAGTGGTACTTTCGCGACCACCGGAACCCGTACCACCACAGCTATCACCAATACCCAAGGTGTTGCAGTGGCTTCAACATTTAATACAAACCAAGCTACTGGATTTTATACCGTAACAGCTACTGCTGTTGGGATTCCTCCCGTAGCTTCTTTCCAATTAGGGAATATTCTGTGGTACGTTTCACCTTCCGGCAATGATAGTAATTCCTGTTACCTGCCATCCTCACCCTGCCAAACAATTGGAGGAGCACTCAATAAAGCAGTTGATGGAGATAAAATATTCATTGCATCCGGAACTTATCAAGGTCCGATTGCAGATCAAACGTCAATCAATATCAACAAGTCTATTACACTTTATGGCGGATGGAATTCAAGTTTCACCCTGCGGAATGGGCAAAGCATTATAAGCCCTTCAGGTCATCGTGGTGTGTCAATCAGCGCTGGTAAATCGGTGGTGATGGATCACTTTGATATCAAGGGGGGTAGGATCATCGATGCTCAAGGGGGAGGTGTTCACAACCTGGGATCTCTCACGTTCACAAATGGAGCAATTTACAACAACATTGCCCTTCGCGGTGCGGGAGGCATCGAAAGCAAAGGAGGAGGAATTTATAGTGAGGGATCACTCTTAGTTCTGGCAAATGTAACTATAAGCGGCAATCTTGCTGAAAATGGTGGTGGTATTTTTGTTAACGCAGGTTCCGCTACATTGAATAATATTACGGTTTCCCAAAATGTCGCAACGAATCCTGTCAGCACTAGTTATGGGGGTGGTGTTGCGAACCCGTCTAATGTGTCGGTGACGATCAAGAATAGTGTTATCGCTGGGAATACCGCGGACACGAGTGGTGATTGCCATGGTGTGATCAATTCAAGCGGTCATAACTTGATAGGTTATAACGGCGGATGCCAGATCCTACAAAACCCAGGCGACCATATTGGTAATACTGGTTCACCAATCAATGCCAAGCTTGGCAACTTGCTCGATAACGGCGGCTCGACATTTACTCATGCTTTGCTAACTGGCAGTCCTGCCATCAATGCAGGCGACCCCGCCACTTGCGCCTCCACCGATCAACGCGGGGTGAGTCGCCCACAGGGTGCGGCTTGCGATATCGGCGCGTTTGAAGGATCATCCACGCAATCCGTCTCTTCTGTGATACGTACCTATACAGCCAATCACACCAATGCGATCCCCGGAACACTCGTCTGCGATCAGCCCTCTGCTTGTGGGAGTTCAAACGCTGACGCGAATAACGCTCATCAATTCGCACTAGGGACATATAACCTTTATCTAAACCAGTTTGGTCGCAATGGCATTGACAATAACAATATGCCAATCCTGTCTACCGTGCAATATCAGACGGGTTACCAAAATGCCGTCTGGATCGGTTCTCAAATGGTGTATGGTGATGGATATGGCTTCGTCAACGCCGATGACATTGTGGCGCACGAATTGACACACGGTGTAACACAATACGAGTCCAATCTATTATATTTCTACCAGTCTGGTGCGATCAACGAATCTCTTTCAGATGTATTCGGTGAATATTACGATCAGACGAATAGCCTTGGCACTGACACTCCAGTTGTGGAGTGGCTGTTGGGAGAAGATGTAACAGGCTTGGGCGCGATCCGCAGTATGAGCAATCCGCCTGTCTTTCAAGATCCCGACAGGATGACGAGTGCATATTATTACAAGAGTGTTGGTGATAATGGCGGTGTACATACGAATAGCGGTGTGAATAACAAAGCTGTATTCCTGATGGTGGATGGCGGTTCGTTCAATGGTAAAACGGTGACAGGCATCGGCTGGGACAAGACCGCCGCAGTCTATTACGAAGTCCAAACTAATTTGCTGTCCTCCGGCGCGGATTATTCCGACCTGTACCATGCGTTATATCAGGCATGCAACAACCTGATCGGACAAAAGGAAATTACATTATCAGATTGTCAGCAAGTCCGTATCGCGACTGACGCAGTTGAAATGAATGGGCAGCCTATTGCGAATTTCAACCCCGATGCTTCATATTGCCCGGTTGGTCAGGTCATCGAGCCAGTTGGCATACATTTCAATGACGACTTCGAGAATGGTACCGGTGGCTGGAGTGTCAATTCTCCCTGGGCACTGGATGAATTCTATGCAGCCAGTGCATCTCATATGATGTGGGGGGATGACGAAGCCACTTACACCGACGCTTCCATAACTACATCAACGGGAATATCAGTGCCGCCCAATACTTCGACTTATCTCTACTTCAAACATGCTTTTGCCTTTGAATATGATATTTATGGCTATTATGATGGGGCGGTTTTGGAGTACAGTGTTGATAATGGCTCTACCTGGCTGGATGCAATGTCACTCTACTCAGCTGGAGAAAATTATACGGGCACAATCTTCAAATATCCGCCTGGCTACGAGGGTTATGGAAGTGCATTGCAGGGAAGAGCGGCTTTTGCAGGCGACAGTCATGGCTATGTCTCATCCCGCTACAATCTTTCTTCGCTTGCCGGTCAGCCGGTGAAATTCCGCTGGAGATATTCCACCGACGTGTCCTATTCTTACTTAGGCTGGTTTGTGGATGACGTGCAAGTCTACAACTGTGTCACCACACCGTCACTTCCCAATTTACTCTCACCCACCCGGGGTATGTTCGTAACTGACTTTACGCCCGTGCTGAGATGGTCGTACAGCATGCCGTTCTTCGACCATTATCAACTTCAATTGGATACAGATGACACATTCGCATCCCCAATGTACAATGTAAATCTAACAACCCCCGAATACACAATTCCATCCAACCTGTCGATGAACTCGGGCTATTACTGGCGCGTGCGTGCTTTCAATACAGGCGGCATCACAAATGGATGGTCTGCATTGGGGATGTTCCGCATACCCTTTGGTGATACAAGTCTGGTATCGCCAACGAATGGGACTCACTCCTTGAGTCTGCGTCCCACTTTTGATTGGACGGATGTGTCCGGTATTGGGTATTACACGATTGAGATCGCAAAAAACGAGGATTTCACACAAGTTGTCGCCAGTGAAATTTCAACGACCTCATCAATCACCCTGTTCAAGGAATTGCCTCCCGCGCTGACTCTGTATTGGAGAGTGCGCGCGGAAGGGGCAAACGGACCCAGCCAGTGGACCGAGACGCGTTCGTTTACGACTCCGAATCCGCCCGGCATACCGCTTTTGAAATCCCCGAACAACACTGCTGTAACAATGGACAACCTTCCGGTCTTCAAGTGGATGAGTGTAAGCATTCCAAGGGGAACTACATTTGGTCATTACGAGATCCAGGTTGCTGCCAATCCGAATTTCACTTCACCCGTCATCAATGCCAATGTCACCGGGTCTCTAAACCCCAACTTTGTCCCTGCGTCGCTATTGATAACGAACACAAAATACTATTGGCGTGTGCGTGCTGTGAACACGAGCAATGAAGTAAGTAGCTGGTCTGAACTCCGCTCATTCACCACCCCTGGAGCCGCAATTGTCAACGACCGTCCTGTAATTTTCAGTTTGGATGCGACACTCCCGTCGCCCCTGATCGTTACTCCATCCAATGGGATTTTGGTCAATGGCCTTCAACCTGTACTTGAATGGAATGGTGTCCCCGGCGCGACAGGCTATATCGTTCAAGTTTCCACGGATTCCGAATTTACATCGTCATTCCTCGTGTCGGCGACGACTGTCGATTCACGATATGTGATTCTCAAAGAGCAACCCGCAGGGAGTGTGATCTACTGGCGGGTATTGACGATTGCAGGGAACACTTTTAGCAACTGGTCTGCAATTGCCAGTTTCAGAAGTCCATAATATATTTATTGATCGTAGATAGAAAGAGACCTTCAAGTTCATTGCTTGAAGGTCTCTTCTCTTATTGTTTTCGCATTTGATTGCGTGCAATGCGGTTGAGCAGTTGTAACAGCTCCTGCATTTTCTCCGGTGCGGATGATTCGCCTGTGACGACCGTATGCCTTCCTTTTTTAGTTTCGACCGTTATCGAGTAGGTGAATCCATCAGGGACCGGCGTCTTACCGGTTAGTTTCTCAGGTAGTTCATCAAAGTCAAGATCGTCGAGCAGGTCCAGCAATTCGCGAGACTGCTCAACAGGAAGTTCGCCTGGCTCAAAGTCCGCGGCGAAGCGGATACCTGCAAATCCGCCCGTACGCTCGAATTTGATCCGTTCAACGTTCATGTTAACCTCTCATTTCGCAGGCGCCGCGCCGATCAGACGCAGCAACGATGCAAGACATCCGCCGCCTGGATCCGTTGTACCACCGCCTCCGTCCGTGCTCAAGCCGACTGCCGCCCAGCCATTCTTAACAGCCTGTTGCTCAATGCTGCCTGCCCCGAACAATTCGCCCGCAGCCTGGAAGGTGAGATTGGCGCAATCCTGGAATTTGGAACTACTAGTCAATTTATCCCGCAACGTCACATACCAGATCTGCCCGACTTTTTGCCAGGCGTTTCCGCCGATTTCAAGAGCAGTAACATAAAAGGCGTGGTTTGGGATACCCGAGTTGATATGAACGCCTCCATTGTCGCTGACCGTGTTGACGTAGTCCTTCATATGGGCGGGTTGCGGATCCTTCCCGAGCACGGGATCGTCATACGCCGTGCCGGGCGCCTTCATCGAGCGGATGCCGACTCCGTTGACGTTCTCCGTCAGCAAACCCGCGCCGATGATCCAATCCGCCTGATCGGCAGTTTGGTTGAGCGAAAATTGTTTGACCAGAGAACCGAATACATCAGACATCGATTCGTTCAAGGCCCCAGGCTGCTGTGAGTATGCAAGCTTTGCTTCGAACTGCGTCACGCCATGCGTTAGCTCGTGGCCGATAACATCGATTGCGATGGTGAAGCGGTTGAAGAGACGTTCGCCGGCAGGAAGGTTTTCATCCCCGTCACCGTACACCATTTGCTCGCCATTCCAGAAAGCGTTATCGTAGCCTTTCTGATAATGGACGGTTGAGTCCATACGCATGCCGTTGTTATCAATGGAATTTCTCTGATAAATTTCTTTAAAAAGATCGTAGGTTGCGCCACTGCCGTCATACGCTTCGTTGACGGCGACATCGGCAGTGGGGGCGTCTCCTTCATTGCGGACAGCTGTGCCGGGAAGATTCGATCCGTTCTTTGCATCGTAAACGATGCGTTCCTTGCCGCCCACCGCCGCGACCCGGAAAGCCGCGACAGCAAAATCGGTCAGAACCCGTCGTTGTCCTTGCATCATGGCGGACGTCTTCAGTGTGCTGATCGCCAGTCTTTTTTGCGCTGCAGTGCCGTGTGTGGCGATGCCTTCCAACATGTGGGGTGGAACGATACATTTAATCGGGGAATGCTTGTGCATGGATAATTCCTTTCTGGTTGGCGGGTTTGACAAGCAGTACGAAGTATACGTTGTTTTGAAATGATTTTCAATAGGACTTTGGGGAAATTAACACAATTTACACATCAATATCCGCTGCCGTAACTCCAAGATGTTCCGGCGACATTTCGATGCCTGCAAAATTTTCAAAGGACAGATTTTGAAATGACAGGTTCAGTGCCTTTTTCACGGCGTCAAAAAGGGCGCTATAACTTCTTGGTATGGCCGCGTCCCAGTTTAGGTTGAGCTTTGCGGCAACCGCTTGTATGGCTTCTGCATTTTTCCCCTCGATCTCAACAAAATTCCCATAGGGCAATTCGTCGAGCATGATGTGACATTCATCGAGTTCATATACCTCCCGATACTTGTCATAAGACAACAACTCCCGATAGCCAAGTGCTTCAAGGAATTGCCTTGCCTTATCAAAATCCTCGACAACGAACTCGATCTCCGTGCGGCTGAGCACGCCTTGTTCGTTTCTGCCTGCACCTTTATAAGTGAGTCGCGATTCGGTGTCACGCCTCAGGCGCAGGACGCGCCCCTCGGAACGGAGACTGGCGTCTGGCAGGTCGAAGCGGATGTTCGTCTCGAGAATCCGTGATTGAATCAAACGCGCCTCCAAATCCGGAAGGCGCGCTTTGATCTTATCCGGATCGTTCACATAAAACTTCGCTTCAACTTCCTGATTGCTATCAGACATTTACACCACGCTCAATAAAGTTTGTTTTTGTTCCACACTTTCACCCGGCTTGACTTTCACCCGCTGAATGGTCCCATCACGCGGAGCTTTGAGTTCGTTCTGCATCTTCATCGATTCAAGGATCAAGATGACCTGGCCCTTCCTCACTTGTTGACCTTCCTCTACAGGGATCGCAACCACGAGCCCGGGCATTGGCGCTTTGAGAATGAATTCGCCTGTCTCAGCCACACCACCACCTGCTGCTGCGCGCAAACGTTTCTCGCGTTCATCCTCAACTGTGACCGGATACAATCGCCCGCGCAAAAGTACCTGCCAGTTATCGTCTTCCCGGGCTACATAAGATTCATGGGATTTGCTATCCACGATCAATGAGTAAACAGGCTGACCGCTGACGGATTCAAAATCAACTTCATAAACCTTGCCATCGACACTGACGTGCTTGTCGTCAATGATCTCAACAACAAATTGTTTATCTTCCACAGTTGTTATATATTTCATGTTATCTCATAAATGCTTGAGGCGGCGCCTCAAGCCCATAAATTACCTGTGCATTCTTTCCCAGCGACCGACCCATTTCCAGTTGCTGGTGTCGCGCTCGTTGCGGTTCACGATATTTGCAGAACGTTCTGTTTCGCGGTGGGCAACCAGGGTCGCAAGGATCGCTGCGATCTCATCATAATTCTCCCTGCTCTCTTCGGCATCTTCCATGGAGAATCTTTCCTCAACGAAACGCGTGTCGTATTGTCCGCCCATGAAGCGATGTGAGTCCATCAACATTTGGTGGAAGGGGATATTTGTCCGAACACCGACGATGCGATATTCTTCAAGCGCGCGTCGCATGCGCAGGATGGCCTGCGCACGTGTTTCGCCCCACACGATCAGTTTTGCGATCATCGGATCGTAGAACGGTGTGATCTCGAATCCGGGATACACTCCCGTATCCACGCGCACACCCGGACCGGTCGGGAGCAGGCTGTGGGTGATGCGCCCTGTGGATGGCAGGAAATTGTTATACGGATCTTCCGCATTGATTCGGCATTCGATTGAATGACCACTAAACCTCACGTCATCCTGTTTGTAGCTCAATGCGCGTCCGCGCGCGACGCGGATCTGTTCCTTCACAATGTCGATGCCGGTGATCATCTCGGTAATGGGATGTTCCACCTGCAAGCGCGTATTCATTTCAAGAAAATAAAAATTCTTGTCCTTGTCGAGCAAAAATTCGATCGTGCCTGCGTTGACATAATCAACTGCCTGCGCAGACTTCACTGCAACATTTCCCATCCTCTCGCGCAGGTCATCATCCAGGGCGGGGGAAAGCGCCTCCTCCACCAGCTTTTGATGTCTCCGTTGTAAGGAGCATTCGCGTTCCCCCATGTGGATTACATTTCCCTGTGTATCTGCCATGATCTGGAATTCGATATGCCGCGCACCTTCAACAAGTTTCTCCAAATAGACATTCCCATCACCGAACGCGGATTCCGCCTCGCGCCTTGCGGACTGTAGGAGGGTCGGCATTTCCTCCAGGCTTTTCACTTCCCTCATTCCTTTTCCACCGCCGCCCGCAGTAGCTTTGATCAACAATGGGAATCCGATCAGTGGGGCCTTCGCGAGCAACTCTTCATTCGTCATATTGCCCACGTCCTCGGTCCCCGGCACAACAGGCACACCTGCCTTGATGACGGTGGCGCGCGCCTCGGCTTTATCGCCCATTGCCGCAATGGAGGAAGGCTTGGGTCCGATGAATGCAATGCCCGCCTCCGCACATGCCGCGGAAAAATCATCACGTTCCGCGAGAAATCCATAACCGGGATGAACCGCATCCGCACCGGATTTGCGCGCGATGTCAATAAGCTTATCCGCTCGCAGGTAGGATTCGCGTGATTGCGCGGGTCCCAGCAAATAGGCCTCATCCGCATAGCGGACGTGTAATGCGCGCCGGTCTGCTTCGGAGTATACCGCCACGGTATCGATACCCAACTCCCGGCACGCGCGTATGATGCGTACCGCGATCTCTCCTCGATTGGCAATCAAAACTTTTTTGAACATGACACCTCTTTTCAAATGTCATTGCGAGGCGGGCTTCAGCCCGACGTGGCAATCTCGTGTTTTCAGGTTAGATGAGATTGCTTCGTCACCTGCGCTTCGTCTGCGCCCGCCTTCTGGCTTGCTCCGCTCAGCGCGAGGCGCCCTCGCAATGACAGTTCTACAATGGAATATTCCCGTGTTTCTTCGCGGGACTGCTGTCGCGTTTGTTGCTCAGCATTTCCAGCGCGTTGATCAAACGCGGACGGGTCTCTTTCGGCTCGATGACATCGTCAATGTAACCGCGTTCCGCCGCCACATATGGACTGGCGAATTTCTCGCGATACTCAGCCACCAATTCGGCTTTTCTCTTCACCGGGTCTTTTGCTTTTTCGAGTTCCTTGCGGAAGATGATGTTGACCGCGCCATCCGGACCCATCACAGCGATCTCAGCGGAAGGCCAGGCCAGGTTCAGGTCACTGCGGATGTGCTTGGATGACATCACGCAGTATGCACCGCCATATGCCTTGCGGGTGATAACGGTCAACTTTGGTACCGTTGCTTCGCAATACGCATAAAGCAATTTCGCGCCGGAACGAATGATGCCATGATGTTCCTGGAATGTTCCCGGTAAAAAGCCCGGCACATCCTCAAAGGTGATAATGGGAATGTTGAACGAATCACAGAAACGGACAAAGCGTGCGCCTTTTTCACTCGCGTCGATATCCAATACACCGGCCAGGACCGCGGGCTGGTTTGCAACGATTCCAACAGAGTGTCCGCCCAACCGCGCAAATCCAACCACGATATTCTGTGCGTAGTTTTCGTGGATCTCGAAGAACTGACCATTATCCACGATCAGGTGGATCGCTTCCTTGATGTCGTAGGGTTTATTCGCATCATCGGGCACGACGGAATCCAAGGCTTCATCCATACGAAGCGGATCATCCCCAGGGATAAAAGGCGCGTCTTCCATATTGTTTTGCGGCAAATAACCGAGCAGTTTGCGGATCAGGAATAAAGTATCCGCTTCACTTTCCGCGGCAACATGACATACCCCTGATTTTTCAGAGTGTACGCCCGCACCGCCAAGCTCCTCCTGTGTGACTTCCTCATGCGTCACAGTTTTCACCACATCGGGACCGGTAACAAACATATACGATGTGTTGCGCGTCATGAAGATGAAATCGGTCAGGGCGGGGGAGTAGACCGCGCCGCCTGCGCAGGGTCCCATAATGGCGGAGATCTGCGGGATGACCCCCGATGCCATGGTGTTGCGCAGGAAGATATCCGCGTAACCTGCAAGCGAAACAACTCCTTCCTGAATTCGCGCACCGCCTGAGTCGTTCAAGCCGATCACAGGCGCACCATTCTTCATCGCCATGTCCATGATCTTGCAGATCTTCCCTGCATGCACTTCACCAAGGCTTCCGCCGAATACAGTGAAGTCCTGTGAGAAGACATAAACAAGACGACCTTCGATCGTCCCCCAACCAGTCACAACCGAGTCGCTCATGAATTTTTGTTCATCGAGATTGAAGTCATGTGTGCGGTGCTGGACAAAAGCATCCACTTCGCGGAACGAACCTTTATCGAGCAAAAGGTCGATGCGTTCACGCGCGGTCAGGCGTCCTTTTTTATGTTGTGTTTCAATTCGTTCCGCTCCGCCACCCAGGCGGGATTTTGCCTTCAACTCATGCAGATGTTGTATGTTGGTCTTGTTGCTCATGTTCCTCGCTTCTTGTGAAGAATGATATTGTCCTTCGGTTAAACGCGCTGACGAGTGTTACCCCTAACAATAATACAGACATGGTTAATGCAAAAGGCAGATTGGCCCTCGACGACTGGAAGAACAGCCTCTCGATCCAATATTCCGACAACCACAGCATAATGAAAATTGGGATCGCCGGATGCGCCCATTTTTTACCGTTCCACGTGCTCCAAAGGAGC
>Ga0210377_10001563_pt1 | contig 20898 bp, 17 predicted proteins | sample PLM4_65_b1redo_FD_155480 | JGI IMG/M metagenome (GOLD analysis project Ga0210377, IMG submission 155480) | Groundwater sediment microbial communities from an aquifer in East River, Colorado, USA - PLM4_65_b1 redo | ecosystem: Environmental > Terrestrial > Soil > Riparian zone | place: USA: East...
GCGGTCAGGATGATGCTTCATCGCCAGCTTGCGATAAGCTTTCTTGATCTCTTCGTCTGAAGCATCGCGGTTGACGCCAAGGACTTCGTAGTAGTCTTTTTTGGGCATAGTCGTTAGTAGTTAGTCTCTAGTCGTTAGTTGAAAAACAAACCCAAAGTTAGTCGTTAGCCGCTAGTTGTTAGTTAACCCCTCGGGTATGCTTTTCAACTAACGACTAGCGGCTAACGACTGGTGTTCAACGACTAACGACTACCAACTTACTTGTTATCCTTTACTTCGGTGAACTCAGCATCCACCACGTCGCCTTCGTCGTGCTTTTCCCCTGCACCGGAAGCTGTACCTGCTGCCCCGGCCTGTGCCTTGGCCTGCTCGGCGGCATACATCTTCTCACCCAGCTTTTGCGCGGCAGTCGCCAGCGCTTCGGTCTTGGCTTTGATGGCATCCTTGTCATCGGTCTTCACCGCTTCTTCCGCTTCCTTCAGCGCAGCCTCAACGGAAGATTTTTCCTCGGCACTCAGATGCTCGCCATATTCCTTCAGCGATTTGTGCGTAGAGTGGATCAGCGCGTCGAGCTGATTGCGCGCGGTCACCAGTTCTACGGCCTTGCGATCATCTTCGGCATTCGCTTCAGCATCCTGCACCATGCGCTGGATCTCGGCTTCAGACAGGCCGGAGCTGGCCTGGATCTTGATCTTGTTTTCCTTGCCGGTCGCCTTGTCTTTCGCCGATACGTGCAGGATGCCGTTCGCGTCGATGTCGAAAGTCACTTCGATCTGCGGCATGCCGCGCGGTGCGGGCGGAATGTCCGACAGATTGAATTGCCCCAGGCTCTTGTTGCCGGAAACCACTTCACGCTCGCCTTGCAGCACGTGTATGGTCACCGCGTTCTGGTTGTCCTCGGCGGTGGAGAACACCTGCGACGCCTTGGTCGGGATCGTGGTGTTCTTCTTGATCAGCTTGGTCATCACGCCGCCCATGGTCTCGATACCCAGCGACAGCGGGGTCACGTCCAGCAACAGCACGTCCTTCACTTCGCCCTGCAGCACGCCGCCCTGGATCGCTGCGCCAACCGCCACGGCTTCGTCGGGGTTCACGTCCTTGCGGGCTTCCTTGCCGAAAAGTTCCTTGACCCTCTCCTGCACCTTGGGCATGCGGGTCTGGCCGCCGACCAGGATCACGTCGGTGATATCCGACGTGGAAACGCCCGCATCCTTCATCGCGATCTTGCACGGCTCGATGGTTCGCTCGATCAGGTCTTCCACCAGGCTTTCCAGTTTGGCGCGCGTGATCTTCACTGCAAGGTGTTTTGGGCCGCTTGCGTCTGCGGTGATATAGGGCAGATTCACTTCGGTCTGCTGCGCCGAAGACAACTCGATCTTGGCTTTTTCCGCTGCATCCTTCAGGCGTTGCAGCGCCAGCATGTCTTTCTTCAGGTCGATGCCGCTTTCCTTTTTGAATTCATCCACCAGATACTCGATCACGCGCATATCGAAGTCTTCGCCGCCCAGGAAGGTGTCGCCGTTGGTAGACATTACCTCGAACTGGTGCTCGCCTTCGATCTCGGCGATGTCGATGATGGAGATATCGAAGGTGCCGCCGCCAAGGTCATAAACCGCGATCTTGCGGTCGCCTTCCTGTTTGTCAAGGCCGAACGCAAGCGCGGCAGCGGTCGGCTCGTTGATGATGCGCTTCACTTCCAGACCGGCGATACGGCCGGCATCCTTGGTGGCTTGGCGCTGTGAGTCGTTGAAGTAGGCCGGCACTGTAATGACAGCTTCGGTGACGGGTTCGCCCAGATAGTCCTCGGCGGTCTTCTTCATCTTCATCAGTACTTGCGCCGACACTTCCGGTGAGGAGATCTCCTTGTCGCGCACTTTTACCCAGGCGTCGCCGTTCTTGGCCTTGATGATGCTGAACGGGACCATTGCGATGTCTTTCTGTACCATCTTTTCGTCGAAGCGGCGCCCGATCAGGCGCTTGACACCGTACAGGGTATTCTTCGGGTTGGTCACGGCCTGACGCTTGGCTGGCGCGCCCACCAGTATCTCGCCGTCTTCCATGTAAGCAATGATGGATGGAGTCGTGCGTGCACCCTCGGCGTTCTCGATCACTTTGGTCTTGCCATTCTCCATGATCGCCACGCAGGAGTTCGTCGTGCCCAGGTCAATGCCGATGATTTTTCCCATGATATTTCCTTTCGTAAATTGTTGAATCCAAAAATCTCTTGTCGCCTACCTGAGGGCGTGAATCCATATTTCAAGTGCCCGATCCAAATAACCGTCGGGAACGCAATGCCGTGGATTGGTTGTCCGGATGGCTATTCCTTCGCCTTTGCCACCATCACCATAGCCGGGCGCAACACGCGATCATTCAGCGCATAACCTTTCTGCATTACGCTGACCACGGTGTTGGCCGGTTGGCCGCTGTCCACCATGCCGATCGCCTGATGCTGGTGGGCATCGAACTTCTCGCCGAGCGGGTTGATTTCTTTGATATTGAATTTCTCGAACACGCTGGAAAGCTGCTTCAGCGTCAGTTCCATGCCACTCTTGAAGCTTTCCATCGGCGCCTCTTTCACGGCAAGGCCGGCTTCCAGACTGTCCTTCACTGCCAGCATCTCGTTGGAAAAGCGCTCCACTGCGAATTTCTGCGCCTTGCTCACATCCTCGACCGCGCGTCTGCGGATATTTTCCCCCTCGGCCTTGGCATACATCCATGCGTCATAGTGTTCCTGGGCCTTGCGTTCTGCTTCCTTGAGCATCTCTTCCAGGCTGGGCAACACTTCAACAGTGCTCTCCGAGTCTGGTTGGGGCTCGATAGGCTGGTTGGTTTCGTTTTGTTCCATGCTGCTCTCCTGGTTTTGACTTGTGGATAATGGGGGCTAAGTTTTCCTTTCCAAGGGTGCCCGCATAATTATTTTTTGCCACGTGAGATAATGATCGCTGTCAAGAAGATGTAAATCCATGTCCACCACCAAGAACTACTACTGGCGCATCGCCGGTTTCTATTTTTTTTATTACGCCTTCGTGGGGATGTTCGCGCCCTATTGGAGCCTGTATCTCAAGTCCATCAATTTCAACGCCATCGAGATCGCCATTCTGGTTGCGGTGCAACCGGTGATGCGCATGATCGCGCCGACCCTGTGGGGTTGGGTGGCCGATCGCACCGGCAAGCGCATGCTGGTGGTGCAGATCGCCGCGACTTTGAGTGCGGTGTGTTATATGGGCGTGTTCGCGACCACCAGTTTCTGGGGAATGTTCCTGGTGCTGGGGGTGATGGGATTTTTCTGGAGCGCCTCAATGCCGCTGGTCGAGGCGACCACGCTCACTTATCTGGGCAAGCACAGTGCGCGTTATGGGCGCATCCGCTCATGGGGCTCGATCGGTTTCATCGCCGCGGTGGTCGGGTTGGGCTACGCGCTCGACCACATGGCCATCCGTTGGCTGCTGTGGGTGGGCGCGGTGATTGAGCTGGGCATCGTGCTGTTCGCCAGACAGATCCCGCCTACCGAAGTGCTGGCGCATCACACCGACCATCATCCGATCAGGCAGATTGCGTTGCAGCCGCAAGTCATCGCCTTGTTCAGCGCGTGCTTTCTGATGTCGGTCGCCCATGGCCCGTACTACACTTTTTATTCGATCTATCTGGTCGAGCACAGCTATGCCAAGAGTGCAGTGGGCGGGTTGTGGGCGCTGGGCGTGATATGCGAGATTGGCGTGTTCTTCCTGATGCCTTGGCTGGTGCGCCGCTTCGGCTACACTCGTATCCTGCTGGTCAGCTTCAATTGCGCGGTGTTGCGCTTCGTGCTGATCGGATGGGGTATAGATTTCATCGTGTTGCTGCTGATTGCGCAGGTGCTGCATGCCGCCACGTTCGGCGCATATCACGCCGCCTCGGTGGGGTTGGTGCATGAATTCTTTCAGGGGCGGCACCAATCCAAAGGCCAAGCCCTGTTCGGCAGCCTGACCTACGGCGCTGGCGGTATGCTGGGTGGGCTGGCCAGCGGCCCGATCTGGCAACACTATGGCGCCAGCGTGCTGTATTCGTGCAGTGCGGGCGTAGCGCTGCTGGGATTGCTGCTGATACTGTGGAAGCATGGGATGGCGAATTCTCAACGGGCGAAGTAAGGCAGTAGAGCGGAAGGCGCTATGTTTTTTTGACCTACCGGCTGCCTCCATCAGTATTAGATGGCTCCATGCTAAAACATTTCGAATCTTGCCTCTTTAAATGCCCTTTGAACTCGGAGTGCTGAATATTAAGTTTCGGTTAATCATTTTTTAAGCTTCGGTTAATTATAGTTTGCAACACTGCATTCACTGGGAATCGCCCAGCTTGAAAAACAGTCACAAGTAAACTTTACTAACCAAGGAGAATCAACATGAAAACACGTATTCTGACAAGCATCATTATCGGTGGCGTTCTGGCAACTTCTGTTGCACAAGCAGAACCAACCTTTTCAACCCGCGACCTGGATGTGATTTACTCCGGTTTCAACCCCAGCTTTACCCGTGATCTGGACGTCAGCAACTACTACAGGACTCCGGCAAATCTGCAAAAGGTCGCTGCAAATGAACACAAGGCGACGTGCCATTGGATCGCGGTGAAGAATGATCGCAATTCGATCAGAGGCGCATACCCTGCGGAAAACAGCGTCGAAAGCAATTACCTGGCTTCACGGAATGTGCAACTTGTTTGCTAGCAAGTTTATTGCGCAGGCAAGTGTGAACCTTCATCCGTTTTTCATCCCTAAGCTGGTGTCTTGACTTCCCCTAGCGGTTAAGATATTTGCCCCTGACATGTTGGCTTCAGGGGCATTTTTTTACCAAAGATCAATTGGTTGAATGGCCGCTAAAGAATGTTCATTTTTCAGAACTGTGAGAGAACTTGTGCTTGCAAATAAGACCAATGTGATGCAAATTATTTGAGTATTCATAATAGAATCTCCTTCATACACTAATTTTTCGGCAGGATTTCACCAGGTAACCCGATGCTCCAAGTCCAGCTTTACCATCGATCACGACTGACAATTGATTGGAGAAACTTATGAGAATACTTCTGGTGGAAGACGATTTCCTGCTCGGTGACGGCATCCAGAAAAGCCTCAGTCATCTGGGTTTTACTGTTGACTGGATGAAGGATGGGGAGCAGGGAGAAAATGCGCTGACCAGTGAGGAATATGCCGCTGTAGTTCTGGATCTTGGTTTGCCAAAACAGGACGGGCTGACACTACTACAATCCGTGAGAAACAAGGGATTGCGCACTCCCATCCTGATCCTGACCGCCCGCGATGGAAAATTCGACAAGCTCAAGGGATTCGGCTTGGGCGCGGATGACTACGTGGTCAAACCACTCGACATGGAAGAGCTCGCGGCCAGGTTGCGCGCACTAATCCGCCGCTCTGCCGGACGCGCTTCGCCCCTTGTCCGTCTGGGTAAAGTGGAAATCGACCCTGATGGGCGCCAGGCATGGTGCGATGGCAAGCCCGTCGATCTTTCGGCCAAGGAATTTGCCATACTCGAATTATTGATGCAAAACGCAGGCCGGGTGTTGACCCGCGCCCAACTGGAGCAGAGCCTTTATGGCTGGGGAGATAGTGCCGATAGCAATACCATAGAAGTTTTCATTCATCACTTGCGCAAGAAGCTGGGCAGCGATTTTATCCAGACCTTGCGCGGGATCGGTTACACCACCGGACGACAACCGTGACATGACCATATCCATGAACTTGAAAAAATTCTCACTACAAACCCGGCTTACCCTGCTGGTTCTTTCAACGGTGCTGCTATTCGGCATGCTGGCCAGCTATGAAAGTTATAAGAATGCCTTGCACGAGGCAGACGAAATCTTTGATGCGCAACTGGCCCAATTCGCGCAAAGCATGGTAATCCTGGCGGTAAACAGCCTGGATGACGATGAACAGGCAAGCTCAATGCCTCCTTACATCCATGAACACCAGGCGTCACTGGCCTTCCAGGTGTGGCTTACAAACAAACAACCTGCACGATTACTGCTTCGCTCCAACAACATTTCCAGTATATTGCCTGAGCAAATGCCCCTAGTGGGTTTCAGCAGAATTGAATCACGCGGCGAACATTGGAGGTTTTTCCGGTTGCGCGATAAGCAACGGGGTTTTGATGTGCTGGTCGGGCAAGACAGTGCAATACGCGATGAACTGGCCCAGCAAGTGGCATGGCACAACATTACCCCATTCCTGTTCGGCCTCCCCCTGCTGGCATTCTTCACCGTGTTGGCGATCCGTTTTGGGTTGCAGCCATTGCGCAAACTAACCGAATCGCTAGGCCAACTTTCACCGGAACAACTCAGCCCGATAGCTGTTGATGACGCACCGAAGGAAATTGCACCGGTGGTTGCCGCATTGAACAGCCTGCTTGGCCGCATTTCCAGAACTATCGAAAATGAACGGCGCTTCACTGCCGATGCCTCCCACGAACTGCGCACGCCGATTGCCGCACTGCATGCACAGGTTCAGGCAGCACAACTGTCAGACAACAAAGCAGAACGCATCGAATGCCTGGACAAAGCATTGCAAGGCGCCAACCGCATGGCTCATCTGGTCGGGCAATTGCTCACACTTTCTCGAGTCGACGAACTTTCGCATCCGATCAGTCTTGAGCCTGTGAACCTTATCGAGCTGACCCAGGAATGTTGCGCGGAACAGGGCGAAAATGCGCTCTCCAAAAACATCGAAATCAGCTTCTCGCCGGAAGCGCACCCCGTGCTTTCCGGATCGCCTGACATGCTGCGCATCATGCTCAGGAACCTGCTGGACAATGCAATCCGCTATACCCCGCAGGGTGGGCAAGTGGAAGTGGCATTGCACCTCACAGACGATGGGCGGCAGGTTGAACTTGTAATTGAAGACAGCGGAATCGGCGTCACTGATGCGCAGCTCGCCTTCCTCGGACAGCGCTTCAACCGCATTAACCAAAGCGTGGCGGATGGCGTCGGTTTGGGTTTATCCATCGTACAACGTATCGCAGAAATTCATCGTGCTAAAATTATTTTCAGCCATGCCGCCACACTGGGAGGTCTGAGCGTAAAGGTCTGTTTCCCGCTGCATTGAATGCGGATATAAATCATTTTAAATCATATCCCGTGTTGAACCCCAGTTTCACCCGTAAAGAAAAATTTAAGCAAACATTAACGATGCAAGACTGTACTGCCCCTGATTTCTCGGACATGCCAATCAAGACGCACCTTTCAAAGCCTCGAACTGCATTGGACTCACATTACATTGCGTCTGATACAGCTTCTGGCGAATGTAAAATACTTCGATGTAATCGGAGATCGCTGCCTTTGCTGCATCATGGTTATGGAAGTCACAATGATGCATCAGTTCGTTTTTCAAATTACTAAGCAACTTTACGCTTCCGCGTTGTCGTACCTATTACCCCTTGGCACTCATGCTGGGACGCAACCCGTGTGCGTGCACCGTCTCTCGATAAACCGGGGCAGAGTAGATCGGCACTTGACCGGTGTGGTGGATCAACCTGCGATCAAGCTGAGGTTTATGTCCGCGTTGCACGATGTGCAGCAGTACTCCATCAATGTGGGCGAAAGGACGGGGGCATGTGCGGACTTTACTTCAGTTGGTGAAGGAAATATGAGTCTTGGTTCTTTAGCCTCAGCAAGATGTGGCAAGCTGCCAAGCCGCTCCTGTTGTGGCATAATCGCGCGCTCTTGAAAAGTTGAACGAGATGAGCTCACAAACCCTATACGACAAACTCTGGAATGCTCACGTGGTGCGGCAGGAAGCCGACGGCACCGCGTTGATCTATATTGACCGTCATCTGGTGCATGAAGTGACCAGTCCGCAGGCCTTCGAGGGGCTGAAGCTGGCCGGGCGCAAGCTGTGGCGCAGTTCTTCGATTCTGGCGGTGGCAGATCACAACGTGCCGACCACCACACGTACGCAGGGCATCGCCGATCCTGTATCGCGCTTGCAGGTGGAGACGCTGGACAGCAATTGCGCCGAATTCGGCGTGAACGAATTCAAGATGTCCGATGTGCGCCAGGGTATCGTGCACGTGATCGGACCTGAGCAGGGTGCGACCTTGCCGGGCATGACGGTGGTGTGCGGGGATTCCCATACCAGCACGCACGGCGCATTCGCCGCGCTGGCGTTCGGCATCGGTACCTCCGAGGTCGAGCATGTGATGGCCACGCAATGTCTGCTGATAAAAAAAACCAAAGCCATGCAGGTGCAAGTGGATGGCAAGTTGGGTAGAGGTGTCACTGCCAAAGACATCGCGCTGGCAGTGATCGGCAAGATCGGCACGGCGGGTGGCACCGGTTATTCTATAGAGTTTGCAGGAAGTTCGATCCGCGCCTTGAGCATGGAAGGGCGCATGACCTTGTGCAACATGGCGATCGAGGCCGGCGCGCGCGCGGGCATGATCGCGGCTGACGAAACCACGATCAACTATCTCAAGGGCCGCCCGTTCGCCCCCCAAGGCGAGTTGTGGGACAAGGCTGTGGCATATTGGCACACTTTGTACAGCGATGAGGGCGCGCTATTCGATCAGGTGGTCAAGCTGGACGCTGCGCAGATCAAGCCGCAAGTGACCTGGGGTACCTCGCCGGGAATGGTGGTGGCGGTGGACGGGCGCGTGCCGGATCCCGCAAACATCAATGAACCGGTCAAACGCCATGATGCCGAGCGCGCATTGAAATATATGGGCTTGACGGCGAACACGCCGATCACGGAGATCAGCATCGACAAGGTGTTCATCGGTTCCTGCACCAATGCGCGCATCGAGGATATGCGCGCCGCGGCCGCGATCGCGCGCGGCAAGCATGTCGCGGCGAACGTGAAGCTGGCGATGGTGGTGCCCGGTTCCGGACTGGTGAAGCGGCAGGCCGAGCAGGAAGGATTGGATAAAATCTTTATCGCGGCTGGTTTTGAATGGCGCGAGCCGGGCTGCTCGATGTGTCTGGCGATGAACGACGACAAACTGGAGCCGGGTGAGCGCTGTGCCTCGACTTCCAACCGCAACTTCGAGGGCCGGCAGGGGCAGGGTGGGCGCACCCATCTGGTAAGTCCGGAGATGGCCGCGGCTGCGGCGATCGCCGGGCATTTTATTGATGTGAGCGTGATTAATTAAATGCAAAAATTTACCTTACTGGATGGGCTGGTCGCGCCGCTGGACAGGGCCAATGTCGACACCGATGCGATCATCCCAAAGCAGTTTTTAAAGTCGATCAAGCGTTCCGGCTTCGGCCCGAATCTGTTCGACGAATGGCGTTATCTGGATCATGGCGAGCCGGGCAGGGATAATTCCAGGCGTCCGTTGAACCCCGATTTTGTGTTGAACCAGCCGCGCTATCAGGGTGCGCAGATATTGCTGGCACGGGAGAATTTCGGCTGCGGCAGTTCGCGTGAACATGCGCCGTGGGCACTGGAGGATTTTGGCTTCCGTGCGATCATAGCGCCCAGTTTCGCCGACATCTTTTTCAACAACTGCTTCAAGAACGGTTTGCTGCCGATCCGCCTGCCCGTCGAACAGGCAGACGCGCTGTTCGAGGCGGTTGAGGCCGCACCTGGATACCGCTTGAAGATTGATCTGGAGCAGCAGAGCATCACTGCGCCCGACGGCACTGCGTATAAGTTCGATGTTGAGTCCTTCCGCAAGCATTGTCTGCTTAACGGCCTGGACGATATCGGCTTGACCTTGCAGCATGTGGACGAGATCAGGGCTTATGAAGCAAAGCATCGCGCAGAACAACCCTGGTTGTAATTATTCTAGCGGAGCATGTAGAAGTATCACCGCGAGCGGTTGTAGACAAAGTTGGTCCACATCTCACGATTTACTAGGATATTGAAATGAAGATCGCAGTATTGCCGGGTGACGGGATCGGACCGGAAATCATCGCGCAAGCAGCCAAAGTGATGGATGCGCTGCGCCGCGACGGAATTAAATTCGAGACCGAATATGCGCACATCGGCGGCGCCGGGTATGACGCAGCGGGTGATCCCCTGCCGGAAGCGACACTTAAGCTGGCAAAAGAATCAGAGGCTGTTCTACTCGGTGCGGTGGGCGGTTATCAATACGACTCGCTGGCGCGTCCGCTGCGCCCGGAACAGGGGCTGCTGCGCATCCGCAAGGGGTTGGGCCTGTTCGCCAACCTGCGCCCTGCGGTGGTTTACCCGGAACTGGTCAATGCGTCCAGCTTGAAGCCGGAATTGGTGTCGGGGCTGGACATCATGATTTTGCGCGAACTGACCGGCGATATTTATTTCGGCCAGCCGCGCGGCATCCGCACCCTGGAAAATGGCGAGCGCCAGGGTTTCGATACGATGCTTTACTGCGAATCGGAGATACGCCGTGTGGCACATGTCGGTTTCCGGATCGCGATGAAACGCGCTGGCAAGAATGGTCAGGGCAAGTTGTGTTCTGTGGACAAGGCCAACGTCCTGGATACCAGCATGTTCTGGCGCGAGATCGTCACCGAGGTGGCGAAGGAATATCCGGCTGTGGCATTGTCGCACATGTACGTGGACAATGCCGCGATGCAACTGGTGCGTGCACCAAAGCAGTTCGATGTGATACTGACCGGCAATATATTCGGCGACATTTTGTCTGACGAAGCATCGATGCTGACCGGATCGATCGGGATGTTGCCCTCGGCTTCGCTGGACGAGAATAACAAGGGGTTGTACGAGCCTTGTCACGGCTCGGCGCCGGACATAGCGGGCAAGGACATTGCCAATCCGTTGGCGACGATTTTGTCGGTGGCGATGATGATGCGCTACACTTTTGGCCGTGAAGACATCGCGCAACGCATCGAAGCTGCGGTGCGCAAGGTGCTGCAGCAAGGGCTGCGCACCGGAGATATTCATCAGCCGGGTATGCAGAAAGTCGGTACAGCGGCGATGGGTGATGCGGTGGTTGCGGTCATATAACGAATTAAGGTTTTGGAGAGTATTCAATGAGCAAGCTGTATGATGTATGTATATTGGGAGCAACCGGTGCTGTCGGCGAGGCGATGTTGTCTATATTGGAGCAACGCAAGTTTCCGGTGCGCAATGTGTACCCGCTTGCTTCCAGCCGCTCTGCCGGTTCGACTGTTCAGTTCAACGGCAGGGAGATAACCGTCATCGATGTGGAAGGCTTCGACTTTTCCAAGACACAGATCGGTCTGTTCTCTGCGGGCGGCAGCGTGTCTGAAAAATACGCACCGATCGCTGCCGCTGCCGGTTGCGTGGTGATCGACAATACCGCGCACTTCCGATATGACAAGGATATTCCGCTGGTGGTGCCGGAAGTGAATCCACACGCCATCGCGCAATACAAGAATCGCGGAATCATCGCCAATCCGAACTGCTCGACCATCCAGATGCTGGTAGCGTTGAAGCCGATCAAGGATGCTGTGGGCATTGCGAGGATCAATGTAGCGACTTATCAGGCGGTATCGGGTACCGGCAAGGAAGCCATCGACGAGCTGGCCGAGCAGACTCGCGCGTTGTTCAATCATAAAGATATCAAGGCTGAGATATACCCGAAACGCATCGCTTTCAACGTGCTGCCGCAGATCGATGTATTCATGGAAAACGGCTATACCAAGGAAGAGATGAAAATGGTCTGGGAGACCCGGAAGATCATGGAGGATGATTCCATTCAGGTGAATCCGACCGCGGTTCGTGTGCCGGTGTTCTACGGTCACTCGGAAGCGGTGCACATCGAGACGCGCAAAAAGATAACTGCCGACGAGGCGCGTGCCTTGCTGGAAAAGGCACCGGGCGTTATCGTACTGGACAGGCGCGAGCCGGGTGGCTACCCCACTCCGATCGAGGCGGCCGGCAATGATGCCACTTACGTCGGGCGCATCCGCGAAGATATATCGCATCCGTTGGGGTTGAATCTTTGGGTGGTGAGTGACAATGTGCGCAAGGGAGCTGCGCTGAACAGTGTGCAGATCGCTGAAATTCTGATTGCAAAGCATCTCGGTTAAAAATCTGCGTCTGGGAGTTTTCCTGTTGGCCGGGCAGGGTTCGATTGAATTAAAGAAATTATTAGCTTGTGCTTATAACTCTATGATGTTATTTTGTATTGTCCTAAAAACAAGGCGAGGGTGATGGCGTGCAAAAATCACTGGTAAAACAACTAGCCATTCCACCAGGTCGGCAAACAACGCCGACCAAGTGGCTGGTTATGATAAAACTGATCGGTTTCATTGCTGGTATCACATTGTCCGCAACTATTTCCGCCATGGGTATGGGTGGAATAAACGTTACCTCCGGTCTGGGGCAGGTGCTTACGGCTGACATAGAGCTGGTAGCGGTTAACAAGGCTGATAAAGCCAGTCTGGTTGCTCGCCTTGCCTCCCCCGATATCTATAAGGGTGCAGGCCTGGAATATCCTTATGGCAATAAATTCAAATTTCAGATCGAAAGCCGGGCGAATGGTGAGCCATACCTCAAGGTGACCAGTGCGCAGCCGATTAACGATCCGTTCGTGGTCATGCTGGTGGAGTTGACATGGTCATCCGGTAGGTTGCTGCGCGAATACACTTTCCTTTTGGATCCTCCGGGCTATGTAGCTGAACTTCCTGCACAGGCGAAAGTACAACCTCTTGCACCGGCAGTCCAATCTGCGACTGAGGGTGTGGCAGCAATTCCGGTGGAGTCTGCTGCCCAGCCGCAAGTGATTGAAGGGGCTGTGGAGCAAGGCATGACAGCGGCATCTGAGCCTGCGCCTGTACCTGTACCTGCATCCGAGCCTGTAGCGGAGTCTGTACCCGAAACGCCAGCCGAGTCCGTAACAGAAAGTACCGCTATGGGTGAGATCGCTGAGCCGAACGAAGAGTGGCTCGCGGTACAGCGTGGCGATACCTTGAGCAAGATATCGGCACTATACAAGCCGGCAGACGTGAGTCTTGAACGTATGTTGGTCGCGCTATATCGCGCCAATGCCAGTGAGTTCGACGGAAAAAACATGAACCGTATCAGGGCCGGCAAGATTCTGCGCATGCCCAGTCAGAAGGAAGTCGATGGGGTAGGGCAGTCCGAAGCGGTAAAGGAAATCCATGCCCAGGTCGCCGATTGGAATGCCTACCGGCAGAAACTGGCCAGTGCCGCAGCCGTGAAAAGCCAGCCCCAGGCGACTGAGCAAGTTGCCACAGGCAAGCTTGCCAGTTCGGTTGCAGACAAGGCGCCGGTTGCCAAGGAATCTGCCAAGGAAGTGCTCAAGCTGTCCAGGGGCGAAGCACCCGGCGATCAGGCAGCGACAGGTGCAGGTGGCAAGTCCATGACCGCTCAGGACAGAAAGAATGCCGCGCAGGAAGAAGCGATCGCAACAGCCAAGACCGCCAAAGAAGAACAGACACGCACGGCGATGCTGGAAAAAAATCTTCAGGACATGCAACGGTTAGCCCAGTTGAAATCTTCGGCAGCGGCGCTTGCACAGCAACCCAAGGTGGCTGCCAGCAGCGTGGCAGCAGCCAGCGAGGTTAAACCTGCACCAGTTGCCAAGCCCAAGCCCAAACCGGTTCCGGTCAAGCAGGAACCGTCACTGGTCGATCAGATGATGGCCATGCTGGATCAGATTATGGCAGAGCCTCTTTATCTTGCCGGTGGGGTTGGCGCACTGGTTGCGTTGGGTGGATTGGGTTGGCTGGTGAGTTGGCGAAAAAAAAAGTCTTTTGATGTCATAGGCCAGTTTTCCGAGCCGGCCGTGTCTTCACCGGATACAGGCGATTTCACGGGGATGGGTTCGCCGCATGCTGATGCGAGAGAGCAATCGAATGAAGCCGATCCGATCAGCGAAGCAGATCTTTTCCTGAATTTCGGACGCGATGCACAGGCTGAAGAAATACTCAAGGATGCGCTGCAAAGTACGCCGAATAACCATAAGATACATCTCAAGTTGCTCGAGATATACGCCAGCCGCAAGGATCTGAGTTCCTTTGAGACCATCGCTCGCCAGTTGCAGGATTCCGGCGATGAAGAGGCCAGTCAGCAGGCGCTTGCGATGGGACGCGAACTGGACCCGAATAATCCAATGTATGGCGGTACCACATCAGCATCTGGTTCGGCATCCGTACAAACCCCGACTTTCGATGCCAAGCCAAAATTGGTCAAGGGTGATACTTCAACAGCAAAAGCAAAGTCTGTCGATTTTGATTTGGGAGGGGGCTCATCTAAATCCGCTTCATCGCCGGAAGATGATTTTTTGTCTGGCGCGCTAAATACCGTGGCCATGTCGTCCGCGGCGAAATCGGCCCCATCACCTGAAGATGACTTCTTGTCAGGCGCATTAAACACCGTGGCCATGACATCTGCTAGCAATCCTTCGGCACAGGAGACCGGAGAACAGGAAAAATCCGCATTACCAGATCTGGGCGATTTGATTTTCGATGTGACAGGTAACAACCCTTCGGCATCTGCTGCTGATGAAGAGACTGAGGTTCCATTGCCCAAGTTGGACGATATGACTCTCAATATGGCAGAAAACCAACCGTCCGCGACGACATCACAATCCGAAGCCGACAAACCCGGGCAAGCTGACGACGGTGTAATGGAATTCACACTGGATTTTCCGGTTGAAGACAACGCCGAGAAATCTGCGCCTTCGGCAAGACCTGTGGAAGTGGGATTTGCGGGAATCAACCTGAACTTCGATGATGCCGCGGCACCAGCAGCTCCGTCATCCGAAACCAAGGACGATCATTGGCAGGAGGTCGCTACGAAACTCGATTTGGCCAAAGCCTACCAGGAAATGGGTGACGCCAGCGGTGCGCGTGAGATTATCGAGGAAGTGTTGCGCGAGGGCGATACCGAGCAACGTGAAGCTGCCCAGACCCTGCTTGCCGAGCTTGACTGATCGGAAGTTCTCGACCGCTTGCTTGTTACGGCGGCCTGGTTTCTGAGCCGCCGTTATCTTTGGAGCGTCCATGAAATTCCATCCCGCCGTGCAAATTCTGACTTGGTGCGTTCTGGTCATGTCCATCCAAGCCATGGCGCTCGGGCCATTACTAATGACTGCCGGTTTGATCCTGCTGGGTGCTTTTTCGATTTCCCGGCATAAGTTCATCCAGTTGTTGCGCCGCACGCGCTGGATCATGATGTCGTTATTGTTGATCTATGCTTACAGTACGCCCGGACAACCCCTTTCAGACTCGCTCGGCATGTTTGGTCCGAGCCGTGAAGGTTTGCTGGATGGCGTGCTGCAACTCGCCCGGTTGCTGGCCGCTTTGGCTGGTTTGGCAATTTTGCTGGATCACCTGCACAGGCAGCAGCTGATTGCCGGACTGTATACCCTGTTTGCACCATTGCAATGGATCGGTCTGTCGCGCGAGCGACTCGCGGTGCGTCTGGCTTTGACCCTGCATTATGCAGAGGCCGCAATGTTGCGTGACACGAATGCCTGGCAGGACAGTTTGCGCAGCCTGTTTGAGCAGCATGGAGATACAAAGGGCGGAACATCTATGGAATTGCCAGTGTGTCGTTTTGTGTTCGGCGATGTGTTGTTGCTTGGATGCGCGCTAGTTCTATTAGTGGCGACTATGCAATGAGGGTCGCATTGGGGGTCGAGTACGACGGCCGCCCGTTTAGCGGCTGGCAGAGCCAGGCGGATGGACAGACCGTTCAAGACACTCTGCAACACGCTTTGAGCAAAATTTCCGGTGATCCGATCTCGGTTATCGCGGCGGGACGTACCGATACCGGCGTACATGCGCTGGAACAGGTGGTGCATTTCGATACTCAGGCTCAACGTCCGCTGACAGCATGGGTGCGCGGCGCAAATGCCTTGTTGCCTGCCAGCATCGCAGTGCTCTGGGCGCATCCGGTTCCGGATGAATTCCATGCGCGTTTTTCCGCGCAAGAACGAAGCTACCGCTATGTAATGATCAATCGTGCAACGCGGTTGGCCATCCATGCCGGCAAGGCCGGCTGGTATCACTCGCCATTGGATGTAGCAGCAATGCAGGCTGCGGCACAATTTCTGATTGGCAAGCATGATTTCAGCGCATTTCGTGCGGCGCAATGCCAGGCAAAATCACCGGTCAAACATTTGCGCCAGCTTGATATTCGACGGGAAGGAGAGATGCTGATCTTTGATGTGAGTGCCGATGCATTCCTGCACCACATGGTGCGCAATATGGTCGGTTGTCTCGTGTATGTAGGCAAAGGAAAACATCGGCCGGATTGGCTGCAAGAAATTTTGAGTGGCCGTGAGCGTACTATCGCTGCGCCGACCTTCGCGCCGGATGGTTTGTACTTACGGCGCATTTCTTACGATGCGAAGTGGAGATTACCCCAGAACGGGGATTGAGACACGAGGGCTGAACTGAATTCGGTGCAGCAGTATTTGCTTATTCCTGAGCTTGTCTGCATCAATCCTGGTGTCAGGCCGGATGCTGCAACATCAGAGATACCGCGATATTCTTGCGGCATAGCTACGCTGAAGATTTACGTATACCGCGGCAGCCGCCAGACTATTGTCGTTATCTGCACGGATCATGAAAATGGAACCAGACGAGGCGTTGCAGCCCCGCCTGTGAATAACGTTCGAATATATCCTGTATTATTTCATGCTTTGAAACCTGCTGGTCTCTTTGCCGGCCATCGTATCGTCAAAGCGGGCAAGCAATACATCCACTGCCTTACCCCCAATTTCTATGGCGGATGGATGGAGCTTCTCGAAATTCGTATCGGTCATATTTGAGGTATCGATGAGGATGATGGCTTTTTTATCACCCGGTTCAGCTTCCTTGATCGTGGAGTCCTTCCAGATGATCGCGCCGTCCTTGTTATAGGCTATTGCTGATATTGAGGCCATTGCGCTGTAGCTTTTCTTGCCCAGACTCAATCCCATGACGTTGAGGCTAGTCTTGCCAGAGGCGATCGAGAAGTTCATTGTTATGCCGATAACGCCATCCACACCCAAATCTTTCGCCAGTTTCGCATACTTGTGCTCATCTGAAATGTACTTGTAGTTATTCGCCACATTTATTGGCTCGCTCATGAACAATACTTTCATTACCCGTTCATCTTCTGCAAAATTCTTGTATGCCTTGCTTTCGAGCACGGTATCCTCAGTCACTAGGCTAATATATTTTGATTTATTCAGAGAGCCGATGATTTTTGGACGGAGTTTATTGATGAGCGGCTGAGTGTTGACACCTGGAATTTTGTCGTTGCTCGTGAACGTTTGTGTAAGGCCTTGTTCACCCTGGAATGTTTTAAGCGAGGCGATTGATACGACAGCGAACTTCTTCTTGGCACCGAATGCCTTTTTATCGACATCGGCAGAGCCGGTAATGGCCATCGGGGCGCATCCAGAAATCATCACGCCAAATAAAGCAATCAAGGTCAAGTTATAAATTCTAAAAGTCTTCATATCATCCCCCAAAGCATGTAAGTTATTTATCTGTAAGTACTGTTGCCGAAGTCCCACTTCGGCAATCGACTGTGCGCCCCCGCCTTTCGGTAAGCTTGCCAAGTTAATACAAATTTATAGAGTGGCTCCGGCAAATTCAATACATTAAAGATGAAAGGTCAAAATCCCGGATGGCCGGTAGTCGTGTATTGCCTTAACTCCATGGCTTGAATTACTCCTTTGCTCCGGATGACTTATACTTGCGTAGTGTTTGATACGAAGCGAATGAGGGGATTGCCGCAAATGGAAAATGAAGGTGTACACGGAGGAATGATGTGACGCGTATAAAAATTTGCGGTATCACTCGCTTGGAAGATGCTTTGGTAGCCGCACAAAGCGGTGCGGATGCCATCGGATTGGTGTTCTATCAGTACAGCCCGCGTCATGTCAGCATCGAGCTGGCAACACAACTGGTTGCAGCGCTGCCGCCATTCGTGTCCGTGGTCGGGCTGTTTGTAAATGCCGAAGCAGAATTCGTGCGTGCAGTGCTGGAGCGTGTGCCGCTTGATCTGTTGCAATTCCATGGGGATGAGTCACCGGAATATTGCGCGCAATTTCACAAGCCTTATCTCAAAGCAATCCGCGTCAAAGCAGGGGTGAATTTGCTACAATGCGAGTCGGATTATCGCGGCGCCAGGGGATTGTTGCTGGACGCTCATGTGGAAGGCGTTCCAGGCGGCACCGGTACTGTGTTCGACTGGAGATTGATACCCAGGAATATATCCTTGCCGGTGATCTTGTCAGGCGGACTGGATGCGGAAAACGTCGCGGTTGCGATCAAACAAGTACAACCCTACGCGGTGGATGTTTCCAGCGGTGTAGAGGCGAGCAAGGGAATCAAGGATGCGGTGAAGATTGCCGCGTTTATCAACGAGGTCAAACGAATCGATGTACAACTATCCCGATAGAACCGGCCACTTCGGTCCTTACGGCGGCATCTATGTCGCCGAAACCCTGATGGGGGCGCTGGAAGAACTGAATCTGGCCTATGAGAAATATCGCCAGGACCCTGAATTCATCGCCGAACTGAATTACGACCTCAAGCATTATGTGGGTCGCCCCAGCCCGATCTATCACGCCAAACATCTGTCCGAGCATCTCGGCGGGGCGCAGATATATTTGAAGCGGGAAGATCTCAACCATACCGGAGCGCACAAGATTAACAATACAATCGGCCAGGCACTGCTGGCCAAGCGCATGGGCAAGAAGCGCGTGATCGCGGAGACCGGCGCGGGCCAGCATGGCGTGGCAACCGCGACCGTGGCGGCGCGTTATGGCATGGAGTGCGTCGTGTATATGGGCGCGGCAGACGTGCAGCGCCAGTCGCCGAATGTGTTTCGGATGAAGCTGCTCGGTGCGACCGTGGTGCCGGTGGAGAGCGGATCTAAGACACTCAAGGATGCCCTCAACGAAGCGATGCGTGACTGGGTGACCAACATCGAGAACACCTTCTACATCATCGGCACCGTGGCGGGCCCGCACCCGTATCCGATGCTGGTGCGCGATTTCAATGCCGTGGTGGGCAAGGAAGCAGTCGTGCAGATGCCGGAGCTGGCAGGCCGCCAGCCGGATGCAGTGATCGCCTGTGTCGGCGGCGGTTCCAACGCGATGGGCGTGTTCTATTCCTACATCGACATGCCCGGCGTCAAGCTGATCGGCGTGGAGGCGGGCGGACACGGTATCAGTAGCGGACAACATGCAGCGCCATTGACCACGAACAGCCCGGTGGGAGTGTTGCACGGCAACAAGACCTATCTGATGCAGGATGCGGACGGGCAGATCATCGAGACGCATTCCATCTCGGCAGGGCTGGATTATCCCGGCGTCGGACCCGAGCACTCGTGGCTGAAGGATAGCGGCCGCGCGGAATATGTGGCGATCAACGATGACGAGGCGTTGCGCGCGTTCCATGACCTGTGCCATCTGGAGGGCATCATTCCCGCCTTGGAATCCAGTCATGCTTTGGCGCACGCGATGAAAATCGCACCGAAAATGGGCAATGACAAGGTGTTGCTGGTGAACTTGTCCGGGCGCGGCGACAAGGATATCAACACCGTTGCACGCCTATCCGGCATTACCTTGTGAACTGACATGTCACGCATACAGACCACTTTCGACAAGCTCAAGCACCACAAGCGCAAGGCACTGATCCCATTTTTCACTGCCGGTGACCCGCATCCGAAATTCACTGTGCCGTTGCTGCATGCCTTGGTGGAAGCCGGGGCGGACATTATCGAACTCGGTGTGCCGTTTTCCGATCCGATGGCGGATGGCCCGACCATACAGCGTGCTTCAGAACGTGCGCTCAAGCATCATGTCGGGCTGCATCACGTGCTGGACATGGTCGCTGAATTCCGCCGCAACGATGCAAGCACACCGATCGTGCTGATGGGTTATGGCAATCCGATCGAGGCGATGGGCTGGGAGACATTTGCGAAGCGTTGCGCCGTGGCCGGTGTCGACGGAGTGCTGACCGTCGATTTTCCGCCGGAAGAGGGGCACGAGGCGTTTGCGCATCTGGAGAAGCACGGTATCGACCCGATCTTCCTGCTCGCACCGACCAGCACAGATGCGCGTGTGGAACTGGTGGCAAAGCAGGCGCGAGGTTACGTGTATTATGTCTCGCTCAAGGGCGTGACTGGGGCGGGGAATCTGGATCTTTCCGCGATCGAACACAAGATTCCGCTACTGCGCAAGCACATCAAGCTGCCCATCGGTGTGGGTTTCGGGATACGCGATGCGGCTACTGCGCTGGCGGTGGCGAAGCTGTGTGACGGTGTTGTGATAGGCAGCCGCATCGTGCAGGAGATCGAGAAATCCACCGAACAGAATGTGGTTGCCAACGTGAGCTGTCTGGTCAAGGAATTAAGGCAGTCTGTAGACAAGGCATAAGGAACCTCTGATTAAGTCCATCATGAACCGCGTTGCTGACAAAAACGGGATGATCGCAAGGCGCGCGACGCCGGTCGTAGTTATTGTTGCCCCCACGATACGGTGCGGCGCAGCCGTCTGGTGCGAGAGTGGGGGCAGCGACCTTTCCCGCACCAAAGGGCTGCGCCCCACCGTGTCAAGGTCGCTATGCCAAGGAGCGCAACACCGCGAGCGCCCGTTTTTGTTGCAACCCGCAAGGGAATTGGCTTTGCGGGCGGTCTGCTACGTGCGGCTGCGACACGTTACTGCGCAGCAGCCGATTGCGGGAGCAGCCGCTTGCAACCCCCTCCCGCACCAGACGCTTACGCGCACCGTGTCGGGGGTGCTGCTCCTAGCGAAGGGAATAACCATTCGCGTTGTCGCCTTTCTTGCATCCCATCCCGCAAAGCCGAATTCGCGGCCATGCGGGACTTAATCAGAGGTTCCCCAAGGAGAAAATACCATGAGCTGGTTCCAGAAATTATTACCGCCAAAAATCAAGCGCCGCTTGGGCGATACCAAGAAGAACGTGCCGGAAGGCCTGTGGCACAAGTGCCCTTCCTGTCAGGCAGTGCTCTACTACTCC
>Ga0210377_10001564_pt1 | contig 20888 bp, 16 predicted proteins | sample PLM4_65_b1redo_FD_155480 | JGI IMG/M metagenome (GOLD analysis project Ga0210377, IMG submission 155480) | Groundwater sediment microbial communities from an aquifer in East River, Colorado, USA - PLM4_65_b1 redo | ecosystem: Environmental > Terrestrial > Soil > Riparian zone | place: USA: East...
CGAGCACCTTGCGGATTTGCGCGTCGAGTTCGCGGCGCACGTCGTCCAGCGAGATTTTCTTCTGGAAATACTTCCCGGCGAAGACGGTCGCATGACAATGGAAGCGTCCTTCGCCGTCGACGAGGCTCGGCACGGCCTTGGGGTCGAGGATAGGCCGCTCCTCCACCAAGGTGAGGTGAATGCCGATGTCCAGCGACTCGTTGGCCTTGCTGATCGCTATGGCGTGATCGAACGCCTCGGCGCTCGCCATGATCGAGGTCGAGGTCAGCACGCCGTTGAGATGTGCGTCGAGGATGCCCTCGTTGACGGCTTCCGACAGGCCGAAATCGTCGGCGTGGACGATCAGGCCAAGCATCTGCGCGGATTCGCCAGGCGCGGCCTTCAGTCCAGTCGGCGTGTTGGGCGTTTGCAGCATGGCTGAAGCTTTACGGTGTTCCCGTGCGGATGGCGTACCAGATCTCGGTTCCGTCGCGTGAACGAAGAACCTCCGCTTTCTTGCCTGTGCGCCGCTCGGCGCGTGCGAGAGTCATCTTGAAACGTTCGTCGAGCCAGCGCGGCTGGTAGCGCGAGGTGCGGACCACGTAGACATCCGCCGTGGGCCATTCCACCGGACCGAAGCCCCACGCCCAGGTCTTCCCGCCGGCGGAGTAGGCAGGGTCGAAATAAGGAATCTGGAAACGCATGCCGCTCTTTTCGAAATTGCCGATCAAGAGCGTATCGCCCCAAGGATAGACCTCGAATGTCTTGGCGCCGCCTGCCTCGCTGTCGCGGACATAGGTCTCGAGCGCGGCGCGATCTTCCGGTGTGAAATACTTGACGCTGCCGGCGACACCCATCCCCTCGACATTGAGGTCCTCGATATACCCTTTGGGACCAGGAACGTGTCCCGTGATCAGGTTGAAGCCGATCAGGCCGATGAGCATGGCGGTCGCTACGGCCCAACGCGGCGCCGAGCCGAAGCGCGTCTTCAATTGTGGCAGCACCTGGGTCGCAATCTCGAGAATAGCCAGCGAGAGCAAAAGGTAGGCGAGCGCGCCGAACACTTCGTACCATTGCTCGATACGCACCCTCCACATGAGCCACGAGCCTATGGCGAAGGTGATGAGATAGCCGATCCTCGCCTTGCGCCACGCGCCGACTGCGCCGGTGGCGATGATGAGGAGGAGCGCCACGGCATACCAGCCGCCGAACTGCGACCAGCCGGAGGTGGCGGTCGTGGTTTCCGAAAAACGATAGGCGATATCGTGCATCAGGCCTTGCCAATGGCTGACGGCATAAAGGCCATTGGCGAGCCAGGCGAAGAGAGCGATGCCGAAAACGACCAGAGCCGTGCGCGACGGCCGGACGCGATAGATCCGGTGGGCGGCGAGCGCGTAGACCACGGCGGTTGCGAGGAAGAGCACGCCGTTCGGGTGGATCATCGGACTGATGGCGAGAATGGCCAACGCAGTCCAGATGCGCTCGCGCTGCATCAGCAGCATGGCGCCGCAGACCACGGCGAAGAGCAGGGCTTCCATGCGCGCGTTGTTGGCCATCGCCACGAAAGTGGCGTTCATCATGAAGGCGCCGATGAGGATCAGGCCAGCCAACGGTGCAGCGCGCAGCTTTGCGCCGGCGGCGAGAAGCACGAAGCCGGTGATCGTGAAGAGGAGGGAAAGCCCCCGGGCCAGCTCGAACGAGTACCCGAAGATCTTGAACGCCGCGCCCATGATCGATTGGTAGATGTAAGGCAACAGCATGATCGGCCGCGTGGCGTCGAGCTCCGGCGCGGCGAAATTGCCCCAGCGCTCGAAGGCGCGCCCCTGCCACACGAAAAAGGCTTCATCGCCCCACGGCGCGGGAAGCGTGATGCCGGCGGCGATGTGCACCATCACCATGGCGGCGACGATCAGCGCCGCGATCCCCCAGAAGGCAAGCGTGAAGGCGCCGAGTCTTACGGATCCGAGGGTGATGTCCGGCAAGTTCAGCTTCCGTGCCGAGGTGTTCGATGGTGTCGTCGTCATGTCATACCCCGCCGTCGCCGGCCCTAAAACGCGTTAACCGGCGAATGTGCAGCGAGGCTGCTACATGCGCTGGTCGAGATTTCTGTCGGTCTCTATGTGCTGCAAATTCGGAACCACCGAGGCTAGCGTCGTCACGATATCGGCCTTGGCGCCCGCGGCGGTCGGATCGCCGATCAGAGTTTCGAGCCGGTCGATGAAAGCGCCGTCAATGCGCGTGGCCAGGTGCTTGATCGCAAGCAGGCCGGTCATGCCAATCTCGTGGGCCTGTTCGCCCTTACCGACGAACTCCTCGTAAGGTTTCTCGCCGCTGGTATCGAGCGGGGTCATCAGGAGCGGCCAGCGCTTCTCGCGTTTCAGCTTTTCGATAGCGCGGCGCGCCTCCGCCTCGTCGGTGAATTTCTCGGCCTCGAAGCCAAGCTCTTTCAGAACCCCGCAGGCGGTGGTTTCAAGCAGTCTCAGCTCGCGCTCCGGATCGAGGCGCGGGATAAAGATCTCGCCTGGCGCGCCCAGCAGGGAAGCCATGAGGCAGATTTCTCCGGATTCCGCACGAGTCACGAAATAGCGTCGGGTATCGCGCGGAACGGCCAGCGGCTGGCCCAGCTCAATCCGACGAAGCCAGCTTTGCGGCAGGCTGCCATTGGAGAACAACACGTTGGCGAAACGCGCGGAAGTCACGGTCATGCCTGAGTTCGGCGCGATGCCGAAAAGCACGTCCTCCATGACACGCTTGGTGGCGCCCATAAGGCTGGTGGGGTTCGCGGCCTTGTCGGTGGAGACCCCGAAGAAGCGCCGCGCGCCGCCGCGGGCGACGATCCATTCCTTGAAGCGCGCCTGCCGGACGATGTTGGTGTCCAGCATCTGCATCAACGAATAGGTGTCTTTCTCCGACCGCACATGCTTCAGCGCGGCGAAGTTCATCACGATATCGTATGGGGCTTCATTCCGGATGAGCCGTTCGGCGACGCTGCCGCCGAAATCTATCGGCCACATGCGCAGGTCGATGCTGGGCGGCAGATCGGTGCCGGAGCGGATGTCGCGCACTAGTTCAGCGAGATAGTTCTCGCTGTGATCGATGACGTGGACAGCGGCCGGCGCATAGCGCAGCAACTGGCGGATGGTGGAGCTGCCGATCGAACCGCCGCCGCCTACGACAAGAACCCGCTGGCCGTTGAGTTCGGCGGAAATGCGCTCGTGATTCGCGGCCACGTCATCGGCGAAGTAGGACTTCGCGCGGCCTACGACTTGGGCGTCGAAGCGATCGGCGGAAAGGCCGGATAGGCTCACGCAAGGACCCCTTGCGCCCTCGCGACAGGCGCCGGTGCTTCCGTCGATGCCGAAGGGGCAAGACGGGTCTCGGCTCGGCCGCTGCTATAGGTATTGCCCACGAGATAGCGTGGACGGTTCTTCACCTCGTCGAAGATGAGGCCGACATACTCGCCGAGCACACCGAGGAAGAACAGGTTCAGCCCGCCGGTGAACGACAGCAGGGCGATCACCGAGGCCCAACCGGGCACAGCGACGGTGTCGACGAAGAAGTAGAGGAACAGTGCTACCGAACCGAACACGACGCTGCTGATCCCCATGAGCAGGCCGAGCCAGATGCACATCCGCAGAGGCAGCTTGGAGAAGGAGCAGAGTCCGTTCACCGCGAATGCCATCAGGCCAGCGACCGAGTAATTGGACCTGCCGGCGAAACGCTTGTCAGGCACAAATGGTACGTAGGCGATCCTGTAGCCCACCCACGTCATGAGGCCGCGGAAGAACGGGTTGTGTTCCCGGATCTGGTCGCGGAACACGTTGGCGACCTTCCGGGACAGCAGCCGGAAATCCGCGGCGCCCGAGTTGAGGTCGATCTTCGTGACGCTTTCGAAGAGACTGTAGAACATGCGAGAGGTGACGCGTTTGCCGAAGGAAATGTTGGCGCCGTCCTGCCGCAGCGCCTGCACGATCTCCGCGCCCTCGCGCCAGTGTTTGATCAGAGTCGGAATGAGCGAGGGCGGGTGCTGCAGGTCGCTGTCCAGCATGACGACCGCATCGCCCTTGGCTTCATCGATGCCGGCGATGATGGCGGCCTGGTGGCCGAAGCGGCGCGACATCTCGATGACGGTGACATTGTCAGACCTGTCAGCGATTGCGCGAAGTATCTCGCCGCTGCGGTCCGGCGGCGAAGGATCGACGGTGTAGATGTAGCGGAACTCGTATTCGTCAGCGAGCGGCGTCGTCGCCGCGAGCAGGGCGTTGTGGAATGCCTCGATGGAGGCTTCCTCGCGAAACACCGGGCAAACGATGTCGATTTTCAGCATGGCTTGATCGCCTCGATAACTGTCTTGATGCCTGCCTCGAACGGCACTTGCGGGCGCCAGTCGCCTGCGGCGGAAAGTGCGGAGATGTCCGCAACGACGTCCGAAATCTCGTTGGTGCGCTTTTCGTCACGGGCCCTGAAAGGCTTCGAAACACCCGCAGCGGACAGGCATGCCTCGATGATGTTCTTGATGGAGCGCGAGCGGCCTGATCCGACATTGAAGACCTCGCCGGACGGCAGGCGAGGCGCGACGAGCAGTGCTTCGACCACATCATCGACGTGGACGAAATCCCGGCGGGGCGCGAGGTCGGCGACAACGATCTCCCTGCAGTCCGGGTCGATTGCCTGGCGCGCGATGGTGGGGATCAGGAAGGATGCGCCTTGGCCCGGTCCGTAGGCGTTGAACAGGCGCAGGATGCTCACCTTGAGCCCGAACGTACGGGCGTAGAAGCGGCACGCGTCTTCGGCAGCCAGCTTGGAAAAGGCGTACGGATTGTTCGGATTGGGCGCTGTCTTTTCCGACACGGGGATCGGCGCCGCCGAGCCATAAACATAAGTGCTGACAAAGGTCATCGGTACGCCCGCGCGCCGGCACTGATCGAGCATGCGCACTGTGCCGTAGGTGTTGGTCAGGTAATAGGCGGCCGGGTCTTCCCAGGCATCCGGCACGAACGAAAGCCCGCCAAGATGGTAGACATGGTCGACGCCGTCGAGGGGCAGGGCGTCTTTGGTGACGTCGATCCCATCGGCTCGCGATACCCCGGTCACGCGCACGTCATCGCGCTCCAGGCGTTGCGCCAATCGCCTGCCGATGAATCCGGAATGCCCCGTGACGACCACGCGGCGCTGGGTCCTGGCTGAGATCGAAGCGCTTGTAGTCATCAGAGCCTCAGGCCGGCCTTGAGCTTGGGCCATTCATCGACCGCCCGGAAATAGTCGTCGGGACGGCCGATATCGAGCCAGTAACCCGTGTGCGGCTGAACGCGAACCTTATGCTTCTCGGCGATAAAGGCGAGCATCAGCTGGTCGAAGCCGTAGGCCTTGTTCTCGGGGATCCAGTCGAGTGCGCGTTTGCTGACGCAGTAGACGCCCATGCTGACCAGATAGGTCGAACGCGGCTTCTCGGTGAACCGCACAAGCTCGCCATTTTCACAACCGAGAACGCCATAGTCGATCAGCTGTTCGCGTTCAGCGGCGGCGATGGAGAAGAGGCGATCTTCGCGTTCATGCGCTTCGAAGAAGGCGGCGAAGTCGAGGTCGCAGAGAATGTCGCCGTTCATGACGATGAAGTTGTCCGGCAGCGATGACATCAACCGCAAAGGGCCCATCGTGCCCAGCGGCACGGTTTCCAGCGAGTAGGTGATGTTGACGCCCAGCCGCGAGCCATCGCCGAAATAGGCGCGCAGAAGGTCGGCCTGGTGGTTCACCGCAAGGATGATCCTGCGGAAGCCGTCCCTGGCGAGTTGCTTGATGATAACTTCGAGGATCGGGCTTTCGCCGACCGGCATCAGGGGCTTCGGCAGCACGACCGTGTAAGGCCGCAGGCGGGATCCAAGCCCGCCGGCAAGAATAACGGCTGTACGCTCCGATGGCGTCGTCATGGATGCAATCTCCGCGGCGGCCGACAAACGATTCTCCTCATCGGCGATGCTTTACGCGGCGGGCCATGCACTTCTCTTGCCGCGAACGGGACGTCCGAGTCTTCCTTCCACCCGGCCGCCGTTAACCACCCACGCAGCGATCTCGCTTGGCAGGCTGGGTCGGGCTCGCCCGAGACTTGCTTGTCCAGTCAGCCGCAACAGCCAGGCTCACGCGAAGGTCACCACCGCCAATGTCGCACGCAACGACAGGCTACCGCGCCGATATCGACGGCCTGCGCGCGCTCGCAGTTGTATCGGTCCTGTTGTTTCACGGCGGCGTTGCGCTGTTCAGCGGCGGCTATGTCGGCGTCGATATTTTCTTCGTCATCTCCGGCTTTGTCATCGCCTTAAGCATAAATCGCGATCTCGAACGCGGCCAGTTCTCGCTGTCGGGATTCTACGAGCGGCGCGCGCGCCGCATCCTTCCCGCGCTTACGCTGGTGCTTCTGGCCACTTGTGCGGCATCGTTGTGGCTGGCGCCGCCGGTTTACTTTGAGCCTTTTGCGAAGAGTCTCGCCTATGCGGCGAGTTTCCTCTCGAATGTGCACTTCTGGCACGAAAGCGGATACTTCAACTCGGACTCGCCGTTCAGGCCGCTGCTCCACACCTGGTCGCTGGCGGTCGAGGAGCAATACTACCTGCTCGCGCCGATCATGCTTTTCCTGATTTACCGCTTTCTGGGCCGGAAATGGGCGCTCGGCATCGCCCCCATCCTGATCGTGTCGTTCGCGCTGGGCGTCTACGAGATAGCCAGGCAGCACATCGATGCGGCCTTTTACCTGCTCCCGACGCGCGCCTGGGAGATCCTGCTAGGCGCATTGATCGCCCTTTCGCCGCCGCCCCAACTCCAGTCGCGCCTTGCACGCGAGGTCCTATCGGTCGTCGCCATCGCGCTGATGGCGTTCGCGATCTTTTTCTACGCGCCCGATACGCCGTTCCCGGGGCTTGCGGCCCTGCCGCCCTGCCTCGGCGCGGCGATCCTGCTTTACCTGGGAATGTCGCCCGCACAGCCGGTCGTCTCGCGCGTCCTGGCCTGGCCGCCTTTCGTCGCAATCGGGCTGATCTCCTATTCACTCTACCTCGTCCATTGGCCGCTGATGATCCTGACGCGCTTCGCGCTGGCGCGGCAGATGACGACGCTGGAATCCGCGATTGCGCTCGCAGCATGCTTCGCACTCGCCGCCGCAATGTACGTCTTGGTCGAGCGACCGCTGCGCCGGGCGCCAGCGCCTCGCTCGGTGGTGTTCGGCCTGTCTGCAGTCGCCATCCTGGCGACCATTGCTGCGGGCGTTTTCGGCCCTGCGCTCAACCAGCGCCTCTTTGCTGGATCGGGCGTGGAGACCCACAAGCAGGATTGGGAGACACTCGATAAAGCCTTTAAAACCGGGCAGTGCCTGCTGGTGACCGGTCAATCCTACACCGACTGGACGCCTGACGCCTGCGCCCGGACAAACGGCCCCGGCGGCGACATCCTGCTGTTCGGAGATTCATTCGCGGCGCACTACGCACCCGGGCTCGAGGTTCTCGACGCCAAGGTCGCTGGCCGCGTTGTCCAGTATTCCATGCAGGGCTGTTCCCCGATCCTGGAGAATGCGCGCGAGCCGTTCGAAACCTGCCGGGAGTTCATCCGGAACGTCACCGCAGTCATCGGACGCCTGAAAATCAAGCGTGTCGTCATCGCCGCCAGTTGGCTCGAATACGGGGCGGATTGGTCGGTTGGCGTCGAGAGCACGCTCAAGGCGTTCCGCGACATGGGACTGGAAGTCACCCTGATCGGCCAGTCGCCGAACTTCTACCTAGAGCCGTTCGTGATCGCCGCGCGCCGGGGCCAAGGGGCCGAAAAGGATGTCGCGATTGATATCGGCGGCGAGGCTGAGCGCCTGAACGCCCGGCTGCGCGATCTGGCCTCGAACTATGGCGCACGGTTCATCGATCCGGTCGCCGTCCTGTGCCGCGTTAACCTCTGTCCCGTCCGCATCGACGGGCAGGACCTGTTCATGGACTACGGGCACTTCACCAAAATTGGCAGTGTTCGGGCCGTGCGTGGCTATTTCCCTTACCTCACGCCGTGACACCCAAATCTGGGCGCCGCCGCCAACGAGAATCTTAACGCCAAAGCTCGCGCCACGCGTTCTCGCCCAACAGGCGAATGCCTTTCACGGTTAACGCCTTCCTATGGTGCGATGTTTGCTACGGCGTGCGCACGCGGCGCCGCGGGTGCGCCAGCCGACATGAAATGGGAATAGCGTATGCGGATCTTGGTCACCGGCGGGGCAGGGTATATCGGTTCGGTCCTCGTGCCGCAGCTGCTGGATCGTGGCCACAAGGTCACCGTGCTCGACACGTTTGACCGCGGCACGACGGAGCTTGCCTCCTCCTGCGCCAACGAGAATTTCCGGCCCGTACGCGGCGATGCGCGCGATACGCGGCTGCTGGATGAGCTGGTTCCCAAGCACGACGTGATCATCCCGCTTGCAGCGCTCGTCGGGGCCCCCCTCTGCAAGATGGACCCGATCGCCGCCAAGACGCTTAACCAGGACGCGGTTGTGGCGCTGGTCGAGCGCACCTCGAATTCGCAGATCGTGATCTATCCCACGACCAACTCCGGCTATGGTGTCGGCGAGGCCGGGAAATTCTGCACCGAAGAATCGCCGCTCCGTCCGATCTCGCTCTACGGCGTCACCAAGGTCGAGGCCGAGAAGGCCGTGCTGGAGCGCGGCAACGGCGTCACACTTCGCTTGGCCACCGTTTTCGGCATGTCGCCGCGCATGCGCATCGACCTGCTGGTCAACGACTTCACCTGGCGCGCCGTGACCGACCGCGCCGTCGTCATCTTCGAAGGTCACTTCAAACGCAACTACATCCACATCCGAGACGTGGTGAAAGGGTTCGAGCACGCGCTCGCCAATTTCGACACCATGCGCGGCGAGGCCTACAATCTTGGCCTATCGACGGCGAACCTGTCGAAGCTGGAGCTGTGCGCGAAGATCCGCGAGCACATTCCGGGCTTCGTGTTCCTGGAAGCGCCGATCGGCGAAGATCCGGACAAGCGCGATTACATCGTCTCCAACGAAAAGGTCGAGCGTGCGGGGTGGTCGCCTGACTGGTCGCTGGACCGCGGCATCTCCGAACTCATCAGCGGTTACAAGATGCTTCGCAACTCCCGCTACGCGAACGTGTGAGCGTCAAGCCATGATCATTGTCCGCAGCCCATTGCGTGTCTCCTTCTTCGGCGGCGGCACCGACCATCCAGCCTGGCTAAACACCGGCGAGCCGGGAGCGGTGCTGTCGACGACGATCGACAAATACGTCTACGTCCAGCTTCGCCGCCTGCCGGCGGTGTTCGATTTCAACTACCGCGTCGCCTGGGGCATGCTCGAGGAAGTGCAGTCGATCAACGAGATCCAGCATCCGGTCGTCCGCGCCGTACTTACGCACTATGCCGCTGCAGAGGAGACCGGCTACGAGGTCATCTACAACGCGGATCTTCCGTCGAAATCGGGCCTCGGCTCCAGCTCGGCCTTTACCGTGTCGCTGCTGCACGCCTTCTTCGGCAACAGAGAGAAGCTGTGCTCCAAGACGGCGCTGGCGCGGGAAGCGATCTATGTCGAGCAGCAACTGCTGAAGGAAACGGTCGGCTATCAGGACCAGATCGCGGCCGCCCATGGCGGCTTCAACCGAATCGACTTCGGCCAGGACGGCGAATACCGCATCCGCCCGGTGCAGATCAGCGGCGCCCGCCGGCAGGAACTCGAACAGTCGATGATGCTGTTCTTTACCGGTTTTACGCGGTCCGCGGACGAAATCGAAAAACGAAAAGTCGCGAAGTTCCGCGATCGCGCCACCGAGCTGAGGGCGCTCTATGAAATGGTCAACGAAGGCGAACGCATCCTTTCCGATGTGAATCGTCCTGTCGCGGAATTCGGCGAACTGCTGGATCACGCGTGGATGGCCAAACGTTCGCTGGATGAATCCGTGTCGAACGCAACGATCGACGAACGCTATGAGGCCGCGATCAATGCCGGCGCGCTGGGCGGCAAGCTGCTCGGCGCCGGCGGCGGCGGTTTCCTGCTGATGTATGTGCCGCCCGCCAAGCGTGCGGCGGTGATGGAGGCGATGAAGGGCCTGTCCTACGTTCCGCTTCAGATGGAGCGCAGCGGCACCTCGGTCGTGCTCTACAATCCCGAACTGACGTCCAACTATCTTCCCGCCGTCGCCAAGGTTTCCTGACAATGAGCTACGACGCGACTTCTCCCGCTCGAATCCTGGCCCCCGAGGCGGTCCCGTTTGTTTGCGGCGAGGGTGAATCTCTCTGGGTCGCCATCGAGCGCGCCCTCGATAACGCTTTTGGCTTCGTGTTCGTGGCGGATGCCGACGGCGCCCTCCGCGGCTACGCGACCCTGACGCACATGCGCAACGCCATTCGCAAGGGCGCGCACCTTCAATCGCTGAAGGTCGGCGATGTCGCCGACGCCTGGGGCTCGGCGAAGGACCCGCTCGGGGTCGAGCCGGTGCTCGATGCTCAGGGCCGCATTACCGGCATCGATCTCAGCGGCAAGCAGCCTTTCCTTGCGGTGTCGGAGCCGGTCCTGACGCATCACGAGCTGCGCAATGTGCTCGACGCGTTCCTTTCCACGTGGATCTCGTCCACGGGCGACTATATCCGCACCTTCGAGCGTGAGTTCGCCGCGAAGGTCGGCATGGAGCATGGCGTCGCAACGTCCAACGGCACCGTTTCATTGCATCTTGCCCTCGCTGCGCTGGGCATCGGCGAAGGCGACGAAGTGATCGTGCCCGATCTGACGTTTGCCGCCTCAGCCAACACCGTCATTCATGTCGGCGCGCGGCCGGTTCTGGTCGACGTCGATCCCAAGACCTGGTGCGTCTCTGTCGAAGCCATCGAAAAAGCGATCACGCCGCGCACCCGCGCCATCATGCCGGTGCACGTGTTTGGCCGCCCCGCGCCCATGACCGAGATCCGCGAGCTTGCAAAAGCGCGCGGCATTTATGTGATCGAGGACGCCGCCGAAGCGCACGGCGCGAAATATGACGGCCAGCCCGTCGGCTCGTTCTCCGATGTTTCCAGCTTCTCTTTCTTCGCCAACAAGATCATCACCACCGGCGAGGGCGGCATCTGCCTCACCAACGATGCAGATCTCGCAGCTCGCATGCGCATGCTGCGCGATCACGGCATGCGTCCGGAGCGCCGCTACTGGCACGACGAGCCAGGTTTCAACTTCCGGATGACCAACCTGCAGGCCTCGATCGGCTGCGCGCAGATCGAGCGCATGGACGAGCTGCTGGCGATGCGGGCGGGCGTGCACGCAAACTATGAGCGCCTGCTTGCGGGCATTCCCGGCGTCGAATTCCCGCCGGCCATGTCATCGAGAGCGCAGCCGGTGACCTGGTTCTCCTGCGCCCAGACGCCGGCGGACAAGCGCGCCCAGCTCATCGCCGGATGCAAGGAAGCCAATATCGACCTGCGGCCGTTCTTCCATGGACTCTCGGCGATGCCAGCCTACCGGCGCTACGCCCGCGTATGCCCGAACAGCACCATGCTCTCGAAGTCGGGCGTGAATCTGCCCACATCGCGCCGGGTGCACGATGCGAGCGCCGAACGCCTGGCGGCTGTGTTCCGGAAAGTCCTGGGCTAAGGGCTGCACTGCTTGCTGCCCGCTCGCATCTCGTGTCAGCCGAGGGTTTTCAGCTTCGGCTCGAGACGCAGCACTTCTGCAAACGCCAGGAACACGTGATAGAGCGTCGAGGCGGGCACGTCCGCCGCCTTCGGCCGCCCATCTGCGTCGAACACGTCGACCCACAGCCCTTTTACATCGGTTGCCAGATACTGGTCGAGCAGCACGCGCGACGACAGCGCGACGCCCGCGCGCGTGTCGCGGCCTGTCGCTTCGAACACTGCAAGCAGGCCTTTGATCCGTTCGGTATTCGGCCAGGTCCGCGAGCTTGGATCCACCGGCGCGCCATCGTCGCGCACGACCTGGGCGACGCGGCCTGAACGCTGATCCAGGCCGTACTGTTCAGCGAAAGCGACGAGGCCCTCGGCGACATTGACCGTGTTTTCGCCAGCCAGACGGCCATACTGGATCAGGATCCAGGCCCATTCGAGCTGGTGACCGGGCTCCACCAGGCGGCCTTCTTCTCCGGCCGCGCGGCGCCAATCAGCGTCGAAATATTCCGCCAGCGTCCGTCCGTCGAACAGCGACGTCCTGAACAGCTCGACGATCCGGCGAGCGGTGTCGAGAAAGCGCTGCTCGCCGCTCGCTTCGAAGGCCACGAGCGAGGCTTCGAGCAGATGCATATGCGGGTTCTGAAGGCGGTGGCCGTCCGCTGGCCACGTGTGCCAATAGCCACGCGGAGCGCGAAGCCGCTTGTCGATGAAATCCATCACGCGGTGTGCGCCGGCGAGCGATTGTGCATCGCGCGCGGCGCGATGACGCCAAGCATAGGCGAACAGCGTGAACGCCAGGTCGTAGAGATCAGGCGTTGCATCCAGAACAGCATTTGTCTCGCTGATGGTTCGCGGCCAGCCTTTTTCAGGCCCGAGATACAGGCGGTCCAGAATGCCGGCGCCGAAAGCCGAGAGTTCGAGCCCGGGCGCCCAGCCCAGCATGGCCGCATGTGAAAACACATAGGTCTGTCGTCCGGCCACGCGCGTGCGCCGGAAGCCCGGCGATAGCGGCCTTGCGGCGAAGTCGAGCTTTTCTACGAAGGCGCCACCCTTCCGATCGACGCCGGCGGAGGCCCAAAGCGGCAGCGCCGCATCGAACATCCAGCTGCGAATCTCGGCAAACGGAATGGCTTGGCTCATGCCCGCTGTCATACCGCCGGGCTATCCGCTTTCGCAAGCAAACATGGCAAGCAGAATGATAGGGTTGTCAGGTCTGGCTTATGATGCGCGCGACCAACGCCGCCAGATCGCCGCCTTCATAGAGATGACCCGGCAGGCCGGCGCGCACCGCGGCTTCCAGATCGCTCGGCTTGTCCCCGATGAGGAAGCTGCGCGAACGGTCGACCGGCCAATCCGACAGCGCGCGCAGGATCATGCCGGGATTGGGCTTGCGGTCGGGATGATCGGCGACGCGATAGTGCGGGACCGTACCCTCAGGATGGAAGGGGCAATGGTAGAAGGCGTCGACATGGGCGCCGGCCCGCGCGAGCTCGTCCTGCACGTGATCATGGAAGATGGGGATGGCGGCTTCATCATACAGGCCGCGTGCAACGCCAGCCTGGTTCGTCGCGACGATCACGTAGTAGCCCCGGTCGTTGAGCAGACGGACGGCCTCGCGTGCGCCGGGCTGCCAGACGAGCTGGTCGGGACGATAGGTATATCCCGCATCCTGGTTCAGCACGCCGTCGCGATCGAAAATGGCGGCGGGGCGGACGAAGAGCGAGGCCGTTTCGCGCTGGGCCTGGGCAAGGGTCTCGGGAAGCCCGATGTCGAGGAAATAGCCGTCGAATTTCATGCCTTCGAGCAGGTTTTTCGCGACAAGCTTCGGGAAGACATCGACTTCGAGCGAGGAGGGCGAGGAAAGCCAGCTCACGATGTCGCGGCTGAGCAGATAGACGCCGCCATTGATGAGGCCCGGTCCGGAGCGCGCCGGATCCTTTTCGAGAAACGCGGAGACCCTGTTCCCATCCAGTTCGACCGAGCCATAGCGGTCCGCGTCCGGCACGTGGCGCAGAGCCATACGTGCAAGGCTTTGCGACAGGGGCGCCGCAGCCAGCGCGCGGAAGTTGAAATCGAAAAACGAATCCCCGTTCGCCAGCAGGAATGAGGGAGCAAGCAGGTCAGCGATAAGGCGCAGCGCGCCGCCGGTGCCGGCGGGCTGCGGCTCGCGGATGACGCGCACCGTCGCCTCGCGCACGCGCTTGCCATGATAGGCGGCCTCGACCTGTTCGCCGAGATGGCCGGCAAGCAGCACGATGTCGGTGAAGCCGTGCCGGGCGGCATGATCGAGCAGAAGGTCAAGAAATCTGACGCCGGGCGCGATCACCTGCATTGGCTTCGGGGTATTGGCGGACAGCGCGCCAAGCCGCGTGCCGCGGCCGCCAACCAGGAAAAGAGCTTGGCTTACGCGCTTCAACTTTCGACGAGCTCCGGTTTGTCTGCGAGCACCTGGTCGAAGACCGCGATGGTCCGATTGACCGAGGCGTCCCAGGAAAAGTGCTTGCGTCCTAGGGCCTGAATGCCCGCGCGGAGCCGCGCCTGCAGCGCAGGATCTGATGCGAGCCGGATCATGGCGTTGGCCAGGGCTTGTGCGTCGCTTGCAGGGACCAGCAACGTATTCTCGGTGTCGATGAAGTCCGGCTCCATCAGCTTGCCGAGCGTCGTGATCACCGGAAGGTCGTGCGCTGCACATGCGGCAATCGAGCTGTTGTTGAGCGCCGCGCCTTCGTCGAACGGAAGGACGGCAAAATCGGATCCGCGCAGATAGAGCGAGCCGACATCGCTATCGAATGGGAACTCCCCGGACCAGAAGATCGCCTTGGTCACGCCAAGATGCTCGGCTCGGGCGTGCAAGTCCTCGATTTTCCATGCGCCTTCTAGTTGCACCGCAATCGGACCGCCAATGATGGCCAATCGCGCATCCGGCATGGTCTTCTGCACGATAGCGAACGCGTCGATCAGCGTTTCCAGCCCTTTTCCGCGATAAAGGCGGCCAAAATACGCGAAGACTCGAGCGTGTTTTTCAGCGCCCAGCAGCTCGCGACCGCGAAGACGGCTAGCCTCTTCCGGCGGGCTCATCGGCACAAGCGGCGGGGGCGGGATGACGGACGCCTTGGCTGCGAGGCCGGGAAGGGCGTCGGCGAAGCGTTCGAGATGCGTGTTTGCCATTGCAACAAGGCGATCGCTGTCGCGCATCAGCGTGCCATAGGCGTAATCGATCTGGTTCGTTCCGCTGGCGAAGACGGTAACCTTCTGCATGAACCTCGTTGCGAGAGGGTAGCGCTTTGGGCGCGAGCCGACGGGTGCGGTGATTTGCGTGACCACTTTGACCTTGGGCAGGGCGGCCTTCAGGTATGTCGGCGCAAAAGTGATCATCGGATGGAATTCGTATGCGTGGCCGATGAACCAGATGAAGATGATGTCCGGATTGATCTCGCGCGCGAACCGGACCAGGCGGGCGCGATCCGCCCAGCGCCAGCTTGGCATCGTGCGATGCACGCGGCAGTTCGGGGCGTCGGCGATCGCGGTGTTTTCGCTCGTCAGCACGTCGACGGAATAGCCGCGCGCCGCCAGCTCGCCGCTAAGGCGTGCAATGTGATCGGCTTCGGCGATCGGAGTCGGAGGGAAGACCCCCGTGACCACCAGGATCTTCGCATGCTTGGGTGTCATGCTGGATTGCCCTTTGAGCCGCCAAAGGTGCGGCCCAGCGCGCGCTTGAGTCCGTCGCCGCGCCTGACCTGGGCGGCGGCGGCTTGGAGCGCATCGAGCCCCTTCAAATTGCCCTGCGAGCGCGCTTTCATTTCCTTCACGCGAGCTTCGAGGCGCTCCAGCGCGGGGTTCGGATCGCAGAGCAGAGCGCGGGCCTGGCTGCCCAACGTTGTCGCGTCGACAGCCTCCACTGCAACCCCGTAGTCCCAGCCCAGGTCTGCGCACAGGTCGGAGACTTTGTCGGATCTCTTGAGTGCTAGAAACGGCGTGCCTTGCAGCGCCGAAAACAGGCAGAAGTGATAGCGGGTGCTGATGGTAAGAGCGCAATTGCCGATGATCGACATCATCTGCGGCGGCGACAGATAATCCGGAGGAATGGCGAAGGCGGCGTCCGCGCGCCGCATCAGGCCTTTCACCTGTTCCGCTGCGGCTATGTCGTAAGTTGGGCCTTCGCGCACCTCGTTGAACATGAAAACCACGCGCGCATCATGCTCATCGATGATCGCGTCAAGTGCAGCGGCGAGATTCTCGAAAAATCGCGGAGCGCGCTCCATGACGGCGGGTTCAGCATTGATGTTGACGCCGATCAACGGACGCCTGCTGTCGAGATGTCTGGCCAGAACCTGGCGGCCATGGTCGAGATCGGCGCGCGGCATCAGCCAGGCCATGTCAGCGGCAACCGTGATGCGGCTTGCTGGCACGTTGAGGTCGAGCAGCCGCTGCTGGTCCTTGGCGCTCCGCACGGTCCAGTGGGCGACGTAGGGCGCTATGCGCTCCCGCACGATGGCCTTCGACTCCGCACGGGCAAGGCGTTCAACACCGATGCCGATGAACACCGCCGGCTTGCCCCACCGGTGCCCGTACTCGACCATCGGCGCCAGCGCGTTGAGCGGCCAGCCGCCGAGCGCATCCATGATGGGCGTGCCGCCCGGAAAGACGAACGCCCGCGCCCGATGTCCGGTCAGCTTGGAGCGTATCCCGACAAATCCGCCCTTGTACTTGTGGTACTGGAAATACGGCTCAACTTCCGCCGTGTGGCGCGGGTTCGCCGACGCCACGGCGAAGTCCAGCTTGTGGCCGGACGCACGCACCAGCTCTGCGAAGCCCTTGAGCGTGGCCTCGTCGCCGATATTGCCGCTTCCGTAGAAGCCAAAGGGCGCCAGCATTTTCATGGGTCGGCGTTCACCAAGATTTCTTCAACCATTGCGCTGCGCAAGCGGCATGCCGCGCCCTGGGCAGTTCCAGCGATTCCTTAACCTCGATCCTTTAACCATCGATGCCTTCGATCACGGTATCTGCGGAGCAGGGCGGCGGTGAAAATAGGAATTATCATCGACGTCGAACCCGGCATTCACGGGGGCGTCGCCAGCGCGGTCAAAAGCCTGCTTGCCGCCCTGGGGCGCCTGGAAGGCCCCGAACGGTACGTTCTGATCATCAATTCCCAAAGCCAAGCCCACTGGCTGAGCCCGCTCGCCGCTAACCAGGAATTCGCCCTGCGGTCCGCGCGCAAGGAGAACATTGTCAAACGGGGCCTGCGCCGGGTAAAGCGCGAGGCCATCAAGCTGGCGGGCCTGGCGAAAGCTTCGGGCTGGCCGGAGGTTCCGCTTTCTGACGGTTTCATCGAAAGCCTGGGCCTGGACGTCGTTCACTTTACCACGCAGGGATTCACGCTCTGTGCGACGCCGAGCGTCTACAACCCGCACGATCTGCAGCACATCCACTATCCGCAGTTCTTCACGCTCCAGCAATTGGCGTGGCGGGACGTCATCTATCGGGCAGCCTGCAGGCTGTCGAATGCGGTCATCGTCAATTCGCAGTGGATCAAGGAAGATGTGATCGCACAGTTCGCGCTCCCGCCGGATCGGGTCCAGGTGATTCCAGAGGCGGCCCCGACCCATTTCATGCCGGCCGTCGCGGACGCCGACCGCGCCAAAACCCTTGAGCGGTACGGGCTGAGCGGCAAGTTTGCGCTCTATCCGAACAACACGTGGCCGCACAAGAACCACCAGCGGCTTCTCGAGGCGCTGGCCTGGCTGCGCGATACGAAAGGCATCCGGGTCCCTCTGGTCTGTACAGGCGCGCGCCACGAAGCGTCCTGGCCGCGGCTGGAGGCGCGGGTCAAGGATCTGGGTCTCGCGGACCAGGTGAAGTTCCTGGGTTTTGTCTCGGAGATGGACCTGCGCGCGCTTTATCAGGCCGCGCGATGCGTTGTCGTGGCGAGCCTGTTCGAAGCCAACAGCCTGCCGATCTTCGAGGCCTGGGCCGAGGGAACGCCGGTCGCCAGCTCGAACGTCACGGCCCTTCCCGAGCAGGTGGGCGATGCGGGCCTTCTGTTCGATCCGAACGATCCGGCCTCAATCGGCGAGGCTGTGGCGCGGATATTCAGCGACGACGCCCTGTGCGCCGATCTTATCGAAAAGGGCAAACGGCGGCTCGCGGATTTCGACTGGGGGCGCACCGCCCAAGCCTACCGGGCCGTCTATCGCAAGGCGAGCGGCAGGCCGCTTGGCGCAGACGACCGCGCCGTGCTGGCGCAGGACTGGATGCGAAATCCTCTGCGGTGACATCGGCAGCCTGGGCGGCAAACCAGCGCTGTCCTGCCTTGTTACATTCCTCCTAGTCCCACTGCTTGGCCCGGACCGGCTCACCGGCCCCCGTATCCCCTGAGCCGTATCGACGCGGTGGGGCGTAACGATCGCGGTTAACCGCGACGCAACAGCCCGAGTGCGTTAACGAGAGGTTTCGAGGCCGATGCGGCCCGGGACTTGCCTCCGGTCGGCAGGCATCCCGCGTATCTGGCGGGGAGGAGCGATTCACCTTGTCCGGCGATATCATCAAGCGCGCAGGCAAGGCTGCACTTTGGGTTAGCGCCGCGAAGTGGCTGGACGTCATCGGCGCGATGCTCACGCTGCTCTTCACGGCGCGCCTGCTGCCGCCTGAGGCTTTCGGCGTCTACGGGATGGCGCTCCTCGCCATCATCATTCCCGAGACGGTGCTTAGCGGCGCACTGGCCGAAAGCCTGATCCAGCGCAAGGAGCTTCGCCCCGGCCACCTCAACGGCGCGTTCGTGCTTCACATGGGATTGTTCGCGATCTTCATGGCGGGGCTGTGGTTCGTCACGCCGCTGATCGTCGATCATTTCAAGGAGCCGGCGCTCGCCCTGATCGTGCCGATAATGTCGGCGTCTATCCTGTTCGCGTGCCTCGGCGCGGTGCCGGGGGCCATTCTCCAGCGCGGCCTGCGCTTCGGTGTGATTTCGATGGGGGACGCCGCAGCTACAGTGACCGCGGCTGTTCTGGGCATCGGGCTGGCGCTCGCCGGTTTCGGCATGTGGTCGCTGATCTGGATGGAAGTCGGCCGCCGGTTCGCAAAGTATATCGTGTTCATCATCGCCGCCCGGTGGCTCCCCTCCCTGAGCTTCACCCGCGCCGACATAGCCGACCTGGTGAGGTTCAATCTGCTCACCTTGACGACGCGGCTGCTCGCCCAGCTCGACTCCGCAATTCCGAGATTCTTTGTCGGTACGATCTTGGGCGCCCAGGCGCTCGGCTACCTCAACATGGCGTTCCGCCTCTACCAGCAGATCTCGGCCGTGATGCTGGCGCCGTTCACCGCTGTCGCGCTGCCGGTCGCGGCGGCTGTCCAGCATGACCGCGAGCGTTTGCACGCGACATTCGCCAGCGGCACTCGGGCGGCGACGATGCTGGCGTTCCCGGTATTCATTGGCGCGGCAGCAGTTGCGCCGGTCGCGTTGCCGCTGCTTCTTGGCGCGCAATGGACGCCGGTGGTTGCGGCGGCGCAGATTCTTTTGCTCACCGCCATCCGGTCTCCGGCGAACGCCTTCAATGGCGAGATCCTGCGTGGCACGGGCAAGCCTGGACTGCAGCTGTCGATTGCGCTTTTCGGGGCGGTGCTCGGGCTGATACTGGCGCCGATCGCAACGCCTTACGGCGTCGCCTGGGCCAGCGCGGCGGTCCTGTTCCGCGGAATGCTGCAGTGGGTGCTTGCCGCGATGATCGTGGAGCGCACGCTGGGCTATCCTGCCTCGCGCCAGTTCCTGATCGGCTGGGAAAGCATGCTCGCCGCGGCGATCATGGGAGTGGCGGTGCTTGCGGTCACGCCTTTCGCGGCTGTCTATCTCAAGTCCGGTTTCCTCTTCGGCGCGCTGGTCGTTTTCGGAGCGGTTGTGCACATCTCGGCTCTGTTCCTGCTGGCGCCGCGGCTTGCGCGCAGGCTGATCGGGCTGGGCGGGGCGATCATCCGGCGCGATCGCCAGGGCATCACGCGATTGCTGGGCCTCTCCTGATCCGCTGAGGCCTGATCCCTCCTACTCGACCCGCTGCGCGGTGTAGCCGGCCGGCGCGAGCTTCGCGATCACGCTGTCCTTGCCGGTAAGGTGGGCCGCGCCGACCGCGATCACGAATGTGCCGGGTTCGGTTTTGATCAGCTGGTCAATTTTAGTGACCCAGTTCGAGTTCCGCTTCACCAGCAGCGCCTGGTAGATCTCCGGGTTCTCGGCGAGGTCTTCCTCGATCATGATCTTCTCGAGCTTCACGACATCGCCGGCGGCCCACGCATTCACCATGTCGTCGAGCGTGGTGGATTCCTTGTCGATCTCCTTCACGCCATCCATCAGGAAGCGGATCTGAACTTCCTCCGGCAGGTCGGCGAAGACGAGCAGCTGCTCGCCCACGGTTTCGAGTTTGCGGATTTCCTTGCCCGCGGCGATTGCGTCCGGCGCCAGCTTGCGTTCGACGCCTGAATTCACGTCATAGCCGGCATTGGTGATCATGGCCTCGCTCAGCGTCACGGCGGCGAGCCAGGGGCGCATCTGGTCGAGCAGGAACATCGGAGTTTCCAGCTTCACCGCGGCGGCTTCGAGCGCCGTACGATCGGCGGGCTTGAGATGGTCGGAGAGTTTTTCCGGCGGCTGGTACATGCCGAGCTGCTGGATTATCGGCAGCATCTCTTTTGGATTGGGATCGATGTCGGTCTCGAAATAGATCGCCTTGGCCTCGCCGAGCGCCTTGTCGATCGGCGGCTTGCGCCAGACCAGCTCGGGCGGCAGCACGTGCACCGTACCGAAGAGGTAGACCGTGGTGTCGGCGTCTCCCACGCGCCACAGGGCAGGGCCCCTGGCCTCGGCCGTGGCCGGCGTCTTCTGTTCGCAGGCGGCGGTGAGCGCCAGGGCGGACATGGCCAGCGCCGCGGTCTTCCAGAACGTCATGTGCCTTGCCCTGATCGCCGTGCGGACGCCGGAATACCGGGCCCCAGCGGCCAAGCTTGCAGATCGCGCCGCCGCAGTCACCCCCGGATGAGCCCGACTCACAAGCTTGCGTTCGTGCCCTTTTTGGCTAGTGTCGCCGCGCTTTCGGGACCCCCCTCGACCGACGAGGGGCCGTTCCACCGGCACTCGTAGCTCAGCTGGATAGAGCGCTGCCCTCCGAAGGCAGAGGTCACAGGTTCGAATCCTGTCGAGTGCGCCAAGCGCCTCTGCCCATGATCCTGGCGAAGCGGAACACCGTTCGTGCTCCTCCATGCAAAAAAAA
>Ga0210377_10001565_pt1 | contig 20883 bp, 21 predicted proteins | sample PLM4_65_b1redo_FD_155480 | JGI IMG/M metagenome (GOLD analysis project Ga0210377, IMG submission 155480) | Groundwater sediment microbial communities from an aquifer in East River, Colorado, USA - PLM4_65_b1 redo | ecosystem: Environmental > Terrestrial > Soil > Riparian zone | place: USA: East...
TCACTCCGTGTAAAAGCGGGAGATAGAGCAGGGGGGTATACCCCCTGGGCACGGTAACGATTGCGAAGAGGAATGAAAATGAAACCTGGCCCCGCGCAGATGCCGGCGAACGTGCATCGGCTCAACGGCAACCCATCGAAGAAATCCGATAGGGATCTCCGGGACGAGATCAAGCCGGACGTCGTGCTGCCGGATCCGCCGGAGCACTTGATGCCGGAAGCCAAGGCCGAGTGGACGCGGCTTGGGCCTGAAATGATTCGCCTGGGGTTGATCACGGCGCTCGACCGTGCAGAGTTCGCTCTTTACTGCCAGCACTGGGCGCGCTGGGTGCACGCTGAATTAAAGCTCAAAGAACTCCAGGAGGCGGCGCTAATAGAGTGCACGCCATCCGGCTATCGGCAGATCGGGGTGTGGCTGCAGATCAGTAACCGGGCGTCGGAAGGTATGCATAAATCGGCGGTCGAATTTGGCATGACCCCGAGCGCGCGCACTGGATTCACCGGCCGCCTGACTCCTCAAATGCCATTGTTCCCCGATGCCAACCCGCAAACCGGAGACGAAATCCCCGCGAACCCTGCGGCGCGCCATTTCGATTGACCGCACGACTGCATATGCGCGGAAGATTGTAGCCAAGCGAATCATCGCCGGTCCGCATGTGCGCGATGCGTGCGCTCGCCACTTGCGGGATTTAAAAGATGGCGCGGCGCGCGGGCTGAAATGGGACAGGGACGAAGCGGAAAAAGCGATTGATTTTTACCCGGACGTATTGCGGCTGAACGGCGGGCAATTCGAAGGCCACGTCTTTCATCTGCTGGACTGGGAATGCTTCATCGTCGGTAGCATCTACGGTTGGAAGAAAGTCGCCGGCACGCGGCGTTTTCGCAAAGTCTATGTCGAGACCGGGAAGGGTTCCGGGAAAACGCCTCTGGCCGCGGGCATCGGCATCAAGGGATTGACCGCCGACAAGGAATCCAGAGCAGAAATTTACAGCGGGGCGACGAAGAAGGACCAGGCGGAGATCCTGTTCCGCGACGCGGTGGCGATGGTCCGGTATTCCACGGATCTGAATAGTCGCTGCCATATAAGCGGGGCGGTCGGGCGCGAGTCTAACATCGCCTACAACAAGACGATGTCCTTTTTTCGGCCGATCAGCTCGGACGAGAAGAAATCCGGCCCACGGCCGCACGTTGCCCTGGTTGACGAGCTGCACGAACATCGCGACGCCTCGATGATCGAGATGTTGATCGCCGGATTCAAGGGACGCGAGCAGCCTCTCCTCTTCACGATCACCAACGCCGGGAGCGGCAAGACCAGCGTCTGCTGGAACTACCACGAGTATGCGTGCCAGGTGTGCAGCGGCATGCTCACCGACGACGAGTTTTTTGGTTACGTCTGTGCGCTCGACGAGAAAGACGATCCGTTCTCGGACGAGAAGTGCTGGCTGAAGACGAACCCGAGCCTGCCGGCGCTGCCCGGGCTGGGTTACTTGCGCGGCCAGGTCAAATCGGCGCGCGGGATGCCGGCGAAGGAATCGCTGGTCAAGCGGCTGAATTTTTGCATCTGGACCGAAGCCGACAGCCCGGCGATTTCATCGCATGTATGGATGTCCGCGCGGCGCGATTACACGATCAAGGAATTTCTCGGCCGCCGGTGCCGGGCTGGTCTGGACCTGTCGAGCACCACCGACCTGACCGCGCTGGTGCTGGCCTTCGAGCCGCGCGACGAAAGCGAACCGTGGGCCCTGGTGCCGTATTTCTGGCTGCCGGGAGACGGCCTCGCGGACAAGGCCGAAAAAGACCGCGTGCCCTATCTCGTGTGGCGCGACGCGGGGTATATCGAGACGCATCCGGGGAGGGCGATCAACAAGCTCGCCGTCATCCGCCGCATGGCGGAGATAGTGGCCCAGTTCGAAGTCATCAGCATCGCGTATGACCGGTGGCGGATCGAAGACCTCAAGATGCTGATGGTCGAGGAGGGGATTGAGCTGCCGCTGATCCCGTTCGGCCAGGGCTTCAAGGACATGGGGCCGGCATGGGATGAATTCGAGCGGCTGCTGCTCAACGGCCGGCTCGTGCATCCCGGCAACCCGGTGCTGACGTGGAACATGGCCAACGCCATCGTGGTGGAAGATCCGGCGGGCAACAAGAAGCCGGCGAAAGACCGCGTCACGGGCAGGATGGACGGCACCGTCGCGACGATCATGGCGATCGGTCCTGGACAGAAGGTGTCGGGCGAGAGCTCATTCTGGGAAAACGTCTGGAAGACCGCCAAGGAAAACGCTGATGCCGCCGCTTGAACGGATCGCGAAGGTCCTTCCCGATGTCCTGCTGGTGGCCGGGGCCGCAGGCGTGTCCTATGGAGCCTGGCTTGCTTATCAGCCGGCGGGTTATATCGTGGCTGGCGCGCTGGCGATCGTGGCCGGTCTGAAACTGGCGGCGGCGTAAATGGCATTTCTGGCCGACGCTTTCGCGCGCAAGTCTCTCAGCACCTACGACGTTTTCAAGGACATGCTGGGGCGGCGCACCTCGGCCACCGGCAAGGTCGTCAACGTCAAGACCGCGATCGAAGTGTCGGCCGTGTTTGCCTGCCTGCGCGTGATCGCCAACGGAATCGCGCAAGTTCCGTTCAAAGTCATGCGGCAAAGCGAGGACGGCAAGACGCGGCTTCCGGCCGTGAAGCATCCGCTGTACGAGCTGCTCAAATGCCGCCCCAACGAGTGGCAAACCAGCTTCGAATACCGCGAAATGCTCGCGATGCACATGGTTCTATGCGGCAATGCGTTCTCATTCGTCAACCGGTCGAACCGCGCCGGGGTCATGGAACTGATCCCGTTCGAGCCCGGCTGCGTCACGGTGAAGCGCGCGGACGACTGGACGCTGACCTACGAAGTTCGCGGGCAGGACGGCAAGACGCAACCGTTCCCGGCCAATGCGATCTGGCACCTGCGCGGCCCCTCGTGGAACGGCTGGATGGGCCTGGAGGCCGTGCAACTCGCCCGCGAAGCCATCGGCCTGGCGATGGCGACCGAGGAACAGCAGGGGCGGATGCAGAAAAACGGCGTCCGCGCGTCGGGGACCTACTCGGTCGAAGGCACGCTGAAGGAAGATCAGTACAAGTCGCTGAAGAAGTGGATCGAGGACAACCACACCGGCATCGAGAACGCCGGCAGCCCGATGGTGATGGACCGCAACGCGAAGTGGCTCCAGCACAGCATGACCGGAGTCGATGCGCAGACGCTCGAGACGCGGCGCAACCAGGTCGAGGAAATCTGCCGCTTCGCGCTGGTGAACCCGATCATGGTCGGGGCGGAATCGAAGAACACCACCTACGCCAGCGCCGAGCAGATGTTCCTCGCCCACGTCGTGCACTGCCTGTCGCCGCATTACGCGCGCATCGAGCAATCCGCGGACGTGAACCTGCTCACCAAGGAGGAGCGTGCCGACGGCTACTACACCAACTTCATCGACGCCGGGCTGCTGCGCGGCTCGATCGAAACGCAGAAGGACGTGATTCTCGGCTACGTCAACGGCGGCGTCATGTGGCCGAACGAGGGCCGCGCGCTGCTCGACCTCAACCCCGACCCGGATCCGGCCAGCGACAGGCTGCGGGTACCGACGAATATCGTCGGCCGCCGCGCGACCGACAAATCAGAAGGAGCGCCAGCGTGAACGAACTCAAGGCAATATCACAGAGCGACACGGAATTGCGGGTAGGCAATTACATGGTGCTGTTCGGCGGGAAGGATTTGACCGGAGAATTCTTCACGAAAAAGACGCATTTCGACAGCAACTACACCGACCTGGGCGTGCTCTACGTCGATTTTGAGCATGGGCGCGACGCAGAAAGGGCGGGCAATTCACAGAACAACGTTCTCGGAATCGCCGACTGGAAATCCGCGAAGGTGGACGACACCGGGATTTTCGTCGAGCGGGTGCTGAACCGCAGGGCGAAATTCATTCAGTTGATCAGCGAGCTGATCGACGCGGGCGTGGTGGGGTCGTCGAGTGAGGCAATCCCTGGCTCGCCGCGGAAAAAAAGCAGCGGCGAGATCATCGAATGGCCACTGATGCGCGACTCGCTTACGGTCACGCCGATGGATCCGCGAATGATGGCCGGGAACGTCCTGACTGCAATCAAGGCGTTGTCGGAGATATTTCCGCACAGCAAATCACTCGCGCTGGCGACCGGCGCGAAGGAAAACGAACGTAAGATTTTGTCCGAGAGAGAATTTGAACGGCTACTCACGCAGGACGCTGGGTTCACCCGTTCCGAGGCCCGCTTGATCATGAAAGAGGGCTTCAAATCCTTCCTTGTCAAGCAGGACGCTGACGATGAGGGCATGCAGCGGGTTGCTGAAGCGCTCAAGCGCAGAGGCACGGTGCTCTATCCATCAACCTGAAAGGACACATCATGGAACTCAAGGATCTCGCCACCCTGATCGAAGACCAGGGCAAGGCGTGGGAAGCATTCAAGAAGGCGAACGACGAGCGCCTGAAGGCCATCGAGGCCAAGGGCTACGCGCCCGCCGACCTGACCGAGAAGGTCGAGAAGATCAACACGGAGATCGCGGCCATCGGCAAGCAGATGACCGAGGTCGAGAAGAAAGCAGGCCGTCCGCTCCCCGGCAAGGACGACAAGGAGGTCACGCCCGAGCAGGCCGAATACCGCAAGGCGTTCAACTTGTATCTGCGCAAGGGCCGCACCGAAGGGCTCGATGAACTCGGCCGCAAAGCGATGAACACCGGCTCCGACCCGGACGGCGGATACCTCGTCGTGCCCGAGATGGACCAGGCCATCGATAGCGTCGCGGGAACGATGGGCGGGCTCGCTCCGCTTGCGGATACGATCACCATCGGCACGGCCAAGTGGGAGAAGCTGGTCAAGACCTCCGGCATGGCGATGCGGCGCGTAGCCGAAGGTGCAACCGGCGGCGAGACGACCGAGCCGAAGTACGCCAAGGTGGCGATCGAGGTTTTCCCGGCGGAAGTCGAGCCGTGGGTTTTCAACGAGACCCTCGAAGACTCGCGCATCGACCTCGAGGCCGACCTGGCCGAGGAAGCCGCGATCGGGTTCACGGAAGGCGCCAACGCGGAATACATTACCGGCAACGGCGTCGGCAAGGCGCGCGGCATCACGGCCTATACCAACGTGCACAACGGCTCCTACGCCTGGGGCAGCATCGGCTACATCCGTTCCGGCAAGTCCGCCGCGTTCATGTCCATCGCGCCCTCGGACCGCGTGATCGATCTGCAGCATGCGCTGAAATCGCAGTACCGGTCCGGCGCGAACTGGCTCACCAACGACACCACGCTCGGCGTGATGCGCCAGATGAAGGACGGCAGCGGGGCTTACTACCTGTGGAACCCCGATCCAGCCGGCGGCTTCGGCGGACGCTTCCTCGGCTCGCCCGTCACGGTGGACGACAACATGCCGGCGCTGGGCGCGGGGTCGTATTCCCTCGCGTTCGGGAACTTCAAGCGCGGCTACAAGATCGTCCTCCGCTCCGGCACCACGCTGATCCGCGACAACATCACGGCCAAAGGCCAGACGAAGTTCAACTTCCGCCGCAGGTTCGGCGGCGGCATCGTGAACTACGAGGCCATCAAGCTGATGGCGTTCATCACCGGCGTCTGAGCGCAGGATAACGAGAACCAAGGCCCGCTCCGGCGGGCCTTTTCATTTGCAACGTCCACCAATCAAATCTTTTTGAGAGGACAGCACCATGACCATTAAAGATCTGCACGACAACTGCCGTACCCTGATGGGGATCGTCCCCGTGGCGATCGGCGCGAACGGCACCGTCACCGGCCTGGTGAAGGACCGCCAGGGCTACGGCGGCGTGGAAATCATGACATCCTACGGCGCTGTCACCACCACGGGCTCGATCGTAACCCTGGTGGTGAAGGAAGGCGATGTTACCGGCACGATGACTAGCGTCGCTGACGCTGACCTACTCGGCACCGAAGCGCTGGCGAGTCTTCCGGCTGCGACCCCGCGCACCGCGGGCACCACGAAGGAAGTCACCAAGCGCGTGGGCTACAAGGGCAACAAGCGTTACGTTTCCGGCGATCTGGTGAAGACCGGGACGACCTCGGTCGGGACCATGGGCATCACGATCCTGCTGCACAGCCCGTACAACGCGCCGACGACCAACCCGTAACCGGCCACAAGGAAATCGGCCGCGTGCTCATCCCGCGCGGCGCCGTGGAACGCGGCAGCACCTTTTTGGATGAGGAGAAGGTAGATGAAAGAGGGCGAACGGCAGGTAGCACCGACGCTGGACGGCATCCGGCGCGATCACGTAGCGCGGTATGAGTTTGCGTCGCGCGTGGTGCCTAAGGGCAGCCGAGTGATCGACTTCGCGTGCGGGGTCGGGTATGGAACGCGGGTGCTGGCAAATACCGGGCACTACGCCGCAGGATTCGACATTGACGCCGAGGCGATTGCCTACGCGAAGGCTCACTACGACGTCGGCAACAGCAGCATTAGGTTCGAGATTGCCAATGGCAATGCCCCCGGTGAGCTCGGCGAATACGATGCCGCGGTCTGCTTCGAGACCATCGAGCACCTTCAAGACCCGCGCCCGCTGCTGAAGGCGCTGCGGGTATCGGCGCCGCTGCTGATTGCCAGCGTGCCGAACGAGGACGTGATGCCCTACGAGATGGCGCCGGGCGTCGTGACGGAGTTTCACCACCGGCACTACACGAAATACGACTTCAAGGCGCTGCTGCAGGAGTGCGGCTGGTGCGTGACCGAGTGGCACGGGCAGGAAGGCGACCAGTCCGAAGTCGAGCCGCGCGTGGACGGCCGGACGCTGGTCGCGGTGGCGGAGCGCGAGGCGATACCCGACGAGGCCGCGCATGGGAAGCACATCGCCATCCTCGGGCTCGGGCCGAGCCTGGATCAGTATCTCGACATCACCAAGCGCCTCGGCGGCCGGTCGAAGTTCTGCGACGAGGTGTGGGCGATCAACGCGCTGGGCGACGTGTTCGCCTGCGACCTGATCTTTCACATGGACGACGTGCGGATCCAGGAGATCCGCGCCGCCGCGGCGCCGGCATCGAACATCGCGGCAATGCTGAAGTGGCTGAAGACCGCAAAATGTCCGGTCGTCACCAGCCGCGCGCACCCGGCCTATCCGGCGCTGGTCGAGTTTCCGCTCGAGGAGGTGCTGAACCACCTGGGGCACGATTATTTCAACACGACGGCCCCTTACGCCATCGCCTTCGCCATTCACACCGGGGCGGCGATCATCAGCGTTTTCGGAATGGACTTCACCTATCCGAACGTGCACGACGCGGAGAAGGGCAGGGCGTGCGTCGAATTCTGGCTCGGGCAGGCGCACGCGCGCGGCATCAAGATCAATTTGCCGAAGACGACGACCCTGATGGACTCGATGTATCCGAGGTCTTCGAGGCTCTACGGCTACGACACGCTGGACGTGGGCTTCAAAATTCAGGAGGACGGCAAGCTGAAGCTGGAATTCAAGGAGCGTGAAAAGCTGCCGACGGCCGCGGAGATCGAGCGTCTCTACGATCACTCGGCGCCCATCTCGAAGCAGCACACCGGGACGAAGGAATAACGCCATGGCGCTCTACGAAATATTGCGGGATTTTCCCGGCAGTCAGGACGGGCGCTTCACCGAGCAATTCACCGCCGGCACGCAGCGCGAGTTGTCCGACTACCTGGCTGCGATTGTCGTCCCCGCCGGCTGGGCGCGGCCGGCCGGTGCGCCGGTCGAGATCAAGAACAAGGCCGTCGTGGCGGACGGCAGCATGACCGGATCGAGCTCCGCGCCGCGCGAGACGGTGGTCAAGCCCGCGCCGCGGCGGGGCGGGTTTGTGAAGAACTAGTGAGGAAAAAATGAACGGGCACAACAACCACGCGGTGGAAGCGCGGACGAAGGAACTGGCCGAGCAGACCGACACGGAGCTGCGCGCCCGGCTGTGCAGCGCGGAGATCCAGGCGGTGCTGGAGAAGTATCAGATGGCGGTCGCGATCCAGCGCATCGAGAAGCTGCAGCCCGGGCAAGGCATCCGCGTCGAGTACAACTTCAACTCCGTTCCGGCTCCTCGCGGAAACGGCAAAGCGGCGAACTCGTAATGGACGACCCCTCGACCTACTACACCCCGTTGCGGATGTCGCGGCCGTTTGCGCCCGGGGTTGCCGCTGGCGGTGGCTCGGCTATCGGTTTGGAAGCAAGCGCGGATGTGCTGCTCCAGGAAAATGGAGATCAGCTATTGATGGAGTCGGGGGGCAGTGCTGATATTTCGGCTTTCTCCGCGGCTGCCGCATTAACCGGGGCTGAGGAGTGGGCCTTCGTGCAGGGGGGCGTTACCGTGAAGGTGACCACCAATCAATTGCGGACGTTCGTTAACGCATAGAGCATATGTATGGCGAATCTGAAAATCAGTGAATTGAGCGCCGCGAGCGCGCTGGGCGGAACCGAGGTCGGGGGGGGGGTTCAGGCCGCCGGCAACGTGAAGATCACCGCCGATCAGCTCAAGACATACTGCCGCGAATTGAAGATGGTTTTGGCGGTTCCTCGAATCCATCAATCCACACGATACTGCGGGCGAAACAACCACATCGTGCGGACCGCGGCCGGGGTCTGGTATTTGTTTTTCGTCCTAGAGACAGGACAAGACCTCTATTACATGAAGAGTTCGGATTCCGGGGTTACGTGGGGGTTGCCGGTCATGGTGAAAACCGGGACGCTGGGAGGCGTTGCAGTCTGGTTTGACAAGTGGACGCCAGGTGACAGCGGCACGCTGATCCATGTGGCCTATTTCGATTCGGCCGTGGTTCTGTACCGCAGCCTAGACACCAGCGGGGATACGCTGGGCACCGAGCGCACGGTGTTCACTGGAGCGTCAGCGACCCAGGCGCAAAATACCTGTCTTGCCATCACCAAATCCCGCGCAAATCGCATCTACGTCGCTTTTGACATTGATGCCGGGACCGAGACCGGATTCTACAAGTCGGATGATTTTCCTGTGACCGCCTTCACCATCAAGGATAACGGCATTCATGAAGGCGTCACCGATTGGTATTCGCTGTTTCCCGGCAACTACGCAGACTCCGCCGACATCGACTGCGTGTTCAACGACCGCAGTGCGTTGGGGCTGAGCCTCAAGACCTTTGACGACTCCGCGAACAACTGGACTGGAGTATCGGCGGAGACCGCCATCATCGCAGACGGAGGCTTCGCTGACATCAGCGGCAATACCGTCGCTTCGCAATTTTCCGGGGCGGTGCGGGACTCAGACGGCCATTTGTTCGTTGCCGCGTGGTCGAACGCGGATACGCTGAACGCAGACCTGCGGTTTTTCGACATCAATGGCGCCGCTTCCATCACGGAGCGCACGAATGTGGTGTTGAATTCCGTTGACGACCAGGCCGTGTGCGCGGTGTCCATCGACGCCAGTGGTGACCACAATGTCTATTATTTTGGCAAGTCGGATGGGAGCGAGACCTACGCAACCGCAATGAAGATGTATTACAAGCGCAGCACTGACGACGGGGTGAACTGGGGCGCTGAAACCGAGGTCGGCACCGGCAACATTGCACGGGGTTTGAGCTTCATAGCCGCCGCCAAGGAGATCGGCGACGGCGAACACGTGGTGGGGCAGTACGCCGATGATTGGCCTCCCACTGGTGGGGGGGCGCTTTCGGTCATGGTGGCGACGTTGACCTAATTCGATTGATAAATGGCGATCACCATAACAGCCAGCGCACACCGCACGACTGGCATCGGTCCTCTCTACGTGCATTTCGATGCGACCGACACGACGGCCGATGGTGTTGCAAACCCGTTCCACGAACTCGACTTCTCGTGGAATTTCGGTGATCCAAGCGCCGGGAATTTTGCTTATGGCAATCCCTACCTGCGGAACAAGAACATCGCCTATGGAGCGGTGGCGGGACACGTTTACAGCATTGCAGAAGGCGGCGGCGACGTGCCTTTCACCGCTACGCTGACCGTGACCGATGGCGTCACGACTGAAACGCAGACGTTTGACATCACGGTTTACGACCCGGAAGGGGCGAACGGGTTTGACGACTTCTATTATTTCGACCCGAGCGGGGCATTCACCGGAGCACCCGCCGAGGACGCCACGCACGTCAGGGTGACGAGCGGAGATTTCGACAGCATCAAAACAACCTACCAGGCGGCCAATCGCAGCTTGCGGTTCGCGGGCGGTCAAGTATTCGACGCGAGCGCGGCATCTACGATAACCACTACGACCGGCCCGTGGGAGCTTTGCGGTTTTGGGAGCGGTCGCGCCATCGTTCAGAAAACTACCGGAGGACTGCGGACGATTCAGTTTCAAGGGGCGACCGATGGTCGCGTTCGCGGTCTTGATCTGGATGGAGAGCAGCAGGCTGGCACCGGGCAATGCCTATGGTTCGTGAATCCCAAGAGCACGGATATTCTGCTTCATGACATTTACGGGCACGACGACGGCGGCGGCATCGGGGTTGACGGTGGTGGCTCCACGCTCAACGACCAGATGTGCATCTCCGAGTGCATCCTCCAGAGGTTCACGACCGACCTCGGCGTGTTCCTGTGGGGGCACAAGTCAGCGGTGCTTGGCTGCTTGATAGAGGACACGGAGACGCTTGGCGGGACCGATCCAGAGCACACCGCGCGGATCGGATACTGGCGGAAATCGATGTTCCAACACAACAAGATCGCTCTCTCCCAGACGAGCCCTGGAAAGGAAATGCTTACGCTTCGGACGCCGGTGGTGCCGCAGCCAGGAACTCCTCCGGGGACCAGCCTCTCGATAGTTTCGGACAACGAAATCCCGACGAACACCTACATCGGGATGCAGATGGGGCCACCCTCCAACGGCGAAGCGTATCTCTCAGATGTCATCATTGAGCGTGAATACCACTGGGCCGACCTGAGCGGCCCCGTCGACGCTGGCGAACCGGGGTTCAGGTTGTCGGGGACGCGGGTGACGAAACGCAACTGTATCGTTGATGCCACCAACTCAGTGAACGCGAACGCGCGATGCATGCAAATCCTCACTGAGGAAACTTCCTTCTACACCAATGATCCCTGGTGCCGGAATCTGTGGCTCTACAACAATTCATATGTGCTGGCCTCAGGCACCGGGATGAACGGCTTCCTCCCAATCGTGTTTTCAGGGAGCACCGTAGACGGCTCGATTGTTGACAACAATCTTGCGTATGCAAGGCCAGGTTTTGGGATTTCGACCGTCGACCTGTTAACGCCGGGAAGCGGCAACACCGTCACTGAAGGATCAAACAATTCAAGCGCGGCGCAGATGCTCAACAACGACCCGTTCGTCGACGCCATAAACCGAACGGTTGCAGACGGCGACCTGATGCCAGCAGGTTACGCGGTTGGTGGGGGCAACGGGGCGCTGCCGGTGTTCCGAGACTACCGCGGGATTTTCAGGGACCGCTCGCAGATGGACATCGGCGCGTTCCAGACAGCGGAGGGCACGCTGCCGGGCGAGGGTGGCGGTGGCAGCGGCCAGATTTTCCCCCCTCCCGCCGCACGCCGCATGATTGGCCTGGTGCCGATTGGGTTGAGATGAACGGTATCGACTACATGGTCCGGCGTGGGCCGCAGACGCACGTCACCGAGAGCTACGTGAGCTCGCCGCCGGCGCTGACGATCACGGACGAGTGCGGGGATCTGTGGTGCCTGGGGTTTCGCTACGGCGCCGCGCCGCGCGGGGAGTTCGCGTTCAACGTGCTGCGGAACGGCGTGGAGACCGGCGAGATCGCGAGCCGCATCGAGCGCCGGGCCGGCCGGGTGAGGATTTTCACCGAGGCCGGATGGAAGCGGTGGACGGGGACAACGTTCGTGTGATGAACCCCGCGACGATTACCTTCCACGAAACGCTGATCCGGCTGATGAAGGGCGTGATCAGCGCATGGGAAAAGTGGCTGGAGGCTCAAAAGCAGAAGTAATTTTTTTAACGACTCGCCAAGCACGCGCCTGACCGCGCCGCGACGTTTGCGGCCCCGCCCGGCAAATGCCTCCTTGGTTTTCACGACAAGGAGACATTCATGTCGATGCAATACAGCGTTTCGGTAGGCGGCATCACCCCGACGGCGGCGGCCTGCACATTGGCGTTCGTCAACCCCGGCGTCTCGCGCTCGCTCGCGTTCCTGCGGGCCTGGGCGGGGCAGTCGGTCAACGCGACCAGCGCGCAGCAGAGGATCCAGCTCAACACGCAGGTCACGGCGTTCCCGACGCTGACCTCGGCCACGCCGGTCCCGCACACGCTATCCGATCCGGTGTCGGTCATCACCGGCGGCACGGGTGGCGCGGCGGGCACGAGCGGCACCAACGCCTCGGCGGAAGGCGCGGGGTCGAAAACCATCATCTACCACGACACGTTCAACGTGCTGAACGGCTGGCTGTGGGTGCCGACGCCGAAGGACGTGATCGTGCTCAACGCGAGCGCGGCCTCGGGCTTCGGGCTGCACGTGCCGGTGGCGGTATCGCCGGCGGGCGCCTGGTCGTGGGGCGTCACGTTCGAGCAGCTCGGATAAGCGGCTTCGAGTTGCAGTCGACCCACCGGAGAGACAATCTCTCCGGTGGCTGATGACAATGGATAAATAAATGGGAATTACATAGTTAACTACCTAACGGGAAAGTGAGAATGAAATGAGTTTCAATTTCGAGTTTGTCGCGGAAAGAGAAGACGCTAACCAGATTATTGGCGAAGAATCTGCGCCGGAGATAGTGAAGGGGTTTCTTCGCGCCGGGCTATCGGCGTTCAAGCCCGGTTCACTGGTGCACGTGAAGGCTGTCGGTCATTTGTTCAACAACGATTACCAGAAAAGCACGGGGGAATTGGTAGTAGAACAGGTGTCCTTGAGAACGCCGAAGGCACCGGGTAGTTAAGTATATAAATCCCATACATAGCATATGAAGCTCGTTCAACTCGAACGCGACGCCTTGCTCAAGCCGCTGCAGGCAGTAACCGGCATCGTGGAAAAGCGCCATACGCTGCCGATCCTCTCGAACGTCCTCATCGAGCGCAAGCAGGACAGTCTGCTGATGATGGCGACGGACCTCGAGATCCAGGTGGCAACGCGCACGGACCTCGAGAAGAGTTCCGGGGAGGATGCGGGCCTCACGGTGTCGGCCCGCAAGCTTCAGGAAATCCTGCGGGCGTTGCCGGAGGGAACCGAGGCGGCGCTCGAAGTGCAGAACAACCGTCTCCAGGTGCGCTCCGGCAAGAGCCGCTTCAACCTGCAGACCTTGCCGGTGGCGGATTTCCCGGCGATGGCGAACCCGGATGCGGCGCAGGCGAAGGTGAGCATGCCGCAGAGGGCGCTGCGGGAATTGCTGCTGCTGGTGCAGTATGCGATGGCGCAGCAGGACATACGCTACTATCTCAACGGGCTGCTCCTGGTGCTGGAAGGGGCGCAGGTCAAGGTGATTGCCACCGATGGCCACCGGCTGAGCTACGCCGCGCGGCCTCTCGGGCAGCAGCAGGAGCGGCGCGAGGTGATTCTCCCGCGCAAGGCGGTGCTGGAACTGAGCCGCCTGCTCGGGGACAGCGATGACGCGGTCGCGATCGAGATCTTCGCGAGCCTGGTGCGGTTCACCTTCGGTAATACGGTCCTCACCACCAAGATCATCGACGGCAAGTTCCCGGATTACACGCGGGTCGTGCCGACGAACTACCAGAAGCGCTTCTCCATCAAGCGGCAGGAGCTCCTGCAGTCGCTGCAGCGGGCGGCGATCCTGTCCAACGAAAAGTTCCGCGGCGTGCGCTGGATGGTGTCGGCCAACAGCCTGCGCATTTCCTGCACCAACAACGAGCAGGAGGAGGCCCAGGAGGAGCTGGAGGTTGCGTATGGCGGAGACGCGCTCGACATCGGTTTCAACATAACCTACATCCTGGACGTGCTGAACAACGTGCACAGCGAGACGGTCGAATGCTCGTTCGGGGATGCCAACAGCAGCATGCTGGTCACGGTGCCGGACAACGTCGAGTTCCGCTACGTGGTCATGCCGATGCGCATTTGAGGGCGAAGGATGGCGACACAGGAAAGCGAAAAAGAGCAGCAGCGGACAGCCGACGACTACGATGCGAGCAGCATCAAGGTCCTCAAGGGCCTTGAGGCGGTGCGCAAGCGCCCCGGGATGTATATCGGGGACACCAGCGACGGCACCGGTCTCCACCATATGGTGTTCGAGGTGGTGGACAACGCGGTGGACGAGGCGCTGGCGGGGTACTGCGACGAGATCACGGTCACCATACACCCGGACAACTCGGTGAGCGTGGCCGACAACGGCCGCGGCATCCCGACCGAGAAGCACCCGGAGGATGAGGCAGGCCGCTCGAGCGCGGAGGTAGTGATGACCGAGCTCCACGCCGGCGGAAAATTCGACAACAATTCCTACAAGATCGCCGGCGGGCTCCACGGCGTCGGGGTGTCGGTGGTGAACGCGCTGTCGGAGTGGCTGCGGCTCTCGATCCGGCGCGACGGCAAGCACCACCAGATGGAGTTTCGCCTGGGCGATACCGTGGCTCCCCTCAAGGTCACCGGCAAGACCGAGCGCCGCGGCACGGAAGTGCATTTTCTGCCGGCGAAGGAGATCTTCGGGCGCATCGAGTATCACTACGAAATACTGGCCAAGCGCCTGCGCGAGCTGGCGTTCCTCAACAGCGGGCTGAAGATCTTCCTCATCGACCAGCGCACGGGGAAGGAGGAGAAATTCGCGTTCACCGGCGGCGTCAAGGGCTTCGTCGAGTATATCAACCGCAGCAAGAACGTGCTGCACCCGAACATCTTCTATTCGAAGGCCGAGAAAGACGGCATCGTCGTCGAAGTGGCGATGCAGTGGAACGACTCCTATCAGGAGGCGGTGCTATGTTTCACCAATAACATCCCGCAACGCGACGGGGGCACGCACCTGACGGGGCTGCGCGCCGCGATGACGCGCACGCTGAATCAGTACATCGTGAACAACAAGCTCGCCGAGAAGGCGAAGGTGGAGCCCAACGGCGACGACATGAAGGAAGGGCTGACGGCGGTGCTGTCGGTGAAGGTGCCGGAGCCGAAGTTCTCCTCCCAGACCAAGGACAAGCTGGTCTCCTCCGAGGTGCGGCCGGTGGTCGAGGAGATCGTCGCCCAGAAGCTGACCGAATTCCTGCTCGAGAAGCCAAACGACTCGCGCATCATCTGCAGCAAGATCGTGGACGCGGCGCGCGCGCGCGAGGCGGCGCGCAAGGCGCGGGAGCTCACGCGCAGGAAGGGCGTGCTCGACTCGTTCGGCCTGTCGGGCAAGCTCGCCGACTGCCAGGAGCGCGACCCCGCCCAGTCGGAGCTCTACATCGTGGAAGGTGACTCCGCGGGCGGCTCGGCGAAGCAGGGGCGTGATCGCAAGTTCCAGGCGATCCTGCCGTTGAAGGGCAAGATTCTCAACGTCGAGAAGGCCCGGCTCGACAAGCTGCTGTCTTCGCAGGAGATCATCACGTTGATCAGCGTGCTCGGCACCGGCATCGGCAAGGAGGAGTATGCGCCGGAGAAGCTGCGCTATCACCGCATCATCATCATGACGGACGCAGACGTCGACGGCTCGCATATCCGCACCCTGCTGCTGACTTTCTTCTACCGGCAGATGCCGGAGCTGATCGAGCGCGGCCACATTTACATTGCGCAGCCGCCGCTCTACAAGGTGAAGCACGGCAAGAGCGAGCGTTACCTGAAGGACGAGCACGAGCTGAAGCAGATGTTGCTGCGGCTGGCGCTGACGGAGGCGGAGCTCTACACCTCGGCCAATGCCCAGCCGGTCAAAAAAGAGGCGCTGGAGCAGGTCGCCAAGGATTACCTGCTGGCGGAGGCGGTGATCGAGCGCGTGAGCAGGCTGATCGACGAGGAGGTGCTGCACGCTCTTCTGCGCCAGCCGGTTCAACTCGATCTCTCCGATGACAAGGCGGCGCAGAAGAGCGCCAAGGCGCTCGCCGCGGTGCTCGCGCCGCGAGGGATGAAGGTGGAGGCCAAATACGACGACAAGACCGAGCGTAACGTGCTCGCGGTGAGCCGCACGCAGCACGGCATCGTGCGCCAGTGCTACATAGACGCGGACTTCGTGCAGAGCGGCGACTACGGCCAGATCAAGCGCACGGCGCAGGTGTTGCAGGATCTGCTCGGCGAGGGCGCCTACGTCAAGCGCGGCGACAAGCAGCAGCCGGTGCGGGAGTTCCGCGAGGCGATCGAGTGGCTGCTGGGCGAGGTAAAGCGCGAGGTGAGTGTCCAGCGTTACAAGGGATTGGGCGAAATGAACCCGGAGCAGTTGTGGGAGACCACCATGGATCCCAAGACGCGCCGGCTGCTCAAGGCCCAGATCGAGGACGCGATCAGCGCCGAGGAAATCTTCTCGACGCTGATGGGCGACCAGGTCGAGCCGCGCCGCCAGTTCATCGAGGCGAACGCACTCGGCGTGCGCAACCTCGACATCTAAATAAACGCGGCGTATCGCCGCGATTATTTGCGTTTGGCTCTCGCCGGCGCCTTGATGGCGGCCGTCCTGGCGGGTTTGGGGGTGGCTTTGACGGCCTGGGCACGCTGCGTGGCCGCGGGCTTGGCGGAAGCGCCGCGCACTTTCTCTTTCGGTGGCGCACTGACCGGCGCCGGGGCCGCAGGCTCCTCCGCTTTCGGCTTGCGCGGCTTGCGCGCCTCGAATTCGAAGCCGACCCTGCCCTCGGGCGTCTTGACCAGGTAGGCCTTGAACGGCCGCCCCTTTCTGGAAATGAAGCGCGTGAAGAGGTCGGTGCGCCCGGTGGCAAGGAGCTTTTGCATCTGCGCACGCTCGACCGGTTGCTGCAGGATCATTTTCCCGGAGCGGAAATCGCAACTGCGGTCGGGGCCGACCGCCTTCTCGCATACATATGCCACACCGTGCTCGAACACGCGCGATTTGCATTTGGGGCAGGCGCCGACGCTTTCCTGTCCACTGAAGTCAGGGGCGGCCTCCTCTTCTCCGGGGCGGGCCTGCCCGAAGTCGAATTCGAGCTTGAACTCGTCGGTCAGGCGCAGGCCTGCCGAGAACGGCTTGCCGGCGCGGCTGCGGAAACCGCTGAGCGGCCCGATGAAGCGCTGGGTGATGAGTTCCGCCACTTCTTCCGGGGCCCACTCCCGGCCCGACAGCACGACCCACAGCGAGAAATCGCAGTTCTGGCATTGAAATTTGCGGTAATTCTCCTGCACCACGCCGCCGCACTTGGGACAGGGCGCCTCCACGGTGGTGTAGGCTTCCTCGGGGATGTCCCCGTTCTTGATGCGCTCGACCAGGTCGCGGGTCACCTGCTCGATGTGGTCCATGAATACATCGCGCTGGAGCTTGCCTGTTTCCATCAGCTTGAGCTGGTATTCCCAGTCCCCGGTCAGCTCGGGCGAGGTGATCTCGGTGACAGCGAAGAGGTGGAGCGCGAGCAGCAGCCTGAACGCCTTCCAGGTCGGCTTCAGCTCCCGCCCTTCGCGCTGCACGTACCGCTCCTGGATCAGCCCTTCGATGACGGCGGCGCGGGTGGCGGGCGTGCCGAGTCCCTTGGCTTCCATCGCGGCGCGCAACTCATCGTCCTCGACCAGCTTGCCGGCGCCCTCCATGGCGGAAAGCAGCGTGGCTTCGGTATAGCGCGCCGGCGGCTTGGTCTGGTTTGCGAGGGCGTTCACTTCGAGGACGGTAACGTTTTCGCCGGCAGCGACGGCCGGCAGGTTCTGGGACTCCTCCTGCGCGGAGCGCCCGTATACTGCGAGCCAGCCCGGGATCTGCAGGATGCGGCCATCCGTCTTGAACTGGTGCTCGCCGACCTGGGTGACGCGTGTAGTCTGCAGGTACTCTGCCGCGGGATGGAACACCGCGAGGAAGCGCCGCACCACCAGGTCGTAGAGCTTGTGCTCGGCCTCGTTGAGGTGTGTCGGCAGCTGCAGCGTGGGGATGATCGCGAAGTGATCGCTCACTTTGGCGTTGTCGAACACGCGCTTGTTTGGCCGCACCCAGTTGTTCTTGAGGACGCTCTTGGCAAACGGCGCGTACTCGCGGGCGCCGGTGAGCAGCTGCATGGCCTTTTTCACCGTGCCGAGGTAGTCCTCGGGCAGCGCGCGCGAATCGGTGCGCGGGTAGGTCAGGACCTTGTGTCGCTCGTAAAGCGCCTGCGCCAGCGCCAGCGTGGTCTTGGCCGAGAAGCCGAAGCGCCCGTTCGCCTCGCGTTGCAGGCTGGTGAGATCGAACAGCAGGGGTGAAAGCTGCGTGGCGGGCCGGGTTTCGTCGCTGACGGTTCCGGACTGACCGCGGCATGCAGCCGCGATCGCTTCGGCATCGGCGGCGTTCCACAGCCGCTCGGCCTTGCGCTCGGCCTCCTCATCCTTCTTGAAGCCGGGATCGAACCAGCGCCCGGGATACTCGCCCGCCTTGGCTCCGAACCGCGCATGCACCTCCCAGTAATCGCGCGGCTTGAAGGCCCGAATGGCCTCCTCGCGCTCGACCAGGATGGCGAGCGTCGGGGTCTGCACGCGGCCGACCGTGGTGAGGTAGAAACCGCCCTCCTTCGAATTGAAGGCGGTCATCGCCCGTGTGCCGTTGATGCCGACCAGCCAGTCTGCCTCGGAGCGGCACTTCGCGGCGTCGGCAAGCGGCAGCAGTTCGCGGTCGGGGCGCAGCGCCTCAAAGCCCTCGCGAATCGCCGCGGGCGTCATCGACTGCAGCCACAGGCGCTGGATCGGCTTCTTCGCCCCCGCGTGCTGCACGATGTAACGGAAGATGAGCTCGCCCTCGCGGCCGGCGTCGCAGGCGTTGATGAGGCCGGTGACGTCCTTGCGCTTGATCAGCCGCAGCAGCAGGTTGAGCCGGCTCTCGTTCCTCTCGATCGGCGCGAGCTCGAAGCGCGGAGGGATCACCGGCAGGTGCGCGAACGACCATTTGCCGCGCTTGACCTCGTGTTCCTTCGGGACGGTGAGCTCGAGCAGGTGGCCGACCGCCGAGGAGAGCACGTAACCGCCGTCTTCGTAGTAGTCGCCATGACGCGTAAAGCCGCCGATTGCGCGCGCGATGTCGTTGGCGACCGAAGGCTTCTCCGTGATGATCAGTAGCTTGCTCATCCGTACGCTGGACCCGTGTGCGGGCAAAAATAGCGCAAGATGATAAGTACAATGATTTGTCTAGGCAAGCGCGGCGTGCTTGCCGCAAGGGCGAACACTGGTGCCGTTCCAACTATTGGTGACTCATCCGGTCGGTTGTGCTGGAACCGATTATCGCGGGCAGTCGAGTTATCGATGCCAGGAAAATCAAGTTGGAACGGCACTAGCGCTGCACGCGCTGGATCAGGCCGCCCGGCAGCGATGCGATCTGCCCATCGAGCTCGAGCTGCGTGAGCAGGGCTGCGAGCTCTGCCGGCGGCAGGCCGCAGCGCGCTGCAAGCGTGTCCGGATCGCAGGGGTCGTAGCCGAGCGCATCGAGCAGGCGGCGCGTGCGCGCGTCGGCCGCGGCAGCGCGAGCGGGCGCGGCCGGCGCCGGCGCGGGCATCTGCAGCTCTTCCAGGATGTCGCGGGCACTTTCCACGAGCTTCGCACCTTGCTTGATCAGCGCGTGGCAGCCCTTGGCGAGCGGTGAGTGGATCGAACCGGGAACGGCGAACACTTCTCTGCCCTGCTCGGCCGCGAGACGCGCCGTGATGAGCGAGCCGCTGTCCGCCGCGGCTTCCACCACCAGGCAGCCGAGCGCAAGGCCGCTGATGAGGCGGTTGCGGCGAGGGAAATTCCCGGCCAGCGCGCGCGTGCCAAGCGGAAACTCGGAAACGAGGGCGCCGTTCTGCGCCAGTTGGTGCGCCAGCGCACGGTTGCGGGCGGGATAGACGATGTCGACGCCGGTGCCCAGGACCGCCACGCTGCTGGAGGCGCCGGCCAGCCCGCCGCGATGCGCCGCGGCGTCGGCACCGAGCGCGAGGCCGCTCACGACGGTCAGTCCGGCATCGGAGAGCGTTCTAGCGAAGGCCTCGGCGTTGGCCATGCCCTGCGCGGTCGCGTTGCGGCTGCCGACAACGGCTAGCGACGGCCGCGACAGCAGTTCGGCGCGACCTTTGACGTAGAGCAACGCCGGCGGGTCGGCGATTTGCAGGAGCCGTGGCGGGTAATGGTCGTCGGCCAGCGTGAGGACGCCATTCGCTGGGTCCTCGAGCCAGGCGCCGACAGCGGCTACGGACTCTTCGGCGCCGCCCTGCAGGATCGCGGCAGCGGTGGCATCGGCCACGTGCTGCGCGAGCGCGCTACGGCTCGCAGCAAGTATGCGCTGAGGGTCACCGAAGGCGGCAAGCAGTTGGCGCAGCGTCGCGCCGCCCAGGCCGGGCGTGAGGCTCAGCTTGAGCCAGGAGGCGAGTTCCGGGTCGAGCGGCATGTGGCGGACGCAAGGCTGCCGCCCGCCGCGCCGGCGCGGCGCCGAGCGGGATCAGGGGTTGGTGACGAGGTCGTTGATCGCAACCGGGCGTGAGGCCTGCATCACGAGCCCGAATGCGGCGCGGTCGAATGTGCGAAACACCATCACCAGGCCGAAGCGCTCGTCGGGCAACTTGGCGGCGTCCTCCTCGGTGATGCGCCGGCCGCGCTGGTAGAGCGGCGCGTCGCGCGGCGTGATTTCTTCGCTGTAATAGGCCCGCGGCGAGTCGTTCAGGGCGAATCCCGTTGTTCCATAGAGGGGTGCCATGCGCGTTCCGTAGGCGAGCGTGCTTTGGCTGCGGTGAATCGCCAAAACGTGCCCCACCTCGAGGCCGTCTTTCGATCCCTTGGACAGCGCCACGATGCCAAGCGGGCCGGTTTCTCCGAGACTGCCGTAGGTCGACATGATGCGCCCCCGCACCGGTTTCCACGGCGCGCGCGGCACGT
>Ga0210377_10001566_pt1 | contig 20875 bp, 18 predicted proteins | sample PLM4_65_b1redo_FD_155480 | JGI IMG/M metagenome (GOLD analysis project Ga0210377, IMG submission 155480) | Groundwater sediment microbial communities from an aquifer in East River, Colorado, USA - PLM4_65_b1 redo | ecosystem: Environmental > Terrestrial > Soil > Riparian zone | place: USA: East...
CCCCGCCCCGCAGCCCCCGACAGGCGAAGGTGTGCCGCGGGTCGTGAACGTGAAGGTCAGCAATCGCCGCATCCTCTACCGCGTCCCGGAATGCGTGCGTCACATAGCCCGGCGTCCAAGGCCGACCATCCCGCCAAGAACGCGGGCCCGCCCCCCTCACCAGGGCCAAGGGCTCGGAGGATCGCCAGGGTCTAGGCGCTCAGGGGGGCATACTGTGTCTTCCCGGCCTTGGTCTTCACGCAGGGTGACAACTCCCGCTGTCCAGTCAACGTCACCCCAACGCAGATTGCAGGCTTCCCCAAGTCGCAGGCCGGTTTCTAGCAGCAGACGTACCAGGGGGCGTAATTCGCCTCTTGGGACCGGAAGATCCCCACAATGGGGCTGAATCTAAGAGTGATCATCCTCTTCCCGGCTTCGTCGGTCCGGCTTCAGATACGGCACACTCCGTCGGCTCAGCTCCCGGGTGGGCCGGCTCCGCAATCTCTCGGTTGTGTTTGCCTCTCCCGCGATAGTCCCCAGGTTCAACGGCGGCCTGAGGACACATCAGAGAAAAGACGTAAAGTCGGAAGGGCCGAAACAAAAACCAGGCCCCGAACGGAGGCTGGCGCCGCACAAAGCTACTCGTCCGAACTCCCTTCGGGAAAAGCCAGACCCCACGAATGCCCACAGTTCAGGCATTGCCACTTGGGGGATGTCCGCTCGACCACGCAGCCACCGAGGATGACCTGTCGGTCAGGATACTCGGCTTCCACATCGGGCGTCACCAGGCCATAGATGATCTCCGCGACCTCCCGCGATCCGCAGCGTGGGCAATGGGGGTCTTCCCACGGTTTCATTCTCCAGCCCTCTGCACCGCGGGGCCGGTACTTCCGTGACGATGGAGAACCGGCCGGGCTCGTCGCTCCGTCGTCCCGGTCAACGGAAATGATTTTCGTAAGGGCGCTATGTCCCGCATGACGGGCCGGATCGAGTCCCTGCTCTTTTCACCGTATCCGAAATACCCGAACCACGTCCCCCTTCACGTCCTCCTTCACTTTGGAGAGTTCGCAGTGAACTTGGTTCTCCTAGTCGCTTGAGGATGTCGGGGGCGCGCAGCGGACCCGACTCGCGCAGAATCGCAAGCGCCTTCCCGCCGCGTTCCCTCAGCTCGAATGAGGGCTTTCGCCTGGCAGGACGGAGCGTCGCTCCGCGGTTCCGGATAGAGTATGGTGTCCCCGGAATTCCCGCGTGTAGAACTCACGAGGCAGTTTCCTGTGGGTCATCACGGTGGGATGTGGTACGCGCATTCACCTCGATAATTCGCGAAGGCCGCCGTCAGTTCTCCGTATCGAGGCAGCGGATCACAGGTTCTCAATCGGCACGGGCGGGATCGGGTCGGCCGGCGTAAAGCCGAAGACGCGCGCGAAAAAGTAGAGCTCCCCCTCCAAGGCGCGGCGGATGTTCTCGGCCTTCCGGAAGCCGTGCTGCTCCCCCTCGAAGGGCACGTAGGCCGTCGGGATCCCCCGCATCCGCAGTGCCTCGTACATCAGCACCGCCTGATTCGGTGGGACGACCTTGTCGTCCAATCCCTGGAAGAAGATCACGGGACGGCGCAGCCCCTCCAGGTGGTGGAGGGGCGATCGCGCCAGGTAGAGGTCTCGCCGCTCGGGATACGGGCCGATCAGGGTATCCAGGTAGCGCGCCTCGAACTTGTGCGTGTCCTGGGCCAGAAGCTCCAAGTCGCTCACCCCGTAGTGGCTGGCCCCGGCGGCGAAGACGTTGCGGAAGGCGAGGCAGGCCAGCGTGGTGTACCCGCCGGCGCTCCCGCCCCGGATGGCGAGACGATTCCCATCCACCCGGCCCTGCGTTGCAAGATAGGCCGCACCTGCACAGCAGTCGTCCACGTCCACGACGCCCCACTGCCCGTGGAGCCGCTCGCGATAGGCCCGCCCGTAGCCCGTGCTCCCCCCGTAGTTCACGTCCAGGACGGCGATCCCCCGGCTCGTATAGAACTGGATGCCGAGCCGAAGGGCCGTGGTGGTGGCCGAGGTCGGACCCCCATGGATCATCACGACCAGAGGGGGACGCTCGCCTCCCGGTGCGACGAAGACGGGATTCCTGGGCGGGTAAAAGAGGGCGTGAGCCGTCCGCCCGCCTGTGGTGGGGAATTCGATCGGCTCGGGGTTGGAGAGATACTCCGGATCGATCGGAAGCGTCGTGGAGCGGCGAACGACCTCGCGCCGCCCCGACTCGAGGTCCATGCGGATCACCGACAGGGGCTCGGTGGGCGAGCCGGCGAGGAAGGCTGCCTGATGCCCGTCGCACTGGAGGAAGCTGAGATCGGTGTAAGGAAGCTGGACTGGTGTCAGTCGTCGTGTCTCGACATCGAGGCTGCCGAGGGACCATGCCCCCTTGCGGGTGAAGGCGCACAGAATCCGGCCCGGTGAGGCGAACGCGTAGTGCTGCATGCCGAAGACCCAGGGCGGGGTCGCGAACTCCGCCTGGAGATCCGTCAGCGCCTCGACGCGCCCGTCTTTGAGCCGCGAGAGGTTCCACCAGTCGGTCCGGTCCGACACGAAGTGCAGAACCCCGTCGGGCGACCAGCAAGGCTGAATGGCCGACTCGCCGCGGCCGCCGGCCACACGGGCCGCCTCGCCCAGCGAGCCGCCACCGTGCACCGGGGCCACCCGCAACTCGGCCGCATCCCACGGCATGTGGGGATGGTTCCATTCGATCCAGGCGAGCGATGCGCCATCAGGGCTGAGGCGGGGGGCGGCGTAGAAGTCCCTGCCGGCCACCAGCACCTCACCTGCCCCGCCCCGGTCCGCATCCACGGAGACGATCGTGTTCCGCGGTTCGCCGCCGGCGGTGTGGTCCTCCCGGACGCAGATGATCCGCCGCCTGTGCGCGTCCCAGGCGAGGTCGGCGAATCGCAGGGCGCTGGCCGGCGTGAGAGGCTTCGGTTCCACGCCCCCCCGCACCAGATAGAGTCGCTGATCAACGAAGTGTGCAAAGTACAGCGTCCCCTCGGCGACCAGAGAGGATCCGCCCCCGTACTCGTGGACCCGTGTGCGGGCGTTGAAGCCCTGCGGAAGACAATCCTCGATGGTCCCGTCTCGCCTGCATCGGACCACCATGGACCGCCCACCCTCGGTCGGCCGCATCTCCAGCCAGTAGACCTCTGCGCCGTGAACTTGGACCTCGCTCAATCCCACGGCGCCCGAGGCAATCTGCGCAGCGGTGATCGGTGACGCCCATGTTCCGTAGGGTCGCACGTGCGGAGGGTTCATCAGGCTCTTCCTTGTGAGCTATGGGATTCGCATTGCACCCAGGATTGCGCCGATGCTGGCGCAGAGGAAGGCGGGATGGCAGCACACGGAGCGATGCATGGAGGGCAGGGCGAACGGTCAGCGATGAGCGGTTCTTCCGTCAATGGTGGGCCCAGGAGAACTCGACCCTGGGACCCTTCCCGCTCAGAGAGCGGGGCGGCTCTGACCCCGCGTGCCCGGCAGGGCACGCGCTCTGTTGCGTGTGGTGGGCCCACCAGGACTCGAACCTGGGACCATCCGGTTATGAGCCGGCGGCTCTGACCAACTGAGCTATGGGCCCTTACGAACAAGACAATGACCAAATCCCAATGAGGGGGCCGAGCGGAACGTAAGAACTCACCGCGTCCTGCGGAACCCTTTCGCCCATTGGTCATTGGTCATTGGGGATTTGGTCATTCTCGTTTCTAGCCTTCCACGAAGCTCTTCAACTTCTTGCTCCGGGTCGGGTGACGCAGCTTCCGCAGAGCCTTGGCCTCGATCTGGCGGATGCGCTCGCGGGTGACGTCGAACTGCTGCCCGACCTCCTCCAGGGTGTGATCGCAGCCGTCCCCGATCCCGAACCGGAGACGCAGCACCCGCTCCTCGCGGGGCGTCAGCGTCTTCAGCACCTCCTCGGTCTGGCCCTCGAGGTTTCTGTCGATGACCGCTTCCAGCGGGGAGACGGCGGCCTTGTCCTCGATGAAGTCGCCGAGGTGGGAATCCTCCTCCTCCCCGATGGGGGTCTCCAGGGAGATGGGCTCCTGCGCGATCTTCAGGACCTTGCGTACCTTGTCCACGGGCAGATCGATCTTCTGCGCGATCTCTTCCGGAGTCGGCTCGCGGCCGTACTCCTGCACCAGGTGACGCGAGGCCCGGATCAGCTTGTTGATCGTCTCGATCATGTGCACGGGGATCCGGATGGTCCGCGCCTGGTCGGCGATGGCCCGGGTGATGGCCTGCCGGATCCACCAGGTGGCGTAGGTGCTGAACTTGTACCCGCGCTGGTACTCGAACTTGTCCACCGCCCGCATGAGCCCGATGTTCCCCTCTTGGATCAGGTCCAGGAACTGGAGGCCGCGGTTGGTGTACTTCTTGGCGATGCTGATGACCAGGCGCAGGTTGGCCTCCACCATCTCCTTCTTGGCCTGGAGGGCCTTCCGCTCTCCCTCGGTGATGGCGGTCAGGAGGGCGCGCAGCTCCTTGGCGGGGGCGTCCGACTCCTGTTCCACCTTCGCGATCTTCTCCAGGATGCTGGTGAGGCGCTGCCGGAAGAGTTCCCCATCTCCTTTGGGCGGGCGAGCCCGGCGCAGCATGCCCCGCAGCGTGTTCGGGCTCAGACCGTAGCCGCTGGCCAGGCGCTTCAGATCAGCCTGAGGCATGCGGGCGGCCCTGGCCAGTTCCTGTATCTCCCGCTCGCCCGCCTCGATCCGCTCCAGGAAACTCCGCATGCGGGCCACGACGCGATCCACCACCCGCTGGTTCAGGCTGAGGCGGCGCAGCAGCGCCGCCTGCTTGGCCTTCCGCTGGGCGATCTCCGCCTCGAACCGCGCCAGGCCCCGGGCGCTCAACCGGGGGCGGGCCTTGGTCAGCCGGCGGTGCAGATCGTCCAGCTTCCCTTGCTCATTCCGCAGCCCGCGGATCGCCGGACGAATGTCGTTCGCCAACTCGCGTTCCTTCTGCTCGGACAGCTCCTCGAACTCGCTCAGGGCCAGCAGGTCGCTGATCCGGAGCCGGCCCTGCTCCAACCGCTCCCCGAGATAGAGCACCTCGCGCACGGCCACCCCGGCCCGGCAGACGGCGTCCGCCACCTCTTTCCGGCCTTCCTCGATGCGCTTGGCGATCCGGATCTCTCCCTCGCGCGTGAGGAGCGGCGTCCTGCCCATTTCGCGAAGGTACATGCGCACGGGGTCGTCCGTGCGGCCGACGGGCGCCGGGCTGAGGTCCAGCTCCGTCTCGGGGGAGGCTTCCTCTCCCGGCGTCTCGCCCGCCTCGCCCGCCTTCGCCCGCTCGGGGGCATCCACCACCTCGATGTCCATCTCCCCCAGGGCGCGAAAGATCTCGTCGAACCGCTCTGCCGAGGTTTCATCCTCCGGGAGGAAGCTCATGATCTCGTCGTAGGTGAGATAGCCTTTCTTCTTGCCCAGGGCGACGAGCGCCTTGATCTCCTCGAGGCGCGCTGGAGTCGGCACACTCGCTGTCGCGGCGGCGACGGCGCCCTTGGGCAGAGCACCCTTCCCCGCCCTGGTCGCGCCGGCGCCGGGGACGGGTGCCGTCTTGGCCGCCACCTTGGGGGCCGGCTTTGGCATCGGCTTCGACACCGGCCGCCCGGCGAGCACCGTCCTCGTCCCGGCCCTGGCCAGCACCTTCCGGTCCTTCCCCTGCGCCTCGGATGGATGGCGGCCCGCTCGCCCATCGCCGGCGCCCTGCGCCGCCGCTCCGCGCTTGTGGCGCGCCTCCTTTCCGGAAAGCGGGGAGGTCCCGCGAGCGGCCCGGGCGGCGGCGGGCGGGCGGCGGCGGGCGGCGGCCTTCTTTGGGACGTGTGGCTTGGTCATGCGGTCTTCTCCTTCTATCGGGTCTCTCGGCCGCGCTTGACCGAGGGATGTTCGGCCAGCAGGCGCAGGACCTGCTCCCGGTCGCCGCGGCGATCGGCAGCCTCCAGGGCCTGCTGGAGGGCCTGGCGCCCCACGGCTTCCCGAGCGTGGTCAATCCGAGTCAGGCAATCGTTCACCGTACGGTCGATGCCCTCGTGTTCCCCGCCGCCTGCCGAGAAGTCCCCGGGCGCTCCGGGAACGACCGACCAGGGGTCCCTGGCCCACAGCGATGCCAGGCGGCGCTGCACCTCCGGCGGGTGCAGGCTCATCGGTCGCGGACTGCCCTGGGAACCGCCGGGCAAGCCTGCCTGCGCCGCCCCGGCAGGCAGGCCCGCGTCGCCGGTCTGGATGAACTCGACGAAGATGCCGCGCAGGATCGGATCCCGCACGTCTTCCGGGGCCATGGCCGCGGCAATCCGCTGGCGCCACGCCGGGTAGTTGAGGCCGATGTAGATCAACTGTTCCTCGGCGGTGGGGGGAGTCGCGGCCAGCACGGCGGACACCGTGGCGGCGTCCCGGCGACCCGTCCGGCCCCGTTGGCGCGCCACCGCCTCCAGCAGGGAGCGGTCCCCGATGCCGCTCCGCTGGGCCACACGCTGGATGTAGCCCTCGCGACGGATCGGATTGTCAATCGTGCCCAGGATCTCGACCAGGACGGCTGCGGCCCTGGCCCGCTGCACCGGGTCCGCCATGTCCAGGCCCGAGACCCGGTGGTCCAGGAAGAAGTCCACGAGCTCCTGCGCCCCCTCCAGGGCCGAGGCGAAGGCGGAGGCCCCGTGGGTTCTGACGTACGCGTCCGGGTCGAGCCCGCCGGGAAGCAGGACGATGCGCCAGTCCAGGTCGACGTTGATCAGGTGTTCCAGGTTCCGCCGGGCCGCACCGATCCCCGCCGCGTCCGGATCGAAGAGGAGCACGACGGTCGTGGCGTAGCGCTGGAGGAGCCGCGCCTGCTCCGTCGTCAGGGCCGTCCCCAGGGTCGCCACGGCGTGGTCGAACCCGTGGGCATGCAGCATGATGGCGTCGAAGTACCCCTCCACCACGATGGCCCGGTCCCGTTCGCGGATGGCGCGCGCGGCCAGGTTCAGCCCGTACAGGTGCGTCCCCTTGCGGTAGATGGCGGTCTCGGGCGAGTTGAGATACTTCACCTCGTCGTCGTCGAGCGCCCGCCCGCCGAAGCCGACCACCTTCCCCCCCACATCCCAGATCGGGATCATGAGGCGATGGCGGAACCGGTCGTAATGGCCGGCAGCGTTCTGCCGGGCCACGATCAGTCCTGCGGCTTCCAGCAGCTTCTCCGGATGCCCCCGCTTCTTCAGGACGCGGAGCAGTCCGTCCCAACGGGGCAGGGCGTACCCCAACTGGAACCGCTCGTTCAGCTCGGGCGTGAGGCCCCGGCCACTCAGGTACTCGCGGGCGGCCGATCCCTCCGATCCCTGCAGGTTCTCGCGGAAGTGTTCCAGCGCCTGGCGCTGGATGTCCAGCAGGGTCAGACGGCCTTCACCCTCGGGCGATCCTCCTCCGCCCCGGGCCGCCGGGAGAAACACGCCCGCCCGTTCCGCCAGGTATCGCGCCGCCTCGGGAAACGTCAGGCCTTCATGTTTCACCAGGAAGGTGATGGCGTCTCCCCCTTCCCCGCAGCCGAAGCAGTGGAAGATCTGGCGCTCCGGGTTCACGACGAAGGAGGGCGTCTTCTCCGTGTGGAACGGACACAGGGCCTTGTGGGTGCGCCCCGCGGCCTTGAGCGGCAGGTACGCGCCGATCAGCTCCACGATATCCGTTCGCTGCAGGATCTCGGCGATCACCGACTCCGGAATCACGCTGTCCTCATCTGCGGAGGCGCAGGCCCTTCGGGAACGGATTCCCCGCCCTCGTGCGTTCCCAGATCCACGATCGTGGCGCCCGCGCCGCCCTCCTCGAAGGAAGCCAGGTGAAAGCCCGCCACCAGCGGGTGCGCCTTCAGGAGCTCCGCAATCCCTCGGCGGAGGCGTCCCGTCCCCTTGCCGTGGATGATCCGGACCCGGGACAGCCCGCCCAGGGCCGCGTCTTCCACGTACTGCTGCACGCGGCCCGTCGCCTCGTCCACCGTGCAGCCGATCACGTTGATCTCGCTCTGCAGGAGATCCCCGGCCCCGGCCCTCCATGTGATGCCCGCATCGGCCCGGGGCGCTTCGGGGGGAGCCGGCGACAGAGCCGCCAGGGGAACGCGGGTCTTCCCTACAGGGAGCTGGATCTCGACCAGTCCATGACCTCCCGTGTCTGACAGCACCGTGCCGATCTGGGCGAGATGCCGCACCCAGACGCGTTGTCCCGGCTCCACCCGGGACAGGGGGATTTCGCTCGCCAGCGCGATGTCCGGCACGGGCAGCTCCGCCAGCTCTGTTTCGGTCACCTCAGGGATCCTGCCGATCGCCTCCCGCGCCTGCCGGATGGAGCCGCCGTGGTGGAGGTCCGCCACGACGGCCTCGGCCCGCCGCCTGGCCTCGGCGGCGATGTCAGCCACGAGGTGTGTCGCCTGGGCCCGGATGGCCGCGATCTGATCCCGGAGGTCGGCCGCCAGCTTTTCGGAGGCCTGGCGCGCCGCCGAGGCAGCAACCCGCTCCCGCGCCGCTTCGGCCGCGTCGGCGTCTCGTCGCTGTTCCTGTGCCTGCAACCGGCTCAGCAGGGCTGTAACCTCGGCGCCAGAGTCTCCAAGCAGTTCCCGAGATCGCTGGATAATCGTCGGCGGGATGCCCAATCGGCAGGCAATGTCAATGGCGTAACTTCGTCCAGGAAGCCCAATACTTAATGTATACAGGGGACGCAGGCTGTCAAGGTCGAACTCGACTGCGGCGTTCACCATCCGTGGATCCTGGGCCACAAACGCTTTCACGGCGTCAAGATGCGTGGTGGCCAGGACGTGGCATTTTCGAGCCGCCAGGGCCTCCAAAACAGCGTTTCCGAGGGCCGATCCCTCACCCGGATCGGTGCCGGCACCGATTTCGTCCAGGAGAACCAGGCTCTTTGGGGCCGCCTGGAGGAGGATCGTCCGAAGACGTGCCACGTGGGCGGAGAAGGTGCTGAGGTCCTGGGCGATGCTCTGCTGGTCTCCAATGTCGGCATACACGGATTCGTAGATCGGCAATTGACTGTCCGGCGATGCGGGGATGAAGAGGCCCGCCTGGGTCATGAGGGCGGCCAGGCCCACGGTCTTCAAGGCCACCGTCTTGCCGCCCGTATTCGGTCCCGTAATCACCAGCACCCGGGCGTCCGGGGTGACCGTCACGTCGATGGGAACGACCTCCCCCCCGCCGTCCACGCCGATCCATTTTCGACGCTGCTCCAGGAGCAGCGGGTGTCGCACGCGGAGGAGGCGCAGGGATCCCTCGCGGAGGACCTGCGGTTCCGCCCCATGCCACCGTTCGGCCAGCCGAGCCTTCGCCAGAACCAGATCCAGATCGGCCAGCGCCTCCAGCGTACAGGCGATGGCTGGATCGGCCGCGCGCACCATAGAGGTGAGTTCCCCGAGGAGGCGATCGACCTCCGCCTCCGCCTCTCGTTCCAGGCGGCGGATCGCGTTGTTCATCTCCACCACGGACAGGGGTTCCAGGAAGAGGGTCTGGCCGCTGGCCGATTGGTCCTGCACGACTCCCTGCACGTAGCCGCGGTAGCCCGGCGTCACCGGGATTACGTAGCGATCATTCCGCAACGTGACGACCGGCTCCGCCAGGATGGGCTGCAGGCGCGGAGCCTGGAGCAACTCCTGCAACATCTCGCGGACCGCCTCGCGGGTGCGACGCGCGTCGGCGCGCAGGCGAAAGAGGATGGGGCTAGCGGCGTCCGCCATGGCTCCATCCAAAGTGATGCACCGCCGGATCTCGCCGGAGAGTTCCGGAGGAGGCACGAGTCGGGCGGCAATACGGATCAGCTCGGGGAGGACAAGGGGAGCCCCTCGCAGGTGTCGGCGGACCTGCAGGGCGGTCTCCAGCGTGTCCGCGATGGCCAGCAACTCCTGAGGGGCCAGGCGAACGCCCGGGATGGCCGCGCGCGCCAGGGCGCCCCGGATGTCCGTGACCCGTTCCAGGCTCGGCATGGGTCCCTGCCGCAACAGCTCGCGGCATTCACGCGTCTCGCCCAGCCGTCGGGCGACCCCCTCGGGATCGGGCGAGGGGCGGAGGTCCGCGGCTCGCTGGCGTCCCAGGACGGAGGACGCCTCGGCCGCCAGGTGTCCGAGCACCTCGGAGAATTCAAGAACGCGCAACGAGTGGGCGTCCATCAGTTCCACTCCGCGGCAACCGCCATCCAGGGAGGCGACATCCCGGGCCCGCCGCGGTCATCGCAGATGACCGACGCGATCTCCCGAGAAAAAGCAAGGGACTCGTTCCCGAGTCCCTTGCGTGCCGTGTCCGATCCCGACCCCTGGCTGGCGCCACCGGGCGGGCACCGCGTCCCGGTACGTCGTCCGTGCATCAGTTCTTGGAGAGGACCTCGCGCACCAGCGTGTTGACCACCTTGCCATCCGCCCGGCCCGTGACCCTGGGCATGAGGACGGCCATCACCTTCCCCATCTCCTTGAGGGACGTGGCCTGCACCTCCAGGATGGCCTCCGTGACCATGACTCGCAACTCTTCCCCCGTCAGCGCGGCGGGCAGGTACGACTGCAGAATTGCCAGCTCCGCCGCTTCCTTCTCCACCAGATCCTGCCGACCTCCCTGGCGATACTGCTCGATGGCCTCCTGTCGCTGCTTGCACGAGGTGGAGATCGCCTGCATCACCTCGCCGTCCGTCAGGGGGGCCCGCTTCTCCACCTCGCGGTTCTTGATGAGGGCCGTGAGCAGTCGGATGACCGACACCCGAAGCTTGTCGCCTGCCCGAAGGGCTGCCTTGTAATCCTCGCCGAGGCGCGTCTTCAGCTCCACGGGCCTACTCCCCTATCAGCCGCATCCGCTTCTGCACCTTCTTGCGCGCCGCCAGCATCTTCTTCTTTCGACGGACACTCGGTTTCTCGTAATGCTCCCGCTTGCGCAGTTCCGAGAGAACCCCGGCCTTCTCACATTGCTTCTTGAAGCGGCGTAGCGCGCTCTCGAAGGACTCGTCCTCCTTCACCGTCACGCTGGGCATGCACGTCCACCTCCTTTGCGCCGCGGCAGTCGTTTGGAATGGGTCTCACCATAGGTGAAAGTCCCGCAAACATAGATTTTCCTTATACTTTATCCGCCCGCCTTTGTCAAACAATTTGCGGCTGCGTGCAGGCGCTCAACAATTCCACCACTCTTCAACGGGGCGATTGGCGGACAGGTCACTTCCCGCTGGCGACTTTGGTGATTGACTCGATCAGCCCTGCGGCCTGCGGGTTCGTCACCGTCCGGCGGATGATGACGTCCGTGGGAGTCACGTCCTGCCCGTAGTAGGCCCTGTTCAAGGCGCCCCGGATCGCCACGACCGCTCCCTCGACGGAGAGGCCGGCGTACAGCCCCTTGGAGCGCGAGAAGGCGATGATGTCGGCGCTGAGATTGGCGGTCGCCGCCGACGCGCCCATCCCCACGGGCCCCAGCGCAATCGTGGCGTCGGCGCCGAGCTTGACGCTGCTGGACAGCAACGAGGACACGCCCCGTCCGCTCATCAGCAGGAGGATGACTTCCGACGCCTCGCCCCCGATCTGCAGCCCGAAGCTCACCTCGCCAATCGTGTGGAACGTCGGCCCCCCCCAGTTTCCCGTCGAATCATCACGGGCCAGCAGCACCCCGCTGCCTCCCGCCGCGCCGATGATGAAGGCCCCCCGGAGGACCTGGGGGGCGATGAACACGCCCTTGGCCCGCTTGACGAGGTCGCGGAACGCCGTCAGGTTGTTGTCGGCGGTGAAGGCATCAACCGTGAGTCTCGCCCGGTCCACCAGCTGGCTGGCTTCCATGGCGTCGTCGACCGCGGGCGCCCTGCCGACGGCGAGGGCCACGAGAAGCAGCACGGCGACGACCGCGCTCACACCTATCCTGCCCATAGCACTCTCCTTTGCAACCCGATGGGACATGCCCACCGCGTGCCGGAACCGCCCCCCACACGCTTCAGGCGGGTGTCCGGCGTTTCCCGATGCGATTTCGCAGCTCGCGAGCCACCTCGCGCGGTTCAATGTCGTGCAGCCCCAGGAGGACGAGGCTGTGGAACCACAAGTCGGCAACCTCGCACACGATGGCGTCCCGGTCGCGGTCCTTCGCGGCCATCACCACCTCGGCCGCTTCCTCGCCGATCTTTTTCAGGATGGCATTCGGGCCCTTGGCGAACAGGCCGGCCACGTAGGATCCCTCGGGAGGGGCAACCTTGCGCTCCCGGATGGTCTGGGAAATCCGCTCGAAGACGCCGAGCGTATCCGCGCCTCCCCAGGCGGGGGGCCGGGCACCGGGCTCGGCATCGCCCTCGCCAGCCAGGTGCCGGTAGAAGCACGATCGGTTCCCGGTGTGGCAGGCCGCCACCGTCTGGTCCACCATCAAGAGCAGGGTGTCGGCATCGCAGTCGTACAGGATCACCCGCACCCGCTGGACATTCCCCGACTCCCCGCCCTTCTGCCACAGCCGTTGCCGCGACCGGCTGTAGTAATGGGCCAGTCCGGTCTCGAGGGTTCGGGCCAGAGCCTCCTGATTCATGTAGGCGTGCATGAGGATCTGCCCGTTCTCGGCATCCTGGGCGATGGCGGGAATCAGGCCGTTGGCATCGAAGCGGAGATCAACCGCAGATGTGATGAGCACCGATGGCTCCCTTCTGGACCCTCCGATCCCCCAGGCTGCCCGGGTGGGACTGCGACCCTCCGACTCCCCTCAGGGCGAATCCGCCGGCTGCGCCGGCGGTCGAGCGAGCCTCAGAGCTTGTACCCGATCTTCCGCAGGAATTCCTTCCGGGCAGCCACGTCGCTCTGCGTCTCCACCCCCTTGGGCGGCAGGCCGTCCACCACGCCCATCACGCCGCGCCCCTGCTCCGTCACGGCGACGATGACCTCGACGGGATTCGCCGAGGCGCAGTAGATGCTGCAGACCTCCTGGCACTGCTTGACGGCATTCAGAACATTGATGGGATAGGCCTCTTTCAGGATCAGGACGAAGACGTGTCCGGCCCCCACCGCCTGGGCATTCCGGATGGCCGCCTGGCGCAGCTCCTCGTCCGTGCCCGCGGCACGGATCAGGCACGGTCCCGAGGACTCACAGAAGGCAATTCCGAATTTCCCCCCCGGCACGGACGACACCAGGATCTCGTAGAGATCTTCGACCGTCTTGATGAAGTGGCTCTGCCCCAGGATGACGTTGGCACCTTCGGGGGTCTGGATCTTCACCGCCTGGAATTCCATGCTGGCCCTCCTGTCACCGATTCGCCCTCCAACCGGACGGGCACGCCGAGCGCTGCCAGATATCTCTTCGCGTCCGGGACGGTGAACTCCCGGTAATGGAAGATCGAGGCCGCCAGGACCGCGTCGGCCCTGCCCTGGACCAGTCCCTCGTACAGGTGCTGCAGGGTTCCGGCCCCTCCCGAGGCGATGACGGGGATCCCCACCGCGTCGGTGATGGCGCGCGTGAGTTCCAGGTCGTAGCCGTCCTTCGTGCCGTCCCGGTCCATGCTGGTGAGCAGGATCTCCCCGGCCCCGAGTTTTTCTCCCTCGACGGCCCAGGCCACCGCATCCTTCCCGGTCGGCGTCCGACCACCGTGAATGAACACCTCCCAGGAGAGTCGAGAGTCGAGAGTCGAGAGCCGAGAGCGATCCTGCGCAGTTCCCGATGGATGGTTCTCGGTGCTAGGCTCGAGGCCACCCAGCCGACTGGTCACTGGCCCAAGGTCGGCTGGGTCCCCGGTTCTGCGTTTCGCATCGATGGCCAGGACGATGCATTGGCTGCCGAAGCGTTCAGCCGAACGCCGGATGCGCTCCGGCTCCTGCACGGCGGCCGTGTTCAGCGACACCTTGTCGGCACCGGCCTGGAGCAGCCCCCGGATGTCCTCCAGGGACCGGATCCCGCCACCCACCGTCAGCGGCATGAATGCCTGCTCGGCCGTCCGGGCGACCACATCGATCATGATCCGGCGCCGCTCGTGTGAGGCCGTGATGTCCAGGAAGACCAGCTCGTCGGCGCCCTCCTGGTCATAGACGGCGGCCACCTCTACCGGGTCCCCGGCGTCCCGGAGGTTGAGGAACCGCGTCCCCTTGACCACCCGCCCCTCCTTGACATCCAGGCAGGGGATGATTCGTTTGGTCAGCATCACATCCGGGCCGCCGCATGAAGCGCCGCCTCGAGCGTCACTCGGCCGTCGTACAGCGCCTTGCCGATGATCGCGCCCACGACCCCCAGGGGCGCCAGGGCCTTGAGGTTGTGAATGTCCCGCTCGGATGAGATCCCGCCCGAGGCGATCACCGGGATCCGCGTCGAGCCGGCCACGCTGGAGAGTCCCTCGAGGTCGGGCCCTTCCAGCATCCCGTCCCGCTGGATGTCCGTGTAGATAATCGCCGCCAGGGCCAGGTGGCTCGCCTGCCGGGCCAAGTCCATGGGCCGAAGCGCCGTGGCCTCGGTCCACCCGGAGGCGGCCAGCCATCCCCCCCGGGCATCCAGACCGAGAGCCACTCGCCCGGGGAAGGCCTGACAGGCTGCTGCCAGGAATCCCGGGTCCCGGATGGCCGCCGTGCCCACGATGGCCACCGCCGCACCCAGGTCCAGGGCACCGCGCACCGCCGTCAGGCTGCGCAGGCCTCCTCCCACCTGCGCCGGAATCCTGATCACTCGAAAGATGTCCCGGAGCGCCTGCTGGTTGGCGGGCGTCCCGCCGAATGCTCCGTCGAGATCCACGAGGTGCAGGCGCGGCGCTCCACGTCGCTCCCACTCCTGGGCGATGGCCGTCGGCTCGTGGGCGTATCGGGTCTCGCGCGATGGATCCCCCTGGACCAATCGGACAACCCGTCCGCCGCGCAGGTCAATGGCCGGGATGATTTCCATGATCCGTCTGCCCTGATTACCCGATTGCCGGATCGCCGGATCGCCCGTTACCGCGCCAGCCCGGCGAAATTTGCCAGGAGCGTGAGGCCGGCCGCCTGGCTCTTCTCCGGATGAAATTGGGTGGCGAAGAGATTGTCGCGCCAGATCACCGAGGTGAAGCGTCTCCCGTATTCGGTCATCCCTGCCGTGACGCCCGGCTCGGCCGGCTCCACGTAGTAGGAGTGGACGAAGTAGAAGTAGGGGTCCTCGGGCAGGCCCGCCAGGATGGGCGCAGGCCGGACCACCCGAACACGGTTCCAGCCCATGTGGGGCACCTTCAATCGGGCACCCGGGGCGGCGGGATCAGGGACATCATCCGGGAATCGCTGTACCCGCCCGGCGAGGACGTCCAGTCCTTTGTGGAGGCCGAACTCCTCACTCTCCGAAAACAGGAAGTGGAGCCCGAGGCAGATCCCCAGGACCGGCTTCCCCTGGTCGATCGCCCGCCGCAGGGGCTCGACGAATCCGTGAGTCGCCAGCTTGGCGATGCCGTCGGCGAAGGCCCCCACCCCCGGGAGCACGATTCCGGCCGCTTCCCGGAGAAGCGGCGGGTCTTCCACGATCCGGGCCTCAGCACCCACCCGCGTGAAGCCTTTCTGCACGCTCCGCAGATTGGCGATGCCCGAATCGATGATGGCGATCATCTCAGCTCCTCCGGCGATCGCACGCTCGCCGGGACGACAGCGGGACCGTCGCATGCCGTCCCGCGCAGGGGGACCGGCGCATCACAGGCTCCCCTTGGTCGATGGGACGATGCCGGGCAGGCGCGGGTCGAGCGTGGTCGCCTGATCCAATGCCCGTCCGGCGGCCTTGAAGACCGCCTCGGCCATGTGGTGGAGATTCTGCCCGTACTCCACGTGGATGTGCAGGTTGGCCCGCAGGTGATTCGCCAGGCCCTGGAAGAACTCCCGCACCAGGTCGGCCTCGAAGTCGCCGATCCGCCCCCTGAGCTGGGGGGCCTGGAAGACCAGGAACGGACGACCGGAAAGGTCGATCACGGCCGAGGCCAGCGCCTCGTCCATGGGCACCCGGGCCGCGCCGTACCGGACGATGCCGGCCTTTTCCCCCAGGGCCTGCGAGACCGCATCGCCCAGGACGATACCGACATCCTCCACGGTGTGATGGAGATCCACGGGCAAATCCCCCGTGGCCTGCACCGACAGATCGAATCGGCCGTGTTTGGCCACCTGGGCCAGCATGTGGTCGAGGAAGGGGATCCCCGTCGCGATCCGGTGCTCCCCGGTGCCGTCCAGATCCAGCGTCATCTGGATGTCGGTTTCGGAGGTCTTGCGCTGGATGACCGCACGCCGGCCCATGTCATCCCCCCTGTCCCAGCACGCCCCCCAGGGCCGTCAGGAACGCGTCGTTTTCCTCCGGCGTCCCGACCGTCACGCGAAGGCAATCGGCGAGGTGGGGGGCCCGGGAGAAATTCCGGACCAGGATCCCCCGCTCCAGCAGGCCGCGGAAGACCCCGTCGCCCGGTCGTGTCGTCCGGATCAGGAAGAAGTTTGCCCGACTGGGGTAGGTGATCACCCCGGAGATCCCTCGCAGCCTGGCCAGGACGCGCTGCCGCTCCTGGATGATGGCCGCCGCGTGCTGCGTCACCACATCCGGGTGCCGGAGGACGACCCGCGCGGCGGCCTGGCTGAGGGCGTTCACGTTGTAGGGCAGCCGCACCTTGTTGACCTCCTCGACCACGGCGGTGTTGGCCACCAGGATCCCCAGCCGGATCCCGGCCAGGCCGATCTTCGACAGGGTCCGGAGGATCACCAGGTTCGGATACTGGCCGAGCCTGGGCAGGAAGGTCTGCCCCGCATAATGGGTGTACGCCTCGTCCACCACCACCAAGGCGTTCGCGCCACGCCCGTCGCAGAGGCGAAGGACCTCCTCCACCGCCGCCGCGTCGTACAGACGGCCGGTGGGATTATTCGGCCAGGCCAGAAAGACGAGGTGCGGCTGCTCCGCCCTCAGGGCCTCGCAGAACCTGACCGCGTCCAGGTCAAATGCCTCCCCAAGCGGGACGCCCACGAAGCGCAGGCCCAGGACCCGCGCCCCCAATTCGTACATCACGAACGTCGGGACGGGGGCCGCCACGGCGACCCCGGAGCCGGCCACGGCCATCAGCAGCATCTGGATGGCCTCGTCGGAGCCGTTGGTCGCCAGGATCTGCTCCGCCCCCACTGCGAGGTCCCGGGCCAAGAGCCCCCGCAACTCCAGGGCCTCCGGATCGGGATACCGATGCAGTTCCACATCCGCCAGTGCCTTGGCCAGTTCGGCCACCAGCTCCTCGCGCATGGCCCGGCCCAGTGCGAAGGGGCTCTCGTTGGCGTCCAGCTTCACCCGCAGCCGACCGTCAGCCGGGACCTCGACATGATAGGCCCGCAGGGCGGCCACCTCGGGGCGGATGGCGGCGCGCAGATCGAAGCTCATGGCGCGTCCGTCCGGATCGTGAGGGAGCGGGCATGGGCCTCCAGTCCCTCCAGGCGCGCCAGCCGGGCGATGGGTTCACGCCAGCGGCGGAGCGCCTCCGGGGTGAGGGACAGGAGCGAGCAGCGCGTCTGGAAATCCTCCACCGACAGGGGCGAGCTGAAGCGGGCTGTGCCCGCCGTGGGGAGGACGTGGTTGGGTCCCGCCAGATAATCGCCGGCCACCTCCGGCGTGTGCGCCCCCAGGAACAGGGCGCCGGCGCTCCGGACCATCGGAACCAGGGCCCACGGATCGGCCACCAGGAGTTCCAGGTGCTCCGGTGCGATGACGTTGGCGAGGGCCATCGCCGCCGCGAGATCCTCGACGACGATCACCGCTCCGTAGGCATCCAGGGCCTGGCCTGCCAGGTGTCCCCGGGGAAGAGTCTCGAGCTGCCGTGCCACCTCCGCCCGCACCCGCTGGGCCTGCTCCCATGACGGGGTCACGCAGATCGCGGACGCCAGCGGATCGTGCTCCGCCTGGGCCAGGAGGTCGGCGGCAACCCAGCTCGCCGCCACCGTCTCGTCCGCCACGACCAGCACCTCGCTGGGGCCGGCCACCATGTCAATGCCGACCACACCGAAGACGTGGCGCTTGGCCGTGGCCACGTAAATATTCCCGGGACCGACGATCTTGTCCACCGGGCGAATGCTCTCCGTCCCGAAGGCCAGAGCCGCCACCGCCTGGGCCCCGCCGACCCGGTAGATCTCCCGGATGCCCGCCAGGCTCGCCGCGGCCAGCACCGCCGCGGGCACGGCCCGGTCCCCGCCGGCCGGCGTGCAGATGACCAGGTCCTCCACCCCCGCCACGCGGGCGGGAACGGCATTCATCAAAACCGTGGAGGGATAGGCCGCCGATCCCCCGGGGACGTACAACCCCACCCGCCCCAGCGGACGCACGAGCTGCCCCAACAGGCCGGCCCCCTCCTCGTGGTAGAACCAGGACTCTCGCCGCTGGCGCCGGTGGAAGGTGTCGATGCGCTCGGCCGCCAGGGCCAGGGCCCCGGACACGGCCGGGTCCAGGGACCGCAGAGCGGCCTCGATCTCCCCGTCGCTCACCCGCAGCGTTCCCGAATCCAGGTGCACCCCGTCGAATCGCTCGGTGTATTCAAAGAGGGCGGCATCCCCTCTCCGCCGGACGTCCTCCAGGATGGCGCGGACGGTTGCCTCCACCTCCGGGGCCGGCGCCCGGACCCGATCGCGCAGCCCATTCAGGAACGCCGCAGCCTCCGCGGTCCCGGCCCGGAGGAGCTTCATCGGATCCTCCCCGCCGGGGGCACCGCCCGCTCGCAGAGCGCCTCGATCACCGCCTGGATGGCGTGGTACCGGGTCTTGAGGCTCGCCCGGTTGACGATGAGGCGCGCCGATGCCTTCAGGATCTCCTCCACCTCGACCAGGCCATTCTCGCGGAGGGTGCGGCCCGTGGCCACCAGGTCGACGATCCGCTCCGCCAGGCCCATGATCGGGGCCAGCTCGATGGAGCCGGACAGGTGGACGATCTCCACCTGGATACCCTTCTGGCTGAAGTGCCGCTCCGTCAGCCGCGGGTACTTGGTGGCCACCCGCAGGCACGACCAGGTCCGCGGATCATCATGGGATCGGAGTGACGCCGTCTCGGCCACCACCAGCCGGCACGCGCCGAAGCCGAGGTCCAGCGGCTCGTATACGTCCCGCCCCTGCTCCAGGATCAGGTCCTTGCCCACGATGCCCATGTCGGCGGCCCCGTGTTCCACGTAGGTGGGGATGTCCACCGCCTTCAGCGCCAGAAAGCGCAGACCGCGCGCCGGATCCTCAGCCGTCAGGCGCCGCGACTCCCTGAGGGCCTCAACGCCCGCGGCGCCCAGGTCGACGAAGAGATTCACGGCGTCGCGGAACAACCGACCTGTGGGAAGGGCGACCGCAATCGGATCATTCGCCATGCGAGTCCTGCTCCTCGGTGGGCCGCGCCCCGGCCATCATTCCTTGACCCGTTGGATGTCGGCGCCCAGGGCCGTGAGCTTCCGCTCGATCGCCTCGTAGCCTCGATCCAGATGGTAGATGCGGGCGATCACGGTCGTCCCCCGGGCCGCCAGCCCCGCCAGGACCAGCGACGCGCTGGCCCGCAGGTCCGTGGCCATGACCGGGGCGCCCAGCAGACTCGGCACCCCCTGGACCACGGCCGTGTTGCCCGCGGTGGTGATGTCTGCGCCTAGACGGAGCAGCTCGTTGACGTGCATGAAGCGGTTCTCGAACACCGCCTCGGTGATGAGGCTGCGTCCCTCAGCCACGGTCATGAGGGCCATCATCTGCGCCTGCATGTCTGTGGCGAATCCCGGGAAGGGTTGGGTTCTCACGTTGACCGCTCGCGGCCGCCCGGCTCCCGTCACCCGGAGGCTGTCCGAGCTTCCCTGGATCCGCACCCCCGCCTCCTCGAGCTTGGCGATGACAGCCTCCAGGTGTGCGGGCTCACACGCGCGGAGCGTGACGTCGCCGCCGGTGATGGCGGTGGCGACGGCGAAGGTGCTGGCCTCGATCCGGTCCGGGATGATCCGGTGGACCGCACCCCCCAGGGCCGGGACACCGTGAACCGTGATGGTCGCGGTGCCGGCCCCCTCCACCTTCCCGCCCATGGCGTTCAGGAGCCGGGCCAGGTCCTCGACCTCCGGTTCACAGGCGGCATTCTCGAGGACCGTGGTTCCCTCGGCGAGGGCGGCGGCCATCATGAGGTTCTCGGTGCCGGTGACCGTCTGGAGGTCGAAGGCGATCCGGGCGCCTTGCAGGCGCGAGGCCTCCGCCTCGACGTACCCCCCGTTCAGGCGGATCGTCGCACCCAGCCGCTCCAGACCCATGAGGTGCAGATTGATCGGCCGGGGGCCGATGGCGCACCCACCAGGCAGCGAGACCCGGGCCCGCCCGACGCGAGCGACCAGCGGTCCCAGAACGAGGACGGAGGCGCGCATCGTCTTCACCAGATCATAGGGCGCCTCGGGTCGGCTCACACTCCGCGCCCGCAGCCGGATGGTGGGCGTGCCATCCCCGGTCACTTCCACCCCCATGTGGCGCAGCAGCTTGGCGATTGTCCGGATGTCCACCAGCCGCGGGGCGTTCTCGAGTTGCAGGGACTCCTGGCTGAGCAGTGCCGCCGCCATCAGAGGCAGTGCAGCGTTCTTGGCCCCGCTCACGCGGACCTCCCCCGAGAGCCGCCTGCCGCCTCGGATCACCAACTGGTCCACCCACGCCTCCGGCTCAATGCAAAATCGAGAACGGACCCGTCTGCGTGCAACGCACAGGCAGGCAACTGACGACCGGTCAACCGATTCATTGTCCGGTTGTCGGTTGTCAGTATTACATTGTCAATTGTCCCGGCGTCGCGCCACGACCACGCGATCCCGCCCCCCCAGGTCCTGGAGGACCCGAGGGGCCTCAAAACCGCCACTCGCCTGCACGAGCCCGCTCACCGTCCGGCCTTGCTCCGCACCCGTCTCCAGGAGGAGGAATCCGCCCAGCCGGAGATTTAACGGGGCTCCGGCGATAATCTCCTGATGAAACCGCAGGCCGTCCGGCCCGCCGTCCAA
>Ga0210377_10001567_pt1 | contig 20869 bp, 13 predicted proteins | sample PLM4_65_b1redo_FD_155480 | JGI IMG/M metagenome (GOLD analysis project Ga0210377, IMG submission 155480) | Groundwater sediment microbial communities from an aquifer in East River, Colorado, USA - PLM4_65_b1 redo | ecosystem: Environmental > Terrestrial > Soil > Riparian zone | place: USA: East...
CTCCGGCCGGCAGCGGCTGGTCGCGCGCGAACTCAACCCGATCGCCCTGTGGGCATCCGTCGCACTGTTCGCCGTGGTGCGCTACTTTCACGGCTGGCTCTTCGGCGGGTTCAGGGGGTAGCACCGGTCGCCGCCGGACCCGGGATGCACGTGTGGTTCAGGGACAAGGCGATGGATTGGGTCTCGTCCCGCCGCCCGAATCCTGCCCGGGATTCGATTCCCCGCAACCGTCCACACGCGTTATCAGATAGAAGAACAACTCGCCGGCGTTGGGACTGACGGCATCCGTCGTGCTCGATGTCGCGACGTGCGGGTCGAGGCAGGCCTGGTTGTAGGCCCACGGCGCGCCACCGCTCTTCGTGCCGCGGTAGACGTTGTAGTCGCCGGGCGGGTCGGTCCAGCTGAGTGTCGTGCCCGCGGCGTCGAAGAGGACGCTGTCGTTCACCACCGCCGGCAGGAGCGTCGAGCCGCCGCCGCAGGTTCCGGCGCCGCAGACCTCGCCGCCCGTGCAGGCATTGGCATCGTTGCACGGCGTTCCGTCGGCCTGCCCGGCGCAGATGTCGGTGACGCAGGTGCCCGGCAGCCGGGTGTTGGTGACCTCGACATCGTCGAGGTAGAAGCCGCCGTATTCCGCCGCCGGGTCGGAAGCGAAGCGCCAGCGGAACTGCATCGTGTCGCCCGGCGACAGGCCCGCGATCGGATGACAGCGGTGGGCGTAGCCGGTGACGGCGCCGCCGGTGGCCCAGTTGGCGCACGAGGTGCCGCTGCCGAGCGGGCCGCTGTAGGCGTTGGCGGCCGCGGCGTAACCGCAGGCGTTGGCGGGCGGAGCCCCGGTGCAGCTGAAAGTCGTCCAGTCGGTGGTGATGTCGCCGGCGGCACAGCCCGCCGCGATCGAGTTGCTCGGCGCGGGAACGGTCGTCCAGGCGCCGCCATTCCGCGAAAACTCGACCACGACGCCGTCCCAGTTGTACTCGATCTGGTGGCGCTCCCAGTATTGCAGGGTGGTGGCGGCCGCGTCGATGGTCAGGGGCGGCGTCTGGACCTCGGCGCAGGTCACCGACGAGTAGGTATCGGCCGCCGCAGGCCCGGCATTGCGGTAGGCGTAGGCGCCGCCGGCGGTGTGGTTGGCGCCCGCGTCGTTCGCGGTCTTGACGAAGCGCCAGGCCATGTCGGCCGTGTCGCCCGCCCCGGCGACGTTCAGACGCAGGAAGGCGGTCCCGTCGCCGCCGCCATCGATCCAGGTGCCGGGCGCGGCCTGGGTTCCGGAGCCGTAGGCGGTCCCGCTGGCCACGACGACGTTCGATTCCTCGTTGCCGCCGCCGCACTCGCCGCCGTTCCCCGTGCTGTCGTCCTCGGCGCGCACCGCGTAGTAGTAGGTCACGCCGCCCGACAGGTTGCCGGTGTCGAGATACGAGGCGGGTCCCGGAACGCAGGTGGCGACCCGGTTGGCGGCCGACGGCACGAAGTCGGGCGTCGTGCCGCGGAAGATGTTGTAGCGCATGTTCGGTGTGAGCGGGCAGGCCGACTCGGCCGGGGTCCAGTTGACCTGCACGCCACAGACCGGGGCGTCGTTGCTGGTCGCGACCGCGGCGCCCGTGAACACCGGTTTGAGATTGCAGGTGCCGGTCGCGGTGGCGCTGACACAGGCGCTGGCGACCAGCGCCTGGCACCTGCCGGCCGGATCGGCGGCGGCGATGATCCGGTAGGAGTAGGCCAGCCCTCCCTGCACGGTGGTGTCGGTGAAGGCCACGTCGCTGCCGGCCGCGGCGGCGAGCGGCTGGTAGAGCCCCTCGCTGCCGCAGGCGCCGACCGCGCGCTCGATGGCGTAGGAGCCCGGCTGCGGCGCGACACCGGTCCAGGTCACCTGGACCTGGTTGGGCCCCGGGATCGTGGCGCCGCCGATGGCCGGCACGCCGGTGGGCCGGGCCGTGCAGGCCGCGGGCGCGCACTGTCCGGCGCCGGTGCCGGCGGGCCAGGCGGCCGACGCGATGCGGGTCGACCAGCTGTTGTTCGCAGTGACGTAGTACTCGTTGGCGTGCCAGAAGGTGCAGTCGTCGAACGGATCGACGCTCATGCTGGTGTAATCGCCCCAGCGGCTGTTGCCGGTGTTGTTCCTGACCCCGGTGATGATGGTCGTCTCGGGCACGGTCATCTGACCCGGGGGATCGTTCCTGGCGCGGCCGGTGTAACGGATGCTGTGGTTCTCGCTGAGATCGGTCTTGCCGGAGGTGCTGTACCCCACCAGGATATTCTCCGCGCCATCCATGGCGATGGAGGGCATCCAGCGGTTGCGGCCGCCGACCAGGTCCGCGAGCGTACCCTGCTGGTATGTGCATGGGAAGGCGGCGCAGGCGGCGTCCGGGGTTCCCGAGAGCCGGAAGTCGTACCAGCGCACGCCGGAGACCAGGCCGCTGACCGCGGGATCGACCGAGTGGCTGATGACGATCGATTCATGGTCGACGAAGTTGCGGTAGGCGGCGCGGAACATCAGCCGGTCACCGAGCGAATCGAGCAGCCGGGTCGTGCCGGGCTGCGCGATGCACGTTCCGGGCGTGGCCGCCTGCATGCAGGCGCCGGTCGCGGCGGCGATCGGCGCGCTCCCCTGCAGCGTCCTGGCGGTGTTGGCGGGGGTGACGAAATCGACCTTCATCCGGTAGAAGAACATGCTGCTGCCGTGGATCGAGAGGAAGACGCCGGGGGCGTTCGTCGGTGGCGGGGCAAAGCCATCGAGGTCCGCGGGCATGTGGCCGCCCTCGATCGGGTCGAGGATCACCTGCCAGGTGGCGGCCGGGCTGCCGGCCAGCATCGCGGGACGGTCCATCGCCGCGAACACGCCGCCGACGTAGGAGCCACCCCCCGCCGCGGTGAAGGCGTGGGCCATCATGTAGTAGGCGTCGGTCCAGACGCCAAAGTGCGGATAGTCGCCGAACAGGCCGCCGGGGACCGCGAAGGCCCAGCGGTCGTAGGTGTCGGTCGCATCCGCGGAGGTCGAGACCGCCACGCACTGGAAGTAGGAGCCGCCGCTGAGCGCCGAGGTGAACTGCGAGATCAGCCAGCGATCGGCCAGTTTGTCGTAGAGCACGATCGGATCGCCGGCATTCTGCGCCTGGCAGGCGCCGCCGAACCCGGCCCAGAGCGAGTTGATCGCGATCGGGCCGAGGATCGAGGTGGCGGTGCTGGTGCCCCGGTCGAGCGACCAGACCTGGTACCGGACGTTGGCCGTCTCGACGTACTGGTTGTTCCCCACCGAGCCGTTGGTGTCGGGTGGAACGCCGCCGTTCTGGGCCACGCCAAGGAAGTTGAACCCCGTGCTCGGCGCCTCGGAGACAATCGGGCGCAGGCCCGCGAACCCGTCCGACGGGATGATGCTCTGGACGACCGGGTCGGGCGCGATCGACCGGGGGATGCGCCAGCGCGGCAGCAGCGGGTTGGTCGGCGACACTTCCCCGGCTTCGGGGGCCGCGACGGCCTCGATGGCCATGTCGCGCAGCGGTGGCGAGATATCGAAGTGGGATGCCGCGATCGCGTAGACGGTCTGTCCACGCGCGTTGACATGCGTGGTGATCGTCTGGCTGGCGTCACGCTCGTAGGCCTGGCCCGGCGAATCCTCGGGTCGCGGGACGCCGGTCGGCATCCCCGGCCCGGCCTGCGCGGCCTTCTTCTCCTTGCGGGGCGCCTTGTCGGCGTGGGGTGCCTTCTCCGTGTTGCCCGCGAACACAGCGACTCCGGCGGCGAGCATCAAACTGGCGGCGACGATTCCGGGCAACAGGATTCGGGGCTGACGCATCGAGACGACTCCCAGGATGAGATGAAAATCCGCAGAGCGTGTGCGGCCACGCTTCGGCTGACCCGGATAGTTTCGCCGTTCCGGCCTGTCCAGGTCAAATAAGCCAGCCGCTCCGCGCAGAAGCAGCGCCAGCAGCCCGATCCACCCGCGCGTCTTGACAGCCGTCAGGCATGCCCGGCATACTACCGACCGGTCGGTAGGTTCCCTGCAATGGCCCCCGACCCGGAGATCCCGATGACCCGCGCTCTTCGACTCGACCACCCCACGCGCCAGGCGCAGATCCTCGAGACCGCGGCGCGCGTCTTCTGCGAGAAGGGATATGAGAAGGCGTCGATGGGTGACATCGCCCTGGCCATGAAGATGACCAAGGCCGGCGTGTACCACCACATCGACAGCAAGGAAGAACTGCTGGCGGCGATCATCACCTACGGAATGGACATCTTCGAGCGTCAGGTCCTCGATCGTGTCACGACGATTCGCGACCCGCTCGAGCGCCTGCGCGCCACGCTGCGCGGCCACCTGCTGCTGGTCCTGCGCGACCGGACGAAGGAGGTCACCGTAATCCTGCACGAGAGCAGCGCCCTGCCGGCGGCGGCGCGCGCCACGGTCAACGCCCGGAAGAAGCGTTACATCCGGTTTCTCGAGCAGACCATCCGCGAGCTGGTCATGCGCAGGATCGCCCGGCGCGTCGACCCGTCGATCGCCGCCTTCGCCCTCCTCGGGATGGTCAACTGGACCTATCAGTGGTACCGCCCCGGCGGCCGGCTGAGCGAGGTCGACCTGGCCGAGGCGATGACCGACTTCTATCTCAACGGCCTGCTCGCCGCACCGGCGAAGTCCGGCGCGAAGCCGAAGCGCGCCCTCGCGCCGAAGCGCGGCAGGGGTGACCGGGGTCCGGCGGCGTGAGGACCGCACGCCCGGTCGGAATCACGGCGTACGGCGCCTACGTGCCGCGGCCGCGCGTGCGCACCGCCACCATCGCCGCCGCCTGGGGACGGGCCGCGGACGGCCGGCTGCCGGTGCCCGAGAAGTCGGTCCCATCGATCGATGAGGACACGGCGACCATGGCAATCGAAGCGGCGCGCCATGCGCTGGCGCGCGCCGCCGCCGCGGAGGCGGTTGCCTCACAGGCGGCTGCCGCGGGCGTGGCGGCGCCGAACATCGCCCCCTTCCCCGTCGATCGGATCCGCGCCGTCTGGGTCGGAACCGAGTCGAAGCCCTACGCCGTCAAGCCGACCAGCACCATCGTCGCCGAGGCGATCGGCGCCGTGCCCTGGGTCAGCGCGGCGGACTTCGAGTTCGCCTGCAAGGCGGGCTCGGAGGCGATGCAGGCGGCGTGCGCCTATGTCGGGTCGGGGATGGCCGAGCATGCGCTCGCCATCGGTATGGATGCGGCGCAGGGGAAGCCCGGCGACCATCTGGAGATGACCGCGGCGGCGGGCGGCGCGGCTTTTCTGTTCGGTCCGGGGGAGACGGCCGTGGCCCGGGTGGAGGCCTCCTGCTCCTATGTCACCGACACCGCCGACTTCTTCCGCCGGCAGCACATGCACTATCCCGAGCACGGCCACCGCTTCACCGGCGAGCCGTCGTACTTCAGCCACACGCGCGCCGCGTCGACGGCGCTCCTCGAATCGCTCGGCCGGCGGGCCGCCGACTACCGCTACGCGGTGTTCCACCAGCCCAATCCGAAATTCATGCGCCGCGGCGCCGCCGACCTCGGCTTCGACGAGGCGCAGGTCGCCCCCGCGGCGGTCGTCGACCGGATCGGCAACACCTACGCCGGCGCGTCGCTCCTGGGTCTGGCGGCGGTCCTCGACGTGGCGCAGGCGGGCGACCGAATCTTCTTCTGCTCGTACGGCTCGGGCGCGGGCAGCGACGCCTTCTCCCTGGAGGTGACGCCCCGGCTGGCCGAGGCACGCGGCGCCGCGCCGTCGGTCCTGGAGCTCGTGGCCCGGCGGCACGAAGTGACCGACTACGGGCAGTACCTGCGCCTGGCGGACGGCATCCGCCGGCTCTGACGCAGGCGCCACACGGAGGGACCATGCGGGATGTAGTGATCATCGGCATCGGGCAGACGGCGGTCGGCGAGCACTGGGGCCGCTCGATCCGCGACCTCGCGGCCGAGGCGGTCGCGAAGGCGCGCGCCGACGCGGGGGTCGAGCGGGTCGATGCACTGTACGTCGGCAACATGGCCTCCGGGGCGCTATGCGGCCAGGAAAACCTGGGAACGTTGGTGGCCGACGCCACCGGGCTCCTGCCGATCGAGGCGGTCAAGATCGAGGCCGCCTGCGCATCGGGTGGCGCGGCCGTGCGCGCGGCCTGCCTCGCGGTGGCCGGCGGTGCGCACGACTACGCGATCGCCGTCGGGGTGGAGAAAATGACCGATCTTCTGACCGACGGGGTCACCTCCGCCCTGGCCACCGCCGCCGACGCCGACTACGAGGCCGGGCACGGTGTGTCGTTCGTCGCCCTCAACGCGATGCTGATGCGGCGCTACATGCACGAGCATGGGGTCCGCCGGGAGGACTTCGCGCCGCTCGCGGTCCTCGCCCACGCCAACGCCGCGCACAACCCGCACGCCCTGTACCGGCAGCCGATCACGGCGGAGGAGTTCGCCGCCTCGCCCGTGGTCGCCGATCCGATCGGCATCCTCGACTCGGCCGCCATCTGCGACGGCGCGGCGGCGGTGCTGGTGGCGCCGGCGTCGGAGGCCCGGCGGACCCGTCGTCTCCCGATCCGGATCGCCGCTTCCACCTGCGTCACCGACACGGTCGGCCTGGCCGAGCGCCGCGACCCGCTGGTCTGGGAAGCCGTGGCCGCCGGGGCGCGCCGGGCGTATGCGCTGGCGAAGGTCGGGCCGGGCGACATCGATTTCTTCGAGCCGCACGATGCGTTCACCATCGTGTCGGCCCTGAGCCTCGAGGCGTGCGGCTTCGCCGATCGCGGCAGCGCGCTGAAGATGGCGGCGGAGGGCCGCCTGGCGCGTGACGGCGATCGGCCGATCTGCACCCTTGGCGGGCTCAAAGGGCGCGGTCATCCGGTCGGGGCGAGCGGCGCCTATCAGATCGTCGAGGTGGCGCTGCAACTCAGAGGCGAGGCGGGCGCGGCGCAGATCAGGGGCGCCCGCACCGGCATGGCGCAGAGCGTCGGCGGATCGGGCTCGGTCGCCGTGACCCACATCCTGCAGGTCTAGCACGCGAGGATCGACATGGAGCTGCCCCGATATCACAGACTGCGCGGCGCGCTGTACCGGCTGGAGGGGAGCGCCTGCCGATCCTGCGACGCGCGCTCGTTCCCGGCCCGGACGGTCTGCGCCACCTGCAAGTCAGCGGACGTGGCGCCGGCCGGGTTCTGTGGCCGTGGAACGCTCTGGTCGTTCACCCGCGTCGCCCAGCCGCCGCGCGGTTTCGCCTCGGTCGCCCCGTACGGCGTGGGAATGGTGCGCCTGGTGGAGGGACCGCTCGTCACCGCCCAGCTCGCCGATGTCGAGGGCGTCGACATGGCCATCGGCATGGTGGTGGAGATGGTGACGCGCAAGATCCGCGACGCGCAGGAGAACGGCTTCATCGTCTACGGCTACAAGTTCCGGCCGGCGCTGCGGCCGGCGCCGCGGCGCGCGGGTGCGCCGTGAGCCGCATCACGACGCTGGCCGAGGCCGTGGCGACGATCCCGGACGGATCTCTGGTCACCTTCGGCGGCTTCGACCTCAACCGGGCGCCGATGGCGCTGGCGCGCGAGCTGGTCCGCCAGGGGCGCCGCGGCCTGCGGCTGGTGAGCCCGCCGAACCCGCTGCCGCTCGATCTGCTGGTCGGCGCCGGGGCGGTCGCGAGCGTCGAGTTCGGCTATCTCGGGTTCCAGTACGAACATGGCTTCGTGGTCGCCCCGAATGTGCGGCGCGCCATCGAGCGTGGAACGCTCGCGTGGCGCGAGCGCGACGTCTTCGAGATCGTCCAGGGGCTGCGCGCCGCCGCCACCGGTGTGCCGTTCCTGCCCATCCCCGGGGGCGAAGGAAGCGACTACGCGGCGCTGGAGACTCCCCTGCAGGTGCCGCTCGGGCCCGGCGGCGCGACCGTCCCCGTCACACCGGCGCTGCGGCCCGACATCGCGCTCCTGCACGCCCAGGAGGCCGACCGCGACGGGAATCTCTTCATCTCCGATCACTACGCCGATGACCTGCTGGCGCGGGCCAGCCGGCACGTCATCGCCTCGGCCGAGAGAATCGTCGAGAGAATCGCGCAGCCGACGGTGTCGGGGGTGCAGGTCGATGCGATCGTCGAGGCGCCGGGCGGCGCCTTCCCCACCTCCTGTCATGGCCATTACCGCCACTCGGCGGCGCACCTGCGCACCTGGGTGGCGCATGCGATCGAGGGGCGTTTCGCGGACTACCTGCGGGAGTTCGTCACCGGGCCCACCGATCACGCCGCGCTCATCGCCGCGGCCGGCGGCCTGCCGGGATGGGACGTTGGCACCGGCGGCGGCGCGGCCGATACGGCGGCCGTCGCTCCGGGTTCGCAGCCCGGCCCGGCGTGCACCGGGTCTGCTGCCGCCGACCGGCTGGTGGTCGGGATGGCGCGCCGCATCGCCAACGGCGACACGGTGGTCACCGGGCTGGCGTCCGCGCTGCCGATGCTGGCGGTGGCCGTCGCCCGCGCGACCCACGCCCCGAACATGACCTACATCAACTGCGTCGGCGCCGTCGACCCGCGCATCGGCACGATCGGACCGACCTCGGTCGATACCCGGCTCCTCGACCACTGCGGCGGCCGGGTCATCCTGACGGACCTGTTCGACATGGCGCGGCAGGGGCGGATCGACGTCATGTTCTTCGGGGCGGCGCAGACCGACGCCGCGGCGCGCATGAACCTGACCTGCATCGGCGACTACGCCCGCCCCAGGGTGAAGCTGCCGGGGCCCGCCGGCTCGACTTCGATCCGGCCCTGCGTGCGCAAGGTGGTCATCCTGGCGCCACGCCACTCGCCGCGCGCGCTCGTGGAGCGCGTCGACTTCGCCAGCTCGGTGCCGTCGCCGCTGAACCGCGAGACATGGGTCGTCAGCGACCTGGCGCTGCTCCGGCTCGAGGGGGGCCGGCTGCACGTGGCGTCGCGCCATGCCGGTGTCGCGCCGGAGGATCTGCGCGCCAGGACCGGGTTTGTCCTCGACGGCATCGGCGCCGCGACGACACCGGAGCCGACCCGCGACGAGATGGCGGCGATCGCCCGGCATGATCCGGCCGGAATGCGGCACCGGCTGGTCTGACGCAGGGCTTCATGCGAGCGGGCATTCGGGAGGGAACATGGGCGACCAGATGATGCGGGCGGTGGTGCTGCGGGAATTCGGCGGCGCGGAGAAACTGCAGATCGAGGAGGTCGAGGCCCCGACCGCGGAACGGCTCCGGGAGCGCGAGGTGCTGATCCGGGTGCGCACCGTCGGCGTCTGCTATCACGACATCATCAACCGCAGCGGCAACCTGCCGCGCACCAGGCTCCCGTCGGTCATGGGTCACGAGATCGCCGGCGAAGTTGTGGCCGCCGGCCCCGGTGTCCGCTGGTTCCGCCCCGGCGATCGAGTCGCCACCATCCAGCGCGTGCCGTGCGGTCGCTGCGACCTGTGCCGGCGCGAACGCATCTCCCTGTGCAAGGAGGGGGTGTTCTTCGGCGAGGAGATCCCGGGCGGCTACGCCGAGTATGTCGTCTCCGAGGAACAGGGGCTGTCGCGCATCCCGGAGGGGATTCCGATGGAGGCGGCCGCCATCTGCGCCTGCACCATCGGCACGGCGCTGCATGTCGTGCGCACCCGGGGACAGGTCATCCCGGAAGAGACCGTGCTGATCACCGGCGCCTCGGGCGGCGTCGGCCTGCACGCCATCCAGGTGTGCAAGATGCTCGGGGCGACCGTCGTCGCGGTGACCTCGTCGCCGGGCAAGGAGACCCGCCTGCGGGAGGCGGGCGCCGACGAGGTGGTGGTGGCGCCCAGCCTCGAGTTCGCGCGCGAGGTGCGCCGCCGCACCGGCGGCCGCGGCGCCGACGTCGCCCTCGAGATCACCGGCGCCCTGACCTTCGACCAGGCGCTGCGCTCGCTCGCCCCCGCCGGCCGGCTGATCATGGTCGGCAACCTGGAGACCCGCCCGATCTCGGTGATGCCGGGGCTGCTCATCCTCAAGGAGCTCGAGATCCGCGGCTCCTTCGCCACCAGCGTCCCCGAGCTCCAGGAAGCGTTCAACCTAGTCCTCGAGAAGAAGATCCGGCCGGTGGTGTCGGAGGTGATGCCGTTGGCGCAGGTCGCCGACGCGCACCGCATGCTCTTCGATCGCGCGGTCGTCGGCCGGATCGTCCTGCAGATCTAGGAGTGTGTCCGAGTAATAGGATGGGTCGCGCGCATGGGGCTTGCGGGTCCCAGGCGAGGCACGAGGAGGAATCGATGTGGGAAGCAGGTGACCGGAACATCCATGCGCCCTTCGGGTTCGCGGCGGCGCGGGGCCGTCTGCGTCGTTGCCGCGCCTCGGCGATGTCCCGCATCGCGTTCGTCGCGGCGCCTCGCATACGGCCCCGCGGCGCCGCGAACGCGACCCATCCTATTACTCGGACACACTCCTAGCCCGGGCGCGCGCGCCGCCGACAGATCGTTGCGGATTGTCGAACCCGAACGCGGGTATTTCTGCTACCGTACCTGCAAACCTTGGCGGATCCCCCCCCAACGCCGCCACGAAACCAGCGGAGGTGCGGTCATGTTCAGGCAGCTTCCGAGTCTTTCCGGCCTACTCGTCGTCGTTGCAGCGCTGTCGGCCGGCACCGCGCTGCCGGCACAGGCCGGGGCGACCCTCGTCGTCGACGACGACGGTCGGGGTTCGGCGGTCGATTGCGATGCGGCCGACCCCGCCTTCGGCGCCATCCAGGATGCCGTCGACACGGCCCAACCCGGCGATACGGTGTTCATCTGCCCCGGCGTCTACGACGAACAGGTGGTGGTCGCCACGAGCGATCTGACACTGCTGGGCTCGGGAACGGCGCTCACGATCATCAGGCCGAGCGTCGCGCACGCGGATGGCAGCATCATCCCGCCGATTCCCGTGGCACCGATCCTCTTGTTCGACGGCGCGACCGGCGCCGCAGCCAGGGAGTTCACCATCGACGGGGGGGCCGCCGACAGCGGCGCCGCCAATGTCGACTGCTTCGCGGGGGGCTTCTACATCGGCCTGTTCCTCCAGAACAGCTCCGGTGTCATCGGCCACCTGCACATCACCGGTATCAAGAGCGCCAGCATGTGCACCTCCGGACTGTTCGCCAGGAGCAGCGGCGGGGGCGTCACGGATGTTGCCATCGCGAACAACCTCTTCGACAACTACGCCAATATCGGGCTCGCCTGCAGCGGCCCCGCCACGACGTGCACCATCACCGGCAACACCGTCCGCGGCCGGGGTCCCGTCGACGACGAGCTGCAGGCGGGGATCAACATCCGCAACGGCGCCGCGGCGGAGATTACCGGCAACGTCATCACCGATCACTTCTACCTGGCGGGGAATGGACTCCCGGACTGGTCGGTGGGCATCTTCCTGGTCGCTGCCGATCCGCGCACCCACGCGCAGCTGCGGCGCGACAACCTCTTCGCCAACAACCAGCTCGACGTCCAGCACGCCGCGATCAACAAGCCCTGAGCGCGCGTGGAGGCCGTTCCCCTTCATGTCCATGCGACGGCGGATGGCGGCGATCGTGGCGCTTCTGGCGGGCCTGCTCGGCTCCGGATGCGCCACGACCACCCGTAATGTAGGGCGGCCCGACGGCACAGCGCTTCCCATCGAGCAGGTCGACACCGTCGTCACGCGTCTGATGGAGGCCGGGAGGGTCACAGGGCTGGCGCTGGCCATCATCGAGCGCGGCAGTCCGGTCTACGTCAAGGCGTACGGTCTCGCGGACGCCGAACACCGGACACCGCTGACGACGGAGACCGTCATGTATGGCGCCTCGCTCACCAAGGCAGCCTTCGCCTACATGGTCATGACCCTGGTCGACGAGGGACGCGTCGAACTCGACCGGCCGATAGCGGACTCGCTCCAGCGCCTCCTCCCCGAGTACCAGAAGTACCAGGACCTCGCCGACGACGAGCGCTGGCGGCAGTTCACGCCGCGCATGCTCCTGGACCACACCAGCGGCCTGCCCAACTGGCGCTTCCTCAACGAGGATGGGAAGCTCGACATCAAGTTCGACCCTGGGACGCGCTACGCCTATTCGGGCGAGGGGATCAATCTCCTCCAGATGGTCATCGAGGAGGACACCGGGCTGCTGGTCGGCGACCTGATGCAGGGGCGCGTCTTCGACCGCTTCGGCATGACGCGGACGAGCATGACCTGGCGCGACGATTTCGCCGCTGACCTGGCGATGGGGCACGACGAAGCGGGCAAGTCACTCGGCCACAACCGCCGGAAAAGCGTTCGGGCCGCCGGCTCGATGGATACGACCGTCTCCGACTACGCGCGCTTCCTGTCGGGTGTCCTGCGCGCCGAGGGGCTCAGCGCCGCGGCCCGCGCGGAGATGCTCCGTCCCCAGATCGCCATCGATTCGGTGCAGCAGTTTCCTGCCCAGTGGGTCTCGCACACCGACGACAACCGCGGCATCGCGCTGTCGTACGGTCTCGGCTGGGGGCTGTTCACCTCACATCTCGGCAAGGCGTATTTCAAGGAGGGGCACGACGACGGCTGGAACAACTATGCCGTCTCCTTCGAGTCGGCGCAGTCCGCCCTGCTGCTCATGTCCAACAGCTCGAACGGCGAGGGGATTTTCAAGTACCTGGCCGACGCCCTGCTCGGCAAGACCTGCCTCCCATGGTACTGGGAAGGGTACATCCCTTACGACCGACCCGACCTGAAGGCCCCCGCGGAGCGAGAACGGCCGCACCCGCCGTGCGAGTCATTGGCTGCACGCTGATCGCACCCCGGATCCCCCGCCTGGACGGCAGGATCCCCGTGGCACGCGCGCCATCCTCCCGCCCGGGCCCACGTGGAACCCGGGCGGGAGACCGCCGGAGATCCCGGCGTGGCTGCGCCGGATCGCCGCCCGTCCCTCACTGGAAGGCGGCCGCCACCTCGTCATGGACGGTGACCACCGCGGCCGGGGTGCAGATGGGGTCGGTCGTGCCATTGCAGCCGCCGTTGGACCACGCCGCGAATGTCTGGGTTCCGCCGAGCGTCGACGAGTCCTGCGCTTCCAGCCTCAGGTGGTGCCCCGGCTGCACCGGCGCGTGACAGGTCGTGGCGGTGACGCTGGGCGGCGCGAACTGGGAGACGTTGACCACGGCGGTGGTGTCGGCATCGCAGGCGCCGGCGACCGCGCCGGCGTCGACATCGAGCACGGTCACGCGTGCGCGAGTCGGTGAAGCGATCGAAGAAGAGACAGATGTTGAACACGCGGCTGAAATCGCGTGCGGTGGGGCTGGTGAAGAGGGTGACGCTCAGAGTGGGGAAGAAGATCGCGCTCACCTGGCGCGCCCGGGTCATCGTGACCTGGCAGGTCGCGTCCGTCCCGCTGCAGGCGCCGCCGTTGCACGGCTGGCCCTGCAAGTCCTCGAGTCGCGCGAGCCCGCCTCCCCCTCCCCCTACCGTTCCGCACACCCAGGTGCTGCCGTTCCAGAGCGGCACCTGGCCTGCCGCGCAACCAGTCGGGAGCTTGCCGGCCGACTGTGCGCTCGCTCGAACTTCGTCAGTGCCGATCAGCCCGCCGAGCAGCCTCCCCGGACCCGACACTTCCGCCCGGGCACTACCGATGGCCGCCGCCGTTGCCAGCGCGAGCAGACACAACGTCGCCTTCGAGGTCATGTTCGAATCCTCCTGCCGTGACGTGTCGGAAGGACCGAAAATGTGTCGGGGTGAATCCGTCGGGGTGGCCGTCGCCTCCTAGTCGAGCGAGGCCATGTCGATCACGAAGCGATACTTGACGTCGCTTTTCAGCAGCCGTTCGTAGGCGTCGTTGACCTGCTGGATGCGGATCGTCTCGATGTCGGCGGTGATACCCCGTTCGGCGCAGTAGTCCAGCATCTCCTGCGTTTCGCGGATGCCGCCGATGGCCGACCCGGCCAGGCGGCGCCGCTTGAAGAGCAGGCTGAAGACCCCCAGCGGCACCGGCTTCTCCGGCGCGCCAACCAGCGTCATGGTCCCATCGCGTTTGAGCAGCTCGAGGTAGGCGTTCATGTCATGCGGGGCCGAAACGGTGTCGAGGATGAAGTCGAAGGAGGCGGTATGCTTGAGTATCTCCGCTTCGTTCTTCGAGACCACGACCTCGTCGGCGCCGAGACGCCGCCCATCGGCAACCTTGTGCGCCGAGGTCGTGAACAGCACGACGTGGGCTCCGAACGCATGGGCGAACTTCACCGCCATGTGTCCCAGTCCGCCAAGCCCCACGATTCCAACCTTACACTCCTTGCCGACCTTCCAGTGCCGGAGCGGCGACCAGGTCGTGATGCCGGCGCACAGCAGCGGCGCCACGGCGGCCGGGTCCAGCTTGTCCGGCACGCGCAGCACGAAGGCCTCGTCGACGACGATGCTCTTCGAATAGCCGCCATAGGTGACCCCGCCCAGGTGCTTGTCCTCGAAGTTGTAGGTGAAGGTCGGCAAAGTCGCGCAGTACTGTTCCAGCCCTTCCCGGCAGGGCGCGCAGGTGCGGCAGGAATCGACCATGCACCCGACCGCCGCGAGATCGCCCGCCTTGAAGGTCTTCACCGCGCCGCCGGTCTTCGCCACGCGTCCGACAATCTCGTGCCCCGGCACGCAGGGGTAGACCGTCGGCATGGCGCTCTGCCACTCGTTGCGGACCTGGTGCAGGTCCGAATGGCAGACGCCGCAGTACAGGATGTCGATCTGTATATCCTGAGGCCCCGGCACGCGCCGCTTGATCGTGATCGGCGCCAGTGCCGCGGTCGCGCCCGCGGCCGCATAGGCCCTCGCCGCGTACGTTCCCGCCGCAGCCTGCGTTGTCGTCGGCTTGTCCATGTCGCCCTCCTCGTCGATTCGTCGGTTTTGAAGGCGACACTCTAACCCCAAGGTCCTCTGGAGTCACGAAAGTGGTATTCGCCTGCGTGAAGGTGTCGAGATCCGCGGCGCCCGTGACATGGCTGTCTCCCCCCTCGATGGAGGCGACCTGGGTGTCGGGATGGGCGCGACGTTCGTGACCGTCGAACGTGTGCCCTGGCCCGTCGGCGCCCCCTCCCCCGCTGCCATGCAATTCGTGAAGATGTTGCCACCGCGAACCCCAAACAGCCCTACAATGTCCCAAATCCGTCGACATCGACCTCGCGCCCCGGGAGGGCCCACCATGTTCAACCCGTCGCTGAAGCTCGTCGTCATCGCCGTCCTCACGAGCGTGCTGCCAGCCGTTTCGCCGGGCGTATTCACCCAGGCCGCAAACGGGAGACCAGCGACACTGGTGGTACCAACCGACTACCCGACGATCCAGGCCGCCATTGATGCGGCCAAACCGGGACGCACTGTTGAGGTGCTGGCAGGCACGTATACCGAGCAGATTCTTATCTCGAAGGATCTGACGATCGTCGGCGCCGGGATGGACTCCACGATAATCCGTGCACCCGAGACACTCGTAGGTGGTCCGCTTGGCTCTCCCGCGATTGTCGAGGTCTACGCGGGCGCCAAGGTCTCGATGTCGCATTTGACCGTGAGCGGGCCGGGCGCCGTTGCGTGCGGGGAGGGCGTCGTTCTGAGGTGGGGTGTCCGGGTCCACTCCAAGGCCCACCTCAACTTCGGCTTCGCGGCCGTCCGCGACATCCGCAACACCCCCATGGCGCCATGTCCACAGAGCGGCACGGCTATCGCCGTGGGCCAGTCGGCGCCGGGCAGCCCACCCGCCAGCCTCAGCGTCCATCACTCGGAGGTCACCGGCTACCAGTCCGTTGGCATCATCGTCCTGGGCGCCGGTTCGTGGGCGAACATCACCCGCAACATCGTGACCGGACCGGGCCACGAGGGTGGGGTGCCGACGAACGGGGTCGAGCTGGTGGCCGGCGCGGTCGGCACGATTACCCACAACACCATCAGCGGCAACGTCTGCCCCGCCGGCATGCCGGAGATCTGCGGGCCGGACTTCTTCACTCAATTTCAGGAGGCGGGCATCGGCGCCGGCGGGAATGGCCCCGGAACCGTCATCTCGCACAATCTCCTCACCGGGAACCAGATCGGGATGTTCCTCTCGGAGGCCGACGAAATTGCCCACAATGTCATGGCCGATAATGACTACTTCGGTCTCGCACTTGTGGGCGTGGCCGATGGGTCATTCACGATAGCCGGGGGAGAGATTACGGGGGGAGGCGGCGGCCTGTGGGTGACGGCGGTGCTCGTGGACATGACCGTCGTCCTGAACAAGGTCACCTTCACCGGGCTGTCGGGACCTGCCGTGGAGATCCTGGAGGATGGTGGATTCACGGCGACGGTGGTCGGGGGGCCCTGATCCCGCGGGCCGTATCTGCTCCCGCTCAGGGCTGCATGCCCTGATCCAGTCCGATCATCCGTTCCGCCACCGCACGGCTATCTGTCGCTGGCGGTGATCCCGAGCTTTTCGAGGCGCCGCGCCAGCGAGGCGTAGGGGCCCGCCGCGAAAGTCGTCCACTTCGACTCGAAGGTCGCCATCCCCTTTTCGTAGGCCGCGAGCAGCTCACGCTGCGGCGCGGTTGGCACAGCGTCGGCGCTCTCGAGATCGGCGGCGAGCGACGCCAGGGCCGAGTTCGCGCGCCCGGGGTTCTCCTCGCGCAGAGCGGTGAGCTTCTCCATCTCGGCTCGCATCCGGTTGACGCGATCGATGAACGGCTTCGCCCTGGGATCGTCGTGCGCCGCGGCCAGGAGTTTCGCGGCCCGTCTGCGGGGCTGCTCCAGGGCAGCCGCCCGCCCCAGCGCACCGGCGACCTGGCGCTGGAAGTCGAGCAGCCCGACGAGATCCTCGCGCCCGACCTGCACGCGCGGATCGAGGACCACCTCGAGCGGCTGATCGACACTGACGCCGCCCCCGATCAACCGGACCCGGTAGACGCCCGGCAGGACGAAGGCCCCCTCGGGCAGGGCGTCCGTATCCTGGCCGGGGACGGCGGCGATGGAGTACTCGTACTCGAGGGCCGGGGGTCTCTCGTAGCGCAGGTTCCAGGCGAAGCGGTGGTGCCCCGGCGCGGTGGAGACCTTCGGCGCCTCGCCCAGAAAGAGATCGGAGAAGTAGACCTCAGCATGCGGCCGCTTCGGTTCGTCGGCGCTCGAGAATCGGCGGATGACATCTCCCTTTGAGTCGGCGATCTCGAGGGTCACAACACCGGCAATGCCCGGCGGCAGAACGTAGTCGAGGACGGCGCCTTCGGGCGGGTTCTCTCCTCTCGGCTCCTCGGGCGGCAGCGGCGTGTCCTTATTCTGGTTGCCGCGCAGCCGGTAGACGCGGCCCGGAGGCAGGAGCCTGGGAAGCGCGGCCGGCGACGATGTGGCCGCCGACGATCCGGCCGGCGCCGCGGCGGCGCTGCGCAAGGGCGCTATCTGATCGAGGATCCAGATCGCCCTGCCCTGCGTGGCGACGACGATGTCGTCCCCCTTCACGCGCAGGTCGTTGATCCCGGTGGTCGGCAGGTTGAGTTGCAGGCTGCGCCAGGTTTCGCCGTCATCGAACGAAACCCAGACGCCGCGGCTCGTCCCCGCGTAGAGAATTCCGGCCCGCTTCGGGTCCTGCCGCACGACGCCGACCCAGGCGCCGGCCGGCAGACCGTGGCCGATCTCCTTCCAGGACGCGCCATAGTCGTGCGTCCGCCAGGCGGTGGGCCGGAAGTCGTCGCGGCGATGGGCGTCGGCCGCGACATACGCCGTCGCCGGGTCGCCCGCCGCGGCATCGATCTGATTCACCTTCGTCCAGTCGGCGAGCCCGGGCGGAGTGACATTGGTCCAACTCTTCGCGTCGTCGCGCGTCAGCAGGATACGGCCGTTGGTGGTGCCCATCCAGACGACTCCGTCCGCCGCCGGAGAAGGGGCAATCGCGAAGAGGGCGCCGTAACCGCACGCCGTCGCCTTCTCGATCGGCACGTCGCCGTCGCATCCCAACGCCTTCGGATCGGCGCCGGTGAGATCGGGGCTCACCGTCTGCCAGCTGCGGCCACCGTCGAGCGAGCGATGCAGCACCTGGGTGCCGAGATAGATCGCATGCGGCGGGCGCGGCGCAATCGCCAGCGGCGTGATCCAGTCGTAGCGGTAGCGGCCGCTGCCGGGCCGGGCGCCGTAGGTCGAGTCGGGCCAGGGCGCGACGTTCTGCACCTGCCCCGTCGCCGCGTTCCAGCGCGACAGCCTGCCGCCGAGCCCGGCGCCGAAGACGATTCCGGGGTTCGCCGGATCGGGCACGTCGCCGTCGCGCTCGTCGCCGCCGACCGGATGCCAGTCGCGGAAGGTGATCTGCCCGTAGTCGCTGCGCGAAGCGATCCCGACGGTGCCCGAGTCCTGCTGCCCACTGTAGATCCGGTAGGGAAACCCATCGTCGACCGCAAGGCGGTAGAACTGCCCGGTCGGCTGGTTGTACCAGCTCGACCACGACTCGCCGCCGTTCAGGGTCAGCGTCGCTCCTTGATCGGCCGCCACGATCATCCGTTTCGCGTCGGTCGGATCGATCCAGAGGTAATGGTAGTCGTCGCCGCCCGGCGATCCCTTCGCGATGCGGAAGGTCCGGCCGCCGTCGGTCGAGACGCGCAGCGAACGCCCCATCGCCCAGACGATGTCGGGGTTCTTCGGATCGGGGGTCAGGCCAAGCATGTAGTCGGACGTCACAGCCGGCTCGGCGTTGAGACGCTCCCAACTCTCGCCGCCGTCTTCGGAGCGGTAGATCCCCTCACCCTCGGGCGCGCTGATCGCCGCCCAGACCCGCCGCGACCCGGTGCCGCGCGCCACCGCGAGCTCGATCCGTCCGAGCGGGCCGCCGGGAAATCCTCTCGACCCGACCGGTGTCCAGCTCTTCCCCCCGTCGGCCGACCGGAAAATGCCGCTCCCGGGTCCGACCTCGGGCTGGAAGTAGTCGAGCCAGGGGTGCCGTCGCACCTGCCAGAGGGAGGCAAAGAGGAGATCGGGCTGCGCCGGGTCGCCCGCGATGTCGACCGCGCCGACGTCCGGTCCGCGATCGAGGACTTGCGTCCAGCTCCGGCCGCCGTCCCCGGTGCGATAGAGGCCGCGCTCGGGGTTGGGGCCGAAGACATGCCCGAGCGCCGCGACCACCGCCACGTCGGCGCTTCGCGGATCGACCCAGATCGCCCCGATGTGCCTCGTCGCGTCGAGGCCGCGGTGGCTCCAGGTCGCGCCACCGTCGGTCGAGCGATAGACGCCGTCGCCGGCGGCGATGTCCCAGCGCTGCTGCACCTGCCCGGTGCCGACCCAGATCACGTTCGGGTCGCCCGGTGCCAGCGCGAGCGCGCCGATCGAGGCGCTCCCCTTGTCGTTGAACAGCGGCTTCCAGGTGCCGCCGGCGTCCCCGGTCTTCCAGACGCCCCCGTCCGCCGCCCCGAAGTACCAGGTCGCGGCGTCGCCGGGCACCCCCGCCGACGCGGTCGCCCAGCCGCCGCGGAAGGGGCCGACCAGACGCCAGCGCAGGTCGCCGAAGTCCGGATCGGCGGGGTTCGCCGCGCCGATCGACGCGAGGGCCGCCGCCACGGTGAACACGAGGAACCACGCCAGGGTTCGCCGGGACCAACGCGGGTGGAAGAGTCGGGACATCGGGGCCCCCCATCTCGATCGTGCCGCGGGCACGGCGCCCTGCGGCGAGTGGGGCGAATACTACCATCGCCCGATGGCCTCGCTGGGTCGAGCCGCCGCTCATGAGTCTCCCTGCTCGGGGTAGAATCCCCGCGCCATGAGTCTCGCTGCAGGCTTCCGCCTCGGTCCCTACGAGATCCTCACGCCGCTTGGCGCCGGAGGCATGGGGGAGGTCTACAAAGCGAAGGACACGCGCCTCGATCGCCTGGTCGCGGTCAAGGTCCTGCCGGCCCATCTCTCCACGAATCCCGAGCTGAAGCAGCGGCTCGAGCGCGAGGCCCGCGCCGTCTCCAGCCTCAGCCATCCGCACATCTGCACCCTCTTCGACCTCGGACACCACGAAGGGATCGACTACCTCGTGATGGAGTACCTCGAGGGAGAGACGCTGGCCGATCGTCTCGCGCGCGGGCCGCTTCCCTTCCCCGAGCTGATGCGCGCCGCCGTCGAAATCGCCGGGGCCCTCGATCGCGCCCACCGGAGCGGCATCGTCCACCGCGATCTCAAGCCCGGCAACGTGATGATGACGAAGGCCGGGACGAAGCTCCTCGACTTCGGCCTCGCGAAGGGGATGGGGCTCGCCTCGGTCCCGTCGAACCTCACGGCCTCGCCGACCCTCATGAGCCCGCTGACGGCGGACGGGGCGATTGTCGGCACGTTCCAGTACATGGCCCCCGAGCAGCTCGAGGGGAAGGAGGCCGACGCGCGGAGCGATCTCTTCGCCCTCGGCGCCGTGATCTACGAGATGGCGACCGGAACCCGCGCCTTCGCGGGGAAGACGCAGGCATCGCTCATCGCCTCCATCCTGAAGGAAGAGCCCAGGCCGATCCGGGCAGCCGTTCCGGCGTCCCCCGCCCCCCTCGATCGGCTCGTGCGGCTGTGCCTCCACAAAGACCCGGACGAGCGGATCCAGAGCGCGCACGACGTGCGGCTCCAGCTCGAGTGGATCGCCGAAGGCGGCGACTCATCCGCCGAGGGCGCGGCCGCCGCCGGGCGTCCGGCTGCCTCTCGAGCAGGTGCCCGTCTCGCCTGGGGGATCGCCGCGCTGGCCTGCCTGACCGCGGTCGCGGTGACGGTCGCGGCATTCCTCAAGACGGACGTCGCGCCCTTCCCCGTCGTGTCGTCGATCGCCCCGCCCGCCGGAACCACCATCCAGTCGAACATCCTGACCGTGGCGCTGTCTCCCGACGGCCGGCAGATCGTCTTCGCTGCCCGCGGTCCGGACGGAAGCGGCCTCTGGCTCCGCTCCCTCGACTCCTCGAAGGCAAGGCTTCTCGCCGGGACCGTGGATGCCGAATGCCCTTTCTGGTCTCCCGACTCGCGCTCGGTTGGATTCT
>Ga0210377_10001568_pt1 | contig 20857 bp, 12 predicted proteins | sample PLM4_65_b1redo_FD_155480 | JGI IMG/M metagenome (GOLD analysis project Ga0210377, IMG submission 155480) | Groundwater sediment microbial communities from an aquifer in East River, Colorado, USA - PLM4_65_b1 redo | ecosystem: Environmental > Terrestrial > Soil > Riparian zone | place: USA: East...
GCTCAAACAGGAACGACAACCTGGGGCAAATACGCTGCAACACCGAATGCTGCACCGAAAAACCTTACGAAGGCATTCTCGGCTCATGGCAACGCCGCAGCCAACCAGGGCGGATGGGATCCTACCCCAAGCAATTATCTGACAACGTATCCTTTCAATAATCCCGGCCTCGACGGAAACCTGACCAATTATAATACCCGGGCTGGTTTTACAAACATGAGCAGCCAGAAGCAGAACCAGAACGTCCAGTGTTTTGATTGTCATAACTCACACGGTTCCAAGGTGAGCGGAGTGACTTCAAGTTATGTCAACTTCAGCGGAACAAGAAATGGCGGGAACCTGAAGGAGACAACGGCGGGTAAGGGCGGCTATGCCATTACCTATATGGCAAAGGCAAATAAGGTTCCGGGTGTTAAAAATCCCTATAATGCCGGCGCCGGTCAGTGCTTCGACTGCCACATGAGCGAGTCGAAGGGTGAAAAAACCCCATGGGGATATAAATCCACATACGGCGCTACTGCACCAATCAAAGGCTATAAAGACGCCTACAAATTCGGCAACAGAACCGGAGCATTTTACAGGCTTTCCATGGACATAAAAAACTCCAGAGCAGTTCTTGGTGGGCATCTCCAGGCGTCATCTCCGCTTGAACATGCTGCGCAAGGCACTATCAACGGACTTTGTACGCCATGCCATGACCCCCACGGAGTGAGCCCTTCCCTTGGTTCCAACGAGGCTTATGCTGTGCCTCTGCTGAAAGGGACGTGGATTACGTCACCTTACAAGGAAGACGCGCCGGCGCCGGATCCAGATGGAATCAAGCCTATTAGTATCCATATACGAAAGGCTCCTTTCAATGTTTCAACGCCTGTCACCGGAGATTATATATCATGGGGAGATGGAGCTTGGCATGATGACCACCCCGGTCCAACCCAGCCGTACACAAGACATAATGTCGACAGGAATACCTTCGGTGGCTCTACCAGAATCTCGGAGAACGCCGACAAATTTGCCGGGTTGTGCGTACGTTGTCACACGAAAGAAAACCTGACGGACGGCATCAACAAAAATCAGCCGTGGAAGAGCATCGACAGAATCCACGAATCGGTCAAAGGGTGGGGCGCTAATACTGAGCATTCCTTTACCTGCTCCAAATGTCATTCCCCGCACGCTTCAGGGCTGCCGCGGCTGATGATAACCAACTGCCTTGACTATAAGCATCGCGGCAAAAGGGCCTCCGGTGGGTATCCCTGGTCGGCAGACAAACAGAAGGGCGCTTATGCCGGAGCTGCACATTCCGAGGGGGCCGAGCATCGCGGTTTCCCGATAGGGAGTATCCTTGGAGGGCGCTTTTCCGGAAACGAAGCGTCAACGGCCTGTCATGTTAGCAGATTCAACAGAACTTATGATAGAACCGCTCCTCCATCCGAATGGCCTAATGAAAACTACTGGAACGAAAAGACGCCATGGTAGGGGGGACTCCCATGTCAGGAGAAATGATAACCGAAAAGCTAACTGGAGGTAGTTCCATGAGGCATGTCTATAAACAAATTGGAGATGGCAAATCCGCAGGCCGTTACAGGCGCAGTTTAGCCGGATGCCGCTGGTTAATACTGTCCTTGGCACTCATATTTATAGCCGGTTTTTCCCTTGCCGCTTACGCCGCAGGAGGGGATCTGGTTGATGGCTGGCCTCCATACCAGGATGTTAATCCGCGCAAGCAGGAGGCAAAAGGCTCTGTAGTCGATGGCGACGGTAATATAATAATTACCGGGTATCAGAATCTTTCTGCCGCCAGCGGTGATGATTACTGGACGCTGAAGCTGAATGCCGATAGATCTGTCGCGTGGAGAGCCTCGTTAAATAAACCCGGCTTCACCGGACAGGTTGTGGCGGTTGTGCTTGATTCGCAAAAAAATGTCGTTGTCACCGGTTTTGTGAGTAATGGACCATACACCGATATCCACACGGTAAAGTATGCCAAGACCGACGGAGCAGTAATATGGGCGCGTACCTTTAACGGGGTCGCCGGTCATAATGACAGCCCGGCAGCTATAGCAGTAGACGGCCTAGATAATATCTATGTTGGCGGGTACAGTGAGAATTCCTCGGGGAATAAGGATTTCCTGATACTCAAATACAGTAAGGATGGCACAAGCACTGATCCTCCGCTGTGGCAACAGATTTATGGCAGCACAACCGATGCGGACACCATTTCATCCATCGCTGTTGCAGCAAGCGGCGTTGTCGCCACTGGGAACTCCCGGAACGGAACCGGTTCGGGATTCCTGACGATCAAGTACGACCTGGACGGAACTTTCGACTGGGAGAAGAGATATGCAGACCCTAACCCCGTATCTCTCAGTGATTCGGGTCAGTATGTCAAGCTTGATTCAGATGGCAATGTGATAGTATTGGGATATGTTTATCATCCGGCTACCCGGACGGACACGGACATTTACACGGCAAAATATAACGGAGGATCGGGGGCAGTTATATGGGAGGATACCTATAACGGTGGCTTTGATGACGAACCTAACGGTCTGTTCTTAGAAGCAGCGACAAATGATGTCTATATAACCGGGCATAGCACTTCTGCAGGCGCACGCAGCCACTTTTATACCGCGAAATACATTGCGGCAGGTACCAGGGTGTGGGAGCAATCCTTTAATTCGGGTGGTGATAATACCGATATTCCGACAGGTATTGTTGTGGATGCAGAAGCGCTTGCTGCCGGAGCTGTGTTTGTGACCGGCTACACGGAATCTGCGGGTAATTATGATTTTCAGACCATTAAATATAAAAAGGATAACGGTAATCTGCTCTGGCAGAGTACTTTCAACAGCTCGGCAAATAAGAGTGACAAGCCCGTGGGGATTGGACTTTCTCCTTCCGGCGACGTTTATGTAACCGGCTGGTCCGATATGACCGGACTGAAGCCGGGCACTGCTGCAACCGCAACCGGCGGCTCTGAAACAACGGTAGTGACTGCCCTGATGCCGTGGGTGGATAATCAGTGGGCCGGTTACTATGTCATGATGACCGGAGGGCAGAACAAGGATATTGCCAGAGAGATTCTGGGTAATACGAGCACCGAAACCACCTCCACAATAACTGTCAAAATACCATTTCCTGTAGGTAAGCCGGTGCAAAATGGCGACACATATTATATTTATGACAAAGACGACTACGACTACCAGGTGGTCAAGTATGACAAAGGGTTATTGAACCCGCCAACAAATCTTACGGCTGTGACTCAGTCCAACAGTGAGATATTGCTGACGTGGGAGGATAACTCTCCCACCCTGGGAACCGTATTTAAGGTCGAAAAATGCACTTTATCTACCGATTATTATACACCTTGCGTAGAGTTTGATGTCGTAAACCCGATAATCACGACAGTAGCTGGAGTAACAACCTACAGTGATAATTCTCTTGAGCCGGATAAATTTTACTACTATCGGGTAAAGGCATTCAAGGACGGACAGGAGTCCAAGCCAAGCAACGTGGCATTTGCGGTCACTCAATTTGTGGCATATCATTCACCTGCTTCCAGATTTTCCTATGCGAGCGTCTTTAATAACGATGATATGGCCAACAACATCGCCGTTGGTCCCGATAACAATCCTGTGGTGACAGGCAAAATATTCGGTCAAATTCTCAACGCTACTGCTCCTTCGTTTGATTACTATACGGTAAAGCTGAACAGAACCGACCTGTCAAGCACCCCAATATGGAGCCATGAATATGACGGCGCTGACAGTGAGGCCGATGTCGGTATGTGCATAACCGTAGACAACAATAATCAGGCCATAGTTACCGGTCTATCAGTGCTTTACAACGAAGCCGCATCTGCCAATATTAACTCCATCTTTACTATCAAGTATGTTCTTAACCCGAGCCCTGATCCGGAAATGGGGGATATTGAGCAGTGGTCTCGCCAGTATAACGGCCCAGGAGCGATTAATGATCTTCCCACTGCAGTCGCCTCAACAACAGATGGTTCAAACAACGTCGTAGTCATAGGTCATGGTTATAATGCAAACGGCGATGAAGATGTTTATGTCATTAAATACCTGTCCGACGGTACTCCTGACTGGTCATCCGTACCTTCGGATCTTGACAGAGGCGGACATGATTATCCTACGGCCGTTGCATTTGATGCCGCCGGTAACGTCTTCGTTACCGGTTACACTAAAAAGGCCCCAGTGGATGGGTCAGACTATGACATTTTTACGGCAAAGTATTGCGGCGCCACCAACGCCAGCTGTATGGGCAAAACCAAAGGACAAATTATCTGGAAGGATATTTATGCAGGCTCAGGCAATGGGGATGACATAGCATATGGTCTGGCCGTAGATAAGTCTGGTGATGTGTATGTTACGGGTTACACGACAAAATCCGCAAACAATCAGGATTTCATAACCATAAAGTATACGGGTTCACCCACCGCTGGTTCTCCGCCAGGCACTCTCGCTGAAATTGTGTGGCAAAAAGACGACGTAGATGGTCCTGTGCATGGAGAAGACCAGGCTGTAGCGATAAAGGTTGACCCGATTGACGGCAACGTTGTTGTCGCGGGTACCTGTCAAACAGAACTGGATGACAACGATTTCCGTGTTATCAGATATAACAAGACGAATGGTGCAGTAATCTGGGATAGAACCCTTAAAAGATTGAACAATGACGATTATGCGATAGACATGGGCATGGATTCATCCGGAAGCGTTTATGTTGTCGGTAACACATACAAAGATGCCTTTATAGATATTCAGTCCGTAAAGTATGATTATCTCGGCGATATTATCGATGCAATGACGTACAGTTCCGTGAACGAACTGGGAGTTGACCTGTTGCGGGATGATCAGACGTATGCGGTCGCCGTCAATTCCCTGGGAGAAGCATTCATAGCTGGAGCTTCAAAGAACATCGCAGGTAACGAGGATTATATTGCGTTAAAGCATGACACCAGTGATTTACTGGCGCCTTTTCCTCTCATCGCCGTTCCACAGTCGGACTGCACTAAAATCAATCTGTCGTGGAACGCGAACACACCCGGTACCTCTTTCGAATTAACCAGGATGCCTGGGTCGGTAACAATACCATTAAATCCGGCAACGACGACTTATACCGATACCGAACTTAGTTGCAACACAACTTATAATTATACCATTGTGGCGACAACAGGAGTGGACCCGGATAAGAAATATTCACGCGTGGTTCCTCCGGTTTATGTAACTACCACACTCGCTCAGCCTCCGGCGCCAACACTCACCGTGCTGTCAGATTCGGCCATCGACGTCTCATGGGATAATATCGCCGGCAATACAGGTTACATCCTGGAACGGAAGCAGGAGGCGGGCGGTGTATGGGCTCAGGTGCCTGCGCCGGGAAGCGATCTTGCTGCTGACACGGTTATTTATCATGACACATTGCTCTCTGCAGGATCTACCTATTATTACCGACTCTCAGTCAAAAGCCTGTCAGGGAAATCGCAAGCGAGCCCTGAATCATCCAAGAGAACCAAGCCTGGAAAACCGGGTGGATTGATTTTAGGTGTCGTCACTCCTACAAGTATAAATATCAGCTGGACAGCGGTCTCCGGTGCGACTACTTATACCGTTGAAAGAGATGCCGTAACAATAGCAACAAATATAGCGGTAACATCATATCTTGATTCAACCCCGCCGCTTACACCGGGGACATCATATACGTACAAGATTTATGCTGTTAATGAATCTGGAACTTCAGTTGCCAGTGACCCGCTAGCGGGCAAAACAATGCTGCTGACACCGACGCTGGGTACGCCGACAGCCGTTGATGGGACTATAACCATCAATCTGCCTGTTACAGATCCCAACACCACGCCAAATGAGACAGGATTTACCCTGGAGTATGCCAATTGCACCAACACCGATCCTACACTCTGCACTGCCCCCACTGCTGCATACTGGAATGCTGCATGGACAGCTGTTACCCGTGGCGCAAACGGCACTTCGTCGTTTACCTACGGTGTCACAACCGGTTTGACGGCAGGCCGGACGTACCGGTTCCGATTGACTGCGACATTGTCCGGTGCGAACTCATCACCCAGTAGCATGGTAGTAGGGACTCCAGATATTGCCGGCCCTGTAAATCTGGCTGCGACGAACGTAACGAATACATCCTTGCGGCTTACCTGGACTGATGTCATCGGAGAAACTAATTACAGGGTACTGATTAATGGATCCGAACTCGGCGGTGTCAACCTTGCCAAGGATACCAATTTTTACGATGTTACCGGCTTGACCCCGGGCGCGGCTTACACCTTCCAGGTAAAACCGTATTATGGGGTGGAGTCAGAACCCACAAACTGGGGATTCAGCAACACACTATCCCAGACAATGCCGGCTGATCCCACTACATTATCCTCGGTTACTGCGGTTTCTACTGCACAGATAAACCTGGTCTGGGTTTCAGTCCCGACGGCCAACAAGTACAGAATTGAACGAAGCTCTGATGCAGCATTTACAACGATAACAACCATAGATCAAGTCGCAACAGCCGGTTTGCCTGTGTCCTATTCCAATACCGGCCTTTCGGTGGGTACAAGGTATTATTACCGGGTAAGATACAGTATAAATAACGGGACAACGTGGTCGAGCTTTAGTAATACCTTGGATGATACTACTTATCCGGCGATACCAGCGTTTGCCGCAGTCGGTACGTCTACATCGGCAACATCTACCACCCAGGTACAGCTTGCATGGTTGGATGGTGCAGGAGAGACAGCCTATGGGCTCCAATACAAGGAGTTTGTTGCACCGGACTGCACGATTGGTGCATGGCCTGCCGATGGGGTGGATACAACTGTAACTGCAGCCGGAACCACCGTAACATACCTATATCCTGTGGGAACGTTTACAGAAGCTAAAAAATATTGCTTCAGGATACGTGCATACAATGATCCGACAGATAACAGATACAGTTCTCCAGGACAGCCTCTTACTACCCTGGTTTCAGCGCCCACCTGGAGTGCAACGCCCATAACAAACGTTGCCAGGACCACTCTGAGCCTTACTTGGAACGCTGATCCTGTTAACGGTGCTAACGGTTATTTCATTGAGCGAAGTACGAACAACTTCACTTCAGTGCAGGCAAGCTTCAGTACTGCGGCAACTACGTATAACGATTCCGGCCTTATTGCCGGGACCTTGTACTATTACCGGATCTCAACGAAAAACATTGACGCGGTCGCCGGTGTTCGCAGCTCAGTTCAATCGGTAACTACCGTTCCGGCAATCCCGACAATATCACCCGTCACTGCAACAATGAGTTCAATCACTATTAACTGGACAAATGTGATCGGCGAGACTGGTTATGAGGGTCAATCAATCCAGATTGGCACAGATACCTGCGCAACGGCCGACTGGACAGGTGCAACCACCTTTACCACCACTGTGGATACTGTAACAAAGACATTTAGCGGGCTTACCTACGGTCCGTATTATTGCTATCGAGTAAGAGCAGTCAATGCAGCGGGAGGGAATACAGCCGCTGATTGGAGCACTCCCGTGTCTAAAATGCCTTTGCTGGCTGCTCCGACGGGACTCAGCTTCCCAGCGCCCCGAACTGCATCGGAGATTAATTTATCCTGGAATCCCGTTGCGGGGAATAACGGCTACAAAATAGAGAGAAGCACTGATAATATTACCTTTTCTTCTCTGACGCCTGAGGCTCCAGCAGGGGCAACAACCTATCAGAACACAGGTCTTGTAGCAGGTACGTTGTATTATTACAGAATTTCCACCAAAAACCCTAAGAATGACTATTCCGTTCCAGGACCCGTTGATTCAGCAAAAACTTCACCTGTGGCTCCAGCTTCGGTCTCCCTAGATGTTTTGTCGGACACGCAGATAGACATCAAATGGAAGGTTGTTCCCTCTGCAACAAATTACAAGATCTACAAGAAGATCGATTCCGATGCCTATACCCTCTTAATCGACAAGGCGGTGCCTTACGGGACCGATTATTGCGGTTATCCGTATGCAACGGTTTCTTGTCCGACCCTTGCGGCTATGTCTGCAGCACACTCGGACAATGCCGATAGCGGAAGTCATCAATACTGTTACAAAATGACGGCTTATAATACATCACCATTTGAATCAGTTGAATCTGCCGAGGTCTGCAACTCGACTCCTGCTGCTGGCCCAGTTTTGACTATACCGGGATTCAGCTCGTCTAATGTGCAACTGAGCTGGACGGATGTCTATGGCGATGAATCCGGCTTCGAACTCGAATCCAAGGTATGGAACGGGAGCTGGGTACGCCTGGCATTAGTCGGGAACACGACCGGACCCACTAATACCTATATTGACTTAACGGGCATACAACCGTCTACGCAGTACAGTTACCGCGTGAGGTCGTACAAAGGCACCGTTGCTACCTTTAATAATGGAATTGACCCCGCATTATGGAATCAGTATGGTAAAGTAGTCACCGGTACAGGCACTGTCGTGGAGAGTAAAACCGGCCCACCGGTTAATATCAATACCACCAACGGCATATCAAGGATTTCCGCTCCAAACGGCGGGGCAGAGTTGTATACAACGTCCCCTGGTGGTGGATCAGCCGATAAATACAGTTACAGCCAATTGATTTACCAAAACAGTGCAGCAGTTACGGGTGATTTTGACATGCGGCTTGACTACAACCTGCCCGAAGGTATAACCACTGCGGTAAACTACCATGTTTACGGGAGGCTGCAGGTTAACTTCCCCGCAACAACCGGTTCAAATTATGTTTATATTGAACGGTCACAACATCAGAATGCCGCATGTATCGGGATTGACGGAACTCCTACATGCGGAGGTTTGACGACCTCTGATACATCCGGGACATTCAGGATTGTGAGAAAAGGTGCGGTGATAACCACTTATATCTGGTTGGATGGTAAATGGGTCTATTTATATGAGAGAGCTGGCGCATCAACCGCAACAGCCAACGGTGTCTATCTGACCCAGTATGCGCAGAGAAATGAAGTGGTTAAACTCAAGGCGGTTTTTGACAATTATGAAGTGACTACCGCCAGGTCTGCGTACAGCAACGAGGCTGGGGTTACAACGCTGCCTTTTGCAAAGAGCGACAACGTTTGTACGCCGCCAGTTCCGTAATGGATAATCAGATTCTGTGAGGGGAGGTGTCAATATGAAAAGAAAATATGTACAACCAAAGGTAGTCGGGAGCGCAGTTGTTCACCCCTGCTAAGTAAGGGTTTAAGATAAACGGTCATGGTTGTGTGCATTTAATTTACGATTACAGGTTTAACTGCAGCTCTTCAGAAATCCATGATTTCTTCCAGGTGTCTCCCGGTTCTGCCGGGGGACACCTGACTTGATGTAATCGTTCGGCGCTTCACTCTACCTCCACATTCCTGATCCCTTCCGGCCGCCAGGCCGGAGAAATCACCTTTGAGCCCCTATCTTCCCCTAGCAGGCTGCCAAACGTCACCGAGAAATCTCCGAACTTGTTGTTCACACTATCCATAGCCCCGGCGATGAGCGCTTTTTTACGTTCTTCCGGGAAGAGGGGAAGCTGCTCCGTATAGTACTGGAGGCTGCTGATCTTTACCCCCAGGAGCCGGATCGGCTGAGTAAGGACAAGGCTGTCAAGGATCTTCACCGCGGCTTGGTAGATATCTTCGCTGTTGTTGATGTGGCGAGATTGGGACTCCTGTTTTCCGAAGGTGGTGAAATCAGTATAGCGGATGGTTAGGGTTATGGTCTTGCCGGCAACCCTGTACTTCCTTGCCCGACGGCCCACCATTTCCGAAAGCTGGAGTAGGTACATAAGTATATCAGTGCGATCTGTGACGTCCTTTTCCAGCGTCATGCTGTGCCCCACACTCTTTACCTCTGCGGCTTCCTCATCCGGGATGACCGGCGAATCATCAATCCCCATCCCCATGAAATGAAGCCGTTCACCAATGATCCCAAAACGCCTTTTCAGGATATCAATCGGAAACCGCCCCAAGTCACCGCACGTCCGGATTCCGAATTTGGTAAGATACTGGTTCATCTTAGAGCCGATACCACAGAGATCCTTGATTGGAACCCGTTCCAGTACGCGAGTAACGTCCTCTGGTTTGATAATGGTGAGACCGTCCGGCTTCTGCATGTCAGAGGCCAGTTTAGCCAGGAGTTTGTTTTGAGCGATGCCGATGGAACAGGTAATCCCGAATTGGTGCTTAATCCGGGCTTTAATCAGGTAGGCAATTCGTTCAGGAGAACCAAAGAGGGAAAGGCAGCCGGTGACATCAAGAAATGCCTCATCAATGGAAGAAACTTCCACGAGCGGGGTGTATTCGCGCATGATCTTGATGATCTGGGTGGAGGTGTATGTGTACTTACGGTTGTTGCCGACCACAAAGATGATTTCGGGACACTTCTGTTTTGCCTCCCAGGTGTTCATGCCGGTCTTGACGCCGAAAGCCCTTGCCTCGTAAGATGAAGTTGTAATGACCGTCCGTTTGGCTGCGCCAATAACGGCGATGGGCTTGCCGCGCAGGTGGGGATTCGATTGCTGCTCCACTGACGCGAAGAATGCATTCATATCAATATGCAGGATTATACGTCGGTGGGCCACTACTGTTCACCCTCGATGCCTTCCAGGTTCCAGCTCTGGTCGAAAGCGTTGTAGACCAATTCAAAGAGATTTATGCCATCGGTGACGGCAAAATGGAGCCGCGTCTCGTCTCCGACATGATCTTTCCAGAAATAGGACAGCTCTTTAACAGTGTGCTTCTGCCGGCGCCACTCAAACCATACCGGCTTGATCTTGCTGCCCGGAGCAAAGATGGCGGCAACCCTGATTCTTTCTTTGACCCGCTGCATCTCTTACTCCAACTGCCGGTAAATGCCGACTACCTTGCCGATAATAGTGACTTCTGCTGCTCCTTCACGGATAATGATTGCATCGTAATTCGGATTTTCGGGTTGCAGGCGGATGTGATTCTGTTCTCGGTAGAAACGCTTCAGGGTTGCCTCGCCGCCGACCATTGCCACGACAATATCCCGAGATTCCGCTGTGGGTTGGGGGCGCACCAGTGCCAGGTCGCCTTCCCGGATGGCGGCGTTGATCATTGAGTCACCTTTAACGCGCAGGAAAAAAGTAGCGCCTGCTCGTAACTGGGATCGGTCAATGGAAAAATATCCTTCGATATCTTCAATGGCCGGCTGTAACGCACCGGCCCTCACCACCCCGACAATAGGGAGCGACGAGGCTTGTGATGAGTGCCCAATTACCACGATGCCACGGGAACTACCGGGACTTTTCCTGATCAAACCCTTGCGTTCCAAGGCATTAAGGTGCTTCATCACACCAAGCGTGCCGCTGACTCCCAGTTTCTGTGCAATCTCCCGGAGGGTAGGGGGGTAACCATTTTCATCGAGGTACTTTTCGATGAACCTCAGGACTTCTTGCTGTCGGAGGGTGATGTTATTGTCCATGGGCACCTCGTAATAGTTGTCAATTGATAACCTATCATATCGCGTTGGACCCGTCAAGAGTGGAATGCAAGTTCACCGTATTGCATTTTCTGGCAATCAGAAACAAACCATGCTAGAATTTTTTTCAAATTAGTTCACATCTCATTATTATTAAAGGTGAAACCTATGTACAAACTGAAAGTAGAAACATCCTTTGCCGCTGCCCATTGCCTCAATAATTACCAGGGTGATTGCGAAAACCTCCACGGCCATAACTGGAAAGTGGAGGTAACCGTGACAACAAATGAACTGGACAAGGCCGGACTGGGGATTGATTTCAAAATTCTTAAACGTGAGACATCCGCGCTGTTGAAAACTCTTGATCACAAATATCTCAATGAACTGCCGCCTTTTATTGAAAAGTCACCATCTTCGGAGAATATTGCCCGTTATCTGTACCATGAGCTTGCAAACAAATTCAACAACGGCAACGTGAAACTTGAAATGGTGACGGTTTGGGAATCTGACTTTGCCAGTGCAAGTTATTATGAATAATGGACAGACCGAAATGATGGAACTCTTTTCCTCCATTCAGGGGGAAGGTTTGCTGGTCGGTCTGCGCCAGGTTTTCATTCGCTTCTGCGGTTGCAATTTTACCTGTAATTACTGCGACACAGAAAGTAATCAGCCAGCCGAATTCTGTTTAATGGAAGGAACGCCGGGGCGGCGTGATTTTATGCAGGTTAAAAACCCTGTGCCGCTTGAGCGTGTCACCTGCCTCATCAGTGGCTGGCAACGCGGCTGGCCGGGCATCCACCATTCCATCAGCATAACGGGCGGAGAACCGCTTCTTCACCCTAGCCAGTTACAGGAATGGCTGCCCGTCTTGAGAGACTTTCTTCCAATCTATCTGGAAACAAACGGTGTCCTGCATGCCGAGCTTGCCCAGGTAATCTCCCATGTCGATCATATAGGTATGGATATAAAGCTTCCCTCCACATCCGGTTGTGCAGACCTGTGGCAGGCTCACCAGGATTTCCTGCGGATTGCGGCCGGGAAAAACGTCTTTGTCAAGACTGTAATCGACAACAGCACGAAAGACTGGGAGATGATCAGGGCGAGTGAGATAATTGCCGCCATAGATAAATCAATTCCGCTTATCCTCCAGCCGTTGACCGGTTCGGATGGGAAAATAAATATCGCACCGGTTAAAATGCTGGAGTTGCAGGAAACTGCCTGCAGCTTTCTTGACGAGGTACGCATCATTCCCCAGACCCATAAATTTATCGGCCAACTATGAGGATGCTTCGATGATCATCGAAGAAATGACCATGGGTGATTTTGAGGAGGGGCTGAAACTTACCCGTACCGTCTATATCCCCTTTGGCTCAGTTGAGGAACACGGCTATCATCTGCCGCTCTCAACCGACACCATCCAGGCATACGAAGTCGGCAAACGGGCTTCGAAAATTATCCCGCTTTTTGTGGCTCCTCCCGTACATTACGGCTGCTGCCGTTCCACATCCCGCCATCCCGGCACCATTTCCATAACAACAGCTACCGTGAAATCGCTCCTCAAGGATATTGTCCGCTCATTTCACTCCCACGGCATGCAGAACTTCATTGTGTTAACCGGCCATGCCGGGGGATCCCATAGAATGGCCCTCCAGGATGCCGGAGAAGAGCTCATTGCGGAATTGTCGGACATCCGGATGGCAGTCGTCACCGAATACGAACTGGCCAAGGATGCGGGGAGGTATCTCGTCGAAACCGCCGGTGACGCCCATGCCGGCGAGATCGAGACTTCACGGATCATGCATTCCCATCCCCATCTTGTCGTCGGAACCGGGGAGAGGGAGTTCCCGACGTTTCCCATGGGGATACTGGTGAGGAACAAGCGAAAGTACTGGCCGAACGGCGTTTGGGGAGATCCGACAAAGGCTTCAGTAGAAAAAGGAGCAAAGCTGGAGGCGCTGGTAGTAGCAAAGGTTGTGGAACTGGCCTTGGCACTGGAAGGATTCGAAGAGTAAGTGGAAAGTAAATCAAAACCGTTTCACGCGAATATGGCAGTTGTACGGTAAATTTTGTCAAAATCAGACAAACACGGAGGTTGATATGAATATCCAACAGCAGCTATACCATGAAATCGAAACCTTACCGCTGGATGCGCAGGAAAAGATCCTGAAAATGGTGCATTTCCTGAAAACAGAAATCCTTACGCCGGTTAAGAGCAAGCCTAAGAAAAAGCAGTTATCTACACTTGCAGATCTGGATTTGCTGGCAGTAGACACCGGTATTAAAGACCTTGCAGCCCAGCATGACCATTACCTGTACGGGATGCCGAAGAAATGAAAAACTCCGTCTTTGTCGATACGGTTGCCTGGCTTGCGCTTGTTAATAAGTCCGAGGATTTGCATGATGCAGCCCGCAAGGTGCGAGACCGGCTTGTCCAACAGAAAACCAAGCTGATTACTACTGACTTTGTCGTGGTGGAAATTGCAAACTCGCTTGCACGTCTCCCACTGCGTGGCGTTGCACGCAAGTTGATAGATTTTATCCGAACTTCCGACACGGTCGAGCTTATGACAATAACACCTGAACTCTCTGAAAAGGCATATCAGCTTTACTGTTCTCGTGAGGACAAGGAATGGGGACTGACTGATTGCACCAGCTTTGTGCTGATGGAGACGATGCGGATGAATCGGGCATTTACCGCAGATAAGCATTTTGAACAGGCCGGCTTTTCAATTTTACTGAAATGACGTGGATGAAAGGCCAAGTTTCCACTGGCTAACCGGTTCGTTCTCGGGTGGTTGCCACGAGGCGTCGTAGCGTGAACCCCTTCCTTTTCCCATTAAAACAATATTAATACCGGTTGACACCTTGTTGGGGGCGGGTGTACAAAGGTGGGGCTTTTATTTCATGCGTATTGATTATGGGAGTCGGGGGATGGTTGGAGTAGTGACAAAAATATAGTGTGCTGTTGAAGCCGCCGGGTCAGGATATGCTGATTGGTGGCTTTTTTGTTTTTGGAGATGATTTGTGATTTTCGGCATCGACAACGTGAAGTTCCAACATCCTGTTGGGACATCCACCCTCAGATATGGGGTGACTATCCCTATCGAGGCCCAGACTGAGCGGATGCGCGCCATCGAGAAGGGCGGTAAGGTGTCGGTGACGGTCATATTCGGCAGTGAAGAGCCGGTTGTGGCCGAGATCCGCCGCCTGAACAACAAGCCGGGTCATCTCCAGTTCCGTTACACCAACAAGGCGCAGGAGCGGCTGCGCAGCTATTTGTCGGGAGTATTCGGCAGCCCGGCAGAGGGGAACCTGCTGGAAGTTGTCGAGATTGCACCCTTTATCTTTCTGTTCAAGCCGATCCTGAAAAACACCGCTCCCTCTCTGCAGATCAGCGACCTGCTGCTGAATCGGTTGGAACAGCGAGAGATGGAGAGTTTTGAGGAGATCGGCCAGATCAAGGAATCCCTGGCCGCGGTGGAGTACGACGCTGGTTTCAGCCAGTCGGACTACAACGGCCTGATCAGCGCAGGGTTGATGAGCAGAGGTTGGAACCGGGAGCAGCGGGTTGTGAAGGAATTGGGCTTAAAGTGCGACTTCGAGAAGAACGGCATCTGGGTGGAGGTGGAGTTCGGCAATGCCCGCTCCTACTACCAGGACTACGTGAAGTTCATGCTGGCTCGTAAATACCGGTCTGCCAGGCTCGGGCTGCTCCTATGTCCGACTACGGCCTTTGCGGCGCTGCTCTGCGAGCTGGGGCAGAAGCGGGCGCGGGAAAGCTCGGTAAGTGAGCGGTCGCCGGTCTATTCCGGGATGATGAGTTACGAGAAGGCCGCGCGGGAGTTGCCGTTTCTGGGGTTTATGTTTGAGATGCCGATAGTTGTGGCGGGGGTAGGGGTGGCGAGTAGCTGAGTAGCATTACTCTTGTGGCTATCGTATTAGAAATTATATGATTTTATTGGAGGGCAATCCGATATGGAAAAAGTTATCTATAGCTGGGCTCATTTATCTGATATCCACTTTAATCACGGTACAGCTCATGAAAAATTGGACCAAGTTTTGGTGTTAGAGAAAATGCGTCAAGATGTTCAAAACGCAACTCATAGAGGTATATCTCAAATTAATTCAATATATGTAACTGGTGATATTGCTTCTACTGGGGGTAAAGATACCTCCAAGACAGATGTGGATAATACCGAATACAATATAGCAAAAACTTGGTTATCCAGCTTAGGTGTTTCGGTAGGTCTATCAAATGCTGATATTTATCTGATACCAGGTAATCATGATGTTCAACTTTCATCTTCTAGCAATAACCGAAATTTGAGCCGAATGATTGCGATGCTTAGAGATAAAAAAGAGTCAATTGATGATGCATTTAGCCATGAGGAGGATAAAAAACTAATCCTATCGCGTTTAAACAGTTATATGTCCTTTGCAAATGATTTTTCTCCCTATAGTCAAATGGATGTTTTGAATTCCGATGGTATTTATTGGCAAACTCAGATTAGACGCGATCATGGCTTTGTTGTGAGGTTGATTGGCCTTAACTCAGCATTATTGACTGAAGGCAAGGATGATTATAAAAAATTACAATTAGGCAATTATCCTTTAAGTCGTTTTATAGCTCAGGTGCCTTTAGAATCAAATGAAATAGTCATTGTTTTGTCACATCACCCATTTGAGTGGCTTTCAGATGAAGAGAGCGCTTCCGCGTGGATAAAAAATAATTGTCACATACATCTATGCGGCCATATTCATAGCCCTGAATTTGAAAGATTGAGAAGTGGTGGAGGCACTGATTATGTAAAAATTGTTTCAGGTGCTGCACATGCTCAGGATGGTGAAATAATCGGACACGGGTATAGTATATGCGAAATAGTATTATTTGAGCAGTCGCTGAAACTTAGAGTTTGGCCAAGAAAATGGTCCGACAAAAATAAAGATTTTCGACGGGATATCGACAATATTCCCGATGATTCAGATTATATTGAACATGATATTGCCACAAATATTTCACGTCAATTTCCCGCTACTGATTTGCATACGATAAAATGCGAAACACCCTGTAACTTGCCTGATTATCCTGAAATTAAAATAAATCCAACTGTCATTTCAATCCCTATTAACAAATCACATATTCCTATATGTGAATCGCCACCAACTTCACCAGCTTGGGTTGGTCGTGAAGCCGAATTGGACTTGTTCAACGATATGAGTATCAAAGTATTTGCTGTAACTGGCATTGGAGGTCAAGGAAAGTCAGCATTAGTAGGTAGGCATATATTAAATATAATTCAGTCAGAATCAGACATTCTTTGGGATTGGAGAAACTGTAAAGAAGAAGGCGATACTTTACAAACTCACCTTCTGAATATTATAGAACGAGTGACTGACGGCAAGCTGAATGGCGCATCCTTTCTCGAAGAGAACATAACAACAATTATTGAATATTTCTTCAAGATATTAGCTAATTATAGAGGCTTTTTTGTATTTGATAATATTGATCACTATATTGATGCAAATGAAAACAAGCCTATTCATGGTATGAAAATTTTTATTGATTATGCTTTAACTAAACCACATAACTCACAATTTATTTTTACCTGTAGACCTTCAATGAAATATGACAATCCAATTTTCTTTGAAATATCACTATCAGGTTTGTCTGTGACAGATACACAAAAGCTATTCGAATTAAGAGGTGTTACACTCGATCAACAAAATAAACGTCAGATTGCCGAGGCGCAGATATTAACGCAAGGGCATCCACTCTGGCTCAATTTACTTGCGACACAGGTCGCAAAAAACAAATCTACCTTGGAAAGTCTAATTTATGACATTAAACAAGGTAAAAGTGCTGAACTTCCTACTACTATAATACGATCAATTTGGAAGACGCTAAATGATAAGCAGCGAACAGTACTTAGATACATGGCGGAAACTGTAAGGCCAGAAACAGAAGACCAATTATCTAAGTATCTGTCAAAGGAGCTAAATTACAATCAATTTTCCAAGGCCTTAAAATCATTGAAAACACTCGCGCTAGTTATAGTTAAAACTGCGCCACATACAAAAGATACATTAGAGCTTCATCCACTTCTAAAGACGTTTATTAAATGTGAATTCTCTAAATATGAAAGGATTAGATACATTGATAGTATTGCTAGCTATTTTGATTTGATAATATCTAAGTTTATAAGCAGTATTACACATGGTGCTTCATTTGGTATGCTTGAACATTGGATATATAGGACAGAGTTAGCTATAAATGCCGCTAAATACGATGAAGCACTCAAAGCATTAAAAGATGTTTCTGACCCATTACTTGGTGCTGGGCACGCTGTAGAATTCATTCGTATAACAAAGCTTCTTTTTAGTGAGTTAGATTTTACAGATGCAGTATTGAATGAATATCCTCATTTTGACAATGTTCTCTCAGATCTTATAGATGTTTTAGCGCAACTCGGGCAATACGATGAAGCAGAGTCCTATTTATTTAGATATGACGCAACTATAGTTGGTAAAAGTGCCAGATTTATTAACATGTGTGATATGCGTTGTTATTTATACTGGAACAAAAGAGAGTATCCCTTAGCTATAGAATGGGGCAAGAAGGGCGTTGAATTTAAACGGTCAACAAATATAGATACAAGATTTGATTCCTCGCACAATCTCGCACTTTCACAACGTGATTTTAATGATCTTGAGCCAGCGCTTGTATATTTTCTAAAAGGGCATGAATTGTCAAAAGTTATTGACGACGAATACATTAAAGATCTGGATGGTACTTTTTATGGAAACATTGGTCGTTGTCTTTATTTGAAAGGTGATATTAATAATGCTCTATCATGTTATAAAAAATCCCTTCACTTATTGGAAATTGATGATAATAAGCACAAGACAACCGTTATGAATTTAGGATGGGCACATTTTTGGATCGGTGAAGCTTTAAAAGCAAATAAAAGTTATTTGTTGGCGTGGTCGTTTTTCAATATGGCGTTTATCGAATGGGAGGAAATATCACCTCCTAAAGCGCAATTAGCTTACGAGCATTCTTATAGTATCTGCATTAGTCACCCTGAATTGATTAATACTGATAAGCATGATGACAGATTTATTTCTACAACATGCAGTAACTGGCTCAAAACGTAAGACAGCGTAAGGCAGGGTCAACCCTGACATGAGACACTAACCAATGGCCACTCTAATCCCCAGCATAACCACCTGCAAAAATGTGACTCCTGGCGAGCGCCGCTTTGCCCGGTTGCTGGAGGCGAAGCTGGAGGACGACTATCTTTGCTGGTTCAACGTTCCCATTGGCCCCGCCCGACTCCATCCCGATTTTATCATCCTTCACCCCCAACGCGGCATACTGATCCTGGAAGTCAAGGATTGGCGGCTGTCTACGATCCAGTCTATCAACAGCCACGAAGCAACCATCTTTGTCAACGGCAGTCCCATGACGGTCAAGAACCCGATGGAACAGGCTCGCGGCTATGCCATGGCCGTTGCCGACATCCTGAAAACCGATCCCCAACTGATCTGGAATGAGGGCCGACTTCAAGGGAAGCTGCTCTTTCCGTGGACCTTTGGCGTTGTCCTTCCCAATATAACCCGGAGCGATTTTGAGCAGACCGACCTTGGCGAGGCTATCGAGCCGCACCATGTTATCTGCCGGGACGAGATGACCGAGTCAGTCGATCCGATGGCTTTTCAGGAGCTGCTCTGGGGGATGTTTCCTTTCAATGCCCATGGATTGCTGACGCTGCCGCAGATAGAGCGGGTGCGCTGGCATCTCTTCCCGGAAATCCGCTTGCCTTACAAGCAGGCTTCGCTCTTTGATGATCTGGAAGACCAATCTCAAGGACTGCCGGATATTTTGCGAGTGATGGATATTCAGCAGGAGCAACTGGCCCGCAGCCTGGGCGGGGGGCATCGGGTGATTCACGGTGTGGCCGGTTCCGGCAAGACGCTGATTCTCGGCTACCGGGCCGAGCATCTGGCCAAAGTCTGTTCACGGCCGCTACTGGTGCTCTGTTACAACCGGTTATTGGCACAACGGCTGAAGAGTTGGATGCAGGTCAAGGGGCTTGAGGATAAGGTCCATGTGCAGACTTTCCACAGGTGGTGCTGGCAGCAACTGACAACCTACAATATTGAGCTGCCACACAATCATGGTGATGACAACGCTTTTCACGAAGATATGGTGGACAAGGTTATCCGGGAGGTAGACCGCAAGTTTATTCCGTCCGGGCAGTATGATGCAGTCATGATCGATGAAGGGCATGATTTCCGCTCCGAATGGCTCAAGCTGGTCGTGCAGATGGTTGATCCCAAAACCAGCTCTCTCCTGGTGCTTTATGATGATGCCCAATCGATATACGACACCCACAAAATGGGTAAATTCAGTTTCAAGAGTGTCGGTATTCAGGCCCAGGGGCGAACCACCATTCTCAAGCTGAACTATCGCAATACCCACGAGATTCTCGATTTTGCCGCCGGTTTTGCCCGGCAGTTGCTGACCCAGGAAGATGCGGACGAGGACGGCATACCGCGTCTGGCCCCGATTTCTGCGGGGAGACGCGGAACCAAACCGCTATTGATCAAGTTGCCAACGATCAGGGACGAAGCCGACGAGATAGCCAAGCGCCTGAAAGAAGCTCATCAAAGCGGGGTTGCCTGGAAAGATATGGCGGTATTGTATTGGGATGACAAGGATAAAGATGAAGTTTTTCGGGCGCTCAAGGAACAGCACATTTATGTCGTGGGCAAGAAAACGATCACCTTCGACAAGGACGACACCAAAGTAAAGTTCTTGACCATGCATAACAGCAAGGGGCTGGAATTCCCGCTGGTGGCCATCATGGGGAGCCGGATCGCGGAGCAGGGCAAGACGGACATAGAGGCGGCCAAGCTGCTATACGTTGCCATGACCCGCGCCACGTCGCAACTGGTAATGACAGTTGGGACCAATGCAGGTTAAGAAAACATCTTCGTGAGGTCCAGATGATCATCCGCCTTACCCAAAAACTTGCTTCAAAACTCAAGGAGACACCGGCAAGTTCTGTTTCCCGCGATCCGGACCTGTTTGCCGACTGGACCGCTAATCTGTTTACTGCAAACCGGGTGCAGTACATAATCCTGGTTAACAGTGCGGCGCTTTATTCCGTCATTATGTACGGGAGAGGGGTAACGGACGGTGGCATTTTCATCGACCGGGCGCTGTCCGCCCTGCGAGATTTTATGACCCCTGACGATCTGCCATTTTTCTTCCACCGCTTTATCGTTCCGCAGTCCGCAACGGTCAGCTTCTCGAAGATCGGTGACAGGAGCCTGCTCGGCTCAAAGGGCAATGGTGCCAGGCTTGCAAG
>Ga0210377_10001569_pt1 | contig 20854 bp, 13 predicted proteins | sample PLM4_65_b1redo_FD_155480 | JGI IMG/M metagenome (GOLD analysis project Ga0210377, IMG submission 155480) | Groundwater sediment microbial communities from an aquifer in East River, Colorado, USA - PLM4_65_b1 redo | ecosystem: Environmental > Terrestrial > Soil > Riparian zone | place: USA: East...
CATGACGTTTGCCACGGGCCTTACGAAGCCCGAATTGCAGTCCCTTATCAACGATCTTGCCTCTTCCGATACGGTCTCGGTACGGTCCACGCCGTCCATAAAACTCGGCAAGGTGGAGCTCAGGGTAAAAAAAGATGATGAAGGCGGCGCGGATGCTCTATCCGCGTTGGCGGAAGGCGCGGCCGTTTCCCTTCCCGGCGTTTCACAGGAGGCGCTGCAGAAATTGCTGGCGCTCACGGGGTCCGAACTCGACGCGCTCAAAGAGCTTTACCTCAGCGTCAGGAAACATAAAAAAATAGACGTGCGGGGCGTGGATGAAATGGTCAAGGGGTTCATCCATGGTTTCCGCAGGGAGATCAACCCGCTGAGCCTTCTGGCTTCGCTCAAGTCCGTTCACGAATATACGTTCACGCACGTTACGAACGTCTGCATCCTGGCCATGGGCCAGGCGGAGACCCTGGGCTTTAACGGCGAGCACCTGCACCAGATCGGCGTCGCTTCCTTGCTTCACGATGTCGGGAAAGTGTTCATTCCCGAGGAGATCCTGAACAAGCCCGGGAAACTTTCCCAGGACGAGCGTAAGATCATCGAGACCCACACGGTCAAGGGCGCCCGGTATCTCATGGGGATAGAGGGGATCCCGAAGCTTGCCGTTCTCTCCGCAATGGAGCACCACCTGAAGTACGACGGAAGCGGATATCCTTCGATCAAGGGAGGGTGGCGGCCGAACATCGTGAGCCAGCTGATAAGCGTTGCCGACGTTTTCGATGCCATGCGGAGCAAGCGCTCCTACCAGGGCGCGTTGCCGATGCAGAAGATCGCAGAGGTCCTCAATAACGGGAAAGGCACGTCCTTTAACCCTCAGCTTGTGGACCACTTTTTCAGGCTCATACGGTACCCATCAAAATGAAGATACTCATTATCGACGACGACGCAAACAATAGCGACATGCTCCGCGAGTTTTTCGCCGGGGAAGGCTACGAGGTCGCCACGGCGATCGACGGCGAGGAGGGGCTCAGGAAGATACTCTCGGAGCGGCCGTCGCTCGTCATCACCGACGTGCTCATGCCGGGCATGGACGGATTTCAGCTCCTCCGGGCGATACGGAAGAACGAAGCGTTGAAGGACCTTCCCGTTGTCTTTTATACCGGCAGCTATCTGGACGAAGAGGACCAAAAGCTTGCCCGCGAGATCGGCGTGACTCGTTATCTGATCAAGCCGATGGAGCCGGGCCGGCTCATCACTATCGTCGAAGAAATACTCGGGGCGCAGGGGCCTAAAACTCATCGTTCCGGCCTTTCCGCACCGCTCGAAGAACCGGTATTCCTGAAGCTCTATAACGAGCGCCTCGTGAACAAACTGAAGGGCAAGATCCTCGAAAGCGAACGGGCCCGCCTGTCCCTCGAACATATCATGGAAGGCATGGGGGACGGCGTGATCGTCATCACGCGGGATTATATGATTTTTCAGGCCAACTCGGCCGCTGCGGCCTCTCTCGGGGTGGAGAAGTCCGAGATGGTCGGGCGACCGTGTTACGAATTGCTCCACCGGGGTCAAGCGCCCTGCGAAGGACCTCACATCATCTGTCCGCTCGATCGGATATTCAAGCGCGGCGAAGCGAACGTAAAAGTGCTCCATACACACCTCGATTGCGAGGGGAACGAGCATCACGTCGAGATAACGGCGTCCGCAGTGAAAGACAGCCGGGGAGAGACCTTTGCCATGGTCGAATCGTGGCGCGATATCATGGACAATAAGACCGACGACGAGCTGGTGAAGCTCGTGAAAAGGCTGAACGAGGCGCAGACCCACTTGAGACAGATGGCGGTCACCGATGAACTGACAGGGCTCAGGAACCGGCGGTATATCGTGGAGCGCCTGGAAGAGGAATTCCAGCGCTCGAGGCGGTCCGGACGGCCGCTCGGCCTCATCATGCTCGATATCGACCATTTCAAGCAGATCAACGACGCGCACGGACATCTCTTCGGCGACGTTGTCCTCAGGGTGATCGCATCGCGCATAAGGTCGAGCTTACGAAAGCACGATCTCGTCGGGAGGGTCGGCGGAGAAGAGTTTCTCGTCGTCTGCCCCGATTCCTCGCTCGATGATACGGTCGTTGTAGCTGAGAGGATCAGGAATAGAATCGACAAGGAGGAGATCGGCGACGGGGTCAATCAGGTGCAGGTCGCCCTGAGCGCCGGGGTCACGATGTCGGATGCGAAGGATGAAAGTTCGGACAAGGTTTTTTCCCGTGCCGACACTGCGCTGTACAAGGCCAAGGAAGAGGGGAGGAATAGGGTGGTAGTGTTGTGACGATTGCGGATTTCGGAGTTTAGAGTTCGTAGTTTGGAGTTCGGGCTGCCAGCCATGGGCCATGAACTTTTTTTGCGTCCTCTGCGTGCTTTGGAAAAAACAGGGTTCATTCATATGGTGATTGCACTATGATCCAGCGATTGCTTTTTGCAGTACATTCCCGAGATTGACGATCGTGTATGGCTTTGCAATGACTTCCTTGAAACCGTAATCTCTGTGATTGGCCATGATGGGATCGTTCGAATAACCGCTTGATACAATCGCCTTGATTCCGGGGTCTATTTCACGAAGTTTCTCTATCGCTTCCTTGCCGCCCATTCCACCGGGGATTGTCAAATCCATAATAACTGCATCAAACGGCCGGCTTGAGTCTTTGGCTTTTTTATACGCTGCAATGGCTTCAGCGCCGTCTTTTACCGCCTGGACGTCGTACCCGATGTACTTGATGAGCGCAGAGGCAACGTCTCTTACAATATCCTCATCGTCCATGAGCAAGACCCTGCCTGTTCCTTCGACATACTGCACTGCCGCAACCTTTTCTTTGAGGGCGGGGGTATCCGCGGCAGGAAGGTGGATCGTAAAAGTTGCCCCGGCTCCCGGTTTTGAATCGACCGAGATGCAGCCGTCGTGGTTTCTGATGATTGAATAAGTGACCGCGAGCCCGAGACCGCTTCCTCTTTGCTTGGTCGTAAAATAAGGATCGAATACCCTCTTAAGGTGCTCTTCCTGTATGCCGATGCCCCGGTCCTTGACGGTTATTCTGACATACTTGCCTCCTGGAATCACTATCGTGCTTTCCTGATCAACAGTTATATTCTCCGCACTGATCTGTACGGTCCCGCCGCCCGGCATGGCCTGGCAGGAATTGATGACGAGGTTGTTAAATACCTGTCCCAACTGGCCTTCATCGGCTTCAACCGGCCAAAGCCCCTCTGCTAACCGGCACTCGGACCGGACGTTCGCGCCCCGCAGGGCAAAACCTATCGCATCCCTTATCACCTGATCGAGAGAGATTGTTCTTTTAATCGGCGCGCCGCCTTTAGAGAACGTAAGCAACTGCTGGGTCAGGTCTTTTGCGTGAACCGACGCTTTCTCCGCTTCTTCCAACTGCTTATATAATTTACTGCCCTGCTCGAGCTGTATCCGCACGAGGGATATATTGCCGAGGATGGCCGTTAAAATATTGTTGAAATCATGGGCGATGCCTCCGGCAAGCACTCCCAGGGATTCCAGCTTCTGGGTCTTAAGAAGTTCTTCCTGCATTTTCTTTCGTTCGGAGATGTCCCGCGCGGCCCCGAACAGCAAGGTCCGGTCATGGCTTGCGGAAGCCGACCATTCCAGCCACTTGTACGTCCCATCCTTGCACCGGTAGCGATTAACGAAGTTTATGGACGACTTCCCCTTGATCTGTCCCTTCACCTCTTTTATGGTCGGCGCAACGTCGTCGGGATGGATAAAATCGACGACCGGCTTTGAGAGCATTTCCTCAATCGTAAAACCCAAAGTCTTTTCCCATGCGGGATTCAGCTTCTTGAAATAACCGGCCGAGGAAACGACTGCTATCATGTCGGGCACGAGGTTGAATATCCGGCTTAGTTCCTCTTCAACTTTTTTCCGTTCGCTCATCTCCTGCATCATTTGTTCATTGATTTTTCTAAGGTCGACGGATCGTTCCTCAACCCGCAACTCCAGCTCATCGCGGGCCCTGATTATTTCCGCTTCCGTCTCCTTGATCGTCGTGATATCCCGCGCAATGTATACATGAGCGAGCGTTGATTCGTTTTCGCCTTTCATCAACGATGCCGAAAGGCTTACAATACGCTTGTTTCCGCCGGGATGGTCATAGAAAAGCTCGAGATTCTGAATGGAGCCTCGACCGGCAAGATTGGTGAGCAGATCCGGGGCAGAGCTTGAGCCGAATATGGTCGAAACATGCCGCCCCACGAGTCGCGACTCCGGATGACCGAGTACCGCCGTCGTGGCATTGTTCACCAGGCGAATAACACCTTCCGCATCCAGAACGACCAATGCATCGTTCATGGTGTCGATTATGCTTTGAGCGGCAAAGCGGGGTGTGATATCCACCAGGCGATATTTCCTGACCGTTTTATCAAGGATCCAGAGTGCGACAAAAATCCCGAGAAAACCGAATGGATAGACAGGAATACCGGCTCCGGGAAGATAGTCAACAAGGCCGAGGGAACCGATGCCGAAGGCCGTCAGGAAGGCTTTGATGCGTTTGGACTGAACGCTGTCCAGCGCCGCTTCTTGCTGACCGACCCACAAATGGCGGAGACTGAATCCGTAGAGGGCCAGTATATAAAGGATAAGCACGATGTTCAGGGGGGCGATTTTGGGCGAGTAACCCCACGGGTAAAGAATGACGCCGCCCACAACCAAGTCGGTAGTCAGCGAAGCGACAGAGAAGAGTGCCGATAGAATCCACGCCGCCCAAAGAATTTTATTGTATCTTTTGCCGATTCGGAGGACCGCGACCGCGAAGTGGTAAGTGGCCGCAGGGATGAAAGGAATCCCGAGATACGATGCTTTTGCCCACCAGATTGACACGGTTTCTTCAGTCGCGCTGTATACAAAAAAATTGGACGCGAGCCAAATGGTGATTACGATTCCGTCTAAGGCCAGTGTCAAGGCGACCAGGCTGAACCTTTCCATGATCAGGAGTCGAATAGAAAGAATCAGGGTCGCGACTGCGATGAGCAGTGAGGGGACAGCGTAAGGGTTGAGAAAGTAGTGTGAGGAATCAAAAATATGAAAAGACATTCAGACAGACCCTCCTCATGATCTCCCAAGAACCAGTTTATCAGTATTTTACGCCGGATTCCACTGATATTTTCTGCACCGTTATTTTACCGGGCGGTGAAGGAGACGGTGCTGTACAGGGCCAAGGAAGAGGGGAGGAATAGGGTCGTGGTGGTGTGACGATTGCGGATTTCGGATTGCGGATTTCGGAATACGGAGTGCGGAGTTTAGAGTTCAGGGTTCAAAGTTACAATGTTATTTCTCCACAACACTTGACTGTTTGCGAATGTTTTCCCACTTACGCCTCACCCCTTCCCCCTTCCGTCTTTCGGTTGCTCGCCCTACCATGAATAGACGATCTCTCCTTCCACCTGGTCGTTCCGTGAAAATCTGCCGAAGAGCGACAGCGGCGGGCCGGTAAAGGCCACGTAGCTGACGCCAACTTTCCACGCGTCCGAGAACACATACCAGGCATTCGCTTTTGTCATGCGGTCTCCGTGCTCGGGGTTATAGGCCACGTTCACGTTCGTCTCGATCTTCTGGTTCATCCAACCGATCTTTACGTTCGCCCAGAGGATCGTCTCGATCTTCCTTTCATACAAGAGGTCAACATCCCCGAAGGTAAGCGTCTGCTGGGCCTGGAACGTCAAAAGCCCGTCCTCGAACAGCCGGTAGTCCGCGCCCATGCCGTAATCAAGAGTATCGTGCTTCTGCTCGATGATCGGATTCAACGGAAGGATCCCCGGCGAGGGAACAGTGGGATATCCCCAAAGCTCGCGACGAATATTGAGATAGCGGTTGAAGGAGTATGCAAGCTCTGCCCTGATGCTCAGATCGCCCTTGATTGCAGCAGCATCGAGGCCGACGACCGAAGTTTTATGGAAGTCCGGCACATATCCCGGGTCGATGACGATCGAGACTCCCTGCGGGATGATCGAGAGCGCCGTTGTCCTGAACACGGGCTTTGGATCATAGCCGTGAAACAAATTGAGCGCCCATTCGATGTCGCCGACGCGTTTCACCCGTAAGCCGACGCTGCCGTTCTTGCCGGTACGGGCAGGCAGGTCGGGTTCTTTGGGCGTGAGCTCAACATCGGGTATCGTCTGCGCGAGCGCTGAGACCGCTGATGTGCCTGCCCAGCGTTCATCGGGCAGGGGCAGACGATAGGGAACGAACACCGGGACCCATACCGCTTCATACGTCCATTCTCCTTTCGTCACTGTCGCGGCAAGGGAAGGGACGCCGATCTTTCTGTCTTCGAGCGACTTTCTGAGGAACTGGGTGTAGTCCCAGGGGTTCAGGAGGTTGTTCGGCGGATACTCGTCGAACCGTCCCCAGGCAAAGCGCTGGATGCCCGCCCGCAGATCGAGAACGCCTGATGAGTGCGTAACGTAAAGTTCCTTGAACTCAAGATAAGGAGTGTTGCTCTGGTAAACCTCATCGTAATTCTTAAAGAGCGAATGGTCCTGCGCCTGCCGCTTCACGCTCCCGTCCCATCCGCCTTCGAGCCATGAATGAAACCGCCATTCCGGGCCCGTTGTATCGAGCTTGATCCGTCCCGTCAAACTGGGGTCTTCCTTCATGCTGTCGCGGTCCAATGCCTCGACCCCCCGAAGCTCCAGCCTGCCGGAAACGGAGAGAGCTTCGTCGGCGAAAGAAGGGGAGATATTGACAGCGGAGAAGAATAAAAAAATAATCAATCCGCTGATGGTGAGTTTCTCATTCCTCATTCCGCACTCCGCATATGCTACTTTCCTGCCCGCTCCAGGGACCGCTGGGTAAAGAGATCATCCGAAAAATGAGTATTGTACTGCACGCTTTCTAGTGTAAGCTCCGTTCTGTGTCTGGTCTTTTTATTCTCCATTTCACTCTGGAACGGCGTGGGGATCTGGTCTATCATTCTGATGTCCTTGAATGCGCCCGAGCGGTAGATCTCCTTGTCCTGGTAATAATCGATTTTGAGCTGGATCCAGAGGTCCTTTGCCACCCAGGCAATATATTTCGTATACTTCCTGTGCGTCTTCGGCGTGACTTCAACTACATAGCACTGTTTTCCATCCAGATTTTCTTCTTTAAGAATGCTGAACTTGAAATCGTCGAGATTTGGCGGGCCGGTGAAATCATCGTACGAAAGATCGGACCCGAAGAACGAATCGTCCTGCGAACTTGTCGCGATTCGCCGCACGCGTTTATACTCGGGGAAGTAGGCCCAGAGATCACGATCGGAAAACGTATGCGCGTGAGCCAGGAATCCGACGTTTTTGAGGTCCGGCGGGCTCTTGAAGACAGCAAGCGCCTTGTACGCTTCGGGGTCGGCTTTTTTGCTGTATGACGTAAGCGTGCGGCTGCGTTTGCCTCCGCCTTTGTCGAACAACACCATCGTCATTTCTATTTTATGGTCCAGCGCCTTTAAACTCACCTCGTGCACTTTTTCATAGACCTCCCGACCGTTTATTGCGTGAGCATCCGTCGTTTGCAGTGTTCCACTTATTATTGCGGTCGCCAGGAGAAGCCGTAATGTCCATCGGGCGAAGTTAGGAGTTGAGAGTTCCCCCGATAGAATCATTCGGGGGCAGGCTGCGTTCGGAATAATAGGAGCGCGAAATTTGGAGTGTGGAGCATTCCCCCTCACCTTGGTCCTCTCCCCGCAGGGGAGAGGATAATTCCGCATTCCGCACTCCGCATTCCGCATTTGAAGGTTATTCATAGGATAAGGCCTCCACGATATTGGTTTTTGCCGCGCGCTTCGCGGGGTACAGCCCTGCGAGCACGGACAGCGCGATCGACAGCAGCAGCGCTGTAACGATCGAGGGATAGTGTATATGGTATGACATGCTGGCCCCAAAGTCCAGCCGAAAAAAACCTTCCAGATTGATCCAGCCGGTGATCACGCCCGCAACGATGCCGAGCAGTCCGCCGGCAGCGCCGATGAGCGCCGATTCGATCAGCACCACCGCGGATACCTGGTTCCGTTTCATGCCGATGGACCGCAGGATGCCGATCTCGCGCGTGCGCTCCAGCACGGAGGCCAGCAGGGTCACGATGATGCCGAACCCGGCGATGAGCAGGGTAAGAACATTCACGGCGTCGTTCATCACCAGGGATTGGTCCAGCATCTTTTTGATCTCTTGTCTGAACTCCAGCGCGGGCAGCACGAACATTTTTCGCTTGCCCTTGAACCGCTCTTGTATTGCAGAGCGCACGGCGGCGATGTCGTGGCCCTTCTTGACGTAGAGCGAAAACATGTCGGCCACATGGTCGTTCCAATGTCGTTCGTAGGTTTGCATGTCCAGAAAGATGACGCCCGCATCAGAGGCGTAGCTGACTGTGACCGCGATTACATTAAAGCGTTTTGGTCCCACGGGTGTGGGAAGTACCAGCTCATCACCCGGTTTCAAACCCATACGCGCCGCAACAGTTTCATTCACCGACACCTGGTCGCTGTCGCGCATCAGCGATATATCCGAAAATTTACCTGCCACCATGGTGCAGGTATTGTGTTTTGGCCATTTCATAACATCGATTGCTTCCAGCAGTACCCGTTTCCCCGAAATGTTCAGGAAGAGTTTGCGAAAGGGGTCCACGGACTGCACCCCGGGGATGGCTTCAAGCTCGCGGAGCATAGCGAGCGGCATGGGGATGGTTGGCGCGCCTGCGGTGGCCAGGGGATGTCCGGATGTTATGATGATATCGCTGTTATCAGTGGAATCGACATAATCCAGCACGCCTATTCGCGCGCTATTCAACATGCTCGACGAACTTACGGAAAGCGAGATGCTGAAGAACACGGCGGCCACGGCCACCGCGTTCCGCGACAGGTTCTTCTCCAAATTCAGTCCCGCGAGCCTGCCTCCCGCGCCGAGACGCGATGCGAACAGCGACCGGTACGCGATGATGAACCATTTGAGGAACAGAGGCGCGGCAAGCGAGATGCCGAGCAGAAGGCAGATCATGGCCATGGTAGTCGTGGTCGAGTTCCTGATGGGCGAGGCGGGACCCGCTGTTTTGTAGATAACGATGATAATGCCTGCGAGAGCGATCAGCAAAGCTGAAAAGATCTTCTGCGCCTTGTTCAGCACGGCATTGTTCATGGTATAGGGCAGGGAGCGGATCGCGGATATCGGCGCCACATGCGTGCTTGAATGCGCGGGAAAGGCCGCTGCGACAACGCTGGCCAGGACGCCGATGCAGGTGTTTTTGAACATGCCGGGCCAGGAGAATTCCAGGTCCGTGATCTGTATCCGGCCGTACATGGACGAGACGGTTTGCGCCACGGCGCTGATCGATAGCTTAGCGAACAAGACGCCGAGGCCTACGCCCAGGATGGATGCAATCAGGGACAGCGCCACGGTCTCTGAGAGGAAGAGCCTGATGATCTGGTTTTGCGTCGCGCCGAGCGCGCGCAGGACGCCGATCTCCCTTCTGCGCTGGACCACGGATATGGATACGGTATTGTAGATAAGGTACATGCCCACGAAGAGCGCCATGAAGCTGATGAGGTTCATGCTTTTCCTGAACCGCGTCATCAGGTTTTCGATCTGGCGGGATCTGCCGGCCGGGGTGTCGATGCTGTAGCCCTCGGGCAGAGCGGCCTGGATGCGGGTTTTCATCGAGTCGAGCGATTGCCCGCGTATGATGCTGATGTCTATCCGGTCGATGCGCGTCTCCTTGCCGAAAGCCAACTGGGCAGCGTAGAGGTCCATGATCGAGATGTCGCCGCCCAGGGCCTTTGCCGGTCCGTCCGGTTCGAGCAGGCCGCGGACCGTGAAGGTCTTGAGACCTTGGACGGTCTGGACCTGGATCTTCTGGTCGATCGCGATGCCTTCGCGCTTCGCCATCTCCTTTGTCAGCAGGATTGAGTCCGGCTTCGCGAGGAAAAGCAGGGGGTCCGGGATGTCCGAACTCTCGTCGGTCACGCTGTAGTCGCGGATATTGCTGTCCTGCAGCACGTCCACGCCCAAGACCACGAACGAACGCTCACTGCCCAGAGCGAGGTTCGCGTTGGTCTCTATCACCGGCACGGCGTATTCAACGCCCGGAACGTTCTGGACCCGTTCGAGCATGGCCTCGGGAAAACCCGATTCAGCGCCGGTGATCTGGAGCACGGCCCGGCCCGTGATGCGGTTGATCGAGTCTTCCAGGGAGCGGATCACGCTGCTGTTCACGATGTCGATGGAAGTCATGGACGCCACGCCTAGGGCGATGCCGAACAGCGCCATGATCGTCCGTATCTTCTGGTGCTTGATATGCTTGAAACTGACGCGGCGGAGGAGGTTGGTGAGAGTCATATATGATCTCCTTTATTCATACGCCAACGCCTCCGTGATATTGGTTTTGCGGCCCTCTCTACGCGCTTGTTGAATCATTTTCTCAGTTTTAAATGGTATTTTTTAAACTCTGCAATTGCATTAATAATCGAATGAATGATTTGAGACTTGTTTCTTTTATCCATGCCCTTTGACTCATTTCGCGCTCGCGTGATTGCATGTTTCAATTCTTGAATCTCCATGACCGTTGCGGCAGTGCAATAAAATGTTTTTGATCGCCCTTCGTTAAATTCATTTAGCATCGCGATCAACAAACGTTTCCGCGCTTGTTGGTCTTTCGCGAAAGCGCGGATACCTTCGCGCTTGATGAAGGCGATATTGTCTTCAAGCCTCTCGTAGCAGATGAAGCTGTCATGATGCTTGCCCCATTCCCTCCGCTGGCGCCATCTTTGACAGCCGTCTTGCTCAGCGCACTGCCAACAGAATTCGATGCCTCTTTTCTTCACCGCACAAGTGATAAAAGGGCAGCCCACTTTCATCCTCCCTGTGCTTTTGCATCCGCCGCAACGGTTTTCGCTTCGGATGTGATAATTGGGACACAATCTGCATGATAAACCGCAAACGCCAATTTCGGGGTATTTGATTCTCATCTCATTATTTGGGCTCACTCACAGGCGTCATCAGAGTCACTGCGGCACCCATTGGATCGACAAGCAGGCACGCCCGTCCAACTTCTGGGATGTCATGCGGCGGCTCTATGATCGTGCCGCCCAACTGCTTGACGCGATCAGCACAGGCATCGACATTGTCAACCGCGATATAGGCATACCAGCACGAGGGATGCGCTCTCGTATAATCAATCGTTGGATTCATCATGCCGGCGACGTCTTTACCGTTCTGTTGAAATAGCGTGTAGATCCCGAATGGCCCTGAATTTACTTCTCGCTTGCTCCAGCCCAGAAGCTCGCTGTAAAAGTCACCACTTTTCCTCGTATTCGTCGTAACGAGGTGATTCCACATGAAGTGTCCGTGTCCAGTCATGTTGACCCCTTTCCTGATTGATTTCTAAACATTGAGCCGATTGCCGGACTCTCGAACGACTCGTTGCTATAGTCATGTCCAGCTACCGCTTTCCCCGCAGACTCGCATAAGGTTTTAGCCCCGGTGCATAATTTCATTAGGTGTCCCACCCCGTTGAACACCTCCCTAAATGCCTGTTCCTCGTCGAACGACTCTGTTACGGAACTTCAATGTACACAGGTTCCGCATCCACGAGGAGGCTGAGGTTGCCGTCCACATCTGTCATAGAGGCTGGAACTCCCTTCATCGTAGTTACGATGGCAGTCTTGCCGATTCCAATGTTTATGAGGGCTGTTTGCGGCGGAGGTGGAGACTGCTTCGGCCACCCTTTGGCCGTATCAAAGCGAATCGGTACAAAGGCGATATAGAGAGTATTAACGCCCGATTCATTCGTGAATTTTTCTATCCAGTATCCGTCATCATTCGTCAATCCGGCAACGTGCTGTGCATGGTTCGGGTACTCCAGCATCAATTTCCGCATCGTCTGAAATGCATAGTACCCGGAATAGTATATCGGCTCCGCTCCGGTAATATCGGTTATTCCATAGTTAGCCGCACCCGTGGGGCCTTTCGTGATCGCCTGGCACATCCTTCCCTGAGCGATCCCTTTGGCATGGGCAAGGACATAGCCCTGGACCATTTGCGCGGCAGCGTAGTCCTCATCATTTCCGAACGTCGATATCTCGTACGAACATTCTGTGAACACGATCTGTGTGTTTGGAAAGCGGTATTGGTCAAGAACCGCGCGGTAGTTACTTTCCAGATCATATTGGGACGAAAAAGGGTACGTCGAATCTGTTTCGGTGAAGCCGATCCGTGCGTAATCATGGATCGAAAAACAATCGAACCCCTTATCGAGATAAACCAGATAATCCTTAAGGAACTGTTCGGAATAAGCGTGGTCCGCGGCCAAATTGGTCGGGTATCCAGACAGGTCCAAGGGAAAACCGAGGGGCTGGTGGAAGCTTGCCGAACAAACACGAATCGAGGGATCGCTATTTTTCACTTCATCATAAACCGCATTATCCACCTGCGCCAGGTACTGAGCTGTATCAGGCCAGAGACAGAGCGCGTTCGGCTCGTTTTCCAGTTCTATGTACCGGATGGACATCCGATCTTTGTACTTGCTAACGAATTTGCGTACATACTGGGAAAAGTAACTTGGGTCTTTTGTTATATAGGTCACACCCCGCGTACAACTTGACGTATCGACTGGAGGCACCGTGTTCTGGGCCCAGACGGGTGTGCCTTGCTGATTGAAAAAAGGGATGATCGACAAATGATTACTCTCCGCATAGTCCGCAATGAGGTCCGGGATGTCTGATACGAACTCGTCTGCATTGTTCGGCTGTATCTTGTCCCACCTGAAATTAACCTTCAGATAATTTAGATCGAGGTCTGTCCCGGCCATGGTAAAAACCTGCTGGAGCTTCAAAGTATCGGTAAAGCCCAGGATATCGAAGCCCGCGTAGAAAGAATAAAGAAGATCGTCGGCAGGCCCGGTCACGGCATTTCGCACTGTGACTGTTGCGCTGTTGGCAACAGTTCCCGATGTTGCCGTGATCGTCGCCGTACCAGCGGAAACCGCCGACGCCGTGCCAGCGTAGATTATTTTCGCCACCGTCGTATTTGAGGATGTCCAGGTTGCTGACGCGGTCAGATCCTTGGTGCTGTTGTCCGAATAAGTCCCTTTTGCTTTGAACTCCTGCGTAGCGTCAACGGTGACGCTTGGAACTGTAGGCGTTACGGTAATCCGGACTAAAGAAGGAGACGGGTTGCCGTTGATGCCTCCGTCATTGCAAGCTAATAGACTATAAAGAAAAGAAAGAACCGTCAAGGTCAGCAAAACATTTCCCGATATGTATTTGTAGTTCATGTGGTCTCCATTCGATAAGGTTGATTTTCAGAACAGCTCCTGTCTATATAAATTGAGTAATCCATGGTATGCCGCTTGAGCGATTTCAAAATTCTCCAGGTAACGCTCCTTTAATAAAAGGTCGGAGCCCTTTTTTGTTTTTCTGCTCTTCGCTCAACCTCTGCGGACTTCCCATTAAAGTCGTATTTGTTTCCGGTCAAGATATATAATGCGATATAAGCTTCTTCACGAACTTTTAGTTCGTCAGCTCTGCCATTTCCCCCGATAGGTTTTTCAGCCCGCAATTCACTGTTTTTGATCGCCTTTTCCAGATAGGGGACTGCCCGGAATATTTTCTTGTATCCAAGCGCCTTCGCCGCATGGCGCCGCACGTTATAGTCAGGATCATTCAACAAGGCAATTAACTCATCTCCGAATTCGATGTTCTTCAGATTTTGCATTGCATTGATCCCCTCTGCGCGCACTCCACCGTCCTTGTTCCTCGTCATTTCGAGTATGCTCGGCACGTCATTCTCATCAACCAGTTGCCTGAATTTCCCGGCTGATTCCCACCGGACATATGATCGTTCATGGTTAAACAGCCGTTTGAGATACGGCTTTGCCTTGCGGTCATGTATATGAATGATCTGTTTGGCAATCTTCGGCCATTTGTCTTTCTTGGTTTCGTCTTCCAGGTCACGCACTATGGTAACGGCTTCCTCCGACCCCTGTCCGGCATAGTTGACATCTTCTCCGCTATAGACTTTTTCAAGAATTTCCGCGCTCGCGCTATTGTCTCCTATCTGAGCTAAGGCATTTGATGCATAGTAATCCAACCCTTTAAATTTTAAGTACTCCTTCAATATAGGTACTGCTTTCCGGCTTTTCATCAGGCCGAGTATATTTGCAGCAAACATAATAGCCTTATGACGTTGTAAAAACTCCGCATCCCTCACGGATGATAACTTATCGACGTCCGCTTTTGACCAATACGATTTTTCATCTTTCAGGATTTCAATCACCACATTTTCATATATCTGATTTTTCAAGTGGCCGATTAAATGTGACGCGATCTCATAGAGTTGCAGATCAAATGGTTGCTTTTTAAGCGCATCTTTTACCGCAATGCCGTCACCGATTGTTTTGGGCTCTATTCTGCTCAGTTGAGTCGCAATATCGCGTTGTTCAGCGCTATTCGTGGCAGTCTGGAATTGATCAAGAAGAACCTGAACCTGAGAATTATTGTCGAGGGCTATTCCCAGACTATTTCCGGCACTGCTTGTGGCAATCATAAATAAGGAAATTAAAAAAATAACTTTTTTAAAAGTCATTGAAATGCTCCAGTTTACTGTTCGGAAGGGAAACGAATTCCGGCTTCAACGGGTTCTTGTAGCGATACGGTATTGCGTCAATGTCCGGCTTCGGCAGTATGTAAACGCCCGTTTCGTCCTTGTTCCATACCGGAGCCCAGTACCAGCTTGCCCTAAACGGCAACTTGATGCGGTGCAATTGGTTGCCTTCCGAATCCCAGATGACCAACTGGCTCGAACCAAGAACCGACGCAATCCGCTCGCCGGTGGGCGACCACGCCAGCACATGACCCCCGTGCACGAGCTCCCGGGCAAGCGGAACAATTCGTTCTCGAGACTCCTGGGTCCAACGAATAATCAGCGCCAAGTGGTCAAAGCCGCTTTTGCCGAAGAACGCCCAGCGGGTGCCGTCCGGAGAGAACCTGGGAGAGTAAGCCGTGTAGCCTTCGTAATACTTGGCGCGTGCGCCGCCTCGCAAATCATGAAACGTAACACCGTCGGCACGCTCGCCCGACGACAATGCCGCCTGCTCATCGGGGTGGATGCCCGACATACTTGACCAGGAAGGGTTCCGGATCTCGGGAAAAGTCCGTAAAGAGTCGCCGCGCAGATCCCAGATGGCCGTCTCAACCCATGAGCCCACGACGATACGGTGCGAGTCGAGAGGATACGGCAAAGCGAAGTGATTAGACCAAAACACTTGGCCGTTATCCTTGTCGATTCGCGCGATTTCCTTGCCCGAATCCATGGTTGTAATGCTCAGGCCGACGGGAGAATGGTAATACGGGAACCCCTTCCCGAGGGTAAAATTGACCCGCGTAAGCAGATTGAGCTGGCGCATCTCGCCCTGCTCGTCAAGGAAAAAGCCGATCGGCTCGCACCGTGCCCAGGCGTCATGAGCCGTACACAAGAGCAGAACGAGAATGGTGGCCTTCAAACCTCTCATCAGCATCGCGTATTTCCTAATAGGTTATACCGTAGTCACTATACCGACAGGTCAAGCGCTCTTTTGGTTTAAACACATCATGCTTCGATAACGAGACTAATCAGCCGCCGTTTTCGTCAGATGTATTCGCCTGGTTATGAATTCTTTTTTATGAACCCATAGATGTAGATGTAATGAATTACAAATTCCGCAATAACTTATCAAGTGTTGCTTTTGTGTTATGAGCGGGAATATTGAATCTTTCCGCATAGCGTATGACTGTCCCTCCAAACAAATCCCATTCGCTTTGTCTGCCTTTTACCTCAACATCTCTTTGAAATGATGTTTTTGTTTCAAAAGGGAACTGGCTGGCTTTAGAAAAGGATGTTTCTATAATATCGGCCGGGAGTTCGATTTTGAGGGCCTTTGCAATCAATGCGATTTCTCCCATAATATTTTTTACAAGAATCCCAAGATTATGGTCGTTTGCTACTTCTCCAATTGATTTGTCATAGGTTGCTGTTACTAACGCAAAAGATGCGATGAAAATATATTTTGTCCATATTTGAATATTCACGTCTTCAAAAAATTCAATGAGAATATCAGCATTTTTAAAAAGATTAATTAATTTTTCAGGATAAAACGCGGGATACGATGGGTCTTTTCCAATTGATATTTGGCAGCTTCCACCTTTCTGAAAAATGACACCAGGGGATTCGATATGAGTGCCTAAATATAAACAGGATGGCAAAATATACCCTTTTCTTAAATGCTGTCGCATTCGTTCATAAATATCAGCACCGTTTAAAAGTGGCAAGATTACAGAGTTTTTATCTGTGATTTTACTAACTTCTTTGGTAACACTTTCCAAATCGTAACCCTTAACCGATACAACAACTATGTCAAAAACAGGCAAATCATTAACGGTATCCGAACAAAAAAAGGGTTTAATCAGAATCTCTTCTTTGCCGCCGTCTTTTTTCAGGAGCATGCCTTTTTCTAAAATAGCATCCTTATGTTTACCCCTTGCTATGAAATATGTGCTGCCCTTGCCTGTTTCGTTAACATACTTGGTCAGCAGAGTGCCGTAGTAACCACCGACTCCTCCAACTCCAAAAAAACATATATTCATCTATTACTCCTTGATCATAGCTTTTTTTGTAATTTTGTTTTCATTCATAACTCGCGGCTGACCCGCTGGGCGAAGCCCGGACGGTGTCGAGCTGCTGGTCGGCGGACGGTTCCCGCTAAACTCTATTTTAATGTGCGGGTGCCGCCCGCCTTTAGAGAAGTTAATTTTCTAAGGCATTAATCTTATATTCAGTTGTGACGGAAACGTTATTCTTTACCATCTGCCATACAGGGCAGAGCGATTCCTCGGCGAGTTGAATCGCTTTTTGAATATCGACATCCTTCGCATCTTTGGAATTCAAGATGAATTCAAGAAATATTTTTTCAAATTTGAGTGGAGGTTGGTCGCGTCTTAGGCCTTTTGCATTTACTTTCATTCCAGAAACGTCTTTTCCCATTTTTCTCAGCAAATATGCAATGGTTGTCCCAATGCAACCAGCAAAGCTCATAAGCAGTAATTCGAGACCGTTGTAACCCTGTCCATCCCCTATCGGGGCTTTATAATCGAATGCTACAGGACGCTCAGGATTGGATTTTGATACTCCGGAAAATTGAACCTTTTGATTCATCAAATTAACTGTAACTTCCTCGAATTGCTCGGCCATGATAGCCCTCCTCCTTAGAAAGTTAAGCGGCGCTTGTCCGCTTGTACTGCTGGTTGGCGTAGAACTTTATTTTGCCGGGATTCTTCCCCTCGCGAAGCGAGGGGAAGAACACTGCGTTCAGCGGCTTGGCCACTGGAACGACTGGTTGTGTAGTCGTTCGGTCACACATTGATTCGACTTCCAAATTGCCGCCATATAACTATCTTATCGACGCCGCAACCGTTGCTGATTGATAGTAAACATTGCTGGCGGCTTCAAACCCGGAATCAATCCCGAATATAACCCACAACGACCCATCGTTATCAGCGGTAGCGATGATCACGCTCGAGCTTGTTAGGGTTTTCGATACATACCGCGGGCTGCTGCAGTCCGTATTAGAGTTTATTATATCTCCGAGAGCCAAAGCGTCCTTCCCCGAATTAGCTTGAATGCCTTTGTCGATGTTCATTTGATACTCGCCATTGACTAGTACTGTTATAGGTTCGATTGTGGAAGCACCGCCCTTCATCGTCACACCTTCTGCGCCAGCGCATCCCGAGGGTGCGTTGGTCAGAAAGGTGACACTGAAAGTCAATGAGTACTTGGCGTTCGGCGCAAACCCTGAAAATTTTTTCTTGATATATATAAAAAGATCATCGCTGAGGTTCGTCCCGGCAGTGTACAAGCCATAGCTCGTGAAAGGCGGCGGAAGAGGGCGCGGCTCCTCGACGATATCTTCCGGCTGAGTGTAGGAACTGTAGTCCGAGTACCCGCCGAGCCAATCGGTAGACGCCGTATTGAAATCGATCGAAATCTTCAACGGAGGGGACTGTTGGGCTGTTCCCCCGTCACAGCCACCCAAAAGACTGAACTGGGCGGCAAAGAGCAAGGCAATCATATTTCGCATAGAGTGCTGACTCACGGCGTTCTCCTCAAAAATAATATTAAGTAAGTTTTCATAAATGAGCCGTGACGATTCTCGTAACCCTGCCTCTACAATTTCTGACTCACCTGGAATATACGACTGCATGTCAAGCCGCAAACGGAGAAGCGGCTGAAGTTGCTTACGCCAATTTGCGGGTTCGCAAAGCCCAGTTGTGAAGAGGTCGGAGTCGCCCGGAAGTACGCCGTGCTCCACCGCTATATCAAGATCGCTTTCTGGGCTGTGGGATGCCAAGAGACCTACTGCCAAAAACCCAAACCCGGTTAACGATCGGGGTGGAAGAAGCCCATCGTTGGATTACAGCAATATCGTGCTCAAAATCCGTCATGTAGCATCCCGCCTAACGCGCGGCTGTCCCACAGGCGGGTTCAGCCGGGGCTGTGACGAGCCGCAGCCAAAATCTAGAAGATGCATATTTTCTGAAATATGTACATTCTTCTTCAGTGTTTGTGAAAACTTGAGGGCTATATCTCTGATAACAGGATGCGAGTCAAGTTCTTTTGCCTTCTGATCGAATCTATTATTCATGTTCATCCTTATTCATACGCAAGCGCCTCTACGACGTTTATCTTAGCCGCACGCCGGGCGGGGTAGAGACCGGCGAGTATTGAAAATCCGATCGCAAAGAGGAATGCCCAGAGAAGGGACGGGCCGTGGACCAAGTAGCGGATGCTCCCGCCGAGGTCGATCCGGAAAAACCCTTCCAGGCTGAACCAGCCGACCAGCGTGCCTGCAGCCGACCCGAGCACGCCGCCGCAGGTGCCGAGGATCATGGACTCGATGATCACGATGCCCGAGACCTGCTTCCTGGTCATGCCGATGGAACGCAGGATGCCGATCTCGCGCGTGCGCTCCAGCACGGACGCGAGGAGTGTGATGACGATGCCGAAGCCCGCGATGATCATCTCGATGAACAGCACGGCGTTGTTCACCACGAAGGAACGTTCAAGCATCTTAATCACCTCGTCCTTGAACTCCCGGCCGGGAGTGGCGAACAGACTCCGTTCCCTCCTGAACCGGTCCAGCAGAGCTTTGCGCACCGTCTGGATGTCCGCGCCGGGCTGTATGATCACTTCGTACAGGTCCGCGACAGTGTCCTTCCAGTATCGCCGATAGGTATGCATGTCCATCCAGATGACGCCGGAGTCCGATTCGTAGGCCACTACGATCGCGGCGACGCCGAAACGCTTCATTCCGTCCGGGGTGGGCAGGTCGATGAAATCGCCGGGCTTGAGGCCCTCCCGCGTTGCAAGGGATTCATTCACGACCACGTAATCCTGCCGCGGAAGGAGTCTGATCATGTCCGCTCGTTTGCCGTCGGCGAACAGATTGAAGACAACGTAATCCTTGCTGCGGTCCACGTCAAAGGATTCAAGGAGTATCCGCCTGCCGGCGTAATTTATGTTTGTTTTCCGGAAAGGGTACGCCAGACGCACACCCGGCACCTGTTCGATCTCGCTCATCATAGAATCGGGCATCGGAATGTTCGGCGTGCCGCCGCTTGCCATGAGATGGCCCGAGCTGATCAGAATGTCGGCCTGGGTCACGGCTTCGATGTACTCGGTCAGAGAGACGCGCAAGCTGTGGATCATATTAGCCGAGCTCACGAGCATGGTGATGCTGAAGAACACGGCTGCCGCGGCCACGGCGTTCCGGGATATGTTCTTTTGAAGATTCAGGCCTGCGAGCCTGCCCCCGGCGCCCAAGCGCGGGGACAGGAAGCGGTGAAACAGCCCGATGAACCCGCGGAGGAGCGACGGCGTTGCCAGGGAGACGCCGAGTACGAGAAACAGCACGGACAAGGAGGTTGCGCCTGCTGACCTGATGGCCGATGCGGGGTCGGCGTTCTTATACGCGAGCAGAATGAGTCCTGACAGGATGACGGAGCAGACTGCCGCGATCTTGACTTTTTTGCCGAGCAAAAGATTGCCGTCCGTATAGGGCAGGGCGCGGATGGCCGAGATAGGTGTTATCCCGGCGCCTGCGGAAGCCGGAACCAGCGCTGCGGCAAAGCTCGTTACAATCCCCAGGCACGCATCGAAGATCAGACCGGCATACGAGAACGCGAGTTCGGAAACCGATGCTTTCAGATACAGATCGGTCACGCTCTGGGCCACGATGCCCACGGTTGCCTTGGCGAACAGAATTCCGAGCCCGACGCCGATGAGCGACCCGATACCGGAGAGCACCACGGTCTCGAACAGGAAGAGCCGCAGCACCTGGCCCCGGGTGCAGCCCAATGCCCGGAGGATGCCGGTCTCTTTCCTGCGATGCACCACGGAGATGGAGACCGCGTTGTAGATGAGATACATGCCCACGAGCAGGGCCATGATGCCGATGATGCTCATGCTTTTCCGGAAGCGCATGAGCGTGAGCTCCACCTGCCTGCTCCGCTCCCGGGGCGTGTCGATGACGTAGCCTTTCGGAAGCGCTGCTCCGATCCGCTCTTTCATGCTGTCGAGAGTTTCTCCGGGAAGGATGCTCACGTCGATGCGGTCGATCCTGCCTTCCTTGCCGAAGGCGATCTGGGCCGCGTAGACGTCCATGATCGCAATGTCGCCGCCCGCCGCCTTGGCCGGGCCCTCAGGATCGAGAAGGCCGCGAACCGTGAGGGTCTTAATGCCCTGCACGGTCTGGACCCGGACCTTCTGATCGATCCTGATGCCTTCGCGCTCGGCCATTTTCC